>Ga0134097_1000100_pt1 | contig 103494 bp, 73 predicted proteins | sample 8_3taG_FD_94450 | JGI IMG/M metagenome (GOLD analysis project Ga0134097, IMG submission 94450) | Switchgrass degrading microbial communities from high solid loading bioreactors in New Hampshire, USA - 8_30_10_142_A2 metaG | ecosystem: Engineered > Bioreactor > Semi-continuous > Anaerobic >... | reverse complement strand
GAACTGCCCTTGGCCTGTCGGATGAAGAATTTAGGATTGAAATCTCCAATGCTTTTGATAAATGGTTAGGCGGTAAGAAGCCTGATAGATCTTAGTGCTGTCTGCCAGCGTTTGACGCTTACACGGCTTTAAACAAGGTTTAAAGTACATTGCAACTCTTTATAATGAAGGTTTGATTGATCCCGCGGCGTTTACCCAAAATGAGCAGCAATTATCTGCTATAGGCAACAACGAAGGTGTAGCTATAGCTGGAGCCGCCGCTGCGGGGCATTTAGGAATGTTTGTCGGCGTAAACAATATTGAACGCTGTAAACAGTATGATAATATTTTTCCTCTTCAAGGGCCGAATGGCTATATGGGCACTCCCTATGCAAAAGATGTTCGGCTAAGCGGCGCTCAATTTGTGATAACGGACAAATGCAAACGTCCAGATGTTGCTATAAGATGGGCGGATCTGTTCTGTTCGGAAGAGATTACCGTAAGAAGCCAGATTGGAATTAAGGGCAAACAGTGGGATGATGCTGATCCGGGTACGGTAGGAATGGATGGGGTAACACCCGCTACGCGTAAGTATCTCACTTTCGAAACCAGCGGCGAAGTTGCTAAGACGAATGACACATGGGGTTGGACAATGAGATTGATAGAACCTAATTGGAAGGCCACATTCCAGGTTGAAGGCGATATATATGATCCGACAAATTACGAGGCGAGACTTTACCGCGCTACGATTAAGCTTCTCCCATACGCGGCTGATGTTGACCAGATGCCGTCTTTCTGGATGAACAACGACGACTCGTCAAAAATAAACCAGATTTTCACACCACTTAATGATTACGTAAAAACATCAATTGTTGAATTCATAACGGGCAAAAAAGATGTTGATAAAGACTGGGATACATATATATCCGGTTTGTCAAAGCTCAACTACGAGGAATATGTCAGGCTCTATCAGACTGCATATGATGCACTTGTAAAATAAGTCTTACGGTTATAAATTGCCGGATATTCTTTGAAAAAGGGTTGCTGCAAAACAGATTATCTATTTGCAGCAATCCTTTCCAATATACTGTAAAACAACATTCACTTATAGCCTGCTCGTGTATTTTTTATGATTTTGACAATGAGCGCAGGGCAGCAAAAAAACAATATAATATAACTGGCTGCAGTGGAAAAAAGTAATACAAAATTGCATGACACAGTTAAAATTAGTTAACGCAGTATTTACTATGAATTTTATAGCTGCTTTTACCCTTTTACAGAACCAACCGTCATTCCCGAAATTATATATTTCTGCCCAAGCAAATATATTATTAAGACTGGCAAGCTTGTAAGCAAAATATCCGCGCTTACCAGATTCCATTCTTTGTGGAATTGGCCAAAGAAGCTGTAAACAGCCAGCGTCATAGGCCATTTAGTCGAGCTGTTAAGGTAATAAAGCGGAAAAGAAAACTGGTTCCATGCATCCATGAATGTCAATATGGCTACGGTTACGAGTACAGGTTTAAGCAGCGGCATAACTATATTGAAGTAAAGCCTTATTGGGCTGCAGCCGTCCAGTATTCCTGCTTCATCGAGTTCAAGAGGGATAGTGCCGATAAAGCCATAAATCAAAAATACACTTATTGGCACTTGTATTGTAGCGTACAGCAAAGCTATCCCGATTCGTGTATTATTAAGGTGCGTCAGTTGCATAACCTTCATCAATGAAACATAATTAACAGGCATTGCCAATCCCATAATGATAAAAAAGTATAAAAATCTGTTGAGTCTTGTCTTATTCCTTGCTAAAACATAAGCGGCCATAGAAGTTAATAATATTGCAATTAGAATAGCCGAACCTGCGTAAAACATGCTGTTGAAAAATGACCTCAAAAGTTTACCCCGCTCAATTACTATAAGATAATTTTCAAAATGCAGAGTTTTGGGCAGATCCATACCCATTGAACTTGCCTGTGCTTTATCCTTTAACGAGTTAATAAAAATCAGCAATAAGGGGACCATCATTACTATGCTTACCATCCATGCAATTATATTTTTTATGACAACAGATACGGTGTATTTTCTGGACATTAGAATTCAACCTCCTTCCTGTCAAGGAGCTTTACAGTAAAATATCCAATGACCGACATCATCACAAACAAGACGGTAGACATAGCAGTTCCTACTCCGTATCTTCCAAGTCCGAATTCTCTGAAGACAGAGGTATATAGAACTTCCGTAGCATAGCCGGGGCCGCCGTTGGTCAGAACATATACGGTATCAAAGATTTTAAGTCCATACAAAACATTCAGTACTATAGTTATAGTAATTGCGGGTTTAAGCAAAGGCAGTGTTACATATCTTAATTTGCTAAAGTAATGCGCCCCGTCAATATCGGCGGCTTCATAATACTCGGGAGGAATTGATTGCAATCCCGCGATAATGATTGTCATAATATAGCCCAGACCCTTCCACGTATCAACTGCGATAATCGAGTTGAAGGCATATTTTAAATCAACAAGCCACTGTTTTGCAAGAAAACTTAAACCGATTCTATTCAGAAACACGTTTAAAAGGCCGGTTTCAGGGTTCAATATCGACTTAAATATTAAGCCTACTATAATGAAAGAAAGTATCGACGGCATGAAAATAAGCCCTCTGTGGAAATTCCTGAATAGAACACCTTCGTTGAGGATCAATGCAAATACAATACCGAGTCCGGTTTTTAGAATTGTTGTGGCAACGGTAAACCAGACAGTATTACTCAAAGCGGAAAAATAATGCTCCTCAGGTGAAAAAATAATTTTAAAATTTTCAAGCCCGATATAGTTTATTTCCTCACTATAGCTGCTCCAATCCGTAAACGAATAAAACAGGCCCATAATGCTGGGAACAACAAATAAAAGGAGATACAGGCAAAGGGTTCCTATAACAAAATAGAAAGGATAAATTCTGCTTTTCATATTTTGTTTTCCTTTCATACTTTTTAAGAAATTGATACTTTTTGAAGTAATAGCCCGATACTGGCATACCGGGCTATTACCAAATCCGTATATCAGTATATCATATTATTTTAGTTAACCCAATTCGGATCCTTTGCGGCTTTTGCAGCATCCGATCTTCTCTTGTCAATGCTCTTAAGAACGTCTATGGGCTGCATCGCATCGGTAAACATAGCCGACAAATCTTTGCCTATCTCTAACCATTGAGGGTTCAGGTATTTAATTTGTGTCTGGTAAACTGTCCCATGTTTTGGATAAGCATTGTAAAAATTCCTTATTTCGTCCGAATATTTATCATTAAGCCCTGAGAACGGCAGTGAGTTAAACTTCGGCGTGTTATCCAGAATATACTGAAGGTTTTCCGGTTTTGCTATATAAGCAAGATATTGTTTTGCCGCATCAATGTTTTTTGAACCCGAATATACGAAGATTGAAGGACCTGCAGGATTAACATTGAGGATTTGGTTGTCGACCAAAGGGATTACAAAGAAGCCAAAGGTATCAGCCTTGACATCCGGATAGGCGTTTTCGATCTGTTGAGGCAGGCCCTGATTATAGACCGTCATTGCATATTCACCGCTTGCCATGTTCTTTTCGGTATCTGCGTATGTATTGGACATGTAGTTTTTTCCGAAGTATCCCAAATCAATCAGTTCATTCAACTGTGTAAGAGCTTCAAGCATTGTTTCGTTTTGTTCGAATGTAGTCTCATTGCTGTTAAGCTTGTCTGCCAGACCCGGGTTTAACTCTTCATATCTTCCTCCCAATTCAGGGAACCAAAGCACATGATGCCATCCGTCGGAGACGCACTCATAAATCGGTATTATACCTGCATTAAGTATCTTTTGACATACGTCTTTAAATTCATTGTAAGTAGTTGGTATTTTCAAACCAAGGTCATTGAATATGTTTTTGTTATAACAAATTCCCCATACGGCTGAAACATCAGCAAGGGTCATGCCGTACAGTTTTCCGTTAACAGAAAGTTGTTCCGCAGCTAAAGGATCAAATCTTTTTGCCCATTCCTCATTAGAGAGATCAACGCCGTTCTTTTCAATATCAAGTAGTGATACGATATCGAATTTACCGCTCTGATTACCGAATAAATCGGTACATTCCCCGGCATTTAATTTAGTTTTAAGAAGAGTTGGGTATTGATCTGCCGGTACTATCTGATAGTCTACTTTAATTCCGGTTTCACTTTCAAATTTAGCCCCGACATCCTGCTCAGCTTTTTGAACCCAATCCTGGCTGGCCATGTAGGATATGGTTATGCTCTTCTTTTGAGGTGCTGTTTCCGTACTGCCTGTGTTGCTTCCCGACGGTGATTGAGGTCCGGCGCAACCTGTAAATGTGGAACATAACAACCCTAAAACGACGATTAATAATAAAATCTTTCTCAATTTGTATAACCTCCTCTAATGGCTTAATTTTACGGTTTAGTAAAATATACAGGCGCAAGGCATTGACATTAGGCGCCCACTCCTGTACAATTTACTTGTCACGTACCGTACCTATAGTTTATAATAGTTGTTCCAGAATTAACATGCAGAAATAAGGCGGATTATTTGCACTTATTTAACCAACTGTTATTATAGTTGTTTTGTGTTAATTAAGCGTGTCTTTCCTTTCTGGAGGAACCTATGAGAAAAAGAATAAAAACAATTCAATCAAATTTATTTTTTACTTATTCATTGATTATAATAATAGTGTTTGCCGTATTTGTTACCTTTTTTTATTTTTGGGTTTCGAAGCTCATAAAGGATAAGGCTTTTGAAACTATTGCAAACCTTTCGGATTCAACATCGGACAAATTGGACATAGAGATACAGAAAATGGATCAAATATCAATGAGTGTTCTTTATTCAAGCGCTGTTAAGGACCGGTTTATGGAATATATCAGCGAACCGGATAAAACAGCCTATACGCTGTATGATGAAAATAATCGGAAATATGCATACATCAATAACACAAAAGAGCTTATTGACGTACTTTTTGCAATCATCGGCCCTAATCGGCCGGTCCAGCAGATATACCTTTATGGCTTTAATGGCAAAGTTTTTGGAACAGGTACGGATAACAGGCAGCAGAATTTATCCGTGAGTGAAAAACCATGGTATGAAGAAGTTATCGATAATAACGGGAAGAAAGTTATTTCCCTGCCAATGAAAGATGAAGAATTATCAAAATTTGCCACACAGAGAGGTAGTCCTTACTTTATTTCCCTGTTCCGTGTATACTTTGATAATTATAATGTTCCTCAGGGTATTGTAGAAGTCAAGCAGTATTACGATGAGATATTCAAAAGTATTGACAGAAACATAAATAACAGATCCGATGATCTGCGTATTTTTGTTTATAATAATAATGGTGACTTAATATATCCTTTGAAAGAAAATGCATCAGAGAAAGATTTCCACTATTTCCGGTTGAAAAACCCTGATGTGAACCAGGCTTTTTCAATCACAGCCATTAATCCTTTCAATAATGAAAGGGAGTTAATTGGTTACAGGTACTCTGAATACACAGGATGGACAACTGTTGTCGCAATATCGGAAAGCAAACTTCTTTCTCCTGTTTTTGCTTTTACAAGAATTGTACTGCTTGTTACGCTGGTAACTCTTTTCCTCGCCCTCGCATTTTCATTTTTTGCCGCAAAGAAGGTTACAGTACCAATTGCAAGGCTTCATAAGGCAATTAAGTCATTTAACCTGGAATTGCCGGTGGTTGCATATCCAATTGAACTTTCCAGCGATTTATACGAACTGGAAGATTTAAATCAGGCTTTTCACAAAATGAGTATCAAATTGAAGGAATCACATAATGAATTAATGATTTCAAAGCAGCAGGAAATGCAGGCGAGGATGCTTGCGCTGCAATCGCAAATGAATCCACACTTCTTATATAATACACTGTCAATAATAAGTGTTATGGCGGAAGAATCAATGTTTGAACAAATTGCTGAGATGTGCGGCAATGTTTCGGATATGCTGCGGTATATATCATCTGACAAATCGCCGCTTGTTAAGATAAGCACTGAAATCGAATATACACAAAAATATCTTTCATGTATGAAATTCCGGTATGGCAGCAAGCTGTCATATTCAATTGAAATAGACGACGAAATGAAAGAAATAAGAATACCCAAGCTTATAATACAACCTCTTGCCGAAAATGCAATAAAATATGGGACATATAGGGAGGCGCCCTGGAATGTGAGAATATATGGACATAAAACAGACAATTATTGGCAGATTACTGTCGAAGATAATGGAATAGGTTTTGATGGCGACAAATTAAAAGCCATTAATGAAAAAATAGAAGAGGTTAACAAAAATGGGCTGATCCCAAGTCTTGAATTAGAAGGCATGGGTCTTCTGAATATATATATAAGATTGAAATTGGCCTATAAGAATAAAATGATTTTTCAAATAAGAAACAATATTGACGGAGGAGCGGTCGTAACAATTGGAGGAAGCACGTAAGCAATGTTATGGGAGGGTGACCGAAAATGAAAGACAATATAGTATACAGTGTAATTGTTGCAGAAGATGAACCATTGATTCTCAACAACCTTGTAAAAAAAATATCAAATCTGAACATGGGATTCCAGGTTGTAGGAACCGCTGATAATGGTAAAACAGCTTTGAAACTGGTCGAAAGCTATTCTCCGGATGTTGTTGTTACTGATATCCGTATGCCGGTTATGGATGGACTTGAACTTTTAAAAATTATTTATTCAAGGGATCCTAATATAAAAAAGGTTGTTGTAAGTGGTTATGACGATTTTAAATATGCCCAGCAGGCTCTTAAATATGAAGCTACCGATTATTTGCTTAAACCTTTGAAATCGGAACAACTGATTGAATCTTTCAGTCGAATCCGGATTTTACTTGATTCCCAAAGGGATACTGCTAACCGGAACATACTGCAGCTAAAGGAAAATTATTCGTATACTCCTTATGAAATTGCTCATTTGGTCGAGATGTATATAAAAGAAAACTATACCAAAGAAATCAACCTGGATTTGATATCGAAAAATTTCAATTTTACATCAAATTATTTAAGTAAAATATTTACAAAATATATCGGGAAAAATCCGTCAAAATATCTTATTTCACTCAGAATAAATCATGCGAAACACCTTCTTAAAAACAATAAGGAACTGTCTATAAAGAGAATCGGTGAGCTTACAGGTTATCCGAATCAATTCTATTTCAGCCGTATATTTAAGTCCGTTGTAGGTAAAAGTCCCGCTGAGTACAGGGATGAACCATAAAGTTATACGATTAACATATCAATGTTAATATTGTCCACATAGTTCTTAATATTGACCTATTAAAAGAAATCTTCGAATGATATAATCCAATTATATGAAAATGCAATAAATAATGAAAAATTAATAAATCACATCAAAACAGGGAGGATGGATTCAATGAAATTGGATATCAAAAAAGGTCCTTTTGAGCCGACATTCGAGTCCCTGAGAACGTATGAATGCCCCGAATGGTTCAGGGACGCCAAGCTTGGAATCTGGTCTCATTGGGGCGCTCAGTCCGTGCCGATGTACGGGGACTGGTATGCCCGAAATATGTACTGCGAAGGCACCGATCAGTACCTGTATCATATACGCCATTACGGCCACCCTTCAAAATTCGGGTATAAGGATCTGGTGCAGCTTTGGAAAGCCGAAAAATTTGATCCTGACAGCCTGATGGACCTGTATGTTGAAGCCGGTGCGAATTATTTCGTTGCGCAGGCAATGCACCATGACCATTTCTTTAACTATGATTCGAAAATACACAGATGGAATTCGGTGAATATGGGGCCGAAAAAGGATATTGTCGCTTTATGGAAAAGAGCGGCCGAGAAAAAGGGGCTGCCTTTCGGTTTCTCCGAACATCTCGGGGCAACGTTCAGTTGGTGGAGATGGAACAAAGGAAGCGACAGAGAAGGCCCGTATAAAGGTGTTCCTTATGACGGGAATGATCCCGCTTATGAAGATTTATACCTGCCGAACCGGGAACATTATAACCCTGACCAAAAATATTCGGATATAGAGCCGTGGTTCACTTCTAATAAATGGTGGCATAAAAGATGGTTAGATATAATCCGCGAGCTGATAGACTTGTACGAGCCCGACTTTCTGTACACGGACGGGGGACTTCCGTTCGGGGAAAACATGTATGAAGCGGGCCTTCATGCAGTTGCGCATCTTTACAATACAAGCGCGGCCAAGCATAACGGGAAAAATAACGCTGTTTATACGCAAAAAGACAGGCGAAAGGAGATTTACTCGGTTGGAGTCCTCGATATTGAACGCAGCCAGTCTCCTGATATAAAACCGGAACCATGGCAGACGGATACCTGCCTGGGACATTGGTTCTATGATGTCCGAGCGGTTTACAAGAAACCCGGACACGTTATCGAAATCCTTGTCGATATCATCTCGAAGAACGGGAACCTGCTTCTGAATATACCGCAGAAACCGGACGGTACGATAGACGACGAGTGCAAATACACGCTGAAGGAAATGGCGAAATGGATCAAAATATGCGGTGAAGGGGTTTATGGTACGCGGCCGTTCCGCATAGCGGGAGAAGGCCAGTCAAAGGTGATTATTGAAGGCTTCAGGGAAGATGCGGTTGAATGGAACAGTTCAGATTTCAGGTTTACAACAAAGGGCAAAACGCTTTATGCTTTCCAGATGCGCTGGCCGGAGGATAACAGGGCCGTGATTAAATCATTGACCCCTGCGGAAAAAGTAAAGAACGTCCGGCTTCTCGGAGTTGGCGATGTGCCTTTCGAACAGCCTTACGGAACCCTTGTCGTGAAACTTCCCGACAAGAAACCGACGGAATATGTAAATTGCATTGCCATAGAAATGGAGTAAAGCAGGATTTATTTAAATACGAAGTTTTAAAATGATAAAGTGCCGGATAATGAATACATAATAAACGGCTGTTTATGATTATGTAAATTACCATGATAAATACCCGGCCGCGCAATGTAAAAAATACCTTAAATGCAGCCGGATATTGCTTTATGGTGCCGTACGATGTTTCAACGTGTATTATTCCGATATATTTATATTTGAACCACACAGATAAAAAGAAAGGTGTAATATTATGCAGGCGTATTTATTTGTTCATTTCAGGGAAAAGACCACCCCGGACGGGGAACAGGTGCATTTCGGCTTAAGCAGGGACGGGTTTAACTGGGAAGCGGTAAACGGCGGCGCTCCTGTTCTTTGGGCTTACTATGGGGATAAAGGAGCAAGGGATTTTACGATAACACGGTGCAAGAATGACGGCAAGTTCTATATTTTTGCCACTGACCTGAGCCTTGCTTACGGAATGAGAAATCAATACAAACACTCGTGGCGCGAAATATCGGTGAACGGGAGCAAATGTTTTTCGGTATGGGAATCGGAGGATTTGGTGAACTGGACCGAACAAAGGCTTGTGAAAATCGGCTGCGATGAGTTCGGATGCATGTGGGCGCCGGATATCATTTATGATCGCGAGTCTGACGATTATGTAATCCATTGGTCCTCGTCCCACAGGAGCGATAATTACAACAGGAAAGCAATCTATTACAGCCGGACAAAGGATTTTAAAGATTTTTCCGAACCAAGGCTTCTGTATATGAAAGAGGACAGCAGCGTCATAGACTCGGCGATATATGAAGAGAACGGAAAATACTACATGTTTTTGAAAAGTGATAACAACCCGGCGGGGGTTATTATGTTAAAAGCGGACCATGTTACAGGGCCTTATACGCGGATTGACGCGTTTGATGAGAGTATGAGCGGGCTGCAGGGAAGGGTTTATGAAGGGCCGACGGCAGTACGCGTTGAGGATGGAAAATGGTGTTTGTTCCTCGACTACTTTGGTGCGCCCGGAGCGGCCCAGGGGTATGTTCCTTTTATTTCGGACAACCTTGAAGAAGGCAGGTTTTCACGAGCGGATGAACTGTTTCATTTTCCGTACGGTTTTAAACACGGCACTGTCCTTACGATTACGATGCAGGAATATGAAAGGATAAAAACGCATAACTGGGAAGACAAGGGATGGGTATGAAAAACATACGATTTTCATAAAATTCATGATATAATAAAAACAACATTTATTTCCAGAGGTTTGTCGGATGTCCAAAAAAAAGGTCAGGGACAGCTTAAGCATGTTTTTGAATAATCTTTCGATTAAAAACAAAATATTCTTATTCTTTGCTGTAATTCTTTTGGTTTCGCTGTCCGTTTTCGCTTTTCTGACAATTAACATATCAAACCGGGCCATAGTTGATAAAGCGATTAAAAACGCGGGCAGGGAACTGGCCCTGATAGACAGGAGCCTGTTGAATTTAACCAATAACGCCGAAAACTACGTAAGGATCCTTTCAATAGACAACAGGCTGCAAAACCAGCTTGCGCGAATTGAAAACCAGCAGCTTGGCTCAATTGACAACCTTGAACTCGAAAAAACTCTGTCAACCGCGTCAAGCAACGTTGTCGAACCGATAACGCATATTGCCGCAGCGAGTATTATATCGTCGAAAGGGGTTATTTTTGACATCGGATATGTGGACAATGCGAGCATAAGGCAGTATTTCGTCAGCGACGTTATCAATATGTTAAGAGTAAAAAAGACACCCTGCTGGCTCGGGCTTAAAAAAATACGGTTCAAAAGCGGCGGAGAAGAAGATGTATTTGCTATTGCAAAGCCTATTATCGGGTTCGATACGGGACAATATCTCGGTATTGTTGTACTTTATATGAAGGAAAAAGATCTTGCTTCAATGTACCTGGAAAATATCATCAACAAAAATGACAAATTTTATATTATCGATGAAAACAAGACGATTATATCTACGCAGGACAAACGTGAACTATACGGGACATTCGATGAAAAAAAATACCTCGGCGATTACCGGCTTGAGGAAATTTCCGATGTTCAAAGCATTATACGCAGTATAGACAATGTACAGACTTTGGTTACCGTCAGGGATTTTGACAAACTTAACTGGAAAATTATAAGTCTCACGCCTCTCGATGAAATTACATATGAAAATAAGAACATTACAAGGTTCATTCTTGTCTTTGGAATTATCTGCCTGCTTTTCGCCTTTGCGGCTTCATATATACTTTCATACAGGATTTCAAAACCGATATTGAAACTCGTCAGGATTATGAAAGAGATCCAGTCGGGGAATATGAAATTAAGGGCTAATTTTATGGCAAAAGACGAGATTGGAATGCTCGGGGCAGGATTTAACAGCCTTATGGATAAAATAAACGAGCTGCTGGAGCAGGTTTATACAGAACAGAAGCTGAAAAGGGAAAGCGAGTTCAAACTGCTCCAATCCCAAATCAGGCCTCATTTTTTGTATAATACTATTGAAACAATAATTTCTTTTATTAAACTTGATCTTAAGGATAAAGCTATGCTCGCGGCGAAAAATCTTGCCGGGTTCTACCGGATTTCATTAAGCAAAGGCGACGATATTATTACGATAGAAGATGAAATCCGTTTGACGGAGAACTACCTGTCGATACAAAAACTGCGTTACGTGGAATATCTTGATTACAACATGGAAGTTGATGAGGGTATTCTTCAGTTCCGGATTCCGAAACTCACGCTGCAGCCACTTGTCGAAAATTCAATTTACCACGGACTGAAGCAGAAAGCGGGCAAAGGCATGCTGAAAATCAACGGATATTTTGAAGGTGACACCATTAAGATTGAAGTGATAGACGACGGAGTCGGAATGGATCAGGAATTAATAACAAAGATCCTGGACCGGTCCGCAAATACCGAAAGGAAATCCGATTTCGGAGTTTACAGTGTCGATTCGAGAATAAAGCTTTTATACGGCGAACAATACGGAATCGGTATAGAAAGCAGGGTCGGCGAATACACGAAAGTTACGGTTACGATACCGGCTGTTCGGGTATAGGAGGTAAACATGCTGAAAATAATGATAGTCGACGATGAGTATTATTTCAGGGAGGCGCTGAAGATATCGCTTCCTTGGCAGGAGCTTGGGTTCAGCATATGCGGCGAAGCGAAAAACGGCAAGGATGCGCTTGAAATCGCGGAAAGCCTGGAACCGGATATCATTCTTGTCGACATCAATATGCCTATAATGGACGGCCTGGAATTTGTACACGAACTTAAGAAAAGAGGATCCGACAGCAAGATTGTAATACTGACCGGGCACAGCGAATTCCAGTACGCAAAGGAAGCGGTAAAGCTCGGCGTGTACAATTACATATTAAAACCGATAAATGAAAAGGAACTGACCGAAACCCTGCTTGATATAAAAAAAGACATTGAAACGGAGATAAACATAAAGATTGAATATAACAGGCTGAAGCAGCAGGCTAGAGAAAGCATACCTCTGCTTAAGGAAAAATTCCTGAACGAACTGATACAGGGGACCCTGCCGCGCAATAAAGACGCCATAGCGAAAAGAATGGAATACCTGAATATCAGTTTTTCTTCCGAGTATTACAGGGTTGCAACGATAGAAATTAACTTCGAAGGCTCAGCGATTTTGAATGATGAGGATATGCAGCTTTGGAAATTCGCTGTTTCGAATATCTCATGCGAACTGCTCGAAGAGTATTTCCCTTATGAAATATGTTATGACAGCAGCGACCGTATTTGCATCATCGCCGGGGTCAGGAAAAACAGCCAGGACTGCCGCCTTCTTCTCGAGAGCAGGCTGGAACTGATCCGCGCCGCTGTTTCGAAACATTTGGGATTTACCGTAACAATCGGTGTCGGGAACGAGAAGAAGTCACTGCATGATATATCCGCATCCTATAAGGAATCGCTCGTTGCATTGAAAAATATGCTTACAAAAGGAAAGGATAAAGTCATTACTTATTATTCCGTCGAAGATTCGGAGATCAGGATCAATCTGTTTACGTCGGTGGACAGGAACCAACTGCTTATTCATTTACGGACCGGTGACAGCAGGGAAATAATGAACCTGCTGAACCAGATTTTCAGCGAAATCGGAACGGAAGATCTGCATCATGAAATCCTTTACGTTATATGCGTGGAAATGGCGGCGGTTTGCATGGAGTACATTACTGAGCTTGGTATTCCGCTGAAAGAAGTGCTTCCGAACAATCTTCCGAACATTATTGAAGAAATACAGTCAAAGCGTTCAATACAGGAAATAAGGAAGTACATGGAAAGATTATTCTCAAACACGCTTGAAGCCGCCTCAAGAAGCAGAAGTTCAAAAGCATCCGTGCTTGTTGAGGGCGTTAAGAGGTATATCCACGAAAACTACGGAAACAGTGAAATGAATATTGACGATATAGCAAGAAACCTTTATGTCAATTATTCACATCTTTGCTTCATATTCAAGCGCGATACGGGAATAACGATTAACGAATACCTTACCGAATACAGGATGATTAAGGCAAAGGAACTTTTCGACGCAGGCAACAGCCTTGTTCTTGACGTTGCGGCAAGGGTAGGATACGCGGACGCGAATTATTTCGGTAAATGCTTTAAAAAGCATTACGGCCTGTCTCCGAGCAAATATATAGAAAGCATAAGGCGCTGATATTTCATGAATAATTTTCCAAAATTATTCCTTGTGCACGAATAATATTCCCTTCAATATGGACATGCGCATATATAAAATAGGGTTGTAACAGATCTTAAACTTTTCGAAAGGGTAAATTTTCTGGAATAATAAATGAAGGAGGCAGAGAAATGAAACGGTTATCCAAGCTGATTATCCTTGCTGTTACAATCGCCATGCTGGTTTCCTTGTTCGCATGCGCGCCGGTTCAGCAAACACCTGACACATCAAAACCTGCAGACACAAGTCAAAGCAGCGCTGACAAAACGGACACTCAAAAACCCGCTGAAAAGGTAAAAATCAAATTCCTGTCTTTAAGCTCCGACGAAAACAGAAACAGGATCCGCGAAGAGTACATAAAAGTTAATGTTGTGAAAGAATTCCCCAACCTGGAAGTTGAGTATGATTTGGGCGGCGGCGGACAGGACTACGCAAACAAGCTGAAAGCCTACAACGCATCCGGTGATATGCCCGATGTATGGTTTTCGGAGCAGAATTTGTCATCTGTCGTTATCGCTGCAGGAAATGCGCTCGATTTATATCCGTATGTAAAGGATTCCGAATTTGCGAAAAAAATCAAGATGAAAGAACTCATCCAGCCAGACAAGGACGGAAAGCTTTACTGCGTGCAGCCCGGCGCGGATCAGTATTTTACACCGCGGTTATGGTACCATAAAGACATCTTTGCTCAGTATAATGTTGAACCGCCGAAAACTTTCGATGAACTTGTAAGCGTTTGTGAAACACTTAAGAGCAACGGAATAGTTCCGATATCGATTGTCGGAAAAGACGGCTGGACTCCGAACCTTCATATGGTCCAGACAATGATTATGGCTGAAGATCCGCAGGTCGCGATTGATCTTGTCAACAACAAGACCGATTTTTCAAATCCCGTTGTTAAGAATGCTTTGGGAAGAATACAGAAACTTGTGCAAATCGGGGCGTTTGCGGATGGCGTAACGAACATTGATTATGGTCCCGCAATAGAAATGTTTACGTCAAACAGGGCGGCAATGCTGGCTATGTTTACGTGGGAACTCGGAAATCTTGAAAAAGTATGCCCGGATCTTGACTTTATACCGTGGCCTTCCGCGAGCGAAAAAGTTGATCCGAACAACGTTATTCAATACTGGGGGGCTCCTCTGAGCGGATATCTCGCATCGGCAAATACAAAACACCCTGAGATCGCAGCTAAGTTTGCGATGTTCTGTGCGGTTCAGGATGCATTGTATTATAATATTGAGCAGAAAGCTCCAACGATGTACGACACGGGTATTGAAATCGAAGGTATTTCTCCGCTGATGAAGAAGAACCTCGATCAGTTTGAAGCGGCGGCGATTAAAGTTCCGTCGATGTGGGCGGCTACGTTCAACGCGAAGATGTCGGCCGAATTCGCGACAGAGAACAGCAAACTGCTTACGGGACAGTATTCGCCGGATGACTGGATTAGCGTGATTAACCCGGTATGGGCGGAGAACTTTGAATAATTTAAAGACGGCTGTTTACTGAAAATACGAAGCGTGAAACATCCCTATATGGGTATATGGGCTCATATAGGGATGTTGACTAATAAGGTGATACGGATGAACAAATTATTCGGCAACAAACTGGCAATATTTATTTTTTCCTTTCCTGCACTGTTATTATTTACGGTTTTTGTCATTTATCCTATTTTCCCCGAAGTCCTAATCAGTTTTCAAAAAAATGACGGCTTCAGAAATATGGGATATGTTGGCTTTAAAAACTATATCGATATATTGAATGACAAGACCTTTTGGAGAGCAAACCTGAACACATTTACGATTGTATTCCTGTCTACCTTTGTCGCGCTGCCGATTTCACTCATTTTTGCGCTCGTGATGGACAGACTGAGCGAACCTATGAGGAGATTTTTCAAAGCCAGCAGTGTACTTCCTGCCGTGCTTTCTGTAACGGTTATAGCGCAAATGTGGATAGCGATTTACGAACCGATGTGGGGGCTTTTAAACAGCATATTGAGAGCATTGCGTTTGGACAGCCTTGCCGTGGCGTGGTTATCGGACAGCAGAACCGTCGTCCCGGCAATCGCAGCGGCGTTTTTATGGCAGTATCTTGGTCTGAACGCGCTTCTTTTTTACACGGGAATTAAGGCTATTCCGAAAACTTACTATGAAGCCGCGCTGATTGACGGCGCAGGGTTTATTAAATCAAGCATCAAAATAACGATCCCTTTGCTGCAGGATGTTACAAAATATCTGCTTGTTCTGTCGATTCTCGGCTGCATGGCGCAGTTCTCCCATGTGAGGATAATGACGGCCGGCGGACCGGGCGATATATCGAGGACCGTGATTTATCATTTGTATTACAGGGCGTTTTCAGCGTCGGATTTCGGTCAGGGCTGTACGATTGCTATTCTGTTTGTAATTGAATGCCTTATATTGACTTTTTTAATAAACAAATTTGTTGCACGAGAAAAAATAGAGTTTTGACAGGATGGTCGGTAGAATATGATAAAAGGTATGTGCAGAACAATCGTAAATGGAATAATGATACTGATTGGGATATCGTTCCTGTTTCCTCTTTATTGGATGCTTAACATATCATTCAAAACAAAAAGCGAAGTATATATAAATCCTTTCGGCCTGCCGGAACAATGGGTATTTAACAACTACCGGGATGCGCTCGATAAGTTTAATTTTCCAAGATACTTATCAAACAGTGTCATATATTCCGTTGGAACGATAATTCTGACGGTGTTTTTCGGAAGCATGCTCGCTTATTGTTTCAGCAGAATGGACTGGAAACATAAAAACCTCGCGTTAAGCTATATTTCAATGGGACTTATCATACCTTCGCAGGTTGTTGTTATCCCGCTTCTTATTATGACGCGGGATCTGGGACTTAAAGGCACACATATGGGCCTTATACTGCCTTATTCGGCCTTTGCGCTGTCTTCCTGCGTTCTTATGCTTTATGCCTTTTTCAGAAGCCTTCCGAGGGAACTTGAGGAGGCGGCCTGCATTGACGGGTGCAGTATTTACCAGACTTATTTCAGGATTGTAATGCCTGTGATAAAACCGGCAATCGCAACGCAGTGCGTGTTAATATTCATGAACACGTACAACGAGTTTTTCCTGGCGTTTATTCTCGGAGCCGAGGATAAGATACGCCCGCTGACGGTCGGCCTTTTGAATTTCTTTGTGAGCATAGGCGTTTCGCATTGGGGCCAGATCGGCGCCGCAATGATTATAACGAGCCTGCCCACAATACTTGTATATATAATCGGAAATGAGCAGATAGAAAACGCTTTAACGGCAGGAGCAATCCTTAAGTAACAGGGATATCCAGTACAAATCAAGTTTAAGGCGTTGTCACATCAATTGAATAAATTTAAACTCCTGTGGTTTGGCATTGATTTTTACTAAAAACGAACGCTGTGCAGCATGCTTTTGCATGCTGCTTATATGCTTTGTATAAATATTATGTCTATTACTCTGTTATATGTTAAAATAGTAATAAAATAAATCAATAATGGAGTTGGTATATATCATGGCTAAAGGAAAATATTCTTCACTGTCCGTTGAAATACTGCCCCAATGTGAAAATATTATCAGGGTTGTTTATTCATATGAGAAAGAGAAAAATCGAAAAAGTAGCCTGATTTCTGAAGATTTTGAACCGCAGAATAATATAGGCGGGAAAAAGTACATATTTGAGGACAATTGCATATCATTTCTGAACAGGCACGGCGAGATTATATTAAAGGAGACAGCACGCAGCCTGATCGAAAAAACGGTTTACAGGTATATTATTGACGGTGAACCTGTAGTTAAGCGCAAGCAGACGGCGAACGGGATAGTTGAATACATTGAAAACGCGCGTGAGGAGCCTGCGGGTATTTCGTATGAAGGCAGGCTTATCTTTTCAATCTCGGACGATGAAGCGCTTTACGGTCTTGGGCAGCATGAGGACGGGATATATAATTACCATCAGAGGACCGAATATCTGTATCAAAACAACATGAAAATCGCGATTCCTTTCATTCTTTCGTCGAGGAATTACGGGATACTGCTTGATACCGAAAGCGCGGTCATTTATCAAAGCAGGCGCGGCGAGATCGCGTTTACGATTGATACCACCGATGAAATCTCGTATTACATTATAACAGGGGACAGTTTCGATGAGATTATCGGCAATCTGAGAAAATTGACGGGCGCGGCGCCGATGCTGCCGAGGTGGGCTTTCGGATATATCCAGTCGAAGGAACGGTACAAATCTTCCGAAGAACTGATAAATACCGCGGCAAAGTTTCGTGATATCGGAATACCGTTAGACTGCATCGTACAGGATTGGTTTTCGTGGGCCGAAGGCTTATGGGGAGAGAAGAAGGCCGATAAATCAAGGTATCCTGACCTGAAGAAGCTTGTGGACACGCTCCATGAAAAAAACGTTAAGCTGATGGTATCTATCTGGCCGAACATGTCAAAAAACAGCAGCAATTATTCCGAAATGAACGAGAAAGGGTTTTTACTGCCCAATTCAACAACATATGACGCGTTCAATGAAGAAGCGAGGGCGCTTTACTGGAAGCAGTGCGAAGAGGAATGGTTCCGGGCAGGAGTTGACGCATGGTGGTGTGACAACTCCGAACCGTTTTCGGATCCTGACTGGAACGGTGAAACAAAACGTCCCGAAGAAGTAAGATACCGGCTCATCGTGGACGAATCGAAAAAACATATGGACTGGACGCGGTTAAACTCGTACGGTCTTTTCCACGCGAAAGGCATTTATGAGAACTGGCGCAGGACGAACAAAGAAAAACGCGTCGTGAACCTGACCCGTTCTTCGTACATATCGGGGCAGCGCTACGGCACGATATGCTGGTCCGGGGACATCAGCGCGAAATGGTCCACGCTGAAAAAACAGATAACCGAGGGTATTAAATTCTGCATGAGCGGAATGCCGTACTGGACACTCGATATCGGGGCATTCTTTACGGTAAAGGACAAATGGGAAAACAGGGGCTGCAACAACAGCGGAAATACGAATAAACTCTGGTTCTGGGACGGCGACTACAATGACGGCGTGAATGACCTTGGTTACAGGGAGCTTTACGTGAGATGGCTCCAGTACGCCGCATTCCTTCCAGTCTTCCGGTCGCACGGCACCGATACGCCGAGGGAACCGTGGAACTTCGGAAGGCCGGGCAGTATTTTTTACGATACGATCATTAAATATATCAGGCTTAGATACAGGCTGCTGCCGTATATTTATTCGACTGCGGCCGAAGTCACGCGTAAAAACTCAACGATGATGCGCAGTTTGATGTTCGATTTCGCACATGATGAAAATGTTAAGGAAATCGGCGATTGTTTCATGTTCGGAAAGGCATTCCTTGTTTGCCCCGTGACAGAGCCGATGTATTATGAAGCCGGCAGCGTCCCGCTGCAGAATACGGAAAAGACAAAAGAGGTTTACCTGCCGAAAGGCGCTGCCTGGTTCGACTACTGGACAAATACCGTGTATAACGGCGGACAGAAAATAACCTGCAGAGCCGATCTCGATACGATACCGCTGTTTGTAAAAGCCGGATCAATTGTTCCGGTGTCCGATCCTGTTATGTACGCTGACGAGAAAAAAGGGGAAGTATCTGAAATCATAATCTACGGTGAAGATGACGGCGAGTTTACTCTTTATAATGACGAGGGCGATAATTATTCCTATGAAGACGGGAACTTTTCGGCTATCCCGCTGCGGTACGATGATAGTGAAAAAACGCTGACCTTTGGGAAAGCCTGCGGTAAATACAAATACCAGGAGAATTTCCGGATAAGGCTTATCGAAAGCGGACGGGAGAAATCAATTGAGGTCCGGTATAAAGGCTGTGAACAAGCGGTCAGGTTATAATATTATAAATTTTCTCCTTTGTTTTTTAAATGCGCATGCGGTTCAGACGGAAAGATATTATGAAAAATAAGAATGTGAAAAATAACATGCAATTTCCAAAAGGAAAAATATTAGTCTATACAAGAAAGCCGGTAAGCGGTTTGTATTCGTCACATCTTGCCTATAGCGTGCATATGGCGTACAGCAGCGATGGGAATACATATAAAGCTCTGAATCAAAATTACGGAATTGTATTCGCGTCATCAACTATTTCACAGGACAATACGATTAACGAGAAAGGATTAAAAAACCCTTATTTATTTTATACGGCCGACGGTAAGTTTGGTATTGTGGCGGTCAGAATAAATGCCGACGGCAGTGATGACGGCGAAAGCAAGGGTAAAGTTTTGTTATGGCTGTCCGACGATCTTTATTATTTTAAAGAGATCGGCTTGATAAACCTGCATGTGGATGCATATGCAAATGAAATAGTTTGTGAATATGATTATATTAATAAACAATATATGTTGATATGGAAGGATAATGACGGAAGATGTTTTCAAAACACAATGGCTGATATCACCGATTTGGACAGCGCATCGGATCCAAAACCCGGCAATATGCCTGCGTATGAAACCGCATTGAACGCACCGAAAGGAGCTGTTAAAGGGAATGTTCTTGAAGTGGACGCCCGTTTCGGCGATGACCTTCTGATAAAATGGTCACCTCTCGTAAACACGGAAATCAAAGTACCGGACTGCATCAGGGCTGAATCTAAGGAGCAAATCGACGAGGTAACGGCGACGGCGGTTTATAATGATGGCTCTGCCGCAGTCAAGCAGGTCATATGGGATACTGAAAGTATTGATTTTTCAAAGGCTGGTATATATGAGATTTCCGGCACCGTTGTCCAGGAGGTTTATCCATTCCCGTTGGCTGTTGGATACGCTGATCCAAATATAATACAATGGCATGGCAAATACTATTTTATCGCGACAAATGACAATACCGACGACATAGGATTATATGTCCGTGAATCTGATACGATAATGGGATTGTTCAGTGACGGTTATAAAGAATATGTTATCCTTGATCGGAATGAGGAAAAAGGATTTGTTCAAACTTTCTGGGCTCCTGAATTTCATGTTATCGGGGATGAACTGTATATTTTGTTTGCAGTAGGCGGAAAAATCTGGGGGCCGCAGTCACATGTCATGAAGTTAAAAAAGAACGGCAGCATTATTGACCCCGATAGCTGGGAGGAGCCGATCCGGGTTATGAAAATGGACGGGACATACCTTACGACGGAAGGCATTACACTGGACATGACATATTTTGAAGCATACGACAAAGCCTATTTGGTATGGTCATACCGTAAGCACATCGGTACTCCGAGAGATACCGGTTCAATGCTTTACATTGCAACTACAGACAAGAAAGAACCGTGGCGCCTGACTAGTGACCCGGTATTATTATCGAGACCGCTGTATGGCTGGGAGAATAATGAACATACGATAAATAACGAAGGTCCATATCCGATTGTAACGGAAGATAAAGTATATATTACATATTCGGGAGGAGTAGCCGGTGGATATTCGTATGTGCTTGGCCTTTTGACTTCCGATAAAAGTGCCGACTTGCTCGATCCCGGCAGTTGGGTAAAAAGCAATGCACCTGTCTTATCCTATTATTCTATAGAAGGTGAGTATGGACCAGGTCATAATACTTTCTTTAAAGATAAATATGGAAACCTTATGATTGCGTATCATGCACAGGAAACGACGGAAAGAAGTCCAAGATGTACGGCAATTCGAAGGGTTCATTTTGACAAGTACGGTATTCCCAGATTTGACATGTCCGCTGAACGTGATTTGAGACATGATCTTACTTGTGTTAAAACAAGAGTTGAAATAGCAAAATAATGATAATTCATACATATGAGGTGTTATTATGGGTATATTGTCGGTTAAAGGGAATAAGGTTATTTTTCAAAAGAGAAATGAGCTTGCGGTTATAGAGCCGTGGGGAATAGACTGCTTAAGGTTCAGGGCTTCTCCGAACGCGAGAATCACCGATGAGAACTGGAGCCTGATACCGCAGCCGGAAGTAGAATGTTCCGCGGCAGCCGGGGATGATAAAGCGGTTATCGTAAACGGCAAAATTTCAGCTGAAGTTTTTTCAAGCGGGAAGGTTGTTTATTATAAGGATGGGAAGGAATTACTGGCGGAACGCTCCGAAATGGCTTTCAATACAAAATACCGGGATTACCGTTCGCTTGGCGGCGACAATCACCGCGTGACCGTTATTTTTGAGGCATACGGAAATGAACATTTTTACGGCCTCGGGCAGGAACAGAATGATTGTTTTGACTTAAAAGGCTCGACAAGCGAGCTCATTCACAGAAATACGAAGTCTTCCGTTCCGTTCATATATTCGTCAAGAGGTTACGGTTTTATTTGGAACAACCCTTCTATCGGCCGCTGTGAATTAACGAATAATCATACGCTTTGGACGGCCAATTCAACAAAGCAGGTTGATTACGTTATAATCGCCGGTGATACGCCCGCGGAGATCATGAGCAAATATGCCGGATTAACGGGTCATGCCCCGAGTTTCCCGCGCTGGGCGTCGGGTTTCTGGCAGTCGAAACTGCGGTATGAAGATCAGGAAGAACTTCTGGAAGTAGCGAGAGAATACAAAAGAAGAGGAATACCTTTGTCCGCGATTGTTATTGATTATTTCCACTGGACGGAGCAGGGTGAATGGAAATTGGACCCGAAATATTGGCCTGATCCTGAGGGTATGTGCAGGGAACTAGACGAAATGGAAATAAAACCGGTTATTTCAATCTGGCCTACGATAAACCCGAACAGCGAGAACTACAAATACATGGATGAACGGAATATGCTGTTAAGGACGGAAAGAGGCCAATACGGCATATTTGATTTCTACGGGCTTCAAACGTATATTGATCCGACGAATCCGGAAACAACGGAATACGTGTGGTCGAGGATTTATCAAAACTACTATAAAGTTGGGATAAAGAACTACTGGCTCGATGAAGCTGAACCGGAAATAATTCCCGTGCATTTTGACAATATACGCTTCTACATAGGAAACGGCGAGGAAGTAGGGCTGCTCTATCCATACTATTACTCCAAATTGTTTTATGACGGTTTAAAAAAAGCGGGGGAGGAAGAAATAATCTCCCTTGTGCGTGCGGCCTGGATAGGCAGCCAGAGGTTCGGCGCATTGGTATGGTCGGGGGATATTCCGTCCACTTTCGAGTCGCTTCGGATGAGCGTAAAGACGGGACTTAATATGGCAATGAGCGGGATTCCGTGGTGGTGCAGCGACATTGGAGGTTTTTGGGGAGCCGATATTGAAAGCGAATATTTTCGCGAATTGATAGTGCGCTGGTTCCAATTCGGCGTTTTTTGTCCCGTTATGCGAATACACGGAGCAAGAAAGCGCACCGCAAATCAAATGGAACGCCATCCGGGCATAAAAGAACGGAGCGGCGGTGGTAACGAGATATGGAGCTTTGGAGAAAAGGTATATTCAATCCTTAAAGAACTGGTTGACCTGCGGGAACGTTTGCGTCCGTATATACATAAATATATGGATATAGCCAGTGAAACAGGCGCGCCGATTATGCGTCCGATGTTTTTTAATTACCCGGAGGACGAAATATGCTATAAGCTCGGTGATCAGTATATGTTCGGTGATGATATTTTGTTTGCGCCGATTGTTTATCAGGGACAGACGAGCCGGAGTGTATATCTGCCTTCCGGTACATGGATTGATGTGAACAGTCGGAAGGAGTATGCGGGCGGACGCTTTGTGGAAATCCATGCGGAACTTGATAAATTTATCGCTTTTGTAAAAAAAGGAAGCAGTTGCATTGATTTGTTTTAAAACCGGCCTTGCTTTATGCATAATCCGTATACCCGATACCGCTTCAGGCAGCCGTACGGAAGCAAAACGGCGGGCTCCGGCAGCCGTTGCAGAACAGCGTTATTGAATTGAATCCGTATATATTTTATAATAATCATATAGAGAATAATAAATTAATGCAGTTGTCATTCCGTACTCATCAGGTCGCCGGTTTCAAATACTGCGCTAAAATATACCCGATTTATCGGAGTTATTATTATTAGGTGGATCAATGTACCGATTATTGATTGTTGAAGATGAAAAATGGGAAAGGGAAGGCCTCAGGGATTTTCTTGACTGGAAAAGCCTTGGGATTGAAGTATCAGGCTGCGCATGCAACGGTGTGGAAGGCAGGAAAATAGCGGAAGAGATCAGGCCGCATATTATCATAACGGACATTAAAATGCCGTTAATGGACGGAATTCAGATGGCGCGCGATGTCAGGGCTTTTCTTCCCGACACGAAGATTATTATATTAACCGGATATGATGAATTTGAGTTTGCAAAGCAAACTTTCGATTTTCATGCTTTTGCGTATCTTTTAAAACCCATCCGCAGAATTGATCTTGAACTGGTAATAAAAAACGTGCTTGATGAGCTTGAGCGTGAAGAAAGCATAAACGAAGAGATAACGGCGCTGAAAAGCGAGTGGATGGAATATGCAAGAAAAAACCGTGATTACCTTCTTATCGATTTTTTAAATCAGAAAACCGAACTTAAGCATATTTATGAACTCCCGCTGATGAGATGGCTGGATACTTTTAAGAATAAGCTTGTTGCAATATTGTCCCTGTACCCGCGCAGATACGAAAGAAATCAGGGCGCCGGTATGAAGGACGATGTGGTTAAAGCGCTTAACGCGATGCTCGGGACGAAAGGAATAGCGGTTTCGAGCAGCGAACTGAAGCAGGAAATAGTTTTATGCATAGACGCTCCTTTGGACGGGCAGCAATTGAAAACCGGCATACTGCGGTTGATGGAAGAAATAAAAAAGTTAGGAATGGACTGCATTGCGGGGGCCGGCGAAATTGCCGGCGGGCTTGAATTTTTGCCGCGGTCCTATGCGCAGGCGCGCGAAGCGATTAGTTTCCGGTTCATAGCGCATTATAATGACGTGCTGTTTTACAGCAGCATAAAAGACTCGGACCGGAACAACTGGGATTTAACGGGACAGTTGATTGAAAAAGCGGATTCGCTATCGGCAAGAATAATTCACTTTATCCAAAAAGGGGACATGAATCAGAGTACGAAGATTGTTGATGATTTCCTCGCAATGCTGACGGAGAACATTTCAGGCGCCAAAATTTTGTTCAACCGTTTTATAATGAATATTATCAACGGTTTAAATACAATTCTCGCGAACAACCAGGAAGACAGCATATATGTTTCTCTGTGGGACCCCGAAAAGCAGGTTGTGGATTATTCAATGCTGGATTCGCTTTCCCAGACCAGGGACTATCTTACGGGTTTTTTGAGCAGGGTCGCCGTAAATATGAAAAAGGACTGCCGGGATGAGAACATAGCCAGAACCGTGCTCAAGATTATTGAGGAAAAGTACCGGGAGGAATTGAATTTAAAGCGCGTATCGGAAGAAATAAATCTTTATCCTTATTATATCGGAAGCATTTTTAAAGAATACACGGGCAGAAATTTCAACGAGTACTTAAACAGCTACAGGATAGATAAGGCAAAAGAAATGCTGCATTATAAAAACATGAAGGTATCCGAATTGGCCGAAGCTGTCGGTATACCGAATGCTTCATACTTTTGCTGCCTGTTTAAAAAGAAATTCGGCATAAGCCCGGGTGAATACGGCGAACTCGTCAGCAGGAGGCAAAAAGGTGTATAAGCTTTTGATTGTGGAAGATGAGGTGTGGGAAAGAGAAGGCCTCGCTGATTTCTTCGATTGGTCCGAACTTGATATTGAGGTTGTAGGAACGGCAGCGAACGGAATCCAGGGGATTAAAATGGCTAAGGAATATCTCCCGGACATAATCATGACCGATATTCGCATGCCCTTAATGGATGGTCTGAAATTGTCCGAGGAAGTGAAAAAGTTTCTGCCGGGCTGCAGGATTATAATAATTACAGGTTATGATGATTTCAAATACGCAAAAGATGCGATACATATAGGCGTTTTCGATTATTTGCTTAAACCCGTGCAGAAGCAGCAGCTCCTTAACGCTCTGAACAGGACGATAAACGATATACAACGTGAAGCACAGCGGGAGGAATATGCGGATAACCTGAGGACCCAACTGACCGAACGCGCATATAAAGAAAGGGAACGTTTTCTTTTGAGCATTCTTCGAGGCGATGTGCAGCATTACGGTTCAGATGATTACAAGGATTTTGTATCTGTTTGTTACCGACGGACTGCCGCCGTCGTTATTCGTGTAAACGTATGTACGTTCGGCAGTGAAACGGTTTATTATGCCGGACAGGAGCATTTCGGAACGGTTTATAAAAGAATCAGGGATGCTGTCGGTGATAAGGGGATAACCGCGGGGAATGACCCGGAAAACGGAGAAATTGCGATATGCCTGCCCGTAAGTCAAAACGGGCGCGGCGAAATCGAAGAAGTCATCCGATTGATCCGGAAACAGGATTATGAATTAAACAAGCCCGAATACATTATCGGGGTGGGATCGGTATCAAATGATATCACAGGATTTGCGGAATCTTTCAGGCAGGCGCAAACCGCGCTGAAGCTGCTGTTTTTTATGAAGGACAAGGATATCCTCTATTACGATGATTTTGCCCGGCCGGAAATATTACAGGAAGCCGCGGTCTATGAATTTTTGCAGTCGGCTCCAGAATACTCCAAAAAGATACTGAATGCTGTCGTTTCGTCGGACGCTCAAAAAATAACTCAGATAACGGACGAACTGTTTGATATCATATGTAAAAATTATGTTGACAAAAACCTTGTATGCAATTTCCTCGCCGATGTGATAAATGAAATATCGCTCCTTCTTCTGTCAAAGGGAGGCCCGTTCAATATCGGGTTCGACAGCGGGGATGACATCCTTAAAGCGTTCCAGGGCTGCATTAAGCTCGATCAGATGAAAAAACGGTTTAATGCGCTGCTGATTAACGCGAACAGGTGCTTTGCGGAGAAAAGAAAGAACAGGGAAGAGTATATAATTGAAAACGTGATGAATATTATCGAAAACGAATATATGAATGATATCGGGCTTGAAGTTATTGCGCACAGGCTCGGCATATCGCCGAATTATCTCGGAAGTTTGTTCAAAAAATACGCAGGCAGGCGTTTTACCGAAGCATTAACGGAGTTCAGGATGAATAAGGCAAAGGAAATGCTCCTGTCGGGAACGGACAGCATAATGAATGTAGCGAAAAAAACGGGGTTTATCAATACTTCATATTTCTGCACCGTGTTTAAAAAGGTTCATGGAATCAGTCCGATGGAATACCGGGAGAAGTTTGATTATGGCAGTGAAAATGAAAGATAGCTTAACGCGTGTATTCAAAAAAATAAGCGATATGCGTATAGCCTGGAAATTTACGTGCGCATACTTTATTATTCTTGCGCTTCCGATAATAGGCACGGGCATATTTATAAACCATACTACAACAAAATCATTTATACACCAGTCGGAACTTTTAGCAAGGCAAAGCCTGCTCCAGAAGAGAGAGATTATTAACCAGAAGATTCAAAGCATAGAAAGAACGTCGATATCGATTGCGCAAAATCCGCAAATACTGAATTTCCTCGAAGAACCGTTCGAAAACAACCGCCGCGGTTACGAAAACTATTTTTATTTCTTTTCTCCGGTGTATGAAAGCTACATAATTCAAAACAAATACATATACGGTACGATGCTGTATATAAACAACAAAACCTTTCCGAATTCCTGGAACAGCATATATCATATCGACGCTAAAGAAGATGACGAAGAGTACATGGCGTTTCTCGAAGATGAAAACATACTTCAAAAATGGGAATCGATACATGACACGGAAAAAGAAATATACTCCAGACATACAATTAAGGAGAAGGTTTTTTCGTTATCCCGAAAACTTATATCGTTCGTGGATAAGAAGCTCATCGGCGTGCTTGTGATTGAGATAACCGAAAGGGAACTGTTTGAAAACCTTACCAGCAACAATGGCATGAATGAGTATTACCTTGTATTTGATGATAAAGGGAATCTGGTTTCGGAGAGCACATATAGAAATCTTCCCGACAAGTACAAAACAAGCTTTATCCCGGCTCTGAAAGACGGAAACGAAATAAACGGCGTAACGGAGTTTGATAATGAAAAATTCATAGTCTGGTCGATTCCGCTTGAACGCATCGGATACAGCCTTGTTGGGATTATCCCGCTTAAGAATTACATGGGAAACATGCCGAACTATACTGTAATTATTATAATTGTAATAATAGCGGCGCTTATTGTATTCGGCGTGCTTATTTATTTCGTATCGGATAAACTGACGGAGAGATTGAAAATACTGCTGAAAGGGCTTAAATCGGTACGCGATGAAAACATTAACATCAAGCTTCCCGTGGAAAACCATGACGAATTCGGAGAACTTGCGGTAAATTTCAACCATATGACCGACAGGATTCACGAACTGATAGAGCGCGTCTATAAGGCGCAGATAGTGGAAAAGGAATCGGAACTGAAAGCGCTTGAAGCTCAGATAAATCCGCACTTTTTGTATAACACGCTCTCAACGATTTCATGGATGGCCAGAAAAGTTAACGCCGGGAACATTGAAGAATTGGCTTTTATGCTGTCAAAATTCTACAGGCTTGTCCTCAGCAAGGGGAATTCGATTATTACTGTCAGGGACGAGATCGAACTTCTTAAAGCTTATATTGAAATAGAGAAAACGCGGTTCGACAATCTTTTCAATGTGAAATATGAACTTGATAACGAAGCCCTTGATTACAGGATGATAAAAATTATCCTCCAGCCTATAGCGGAAAACGCGATAAACCACGGCATAGCGCCAAAAGGCTATACGGGCACGCTCATTGTAAGGTTAAAACACGACGAAAAAAACCTGTACTTTTCGATAATAGACGACGGCGTGGGCATAAGCAGGAATGTACTGCAAAGCATATATAAATCCGAAATAGCGAAGAAAAGGGAAAGCGGTTACGCAATTCAAAATGTAATGGAGCGAATTAACGCGGTTTATGAGGATAAGGGTCATATCAGTATTTTCAGCCGCCCCGGCATCGGGTGTTCGGTGACCATTACGATTCCCAAAACGATAAATTTTCTTAATTTATGATATAAGAATTGATTTTTTAAATTGATCCGCTATTGTCCGGCGCCTATAATAAAATTGTAAAACGATTTATTTTTGATGCAAAGGAAATGCACGTGTCCGTATTATCTTCCATACCATGCTTGAAAACCGGAAAGGTGTGGTGCAATGAATCAGTTTTCTTCTGCTTTATCTCGCAATAAAAAGATGACCTTTGGGAAAAAATTCTGGGACCAAAGGTATTTGATGATCCTCGTGCTTCCTGTCATTTTATGGATGATTATATTCAATTACATCCCGATGCTTGGCCTTGTAATTTCATTCAAGGAGTATGATCCTTACCTTGGGCCTCTTGAAGGCTTTATAAAAAGCCGGTGGGTAGGTTTCAATAATTTTGCCGAAGCGTTTACCGATAAATATTTTATTTCGTCATTGTGGAATACGATATATTACAGTATCCTTAACCTTGTTATAGGCTTTCCGATTCCTATTATATTCGCAATCCTGCTCAATGAATTGACAAATGTCAGGTTCAAAAAATTCGTACAGACGGTAAGCTACCTGCCGCACTTTATTTCATGGGTTTTCGTGGTAGGTTTCATTTATGTGTTATTTGCCGTTGACAACGGTTTATTGAACGGGCTTTTACTTAAGTTCAATCTGACCGAAGAGGCGATACCGTTTCTCGCGACTCCGAAATATGTCCCGCCGATTGTAGTTTTATTCAATATATGGAAATCATTCGGATGGAATTCTATTATATATATAGCAGCGATAACCAATATTGACCCGACAATGTATGAAGCGGCTACTGTCGACGGTGCGAAAAGGTTTGCGAAAATATGGTACATAACGCTGCCTTCAATAAAACCGACTGTCGTGATTTTGCTGATATTCAGCATAGGAAGCATGATCAGCCCGAATTTCGGTTTATTTGAACAGATGTATCTGTTAACAAATCCGATGATCCAGGATGTAACGGAAATTGTTGACACTTATACATACAAAATGGGGATTGTGCTTTCAAGATATTCTTATGCGACAGCGGTCGGGCTGTTCCGGTCGGTTGTGGCAGTGATCCTGCTGATAGGTGCGAATTTCACTTCAAAGAAACTGACAGGAGAAAGCCTGTTCTAGGGGGGAAGTATGATGCAAAAGTCTCGCAGGCTGAACGGTGATAGTGTATTTGATATTTTCAACCTCATTTTTATGTGTTTTATCATACTTATAACACTGTATCCGTTTTACTATGTCATAGTATCCTCGTTCAACGAGCCCATTGATTTGCTGAACGGCCCCGTATATCTGTGGCCCAGAAAATTCTCGTTGTCAAACTATGCCTATGTGCTGCAGGATGAAAAAATATTGAATGCAGCGTTTATTACCGTATCAAGAACAATTATCGGCAGTGTGAGCGCGGTTTTGTTCACCGCGGCGTTCGCGTATGGCATTTCAAAGCCAAGACTGTTAGGCCGGCGGTTTTTTATCGGAATGGCGCTCGTTACGATGTATTTCAGCGGCGGGCTTATTCCTACATATATTCTTATTGCTCACGGCCTCAAGCTGCAGGGTAATTTTTTAGTATTCATTATTCCAAACCTGTTTAATGCTTTTAATGCGTTTGTGATGCTTTCCTTCTTCAGGGGAATATCGAGCGAGATAGAGGAGTCGGCGAGGATTGACGGCGCAAATGACATAATTATTTTCTTTAAACTGATTCTTCCGGTATCCACGCCGATACTCGCGACGATTGCGTTGTTCAACGGCGTATTTCACTGGAATTCATGGTTTGACGCGCTCCTTTACGGCGGAAGAAAGCTCGAAACGCTGCAGCAATACCTTGTTAAATCGATTCAATCCGCTAATGTCAATGCGAAAGCTGCATCTTATGTTTCAACGTTAACTGTAAGCTCAACATCGGTACGGCTGACGACAATGGTTATCACCGCGTTTCCTATAGTTATCGCGTACCCGTTCCTGCAAAGATATTTTGTAAAAGGTATCATGATAGGATCTTTAAAAGGCTGATTTATAAGGCTTATCCCGGTTTTTTCCGGATTAAGCATAAATAAATCTGGTAAGGAGGAGAAGAAATATGTTGAAAAGAAATTACAGGACTTTAACAGCAGTTCTTGTTGTTATGCTATCCATTTTTCTTATGCTGACGGGCTGCGCTCCTGCAGGCACGGGCGGCAAACCGCAGGACAGCACACAACAGCAAGGCGGTACTCAGCAGCAGGGCACAACAAAGGATACAACTCCGGATGCTTCGCAGGAAGGTTTGATGTCATGGCAGAAGGATACGTCGCCTTTTGAGTTCGATATCTTCTTCTTTGCGGCATGGGGTACTCATTATCCGTGGCGCGGAGCGCTCGTCGAAAAATACATAACCGAAGATACGGGAGTTACGATGAACATTATTATTCCGACGGGCAACGAAAAGGAATACCTGAATGTTATGATTGCTTCGAATGATTTGCCTGACGCGATGGTTCTTGAATGGTATGCTCCCGAAACGAAGAGGCTCATTGAAGCGGGTCATATCCACGCTATCAACGATTTGGCCGCGGAATACGCACCGGAATTAATGGATATGATAGCACCGGACGTCATTAATTACCATAAGCATACCGACGGAAAACTGTATTACCTGCCGTCTTTCATGCCCACGAAGGAAGAGTATGAGGAAGGTCTTGAAAAACACGGCGCAAGATCGCTGTTCATCCAGAAACGCATTTATGAAGGACTTGGCAAGCCGTCGGCGGATACGCCCGAGAAACTGCTTCAGATCTTAAGAGATATTAAGGCAAAATACCCGGATGTAAAACCGTTCTCAATCGAATCACCGCTGGACGTAATTCAGTGGGGTCTGACAGGAAACCTGACCATGCAGTATTTTGCAGGCATTTTCGCACCGGAGACATACGGGAGAGACACATATCTTGAAGACGGCAAGATTAAGCTTGTCATTGAAAACGAGAATTTCATAGAAGCCGTAAGATTCTTGAACCAGATATACAGAGAAGGCCTTATCAGCGTTGACACGCTCATGATGAAGCACGATGTATGGGGAGAAACAGTCGATTCGGCGCAGTGGGGGGTTACCGGAAGATTCCCGATCGATATCTGGAAAGATCATAACGTTAAAATCAAGCAGTTGAAAAATGATGAAGGCTATACTTACATTCCTCTCGAGTTCCAGAAATATAACGGCAAAGAGCCTCAGTTCGCGGGCGGAAGAGGCGCCGGCTGGGTTGCGTCAATGATAACAAAGAAAGCCAAGAACCCAGGACGCATTATCCGTTTCTTCGAGTACGCCTGGAGCGATGCGGGCCAGATAACAAACATGTTCGGAAGAGAAGGAATAACATTTGAATTTGTAGACGGAAGACCTCAATACAAACCCGAAATAATGCAGGATATGCAGGAAAATCCCGACGCGCTCGAGAATAAATACGGCTTCGAGCAGAGACTGATCATGTGGAGATCAAAATGGGGAGGCCTGCAGAAGATCGCGATGGCGCCGCCGTCCTATACCGATTATCTTAAAGAGGTCGGCAAATACGGCGTTGACGTATGGGAACTCGGCCTTGACAACCTTGATCCCGATCCGGCTTCCGATGAAGGTGTAGCATATCAGAAGATTAAGAACATATGGAATAAATACCTCGCACAAATGGTTCTCGCCGAAAACGATGAGCAGTTCAATGCGGCTTATGAGGCAGGAATGAAAGAGATTAAAGAAGCCGGCCTTGAAAAAGTGAAAGCCGTTATGCAGCAGAACCACCTGAAGGATTTGGAGGCAAAAGGGGTAAAATAATTGAGTCCCCGATATTATAACCGAAAGGAGGTTGCTTTTGAAGCAGCCTCCTTTTGGTACAATGTAAAAGCATTTATAACGCTTATTGGAGGTATATTTCAATGGAACATTCTTTCCATCTTCGTTACAACAACCAGGCAGACAGATGGTTTGACGCGCTGCCGCTGGGCAATGGCAGGCTCGGCGCGATGGTCTACGGACATACCGCCGTTGAGCGAATCCAGTTAAATGACGATTCGCTCTGGTATGGAAAATTTATCGATCGCAATAATCCGTCGCTTCGCGAAAAACTGCCTGAGATCAGGCAGCTTATTTTGTCAGGGGACATATATCATGCAGAGGAACTTATAATGCAGTACATGGCCGGTACCCCGGCCTGCATGCGCCATTACACACTGCTTGGTGAGCTCGATATTGCGCTTAACCGGCATTTACCGTTCGCGGCAGGCTGGATCCCGGACAGTTCCGGTGCGGAGGAATATACGTGCGACCTCGATCTTATCGAAGGGGTACTTAATATAAACCACACGGAGGATGGTATAAGGTATAGCAGGGAGATGTTCATAAGCCATCCCGACCAGGTAATGTGCATCCGGTACAAAAGCAGCAAACCTGGGAAAATTAATCTTGATATTATCATGAACCGCGTTGAAATATCGGATGCAACGGCAATGGACAGCCGCAGACCCGGAAAACGCGTAAGCGCAGGCGGCTGGCCCGCGCCTTTTGTCGATTCGCTTCGTACCGTAAACGGGAATACAATACTGATGCGCGGCCATGAAGCCGACCTCGAATTTGCGGCAGCGGTGCGGGTCATTTGCGACGGAGCGCTGCTTGATCCCGTTTCGCAGCTGCTTGTCAGGGATTCAGGGGACGTTATCATGTATGTTGCTTCATCAACGGCTAACCGCTCTGACGATCCGGTGAAAGATGTGATGATGCGTCTCGATACCGCGGAAAAGAAGGGATATGACGCAATAAGGAAGGAGCATGTAAGGGACTTTTCGTCACTGATGAACCGGTGTGTGCTCGATTTGGGTCCGTCACCCGAGAAGCCGACCGACAAAAGGCTTGAAGACGTTCGCGAAGGGGCCTGTGATCCGGCTTTGGCGGCGCTGTATTTCCAGTTCGGACGTTATCTGATTGTTTCGGGCGGGCGTGAGGACAGTGCGCCGTTAAACCTGCAGGGAATATGGAATGCCGAGTTCACACCGATGTGGGACAGCAAATACACAATAAATATCAATCTGCAGATGAACTACTGGCCGGTTGAAACGTGCAATCTTTCCGAACTTCATACCCCTCTTTTCGATTTATTGGAAAGAATGCATGAAAAAGGCCGCGAAACGGCACGCGTAATGTATGGAATGCGCGGCATGGTCTGCCATCACAACACCGACTATTACGGTGACTGCGCGCCTCAGGACTGGTACATGGCGTCGACGCCGTGGGTGACGGGAAGCGCGTGGCTTGGACTGCACGTATGGGAGCATTACCTGTATACGAAGGATTTAGATACGCTGCGAAGAATGTATCCCATGCTTCGCGACATGGCGCTGTTTTATGAAGATTTCTTAATTGAAGCGGACGGTAAGCTTGTGACATGCCCGTCCGTATCACCGGAGAACCGGTATATTCTTCCCGACGGATACGATACGCCGATTTGCGCGGGACCTGCAATGGATAACCAGATTCTTCGCGAATTCTTTTCCGCACTGATAAAGATACAAAATATTCTTGGGGTTGACGCGGAGCATTCCGAAAAACTTGCGGTTATTATCGAACGGCTGCCCGAAGATAAAATAGGCTCGAAAGGGCAGCTTCTCGAATGGGATAAGGAATACCCGGAACTTACACCGGGTATGGGGCACATATCACACCTTTTTGCATGTTACCCCGGAAGCAGCATCAATTGGCGTGATACGCCGGAACTCTTGCAGGCGGTCAGACGATCGCTCGAACTGCGTATTGAGCACGGAGCCGGCAACGACGCCTGGCCGCTCGCATGGTTCATCAATGTGTACGCGCGCCTGCTCGACGGTGAAATGACGGATGTAAGTATCCGGAAGATGCTTGCTAATTCCGCTTCCCGAAGCCTGCTCAATGCTAACTGGGTTTTCCAGATTGACGGAAACCTGGGTGCTGTTGCAGGAATCGCCGAGTGCCTGCTGCAAAGCCATATTGCGCTTCATTTCCTGCCTGCGCTGCCGACTTCATGGAAGGAAGGCAGTGTTAAGGGGTTAGTGGCGCGCGGCGGCCATGAAGTCGATATGAAATGGAAAAACGGGAAGCTCGAATATGCCGTTGTTCGCCCGAAGTTTGACGGGCCTGTTGAAGTTGTCGGGGAGGAAATGAAAGTCACATGCGAAGGAAAGCCCGTGCGGACGGAAAAAACGGAAGTCGGGTTTATGTTCTTTGGCGAAAGGTATAAGAATTATTTACTTGAATGTTAACATAAAATCGATGATAATGACATTAGGAGGACTGATAAAAATGAATATTACGATTTTTACCGAAAAAACAACAGGAAAGGTAAATCAATACTGGACAAAATGTGTCGGGAGCTGCCATGCCGCAACGGCACTGCGTGAAGATTGGCGGAAACAGTTGAAAAAGTGCAGGGAAGAACTCGGTTTTGAATACGTCCGTTTTCACGGGCTTCTGAACGATGATATGAGCGTTTGCCTGAAAAAGGAGGACGGCACGTTCGAATACTCGTTTTTCAATATTGACTCGATATTTGATTTCCTGCTTGAAATCGGCATGAAACCGTTTATTGAGTTAAGCTTTATGCCCACGGCGCTCGCTTCGGGAACCAAAACCATATTTCATTACCTCGGAAATATAACGCCGCCGAAGTCCTATGATGACTGGGGTAAGCTGATTGGGGCGCTTGCCGAACATCTTGTGCAGCGTTACGGCGCCGATGAAGTCCGCAAATGGTTCTTCGAGGTATGGAATGAGCCGAACCTTGATATTTTCTGGTCGGGAACGATGGAAGAGTATTTTGAACTGTACCGCCATGCTGCGTTCGCGATAAAAAAGGCCGACAGTGAACTAAAAGTCGGAGGGCCGGCTTCGGCAATAGACGCGTGGATACCCGAATTAAGGGAATTCTGCAGGAAAGAAAACGTACCGCTTGACTTTATTTCAACGCATCATTACCCGACGGATGCCGCATACGGCCTTGGTCTCGATATGGAAGAGCAGATGGCCCGGGCGGATCGCGGAACGCTGACTGAAAAGCTCAGAAAAGCCCTTGAGGAAGCGGACCCGCTGCCGGTATACTATACCGAATGGAATAACTCGCCGAGCCCGCGCGATCCTTATCACGACACTCCGTATAACGCCGCTTTTATTATAAAAACAATTACGGACAATATGAAACTCGATCGTATAGATTTGCTGAAATGCTATTCCTTCTGGACATTTTCCGATATCTTTGAAGAGAGCGGCTTCAGTTCCGTTCCATACCACGGCGGATTCGGGCTTCTTAACATACATGGGATACCGAAACCGTCCTACCGCGCTTTTCAGATGCTTTCGCGGCTGAACGGAGATAAACTTGAAACTGCAGCAGATCAGGAAAACACTACGGTCGACTGTGCTGCGTCGCGCAGCTCTGAAGGAATAACTATTCTGTTATCGAATCATAATGTTCCGAAGGCGCCGATTAAAACCGAAAAGGTCAGTATCCTGCTTAAAGGGCTTAAAAACGTCAGGTCCGTTTCAATGCAGCGAATCGATGAAACGCATTCGAACCCCAAAAAGGCATGGATTGAAATGGGAAGCCCGACATACCTGAACAGGGAACAGATTCAGACCCTGATTGAAGCGTCCGAACTGAAAAACGAAACGGCAGACTGGTCGGCGGATGAGGAAGGGGTTAAAATTGAACTTGCAATCCAGCCCCATTCCGCTGTCGCGATTACAATAAAGTAAAAAGATTATTATTTTTAATATTAGTATCATTTCTAATCAACGTGGCCGCATCATTACCTCGACACGGGCAATTTGGATTTCCTGCGGAACCGGGTTTACCCGGTCTGCGGGAAATCGCGTTCTTCTATCAAGATTACCTTTCGGATACTGATGAGAACGGAAACTACATTTTCTATCCCGGCTTTTCCCCGGAAAACTGTCCAGAGGTCGGGACCAGTCCATTGAGGTTCGTTACCGGTACGGGCTTGAAAGCTTAACAATTCCTTTATAGTTAAATTTCATAATATTTCGTTTTTTTGATAATAATTTTTGGTCACTTTTTATGATACAATTTCTACGTAGAATCTAAAAAACATTTCAGGTAACACTACATTAATTTACTTTCAGGATTGATTTTTGATACCAGCTTGATTAATTCCAAAAAGGGGGGGGTTAGGTTCAGATAGTTTATTGGGTTGTTCTTTTCACAATATCAATTGTATACTATTAAAAAGGAGGATATTCAAGTATGAAAAAAATTTCGAAACTGATGTGTCTGGCAATCGCTTTGCTGATGCTGCTCAGCGCTACGGCTTGCGGCGGAGGGACACAGAAACCGGCTGCTGCCGATGACAAAAAATCAACAAGCACCGATACTACGGCTCCAAGTTCAGGAGACCAAGGCAAGAACGCTGACAGCGGCGAAAAGAAGTACGACGAGCATATAACGATTACTTACGCGTCCGTACAGGGTATTGACGGATACGACTACACGAAGGGTGACGGCCTTGCAAGGTATTATTCCGAGAAGTTCAACTACACGCTGGAAGTTACCGCATTAACATGGTCGAACTGGGACGAAATGCTCCGCATATGGATTAATGCAGGGGATATGCCCGATGTAGCGGTATACAACTATAAGCATCCGGACGCTGCGAGCTATGTTGAGCAAGGGTTGATTTACAGGCTACCGGATGACTGGAAAAAACGCTGGCCCGGTGTAGCGGATGTGTATTCCAAAACCACGCTTGGACCGAAAACTGACGAATTGTTCGGTGGTACATATTTCCTCCCGAGAGCACGTTTCTATAAAAACCTTATAGGGGATCCGCTGCCGAACCACTGGTCGCTGTGGATGCGCAAAGACTGGGCAGAGGCTGTTGGTTTCCCGGTTAAGAGCCACTATAAAATTTCCGAGGTACTTGAATTCTGCAGGCTCGTTAAAGAGAAAGACCCCGGCAATGTAGGTGCCAACCTGCTTCCGTTGAATGCAGATCCCGGTGCTGCTGTCAGGATGTTTGTACAAAGCAACAGCACATATTTTAACTCATTCTATAAGGATCCTGCCGACGGTAAGTACAAATGGGGCGCAGCTTCCGAAGATACGCTGGAAGGACTTAAACTGTTCTCAAAAGCTTACAGGGAAGGTCTGCTCGATCCTGACTTCTATACCGTTAAGGCTGAAGACAGCGGAGCTCCTTTCGATACACAGGGAATCTCGGCTGCCAACTATAACCAGGCTCCCACATCGGACCTCCACAACAAGTATGTAACACTGTTCCAGACAAACACCGGTCTCGATCCGTTTGAATGCATCAATCTCGCTACGGTTTTAGGCGAGGATGGATATTATCACCAGCAAGACCTCATTAACTTCTGGGGAACAATAATTTTCAGCCCGGATATAAAAGACAAGGTATTCGAGAGATACATGGACATCCTCGAGTACAATTCAACCGAAGAAGCACAGATAATTCTCAATATGGGATTAAAGGACGAAGACTGGACATATGGTCCGGACGGCAAAGTAGTATCGCTTTATGATGACAGTGAAAGACCTCTCTATGGTACATCGGGCAAGTATCCGTCATGGGGATACCTGTTGGGAGCTATAGTATTGTTCGACGACTTCTCGTTTGACAATCCCAACTATGACCAGAGAGTAAGAGACATATCCTGGAAGATTTATCGTGAAAGATGCGAAATTGCTACTCCTCAAACGTTTACAAAGGTTGACTGGACCGTATATACACACGATTCACCGAGCATGAGAAGGGCTAGTATTGATTATTGGACCGAACTCAGCAACCTTGTAACAATGGATGGCGATATTGAAACCAACTGGAAGAACTGGGTACAATCAAAGATGCCTTTGATCCAGCCTGTTCTTGACGAGTTGAACGCAAAAGCAAAATAAGAAAACGACCCGGTGACGTTTTACACGAAAATTAAAGCTGCTAAGGCTGCGGTAGAATTTAAATCCTGCCGCAGCCGGCCCATTTTAAATTTTATTCGCAATATTGTTTTTATGGCTTCAATTAGTTTTTGTTTCGGAAGGGGTTTAATATGAAAAATCAATCAGTGAAAAAGAAAGGCGTGCTCATTGATATCTGGAAAGCCAGGGAACTCTTTCTTCTGATTCTGCCGGGGATAATATGGTATATTGTTTTTGCCTATATTCCAATTTATGGATTGAGCCTGGCATTTAAACAATATAAAGCCAATCTTGGGATTTTCAGAAGTCCGTGGGTAGGGTTGGAGAATTACAAATATGTTTTCAGAGATCCGGCTTTTATGGAATCGGTCTTCAGGACAATAGTCATAAATTTCGGCCGTATTATTTTCCAATTTCCCTTTCCTATAATTTTAGCACTCATGCTGAATGAAGTCAGAGTTAACAGGTATAAGAAAATTTTACAAACGATTTATACGTTTCCTCATTTTCTGTCATGGATTGTTATCGCTTCAATCATGGTAAATGTTCTTGATTCACGCGGAATGGTCAATGCAATAATTACGATGCTTGGAGGGGAAAAATTTAATTTTCTTGGGAATACCCGGTTTTTTAAACCTTTACTATACATAACCGAGAACTGGAAATCATCGGGCTGGACAATGATTATTTATCTGGCTGCAATTTCCGGGATTGATATAGAACAGTATGAATCCGCCAAAATTGACGGAGCTTCGCGGCTGCAGACAATCTGGCACATTACGGTTCCTTCGATAAAAAGCACGATGATAGTTTTACTCGTGCTGCAGGTTGGAAATATTATGACACAGGGATTCGATCAGATATTTAATATCAGCAACCCGGCAACAGCAAAAGCCGGTGAAATACTGGATATCTATATTTACCGAATTACTTTCCAGGGTACCGCTGACTTTTCCTTTTCAACTGCCGTCAGCCTGTTTCGATCAGTTATTAACTTTATATTTTTGATTACTGCTGACCGCGTAACGAAAGCGCTTGGTTCGGACGGGCTTTTTGCGTGATAAACGGTAAAAAAGTGCCATGGAGGAAATAATTATATGGAAAAGGCAAAGACAGTGTATAAAAAGAGAAATTTTACAAACAGAATAGAAATTTTGGATATAATACTATTGATTTTTCTTACAATATGGGCTTTGCTCATAATAATGCCTTTTATAAATGTTATAGGAATATCGTTTGCCACGGAATATGAATATTATAACTCGCCGCTGATACTGATACCGAAAAACTTTACGTTTTTCAACTATGAGTCCCTGATTATGGACGGAAGGATATGGATAGGCTACCGTACAACAATTATCTACCTGTTGGTCGGAGTTCCCATCAACATGTTCCTGACCGTAACGATGGCTTATGGACTCAGCCGGCCTAATTTGCCGTTCCGAAAATACTTTGTGTATTTTATAGTATTCACGATGATGTTTAACGGTGGAATAATCCCGTTGTATCTGCTCATGAAGCAATTGAAGTTCATTAATACTATGTGGGCTGTTTTGCTTGGAGCCGGTCTTAATTCGTTTTACTTAATCGTTATGAGGAACTATTTCATGCAACTGCCCGTATCGCTGATTGAGTCCGCGAAACTTAACGGAGCAAGCGAACTGCGTATATTGATCAGCATAGTTTTGCCGATATCGATGCCGATAATCGCAACCATTATCCTGTTTTATTCCGTTGACAGGTGGAATGAATGGTATTATTCGATGATCTTTGTCCGCAAAAAAGGAGTGCTGCCTCTGCAGCTCGCATTGCGTTCAATAGTCATGGAGAGCCAGCAGAGCGAGCAGTTCAGTGCTTCGGTAACGGGGCCGCGTAAGTTTTCCGAAGGGATGAAGATGGGTGCCGTAATTGTGACGATGCTGCCGATAATGTGCGTATTTCCGTTTTTGCAGAAATACTTTGTTAAAGGTATACTGATAGGAGCGATAAAAGGCTGATATAACAAGATAAAAATTTAAAAAGCGGGGAAGATATATGAAACTTGTTTATGGAGACTATGAACTGAGCTTTGTCAACGGCGGGCTGGAAGTAAGGAAAAACGACAAACTCCTTTATTTCAACAGGCGCCCGATGTTTGTAACAGTAAAGACGGCATTTGCAGCAAGCGAGTTTTATGACGGGGCTTACGATGAAGTTTCCGCTTTCGATGATGTTATACTGGCGAAAGGGACATTGAAAGTACCTTCAGGTTCCGAGTTTTATTTTTCCGATGTCTACGAAATATACGAATCCGGTTTCAAGATAAAGCGAAATGTAAAGGTTGTAAAGGCTGCGGACGATCTTGGATTTTCGACCAAAATATCACTCGTGACGGCGCAGTCCGATGAAATACGCGATTATTATTATTTCGCTCCGGGTGTTTGGTACAAGCATAATGAATTTGCGCCCGATTACGCGATCGGCAAAGACCTCGACTGTGAATATTTTTGGCGTATGGAAACCTGTTACGCTTTGCCCGTGTTTGCAATGCAGAACATTGAATCGGGAGAGACGGCGGCTTTTTCACGATGGGCTGCGGATGTGACAATGCGGTCCCAGGATATTGTCCGGTCGGAAAACAACGTGGACCGCAGGATTAACACAGGTGCGATAGGTATGAGCAAACCGCAGAGCAGGACTTTAAATTATATGTACTACGGTTTTGCGTATCGCAAGGATCTGGATACAAAGTGCGACGGTTTGTCGATCGATTACGTTTATCCCGGGTGCGATGGGCAGCTGCCGAGAATGAGGCAGTACGCAGGGCTCGATTATAAGGAAAAATCAAAAACATTCCAGCGCATCAACCACCCGGTTGAAGCAGGGTTTGAGCAGAATTACGCCGTAGCGATAAACTTTGGCTGTTACAGCAGTTTCCAGGAAATGATGAGGAATATCTGGAGAATAACTTACAAAAGGCTTCGCGACAAACTGTTTGACGTGGATAATGAGCGCCATTTCCATAACTGCATGAGAATACTTATCAAATATACGCGCAAATACGGCGATTCATACGGACTGCCGTTTGCATGCCAGCTTCCCGATATGGATATATCCTGCGTTTCGTTCCAGTTCGGTTTTGTCGGCCAGCAGCCGGGAATCGGGTATCTGCTGCTGCGTTACGGCGATAAGGAAAATGACCCCGAAGCTTTCGAAAAAGGCGTTAATATTATTGATTTCTGGGTGAGAACGGCGATGACGGAATCGGGTCTGCCGCATATGTGCTACAATCCGAACATTAATGGTTTTGAACCTTACCCGCACTATATACGAATGCTAGCGGACGGCATAGAGGCAATCCTGGACGCGTATCTTTATATGCGCAAAAAAGGCATAGAGCGCTGTGAATGGCTTGAGTTCTGCAGGAAAACCGCCAATTGGCTCGTAAAAAAGCAGAATGAGGACGGCAGTTTTTACCGGGCGTATAATACCGACGGATCGGTACGCATGTATTCAAAAGCGAATACCCCGAGCATAATACGTTTTCTCGTGCAGTTTTATCTTGTCACCCGCGAAGAAAAGTATAAGGAAGCGGCAATCAGGGCAGGAAACTGGTCTTATGACAATGCATACCTGAACCTCGAATACCGCGGGGGCACCTGTGACAACATGGATATCCAGGATAAGGAAGCGGGCATTTATGCCTTGTTCGGTTTCCTCGCTCTTTATGATTTGACCGGTGACGATAAGTGGCTTGAAGCTGCGATAGGCGCCGCCGATTATACCGAAACATGGACATATGCATGGACATTCCCGGTGCGCACTCTTCTCCCGAAGCATCCTTTCAACAAGTATTCGATCAGCGGGCAGAGCATCATTACTATCAGCGGCGGAGCCGACGTATATATGGCGGCATGCGCATATGTGTATTACAGGCTTTATTTGATAACGGACGACAAGCATTATCTTGATTTTGCTGAATTTATCTATAAGAACACGCGCCAGTCCAACGACATAGACGGCAGCATAGGGTATATTATGCCCGGGCTTGGGCATGAAAGCGGCAACTTTACGAGCCAGACACTGATGAGTCACTATCACTGGCTTCCGTGGTGTACCTTTGTAGAGATTGAACCTACATCAAGGCTCGTCGACACTTTTGGGGTTTATGAAATTTCAGAAGCGGAAAAACTTAGCAAGGAAGAGAGAATAAGGAGAAACCGCATTTATGATAATTTCATTTAACCCTGATCCCGGCTGTGCCACCGGTATGCATCGGCAGGCAGAACTTTTCCGCGTTTTTGCATGCTGCGCCTGAGTGCTGTATAATTAAATTGACACAATCCAGTCCTTTTTCGGAGGGGTTTATGAAACGGGTTAGGTGGTTCAGACGCCTGTTTGGCTATAGCTATTTCAGTCGGATTTTTAACCTGTCGATATCGACGTTGATTATACTTGTCGTAATTTCTTCTTCCGTTTTCTATTTGTTTATTGACAACAGTGTTTCGAAAAACAAGTATGAGTCCGATATGGACATGCTTATGCAGATAGAGAAAAACTTCGAGAATACAAACAACATGATAACCAATATTTTAAAAAATCTTTATTTTGATCCCGAAGTAAAGGAGATAATGCACAGCGAACGGGGCGAATTGGACTGGGAAACGATACAGCAGAAACTCAGGAAAATATCCTCGGATATGAAAATATTCGCCCCGTATATCGAGTCCGTCTATATATACAGCAATTCGGGCAAAGCGGTTTATGCGAGCTATATCGATAAAACATCGGATGTAATAGATATGTATTTATACAAGACCATATTCTCGTATCCCGAATTGCCTGAAATGACGCCTCTTTTGAGAAAAATCAAAACGGATAATCCCGACACGATAGAATATGTTGATGTATTTTCTTATTTCCTTTATGATACAGAATATGACAGCGAAAATGACAGTACTTACATTAAAAGCGCCGTGGTATTAAACATAAACCCGCAGTGGTTTTTGGACAACTTTTATAAAATGAATCCGGGTAAAGATGTACAGTATTTTTTGATGGCTTCAAACCGTAAATTTGTCAATGCCGATAATTATGATCCATACAGGACGATTGTTGATTTGACCGACATATATTTCAGCAAGGTCATCGGGAGTATAAAAAAAGGAAATTCGTTCGGCATAATCCCCTGCTTCCTTGGGGACGTGAAAAACCTTGTGTCTTATATTTACCTAGAAGACGAAGGTTTCATCATATATAAGGTCCAGACGTATGACAGCGTCTATGCGGGAGTAAAACAGGTAAAATCCACCGTTGTTATCATCTCAGCCTGTATAGTTTTAATTTCCCTTTTTCTTGCGCTTTTCATGGCCGGGTACATATATAAACCTTTTGACGCCCTTGTTAAAAACGTCGGCAGTCATTTCGGCTATGACAGCGAAGTATACGGCCGGTTTGACGAATTGCATTTTTTGGAGAGATCTTATATGCACAGTGTGGATGAAATTTCTTTATTAAGAAGCAAAGTGAATTTCGCGGACAATATAAAATATAAATATTACCTGACCCAGCTTCTGATAAACAGCAATACGGTAACGGAAAGCGAAATCGCGGATATCAGCAATTCCGGGTTATTCAATATAAATGTGAACAGCACGCTGATGATGATAATTATAAGAATAAACTCAAAACTCCCGGATGAAAGCACGCCTTTGGAGTTAAGCACATGGGTTAAGGATGACCTTAATAAGAGGCTAAGCTTTTACTATGTAAATGATGTTATAGATCTTGAGAACAGCAGTGTGGTTGCGTTAATTAACACGGACGCCCAAAGCGGCGTAAAAAAGCATAAAGAGGTTATTTATAACGAAGTATTGAATATGCAGCGCGAAATGGTTGAAAAGTATAATATTTCATTTGCCGCCGCAATCAGCGATCCGATAAATTCCGTAAAGGAATTGTCTGAAGTTTACTTAAAGCTCAGGCAGTACTTGTCATACAGGTATTTATACGGTGAAAACGCGATAATAACAAGTGAATTGATCGAGAAGAACTTAAAAAACACATCGCTCGACTATCCGTTTAGTGAAGAGAAAAAACTCGTGACCGCGATTAAAAGACAGAAATATGACATGGCGAAAAACTACATGGATAACATCATTTCGGTGTTTAAGAAGATGAACTACAATAATGCGATTATCTCCCTCGCGCATCTGTGCAATACCATAACGACAGCAATCAACAGCATTAATGAGGCCGACTTAAGCCCGGATTATGAAGGAATTTACAGTATAAATCCGGTGGAATACAAAACAGTTGATGACCTGTCACAGGTCCTTATGGAACTGATAAAAAGCGGATGCGATAAGGATACAACCGCCCAAAAGCATGCAATGCTCGTGAAAGCGGTAAAAAATATCGTATACGAGGAATATTCAAACCCGAACCTGAGCCTTGTCTGTATCGCTGACAGACTAAAAATATCACCTAACTATCTTAATTATATATTCAAAAATACGTGTGGATTGTCGGTTTCCGACTTTATAACCGATTACAGGTTAGGCAGGGCAGCGGATCTGTTAACTAAAACCGGAAACTGTGTTAATGCGGTCATGAGTAAAGTCGGTATAGAGAATGCAAGCACATTCTACAGGTGCTTCAAATCCAAGTTCGGCACGACGCCTAAAACTTATATCGTTGCGGCTTTGAGCGAAAAAGCCGTTGAGAGCGGCTAATTGCAGTAACATTAATTTGTCGCGCTTGCGTTTGAAACTGCAAGACGGATTTTTTTGCTGTTTTGACCGTTTTACGGCAGCACAGGCGCTGCAGCGAAGCGCAGCAGGCGCAGGAACGGGGAGAGGATTACATGTTAAAGAAAGCAAAAGTCACGGTACACCCTGATTACAAAATAGGAAAAGTGGAGAAACGGCTGTTCGGGGCATTCCTTGAACCTATAGGAAATACCGTTTACGGGGGTATATATAATCCAAAGCATCCGACTGCGGACGATTTAGGTTTCCGGCAGGATATCCTGGACGCAGTAAAAGAGTTCGATTTACCGGCTGTCCGGCTTCCCGGCGGTAACTTTGTTTCGGGCTGGGACTGGAAAGAATCGATAGGGCCGGTTGAAAAACGGAAAACACAGCTTGATCTTGCATGGTTTCAAATTGAACCGAATATTGTCGGGCATGACGAATATATAGAATGGGCAATGCGCGCGAATACGGAACCGATGTATACCATAAATCTCGGAACGGAGGACATAAAAAGCGCAATGCATTTGGTAGAGTACTCCGTTCATGAGGGCGGCACGTACTGGTCGGATCTGCGGAAAAAATACGGGCATCCCGAACCATTCCCCATCAGGACCTGGTACCTCGGCAATGAGATGGACGGCCACTGGCAGATCGGCTCGTGGGAAAAGGATCCGGTCGGTTTCGGAATCCGTACGAATGAATTGTCCAAAATAATCAAATGGATTGACAATAAAGCCGAAACCGTTTTCGCGGGTACTTCCGATCACCACAGGCATTTTCCCGAATGGGAAATGGCGGCGCTTGAACAGTGCTATGAGTTCGTCGACTACGTCTCGATCCATCATTACCATACGGCGCCGGAAGGCGATATTGCGAATTATTTGAATGTTTCTTCCGTGTTTGAGGATTACATAAATACAACTATTGCAACCTGCGATTATCTTCAGGCAAAGCTCAGGAGCCCTAAGAAAATGTATATATCCTTCGATGAGTACGGCGTGCACTTCGGAAAACAGGGAGAGATCCTGTTCGGGCGCAGGGGATGGCAGGATGTAACGAAGGATTACTTCCAGTTCCGCCCGAGGGAGAATATATTCGTAAAAAATGATCCGGAAAACTTTTTCGAGCGAAAAGAGATATTTATGTCATACCAAATGCTTAATGCCCTTGGTATTTCTTCAATACTTCTCACATTCCTGCGCCATGCCGACCGAATCAAGATAGCGTGCATGACGGGCGGGCTTCGCGGCGCGATTGCTTTTAACGGCAGGCATGTTTGGAAAAACGCGGCGTATTATCCTTATTACCAGATGAATAAGCTGGCCCGCGGCTGTATTTCGATTCTTCCTGTCGTTGACGGTCCGACTTTTAATACCGTGCAGTATGCACTCACGGGCTCATGCCAGTGTCATGCGTATGAAAATGTGCAGGCCATCGAAGCCGGCGCCGTCCATAATGAAGAAAAGGATGAAGCGGCAGTATTTATCATAAACCGCGCGGTAGAGGACGACATCGAGATTTCCGTTGATGTGAGGGGATTCGAAGGATATAAACTCGTCGAGCACATTGAGATGTTTACGGACGATCTGGAAAAAGGCAATAGTTATGAAAATCCCGATGTTATAAGACCTGTGGCAAACCCTGACACGAAGCTGGAAGACGGCATCGTAAAGGCTGTCATAAGAAGGCTTTCGTGGAATGTCATACGTCTGAAAAAATAATCCTGCTGCCGAAACAAAAAGGTAAGTCGGAAATCAGTTATTATAAATATATGGGTTTAAGGAGATGAAACTATGGCTAAATTTGATGATTTATCGAGGCTTTTGGAGAAATTCGTAAAGGACGGACTTCCGGGATGCGCATGCGCGGTTGCCAAAGAAGGGAAGACTTTGTTCGAAGGCTATTTTGGTTATGCTGACATTGAAGATAAAAGACCGGTTACTGAAGATACCGTTTTTCGCCTTTTTTCAATGACAAAAGTAATCATCTGCACCGCTGCCATGATGCTTTACGAAAGAGGCAAATTTTTGCTCAACGAACCGATTTATGAATATTTCCCCGAATACAGGGATACGCATGTATTAATAACCCAGCCTAACGGCAACCAGGTTATAAGAAAGGCCAGAAATCCAATGCTTATCAAACACGCCTTTATGATGGCCGTAGGTTTGCCGTATCCGTTTTTCGATTCCCCGGTAGCCAGGGAAATGGAAAAAGTTATGAATGATCTGACCCAAAAACACGGCAAATATGACATTGTGACCGAAGTACGCGCAATGGCCAGTGTTCCTGTCGCGTTTGAGCCGGGTACGCGCTGGTTATACGGGTACGGGCACGATATTGTCGCGGGCCTAATTCAGCTCGTTTCGGGAAAAACGGTAGGACAGTTCCTGCAGGAAGAAATATTCGATCCGCTGGGCATGAAGGATACGGGTTACCGTTACCGTGACGATATTGAATCGAGGATGGTTTCTCTTTACAAGAGGGAAGAAAACGGCGAGATGAAAAAGATAGACGGAATGTTTGACGAATATCACAAGCCCGACGCCATATATGAAGCGGGAGGCGCAGGACTTTATTCCACGGTGAAGGATTATCTGAAATTCTCGCAAATGCTTGCGAACGGCGGAGTTTACAACGGTGAGAGGATAATAGGAAGAAAAACCATAGACTTAATGAGAACGAATCATTTAAACGCCGTACAGCTTCAGGATTTCACAAATTCGTACCTGGCCGGATACGGTTACGGCCTCGGTGTGAGAACGCTGATCAGCAAGGCCGAAGGGCACTCGAACGGTTCCGAAGGCGAGTTCGGCTGGACAGGAGCGTTAGGCACATATGTGTCTATTGACCCGCAGGAAAAAGCGTCAATAGTATATATGCATCAAATGATGCCTAATATGGAGGAATACCATCATCTTCGCGTAAGAGCCGTCGCGAATGGATGCTTATAATGGAGGTAAAAATTATGATGAAACAAAGAGTCAATCCGTATCTTCCGTCGTGGGAATATATCCCTGACGGCGAACCGTATGTGTTTAACGGCAGGGTCTATGTCTACGGTTCGCATGACCGTTTTAACGGTTATGTCTACTGCCTGAACGACTATGTATGCTGGTCGGCGCCCGTTGATAACCTCGCTGACTGGAGATACGAAGGCGTGATTTACAAAAAGACCGATGACCCTCTTAATCCGGACGGAAGCATGTGCCTGTACGCGCCTGATGTTACCGTAGGTCCCGACGGCAGGTATTATTTATACTATGTACTGGACAAGGTTTCGGTCGTGTCGGTCGCGGTAAGCGATACTCCGGCAGGCAAATACGAGTTTTACGGATATGTTCATTACCCGGACGGAACACGCCTCGGCGAAAGGGAGAATGACCAGCCGCAGTTTGATCCGGGAGTTCTTACAGAGGGAGAAAAGACATACCTTTATACGGGTTTTTGCGCGAGGGGCGACAAGTCGAGAAAAGGCCCGATGGTAACCGTGTTGGGGCCTGATATGCTTACGGTGATTGAAGAACCGGTATTTATTGCTCCAAGCGAACCTTACAGCAAGGGAAGCAGTTTTGAAGGGCATGAGTTTTTTGAAGCGCCGTCTATCAGGAAAAAAGGGGACACATACTATTTTATATATTCCTCTGTTGCAATGCACGAACTTTGCTATGCCACAAGCAAATACCCGAACAAGGGGTTTGAATACCGCGGTGTAATAATCAGCAACTGCGATCTGCATATTGATACCTATAAGCCTGCGAATAAGCCTATGTTTTACGGCGGCAACAATCACGGCAGCATTGTGGAAATCAACGGCGAATGGTATATTTTTTATCACAGGCATACAAACGGTACAAATTTCAGCAGGCAGGGATGTCTTGAAAAAATCAGGTTTAATGACGACGGTTCAATCCCACAGGTCGAGATGACCTCATGCGGTTCAATTGATGAGCCGTTAATCGGCCGCGGCGAATATCCCACATATATCGCGTGCAATTTATTCTGTAAGGAAGAGTCAATTTATACCGATTTCACGGGTTCGTGGATGAACAATCAGTTCCCGAAAATAACACAGGACGGCAAAGACGGCGACGAAGAGACAGGTTTCATAGCAAATATGAAAGATTCCGCGACGGCAGGGTTTAAGTATTTCGACTGCAAAGGCGTGAGGAAAGTCAAAATAAAGACGCGCGGGTACTGCCGCGGCGAGTTTGAAGTGAAAACATCATGGAACGGCCCCGTTCTCGGAACGATACGGGTTGATTTCTCGAATATATGGAAAGAATATTCGGCCGATATAACAATTCCTGACGGGATACAGGCATTATATTTTACTTACAGGGGCATGGGAAGTGCAAGCTTCGCATCGTTCACGCTGGAATAACAGACTGAAGTTTGTCCGGTTTAAATTATTTCACTTTACCTTATTTTTATTTTTCTATTGAACAATAAAAGGATATAAGGTACAATAAAAGTGAAACGATTAATGTGGAGATGGTCAAAATAGCGGCAACAATGAAAGATGTAGCGGAATACGCGGGCTTGTCAATTGCTACGGTATCAAAATACATTAACGGAATAAAGGTGAAAGAAGAGAATAAAAAACGAATTGATGAAGCGATAAAAGCCCTTGATTTCAGGGTAAACGAAATAGCACGCGGTCTGAAAACGAGAAAAACCGCAACGGTGGGCGTTCTTATTCCGAGTCTCGAAAATATCTTTTCAACAAGTATAGTTTCGAAAGTTGAGAGCATCCTGCTGAAATACGGGTACAGCACGATCGTTTGTGATTACAGGCAGAACAGCAAACTTGAAAATGAAAAGTTCGATTTTTTGAGGAACAAACAGGTGGACGGGATTATTCTCGTGCCTTACGGGATAAGTGAAAGCAAAATTACGGAAGCTGTTAATGACAATGTACCGGTTATTCTGATTGACAGATCGATTAAGGGAATTGATTGCGACGTCGTGCTGGCCGACAACCTGAACGCCGCGTATAACGCGGTTGAGCTTCTGATTACGAAAGGCCACAGGAGAATAGGAATTATCTGCGGGCCGCAGGATATTTATACTGCACAGGAGAGGCTGAAAGGGTATATCAGGGTCCACGAGGATTATGAGCTTGAAATTGACGACAGCCTTATAAAATACGGGGATTATGAAATTCAAAGCGGCATGGAGCTTATGAATGAGTTCCTCGATCAGGAAAACCGGCCGACGGCGGTTTTTGTAACTAATTATGAAATGACGCTTGGAGCGATAATGGCTCTTAACGCCAGAAACATTAAAATACCGGATGAAATATCGATTATCGGATTCGACAATATACAGCTTGCGAACGTAGTTAAACCGAGGCTTTCGATTGTTGTACAGCCGATGCAGCAGATAGGCGAATATGCCGCAAGCCTGCTAATTAAGAGAATGAAAGGTGATAACAGCGGATTTCCGGCAATGATACGTTTAAAAACAGAAATCCTTGAAGGGGAATCGGTTGCTGTAATAAATTCGTATATTTAGTGTATTTATATATTGTATGGTTTTATATAACTTTATTTCGGTTTATTTTTTCAATAAAAGTTAAACGTTTAATGTAGAAATTATAATATACAATAAAACGATTAAAAGAAATAAACGAAAAAGAAGGCAGGCTGCGAAAGCACTAAATGTTTATCGCTGTTATAACTTTCTGAAAAAGGAGTAATCGGTATGAGCAAGGTTCTTCTCGGTATTGATATCGGAACGTCGGCATGCAAGGTCGCGGCTTTCGGCACCGACGGAACAGTGCTGGCCCAGGCCGCACGCGAATACAGCGTGTATTACCCGGAACCCGGTTTTGTCGAGCAGGATCCGATGGAATGGTGGAAAAGCGTGACAGACGCGATCAGGGAGATCATGGATTACGGAAAAATACGGCCTGATCAAATTGCCGCGATAGGAATAGACGGTCAAAGCTGGTCGGCAATCCCGGTGGACAAAGAAGGTAATGTTTTACATAACACACCGATATGGATGGATACGAGATCAAAGGATATATGCAGCAAAATAATTGAGAAAATCGGATTTGACCGTATTTTCAGCGTCAGCGGAAATGCTTTCGAACCCACATATACAACTCCGAAAATTCTATGGTTCAAATACAGCAAACCCGAAGTCTATAACAAAACCTTCAAATTCCTGCAGAGCAACAGTTTCATAGCGTATAAGCTCACCGGCGTTATGACGCAGGATATGTCGCAGGGTTACGGCCTTCATATGTTCAATATGAAAACGGGCCGGTATGAAAGCTCTCTGTCCGATGAACTCGGAATTCCTGTCGAAATGCTGCCGGATATTTATTCATGCCATGACATTATAGGCGAAGTTACTCCCGAAGCGGCCGGTATTACGGGCCTTGTTCCCGGTACCCCTGTCGTTGCCGGCGGGCTTGATGCCGCATGCGGCACATTGGGCGCGGGCGTCGTAGAAACGGGCCAGGCGCAGGAACAGGGCGGCCAGGCCGGAGGCATGAGCCTTTGCCTTGACAGTGCGACAGCCCATCCAAAACTCATTTTAAGCTGTCATGTTGTTCCGGATTTATGGCTGCTGCAGGGTGGAACGGTCGGCGGCGGCAGTCTTAAATGGTTCCGCGGCGAGTTCGGGTTTTACGAGGAAAACGAAGCGAAACTCACAGGTAAGCGGGCTTTTCAAATAATGGATGAAGAAGCTTCTGAAATACCGCACGGTTCGGAAGGACTTATTTTCCTTCCGTATATGGCCGGGGAGCGCTCGCCGATTTGGGACAGCAGCGCGAAGGGCGTGTTTTTCGGGCTTGATTACAGCAAAACGCGGGCCCATATGATTCGCGCAATAATGGAAGGATGCGCGTATGCGCTTTACCATAACATTAAAACGGCGGAGGAAGCAGGTGTGTCCGCCGGTGTGCTGAATGCGATGGGCGGCGCGGCAAACAGCGCTCTATGGACACAAATTAAAGCGGATGTCACTGGCAGGGTTATAAATGTCCCGTCGTCTGATACCGCTACTACTCTCGGAGCGGCAATCCTTGCCGGTGTCGGAGCCGGATTGTATAAAAACTTCAGGGATGCCGTGGAACGCACCGTTACGGTAAAAAGAGTGCATGAGCCCGATATGGAGGCACATCGGATATATTCGAAGTACTATGAAATTTATCTCGAGATATATGAAAAATTGAAGGATACGATGCGGAAACGTATCTGATATAGAATAATTTTGGCTTAGACTGGTGGGATTTTTATGAAAGCGGCAGTGCTGCATGCAAAAGATGATTTACGGTACGAGGATTATCCGACCCCAAAACCGGGAGAAGGAGAAGTGCTCGTCAGCGTGAAGGCCGCCGGCATTTGCGGTTCCGACATACCGAGAGTATTGGGTGATGCCGCGCATTTCTATCCGATTATTCTCGGCCACGAGTTTTCGGGAGAAGTTGAGGCGGTCGGCAGTAACGTCAGTTCCGTTTCGGCCGGCGACAGGGTCGCGGCTGTACCTCTCATCCCGTGTTTTGCGTGTTCCGATTGTCAAAAGGGCAATTACTCACAGTGCGGAAATTACAGTTTTGTCGGGTCGAGAATCCAGGGTGGGTTTGCCGATTACGTCGTTCTTCCGCAGCGAAATGTCGTAAAGTTCGATAAAACGGTTTCTTTCGAGCAGGGAGCGTTTTTCGAACCCTCGGCCGTCGCGCTCCACGGGCTTAAATGCGCGGGTTACGAGGGAGGCAGGGATGTAGCCATTCTCGGCGGCGGAACGATAGGGCTGTTTACCGCGCAGTGGGCTTCAATTTTCGGAGCGAAAAGGGTGTTTGTATTTGACATAGACAACGACAGGCTTGCCCTTGCGAAAAAACTCGGCGCCGATGTTACGATTAATACGCTTGAACCCGGCTTCAGCGAAATTGTGAAAGAATATACGGGCGGAAAAGGTTTCGGGTTCGTTTTTGAAACCGCCGGCGCGGACGCGACGATGAAACTCGCTTTCGAACTGGCCGGAAACAAGGCAAGTCTCTGCTTTATAGGCACTCCGACGAAGGCTCTTGTTTTTACGCCGAAGCTCTTTGAAAACATGAACCGCAAAGAATTCAGGCTTACGGGTTCATGGATGTCTTACAGCGCTCCTTTTCCCGGGGACGAATGGGAACTAACGGCGCATTTTTTCAAAAACGGCAAACTTAAGTTCGACGAAAGCCTGATATTTAAAAAACTGCCGATGGAAAAAGCGAAAGAAGCGTTTGACATGTATAAGACGCCGGGCAGCGTTAAAGGCAAGATACTCCTTGTAAATGATTGAGAAAGGTGTGGGGGGCTTGGAAAAAATGCATCCGCTGAAAAAAATCGTGCAAATGCAGAAAAAAGGAATACCGGCAGGCTTGTATTCGGCATGCAGCGCAAATGAGCTTGTGCTTGAAGCCTGCATGGAACGGGCGATGAAAGATTCCGGTTATGTGCTTATAGAAGCGACCGCGAACCAGGTAAACCAGTACGGGGGATACACGGGGATGAAACCGTCGGACTTTATGAGGTTTGTTCTCTCGATTGCCGAAAAGGTAAAGTTCCCGGCGGATAAGATAATCCTCGGCGGTGATCATCTGGGACCGCTGACATGGAAAGGAATGCCTTCGGAGAAAGCGCTTGAAGAAGCGAAGGAGCTGATAAGGCAGTTTGTCCTGGCGGGCTTTACAAAAATACATATCGATACAAGCATGCATCTGGGGGACGATGACAAAACGAAAAAGCTTGAAACATCGATAATTGCCGAGCGCGGCGCTATCCTCGCAAAGACAGCAGAAAAAGCGTATGAAGAGCTTGCAGCTTCAAATCCTGACGCAGTGCATCCTGTTTACGTCATCGGAAGCGAAGTGCCGGTCCCGGGCGGCAGCCAGGGTGAAGAAGAGCAGCTTCAGGTTACGTCGCCCGATGATTTGCGTGAAACCGTGGACCTGTTCAGGGAAGCATTCCGTCGAAACGGCCTTGAAAGCGCATGGGACAATGTAGCGGCAGTTGTAGTGCAGCCGGGCGTCGAATTCGGGGATGACAGCATACATGAGTATGACCGTGATGCGGCAAAGGCACTCTGTGAGGAACTGAAAAACTATCCGAATCTCGTTTTTGAAGGCCATTCGACCGATTACCAGACGGCTGAAGCGCTGAAAGCAATGGTGGAAGACGGGATCGCGATACTTAAGGTAGGGCCGGCTCTCACTTTCGTACTCAGGGAAGCGCTTTTCGCACTGAATCATATTGAGAATGAACTGCTTAAAGGCAAAAGCGGAACCGAGCTTTCAAATTTCATCGAAGTGCTCGACGAAGTGATGGTCAGAAACCCCGAAAACTGGATAAAACACTATCACGGGGATACGGAAAAGCTGCGCCTCGCGAGAAAATACAGTTTTTCGGACAGATGCCGGTATTACCTGCCGCTGCCCGAAGTACGGCACGCGCTGGACAGGCTGATGCGGAACCTTAAAACCGTTGACATACCGCTGTCACTGATAAGCCAGTATATGCCGGTTCAGTATGATCGAATCAGAGCCGGCCTGCTCGGAAAAGAGCCTGAAAGTCTTGCTAAGGACAGGGTTGTCAATTGTATTGATAAGTATTTGTATGCCGTAAAACCGTAAAAATTAAGAAAGGGGCTGATTGTAGTGCTTAAGGGCATTCCTGGCATTTTATCGCCGGAGCTTTTGAAAGTATTGATGGAGATGGGACATGGGGATGAAATTGTCCTCGCGGACGGCAATTTTCCCGCCGCGTCAATCGCTAACAGGCTTGTTCGCTGTGACGGGCACAATATTCCGGAGTTATTGGATGCTATACTGAAATTTTTCCCGCTCGACCCGTATGTTGATTCACCCGTAGCTCTTATGCAGGTGGTTCCGGGCGATCCGGTCGAGACTCCGATATGGGACGTGTATAAGGATATTGTTAACAGGTACGAACCTGAAAACAACAAGTTTGAGCATATTGAGCGGTTCGCTTTTTACGAAAGGGCAAAAAAGGCGTATGCCGTGGTTGCCACAGGGGAAAAAGCGCTGTATGCGAATATCATTCTTAAAAAAGGCGTCGTGGTTGAAAAATAGGCGTTAATACAGGTACAAAGGCCGGCAGAAATTGAAAAATTTTCAGTTGGGCGAAAAATATATTATAAGGGGGAGATTGAATATGACTGCAAGAATTAACGATGCGGTTGATCCGGGTCTTGTTCCGCAGAGGACTTTAAAGGGCGGCGATAAGATCCCGTGCATCGGAATGGGAACATTCGGGTCGGATCGTTTTTCCGGCGAGGATATCGCCGCGGCGGTAAAAGGAGCGATTGAAGTCGGATACAGGTTGTTCGACTGTGCTTCCGTTTACGGAAATGAGCACCTGATTGGCGAAGTACTGGAAGAAGCGATGAAAAAAGGCATTAAAAGAGAAGAATTGATTATTACGTCGAAAGTATGGAATGACATGCATGGGAAAGGGGATGTGCTGCGGTCTTGTGCGCAGTCCCTCAAGGATTTGAGGCTTGACTACATCGATATCTATTTCGTGCACTGGCCGTTCCGGAATTTTCATCCGAAAGGGGCTCCGCCGGATTACCACAACAAGGACGCAAAACCATACAACCATGAAGAGTACATGGAAACGTGGTACCAGATGGAAAGACTGGTGCAGGCCGGTTACGTAAGGCATATCGGAACTTCAAACATGACGATACCGAAGCTGAAACTGCTTCTCAGGGATGCCCGGATTATGCCTTCGGCTAATGAAATGGAACTTCATCCGTGCTTCCAGCAGCCCGAGCTGTTCAATTTCTGCGTCGAGCACGGTATACAGCCCATCGGTTTCTGTCCCATCGGTTCACCGACAAGACCGGATCGTGACAAGACACCTGATGATTATGTTGATATAGAGGATCCGGTCGTAGTTAAAATCGCGAAGGCGCACAATGTGCATCCCGCGGTAATATGCCTGAAATGGGCGGTACAGCGCGGTCAGATTCCGATACCGTTCTCTATTTACAGGCATGAATACGTAAGCAATATCCGCTGCACGATCGAGGATCCGCTGACAGACGAAGAAATGAAGGAACTGGAAGGCGTCGACAAGAACTGCCGCCTTATTAAAGGGCAGGTATTTCTGTGGGACGGCGCAAAAGGCTGGGAAGACCTCTGGGATGTAGACGGTGTAATTCCGGGTTAATTAATCGGATAACCTCATTCAGACCTCAGGCCATTTAATAATAGTTGACCGGACGCACGCAGCTGTTTAAGCCGTGTGTCCGGTCAATTATTTCATACCCGTTTCGGTTTTCTTTTTCCGGTACATTCTATTCCAATGCTAAAACAACAACGGATTTCGCAGGCATAAAAACGGTTATTTCCCCCTCGTTAACGCAAAACTCGCCGAAGGGTTCGGGTTTCACCGCGGAAGGATTTTCAAACGTATTATGCGCGTTCATTTTATCCGCGGTCAGTATTTTCCCGCTGATCCTTCCGAAATGTTTTCCGGGCGAGAAACAGGTTATTTTCTCGGCTTCGGCCGGGTGCAGGTTGCATAATGATATGTGAACTGTATTTTCGTTGTCCACTGACGCGGAAGCGCTGATTTTCGGGATTGACTGCCCGTTCATCGTGTAATTTCCTGAAGATACCGACAAGGGCAGAAGCTCCGCCTCCTGATGCGCCTTATACATATTGAACACATGGTACGTCGGTGTAACGATCATTTTTTCGCCTTCCGTCAGTATTACTGCCTGAAGCACGTTGACCGTCTGCGCGAGGTTTGCCATTTGAACCCTGTCGCAGTGATTGTTGAAGATGTTAAGATGGATACCGGCCACAAGGGCGTCACGCAGTGTGTTCTGCTGATAAAGGAAGGCCGGGTTCGTACCTGGCTCAACATCAAACCATGTGCCCCATTCATCAACTATCAAACCGATCCGCTTATCCGGATCATACTTGTCCATAATACTTGAATGTTTCTTTACGAGTTCTTCCATGAACAGCGCGTTTTTCATAACGGAGAACCATTCGTCCCCGGAGAAATTTGTCGCTGAGCCTTTGACGGACCAGTCGGTTGATGTTCTCGTATAGTAATGCAGGCTTAAGCCATTCATCAAGTGCCGGGCTTCGCGCATTAAAACCTCGGTCCAGTGATAGTCGTCAACGGATGCTCCGCCGGCTATTTTATATATTTTATTCCCGCCGTAGTTTCTTACGTAAGTCGCATACCTGCGGTATTCGTCCGCGTAATACTCCGCGCGCATATTCCCGCCGCAGCCCCAGTTTTCATTTCCTATGCCGAAGAACGGCAGTTTCCACGGTTCCGACCTGCCGTTTTTGCTTCTCAACTCCGTCATCGGCGATTTTCCGTCAAAAGTGATATACTCGACCCACTGCTGCATTTCCTGAACGGTACCGCTTCCCATATTTCCGCAGATATATGGATCCGCCCCGATCAGTTCGCAGAATTTTAAAAACTCATGCGTTCCGAAGTGGTTATTTTCGACGACGCCTCCCCAGTGTGTGTTTATCATGCTTGGGCGCTGCTCATACGGACCAATCCCGTCCATCCAGTGATATGTATCGGCAAAGCAGCCACCGGGCCAGCGCAGTACGGGTATCTTTATTTCGCGCAGAGCATCGATTATATCGTTCCGCAGTCCGTCGGTATTCGGTATGGGCGATTCTTTTCCAACCCATATGCCTCCGTAGATGCAGCGCCCGAGATGCTCCGCAAAATGCCCGTAAATGTTTTTGTTAATTCTCCCAATCTTTCTGCCTGTATCTAGTATAATGTACGCCATTGCAAACCCTCTTTCATTTGTTATGCCGGCAGTGCCGCGGAACGTACACGCCGCGGGTGCCGGTACTGTATGATGTATTATCGTACACCTTTATTGTCATGATTTTTGCCCGGATTATCGAGGACACGGAAATATACGCTGAACTTCTCATAGCCAATGTCATAAAGCGGAACAAAACGGATATTCCTGTCCTGCCCGCGTGTCCTGTAGCTTGTTATCCAGTTGCTCCATTCGCGTTCATTATCGGGAGTAAGAAGCGTTTCAGGATGATTTGTATCGCCGTACAGGACGCGGTCTTCATCACACAGACCCGCGAGTACAACGGGGCCTTCCATGAAAGCCACCACTTCGGGATCATCGGGCAGTGGACATGCTGTAAGTGTTTTTTCAAATTCGACGGTTACCTTATCTTTATTCCACGTCCTGTGCAGGCTTAAGAATGCGGAAGGCTGAAGGTCTGCGGCCTGTTTTTCTCCGTTGACATAAACGGATGCGCCTTTAATCCACCACGGAATCCTTAGTTTTAAGTCAAATTCCGCAGGCTTGTCGCAGTCGATAGATAAATCGGCCATCAGGGACATCGGCCTGTGTTTTATTTCCCTGCTCAGGGGGTTTACAGCCGCGCAGCTTCCCGCACGCGTGTTTATTTCCTGCGTGATGACAACATTCGTTCCGTCCGTACTCCAGCTAACCCGCGACGGGATGTATTGGCATACGGCTATACCGCTGCTGCCGTCGTAATATATGCCCCGGTTGTGCGTCGCATTGGCCTGCACAAGGGTTCCGTGGCAGCACCAGAAGTCTTCCGTAGCAGAGCCCCAGCCCTTGCGTGACCCCGGCCGCAATGGCAGGAAGTACGATATAAGACCTTTTGTCGGGAATTCGTGCTTATATCCGTTAGGAAATGAACCTTCCCAATATCCCTGGGCCATTATCCCGTTATACAGGTTTCTTTCCCAATAATCCGCATATGCGGGGTCGCCGGTCCAGCGAAATAAAAACTCGGCAAGGCGCATCATGTTGTAAACCGTGCAGTGTTCCTGGTTTTTGTCACCAAGCCTTGCGGACATCGCATACGGAGGCGTCCAGACTTCACCGCACGTCTGGCCGCCGGTGCAGTACGTTCCCCTTTCGGTGACGGCCATGCGCCAGTAACTCTCAACAATGTCTCTCCAGCGCTTTTCGCCCGTTACTTCCCATGCGCGCGCAGCTCCGAGTACCTCAGGTATCGTTGTGTTCGCGTGCATGTTTGTGAGCACATCGACTCCTTCAAGCAGCGGATCGAAAAGACGCCGGCGGTAATAGCGCTGAATCAGATCATAATGTTCGCCGCTGCGGGTTATTTCGTATAAATCCGCCCAGATTTCCAGCATTCCGCCTGTTTCAAAGTCCAGAATATCATCAAACTGTTCGCGCGTGAATTGGCCTGACCACCTATGGAACCACCTGGCCCATGAAACGGCTATATCGAGCGCTTGTTCATTCCCCGCGATGCGGTACATATCCAAAAGGCCCATAAAGGTTTTGTGCAGGGTATACTGCGGCGCCCATACGTTTTTTCCGGCGGCAATCCAGTCCAGATACTTTTCCGGGATCGAACCGGCCCATTCACCTCCGTTTTCTTTCTGGCATTTTCCAAGTTCCGATACTATCCTGTCGGCCTTTCCCTTGATCTCGGTGTCACCTGTCGCAGCGTACAGCCTGGCCGCCGCGGAAAGCCAGTGCCCGAGGAAATGCCCCCTTAGCTGGCACGTTGGAGATTCCCATCCCCAGTGGATATCATTGTCGGGTTTTTTCACAGTGCTCCATAAACCCGCTTCAAAATAATGGTTTCTCAACAGGTTTTCGGTATTCAGGCTTAAAAGATACCTGCGGTTCGATTCAACCTTCTTTTTGAGGATTCCCGGGAGCAGTTCAACGGCATTATACGGCAAGTCCCTGTAAATTGTATTCATTCCGCCTTTCTCCTTTCCGGTTCAGTACTGTAAAGACGTGATTTTAGTATAACGTTTTACTATGACACAGGTTACATCTATTATACAATACTGAAGAAGAAAGATAAACCAAAAAAGATGATGCGGTTTTTCATCATCACGCTATGTTCCTTTCAGTATTAATTAATTATGATACATATCCTTTAAAGATTCATTATGGTAAAATATATATGACATCATATGTTTATCGTTTTTTCTCTTATTATAGTCATGCCTTAAACGCAGCTGCAGCGGGCGCATAACACAAGCCTCATACCATGTCGCACTTCTTTTCGTAAAGCGCAACTGCAGCGGGTGCATAGCCTGCCGCGGCTGGTAAAGCCCGTACATGAACCGGCTTTGTACACAGATTTAATGAGGTGCATAAAGGAGGATTGGACATGCCGCCGAAAAAAAGCACCGGACAGGTTCAACAGTGGGATATATTTGAACTGGCACTGGAAGGCCCGGATACGGAAAACCCGTTTACGGATATAAACTTAACTGGCGAATTTACATGCAATGGCAGAACCATTGTGCAGGAAGGCTTTTATGACGGGAACGGGATTTATAAAATACGTGTTATGCCGGATATACAGGGGAACTGGACGTACAGGATTTTCAGCAGCAGTGCGCTCATGGACGGGATTACGGGCAGTTTCACGTGCATAAAACCTTCGGGAATAAACCACGGCCCGGTCAGGGTGCGGGATACATACCATTTTGCGTATGAGGATGGTACTCCGTTTTATCCTTTCGGTACAACGTGCTATGCGTGGACTCACCAGGGAAATGAATTGGAAGAGCAGACGCTCACGGCTTTATCGGTTTCGCCGTTCAATAAAATAAGAATGTGCGTGTTCCCGAAGCATTACGAATATAATAATAATGAGCCTGAACTGTTTCCGTTTGAAGGCAGTGCCGAAAGAGGCTGGGATTTTAAGCGGTTCAATCCGGAGTTTTTCCGCCATCTTGAATTAAGGCTCAGAAACCTAATGGAACTTGGAATAGAAGCCGATCTGATACTTTTCCATCCCTATGACAGGTGGGGTTTTTCCAAAATGGATCCCGAAACCGACGAACGGTATCTGAAATATATTGTAACGCGGCTTTCCGCTTTCCGGAATGTGTGGTGGTCGCTGGCAAATGAATATGACCTTATGAACAAGGCGATAAAAGACTGGGAAAAATTCGCCGGAATTATTATGCGCTATGATCCTTACTGCCATTTGCGTTCAATCCACAACTGCTTTCATTTCTATGATCACACAAGGCCGTGGATAACGCACTGCAGCATTCAGAGGGTTGATGTATATAAAACAACTGAGCTTGTCAATGAATGGCGCGAACGGTACAGGAAACCCGTGATAGTAGATGAGTGCGCGTATGAAGGCAATATAAACTACGGGTGGGGGAATATAACCGGCGAAGAGCTCGTGCGGAGGTTTTGGGAAGGCGTCCTCCGGGGCGGATATGTAACGCACGGCGAAACATATATGGACCCGAAAGAAATCCTGTGGTGGTCGAAAGGAGGATGGCTGCACGGGTCAAGCCCGCCCAGGATAGCATTTTTAAGAAAGATCGTTGAAGAAGGCCCCGGAAAGGGATTGACCTATGTGCCTCTTGAATGGGACAGTGTATGCGGAGGCGTCCCGAATGAATACTACATATTTTATTTCGGTTTTTTCAGGCCTTCCTTCCGTATATTCCGTATGCCGAAGGGCATGCAATTCAAGGTTGATGTGATTGATACGTGGAATATGACGATAAATGAACTCCCGGGCACTTTTGAAGGGGATTTCCGCATAGAACTGCCCGGTAGAAGCTATATCGCGGTGAGGATGAGGAAAGTCTGAAACTGAAATAAAATTTACGAACCATGGAGGATAGTTATGAAAGCTGTCATTAACACCAGGAACAAAAAAGGCAAAATAAGCAGGCATATTTACGGACACTTCTCGGAACACCTGGGACGCTGCATTTACGGAGGATATTGGGTCGGAGAGGATTCCCCGATTCCGAATGTTAACGGTATCAGGACGGATATAGTGGAAGCGATGAAAGCGATAAAAGTCCCCAATATCCGCTGGCCCGGTGGCTGTTTCGCGGATGATTACAACTGGATGGACGGAATAGGTCCGAAAGAGACCCGTCCTCCGATAGTAAATACGCATTGGGGGGGCGTTCTCGAGAACAATCATTTCGGTACGCATGAATTCATGGATTTATGCGAGCAAGTTGGCTGCGAACCGTATATCTGCGGTAATGTCGGAAGCGGTACGGTCCGTGAAATGAGAAATTGGGTCGAATATCTGACCGATGACGGCAATTCACCGATGGCGCAGCTTAGGCGCAAGAATGGGAGAGACAGGGCATGGAATATCCAATTCTTCGGCATAGGAAATGAGAACTGGGGCTGCGGCGGGTATATGAAAGCCGAATATTATGCGAATGAATTTCGAAGATACGCAACCTATGTGAGAAATTACAGGGAAATGGGAAAAACAAACTGGTGGGAGGTACCCCCGCTGATCAAGATAGCCGGGGGCGCCAATGTCGAAGACCTGCAATGGACCGAAACTCTTATGCGTGAAGCAGGAAGATTCATGGGCGGATTATCGGTGCACTGCTATATCAGCCCCGGAGAAGAATCGCACGGAACGGTATTTTCGAAAAAAAGCTGGTACCAGACTGCCGTTAACACTTTGAAGAAAGAGTCCCTGCTGAAACAGAATATGAGCATTATGGACTATTATGATCCGGAGAAAAGAGTACTTTTGGCCGTGGACGAATGGGGAATATGGGTTGATAATGAACCCGGAACAAATCCGGGATTCCTGTACCAGCAGAACACAATGCGCTCCGCTATGAGTGCCGCGCTGATGCTGCATATCTTCCAGAAGTACCCGGAGCGCATCCGCTTATGCAATCTCGCGCAGACCATAAATGTACTCCAGGCCATAATCCTTACCGAAGGGGCAAGAATGGTCAAAACACCGACATATCACGTGTTTGATCTGTTCAAAAACCACCAGGATTCATATTATATTCCTGCTGAGTGGGATGAAAAACCCGAAACAATACAAATGGGGCTGCCGAATGCGGATATTTCTGCATCCTGCCGTGATAACGGGAATATTTTTGTTACGATTGTAAACCTTTCGGCGGATAATAAAGCCGAAATAGTTCTTAACTTTGCCGGTAAAAAAGCAAAAAGCGCAAAAGGCGGCTTTATAAGCGGTGAAGTTACCGCTCATAACACGTTTGACAACCCGGATACGGTTCACGTGCGGGAATTAAGCGATATACGGATTGTTGACGGTGAAGTGCTGCTGGGATTGCTCCCATGCGAGATTGCGGCAGTTGAAGTGGAATTCGAGTAAGCCTGCGAAACAAAGGGTGAGATTAGTTGAACAGATGCATCAAGTGCACAGGCAGCGTTTACGTTTCAGAGGAAGAGATAGAAGAAGGAATAAGAAAAGTTATCGAATCGGGCGTGCCGATAGCGGATGAGGACTTGTACCTGAAGAGGCTTAACACTTGTTATTCCTGCGAACGGCTTGCATACGGAACAACATGTATGAGCTGCGGGTGCATCGTAAGAATAAGGGCGCTGAATGCACTGCGCATCTGCCCGCATGAATCCGGAAGCAGATGGTGACGGTGCCGCCGCAGGCATGTGAAAAAATGCGGATTATTCCGGCTGCTGCCGGGACTAAATAAAAAATACCGTTTTAAGGAGGATTGTTATGGTAAAAGAAGTTAAAGTCCCTTCTGCGGGAAAACCTTTCAGGAACAACGCGACATTCTGTGTCGGCACGGGAAGGATTGGGCTCGCGCTTCAAAAAGAGTATGTTGAGCATTTGAAAGTTGTGCAGGAATCGATAAATTTTAAATATATCCGCGGTCACGGGCTGTTCTGCGACGATGTCGGCATCTACCGCGAAGAAGAGATTGACGGAGAAACGCACGTTTTTTATAATTTTACATATCTTGACCGGATAATCGATTCGTACCTTGAAAACGGCATCAGACCTTTTTTAGAACTCGGGTTCATGCCGGAAAAACTGAAAACTGGCGAGCAGACTGTTTTCTACTGGAAGGGAAATGTCACGCCGCCTTCCTCGTATGAGAAATGGGCGGGACTTGTTGAGAATACGCTGACGCATCTTATCGAACGGTACGGCCGGGAAGAGGTTATCACCTGGCCGGTTGAAGTATGGAATGAACCTAATATCGCGTTTTGGGCCGGATCAATGGAAGAGTACTTCAAACTTTATGATTACTCGGCAAAAGCAGTGAAAAAGGTTGATCCGCGCCTGAAAGTAGGCGGCCCCGCAATATGCGGTGTCGAAACTGAAAAATGGCTGCGTTCTTTTTTTGAACACTGTATAAAAAACAATTCGCCGCTTGATTTTATCACGCGGCACTGTTATACGGTAGATAAACCAATCCGCAAAGGTCATTTTATATATCACGGCATATACCGTCCGACATACATGATTGAAGAATTGAAGGAAACAAGAAAGATAATGTCCGATTATCCCCAAATCGCAAACATGCCGCTTCACATTACCGAATTCAACAGTTCTTATGTTCCCGTCTGCCCGATACACGACACGACTTTCCATGCGGCCTATATCGCCCGGATTCTAAGCGAAGCCGGCGAATACGCGGATTCATATTCTTACTGGACTTTCAGCGATGTGTTCGAGGAGTTTGATGTTCCGAAATCTGTTTTTCACGGCGGTTTCGGCCTTGTTGCGTTTGGTTCGGTAAAAAAACCCGTATTCCACACGTTTGAGTTTTTCTCAAAGGCGGGAAAAGAACTGCTTTACCGCGATGAAAACCTCATTGTTACGAAAGATGACTCAAGATACGTCATAATCGGCTGGAACTGGCATGATAAGAGCGAAGGCAAGCCGGAACAGAGCATATCGTACTCTCTTACGATTCCTTCCATCGGCAAACAGGCGATTCTCATTAAAAAGCAGGTCGGAGGAGACAACGCGAACCCGCTCCGGACATGGAACAACCTTGGAAAACCGCGCAGCCTGAACAGCGAGCAGAGGAAGATATTGCTTGCGGCGGCGGAACCGCTTCAGACAGACATGAAATTATACGAGCGGAACGGTTATTATGAAGCGTTTATCGATATTCCGGGCAACCATCTGTGCATGCTCGAAATTTTGCCCGTGAACGATATTTCCGATACATATGACGGTTTTGACGAAGAACAAATATATGGTTTATAAATATAATTCAATTGCCGTATGAAAGGTAAAGGTGAATAAAATGTCAAAAATTAAAGATTTGACTGCTGTCCTGCCCAACGGGCAAATGTTTGATTTTTGGGAAGTCCCGCAGGAATATGACAGGGAAATCCACGTAGACAACAATCATCCGAACGCGTCGGACGATAATGACGGCACTCCGGACAGGCCGTTTAAAACTATCAATGCGGCGGCGCAGGTCGCGCAGCCCGGTACGCGCGTACTGATTCACCGCGGGGTTTACCGCGAAACGGTCCAGCCCGCAAGAGGCGGTTTGAGCCCGTCGAAGATGATCAGTTATGAGGCTTTTGAAGGAGAAGAAGTTATCATTAAGGCTTCCGTTGAGGTTAATTATTTCAAACCGAGTACGGGTTGGAGGCTCACAAGAGGATTCAGGGAAGATCCTTCAAAAACGGTGGGTATAAAAATATGGGAAATAGAGCTCGATCCGGAAGATTTTAAAGGCTACAATCCGTTCTGTGCCGTAAATATCCTGCATGACAGGCTGTATATCGAATATGACAAGACGGATATGACACCGTACTTAAACAGGAGGGGAATGGTATTTGTCGACGGCAAACCGATGAAGCAGGTCCCGCTGTACTATATGCTCGCTGAATCGGACAACACGTACTGGGTTGAAGCAAACGGCCAAAAGGTGCATATCCGGCTCGCAGGAGATGATGATCCGAGAAATCATACGATAGAGCTGACGAACCGGGAGCAGTGCTTCGCGCCGAAGATCCCGTTCCTGTCATATATCAGGGTAAAAGGGCTGACGCTGGCCCATGCGGCTACCGGCGCCCCCGTACCGCAGAGAGGCTCGCTGTCGTGCTACCGAGGACACCATTGGATCATAGAAGACTGTACCATTGACTGGGCTAACGGAACGGGTATCGACTGTGGAAACGAATGCTGGCATCACACGATAATTGAAGGCCAGATAATCGGAAACAGCATCATCCGGAGAAACACGATTAAAGATGCGGGAGTGTGCGGAATTGCGGGAATGTTCGTAAAAAACATGCTGATAGAAGACAACCTGATAGTAGGGACAGGATGGCAGCGGATGGAGCGTTCCTGGGAAGCAGGCGGAATCAAACTGCATAATTCCGTGAATTCCCTTATTCGCCGCAACGTAATAAAGGAATGCTACGGGTGCGACGCGCTGTGGCTTGATGTAGGCAACGAGAATAACCGCATAACTTCCAACGTGTTTATCGACGGCATAAATTCGAGGGAGCATATATTTATCGAGTGCACGCGCGATACGGAAAACCTCATCGATAACAATATAATCTGGAATGTTGAAGGCAGGTATGATAAAAGCGCGATAAAGGAAGAACCCGGTTCTTCGGGCTGGTATAAAACAACAGAAGACGTTATACGGAACGGGTACGGAATTTACCTCGAAGGGACGGACAGGCTCAGAATAGTGAACAACCTGATAGGCAAATGCGACAAGGCGGGATTTTTTGCGAAAGTGGTGGCATTCCGTCTCATGCTTAAGCGTGGAGGGACATCGAGGGAGAATAAGTTCTTTAACAATATTTTTTACGAATGCGGGGAAGCCGCCGTTATACTACCAAATGAGCATAACGAACTGGACAGGAACGCATATTCGAAAATGCCTCCCGGGTACCTGCGCGTAATGTATCCCGAACCGGAGATGTGCCTCGATTTGGAAACATGGAGGGAATTCTGCGGTTTTGACAAGGCCGGCTGCGAATGCGATATGGAAATAAACATAAACAGTGATGATCTGACAATGGAAATAACGGTCAATGGAGAGCTTCCCGAAATGAAGACGGACGAAAAAGTGCTAACCGACTATTTCGGCGAAAAGACGAAAGATTTAAGGGTACCCGGACCATTTAAAAAACTGGTTGGCGGGAAGAAGATGCGGTTCAGTATTGATCCGCGGAAAATCGGAAAATAACTGCCGGGATTTCCATTCGTAAATAAAAACGGTTTGTCCGGGAAGCTAATCCCCGGCAAACCGTTTTATTCTGTGATTAATGAAGCACGCTGCTGCCCGTTTATTTCATAGCTTCCAGCTTGGCGTTAAGTTCAATCGTAAATTTGGCCTTATCAAACTCAACAAGTTTCTGGAACCCGTAACCATTCATCTGTTCGGACATTTCATCCCACATTGCGTCGAATGCTGCGTCGTCGCTGGCAAAAACCATTCTCCATGAATAGTCGCGCAAGGTATCTGCGCACTGGCTCCGGATAACGGAAATATCCGGTGTATCGCTTGGCAGTGATACACTGACATTCGGGCTTACAATCAGGACATTATTCTTTTTCATATATTCAACAGGCTCCGATGCGCCGAACTTTTCAGCCCATTCCCTTTTCATCTGCGTCATTGTGGCCTGCTTATAAGTACTCCAGTATTGGTTTGAATACGGTTCACCGGTATTCGGGTTTATGCTGATCGCGTCAACAATCCACTGGTTGATTGCGTTGTTGCCGTCCTGGTATCCTCCGCCGCCCCATTCTTCAGGAACGGGCAGGTTATCCATAAGCGCGTTGTCATTTATCAAAGTGAATTTCCCGTCGGGGCCTACCGTATAGTTAAAGCCTTCTATACCATTGTGCTGGAAGGTTAAGCCTTCGGGGCTTGCGTACCAGTCAAGGAAATCCATAATTCTTTGATATTTCTCGTCGTCAACCATCGAACCGACACCGAATACACGGCCGCTTCCGTAGTATGTGTCGGAATCGGCATAATAGATCTGGTCTTTCACCGGGATAAAGATAAATGCCGTGCCGTTTTTCAGCCTTTCCTGCGTGTTCCAGAATCCGACCTGCCAACTGTACCACATAAGATAAACCTGACCGGCTGACATTTTAGCACATGCGGAATCCCAGTTCTGCGTGCCGGAATCAGGATCGACGAGTCCGCGCCTGTATGCTTTGTTGAGGAATTTCAGGATTTTATAATATGCGGCGTTTTTATCAATTACTGTTGTAAATGTATTATCCGGCTTTAAAATAAGTGATTCCTTTATCTTTTCACCGTACCAGGTTGTAAGCTGAACAACATTGGCGATACCCATCATGCCGTCATTGTTGTCCCAGTCCGGCCATAATGAAAACGGATATGCGGGGTCCCCGTCCTTGTTCGTAGGATGAGCCTCCTTCATTGCGGCAAGAACATCGAGCAGTTGATCAAGGTTTTCAATATCGGGGCGTCCCAGTTCGGAGTAAAGATCCCATCGCAGTAACGGGCTTGAATAAACGACATCCTGGGAGTATGAAGTCGGCGAAGTATTTGTCATCTGGCAGGGGATACCGTAAATCCTGCCTGCATCATTGCCGGGCAGGTTATTGTTGTATACTTCAATCTGTTCTCTGTAATCCATCAGGTTCGGACAGTTTTTAATCTCATTGGTTATATCTTTAATAAGACCTGTCTGTACGCAGTCGGCAAAATCAGAGTTTTCAAGGATTACAATGTCACCCAGATGTCCCGTGCTTGCACGTGCATGGTAGATTGCTTCACCGGCGACCTGGGGCGCGATAATGTTAAGTTCAATGTTAAACCTGTCATTAACTACCTTCCGGAACCAGCCGGTTTGCATTCCCTGATAATTGGCTGCTACATCATAAATATCGATTGTCAGTGTTTTATCATAAGATTTGCCGCCGCTTGAATCCGGAGAGCCGGAAGAATCCGAAGGCTTAGTGACTGATGTGTCCGGTGCGGTGCCGGAACCGGTGGTGCCTGTACATCCTGCCGTCAAAGCTGTTAACATCGCTGCAAGCAGTAATACCGAAACCAATTTTTTCAGTTTCATATAAATTTTGCCTCCTTTAATTAATAATATAATAACAATGAATATAAGTTCATTGTCATTTATCCTTTTACGGCACCTATCATTATTCCCTTTATAAAAAACCTCTGAAAAACGGGATAAACAAGGACTATAGGCGTTACTACGACGACTGTTACCGTCATGCGTATCGAAGTCGCGGTCTGTGCCGTTGCGAGAGTTGCGGCTATGGATGTCGATGAAGTGGCGCTGACAAGAGCTTTAAGGGAGCTTGCCTGGTTGATGTACTGGTACAGCGTAAACTGAAGCGTGTGGAGTTTACTGTCCGTCACGAGCAGCAATGTGTCCTGAAACGAGTTCCACTGCTGAACTGCGGCAAATATAGCAATTGTCGCCATAATAGGTTTGATAACGGGAAGCATGATTTGAAAAAAGATCCGTAAAGTTCCGGCTCCGTCTATTTGAGCGGCTTGCTGCAGTTCTATCGGAATGGATTCCACGTAAGTTTTGCAAAGAACAATATAGAAAGGCGATACTGCCAGCGGGAAAATATACCCCCAGAAGTTATTTGTCAGGCCGAGATTGCGCATCGTTATGTACCAGGGAATAATACCCGCGTTAAAATACATCGTAGCCACAACGAAGCGGTACCACAGCTTTCGTTTCCACAGCGTTTCCCTGGTAAACATATAACCGAGAAAAGCCGCGATGATTACTGTTAGAGATGCGCCTATTGCTGTACGCGCTACGGAAATTTTAAAGGACTGGAACAGGTTCGGGATCTTCAACACTTTGACATAATTCGTAAAATGCAGGCCTTTTATCCAAAAGAGCACTTTGCCTCTTTCGCTTAAGTCGTTTGCGCTGAGCGTGTTGATAAAAATGTAATAAAACGGGTAAACGCATACAAAAGCGAAAAAAGTGTAAATTATGTATGAAAAAATACTGACAAGGCTGTCCTGCAGACCCATTTTTATATTTCGTTTCTTAATATACTTTTTGGCAACCAATATATTTACCCCCTGTCTTATAGAAAACCTTCACCTCTGACCATTTTTGAAAAAGCATTTGTCAGGCATAGAAGAAGGACACTGACAATGCTTTTCAAAATGCTGATTGCTACGGAGAGTGAATAACCGCCGCCGCCCATTGCAAGGTTATATACATATAAATCCAAAACCTGAATATACTCTTTATTGAACGCATTCTGGAAAACGAAAAACTGTTCCATGCCGTTCGAAAGGAAATTCGCGAGATTAAGCATTACCAAAACAAAATATGTAGGCATCAGGCTGGGGAGAGTAACATGCCATATAATCTGCAGTTTGGACGCCCCGTCTATCCTTGCTGCCTCGTTCATCTCTTCATCAATACTGCTTATCGCCGCAATGTACATTATTGCCGCCCAGCCCGCGTTTTTCCATGTGAGCCACAGCCACATCCTGAACCAGACATGTTCGGAAGACTGCAGAAACATTTTAGGCGTCTCGATAAGTCCCAGGCTCATTAATATGGAATTTACGGCGCCTGTGCTGTTAAGAATACTGAAAGCAATTGAATATACCAATACCCAACTGATAAAATTCGGAAGCGTTGTTACTGTCTGAACAAATTTCCTGTAAGGCCTGCTTTTGATTTCGTTGAGGAAAATAGCGAATACCATTGGGAACCAGGAAAACATAAGACTCAGGCCGCTGATAGCGAATGTATTTCTGAGAACCTTCAGAAGCTGGTTTACCTTGGTGCTGTTATCGACCATTGATATAAACCACTTAAACCCGACAAACTTGTCCATTGTCAACGGGAATGGGGGCTTGTAATCAAAAAATGCATATATCCAGCCATAGAGCGGATAATACGAAAAAACGGCAACCAGAACAATAAATGGCAGGATGTATAAAAATTCGAGATATGACTGAGCTTTCTTTTTATCCTTCAATATGTTCATAACAATGCCTCACTTCTGCATTACTGTTTCAGAAAGACGAGGAACATTTATAGAACAATATATGTGCTTGGGTTGCATGATATGTTCCATTTTATAGCAGCCGAATTAATAAAACCTTTTACTACATGAAAATTATATGCATAAAAATTGTTGGTTGTCAATTAAAATTATAGAAATAATTGTATACAAAATTATATATTTTACATAAAACAGATATTGTTTTTTGTGAAATATGATTGGAAATGCCGAACATTTGCAGGGAAATATAGAAATTAAAACGTTTTATTAACATAATATGGCTTTCACAGGTTTGTAAAACACGACGTTAAGAGAGGCAGATTTTAATTGATCCTTTTTACGGATTCACGAATAACGAGTTGGCACGGTATTTCCGTAATATCCGGGTTTTTACCGGGCGTATAATTGTTTTCAAGCATTTCCAGCATGATTTTCGCGGATTCTTCTCCTATTTCTTTTAACTGAATTTGATTTGTCGTAAGGGCAGGTCTGAGGTATGCGGATATTTCGTTATTGTCATAGCCGACAACGGATATATCATCTGCTATCCTTATTCCTTTTTCATGGAGATAATCGTATGCGCCCGCCGCCATTACGTCATTCATGGAGAAAATAGCGGTCACGCCCATGTTAACCAGGTGTCCGGTTTCGTTATATCCTGATGCCCTCGTCCAGTCCCCGTATCTGATCAGATCGGGATTGAACAGGATTTTTTCGTCAAACAGGGCTTGCTGGTATCCGATGATCCGGTTCATTGTATGCAGGTTGTCGACAGCGCCGGCAATTACTCCAATCCTTCGGTGTCCCATTGAAATCAGATATTTGGTTATGTCATAAGCGCCTTTTTTGTCATCAATAATTACCGATGTAAAACGGGGATTCTTCGACAAACCGTATACAACTATCGCAGGAATTCGAAAATCATCCGGGAAACAGTTAATAACCCGGCAGTGGCCGGCAATATAAACAATACCGTCCACTTTAATAGACAAAAGTTCTTTAATTGACGGCTGAAGCGAGGATTGAAGCTTTTGCTCGCTGCTGTGCCCCGTATCCTGCCATTTGTCATAAATGCGCAGGTTTATTAATACTGTGCGGTAGTTATGCCCTTCAAGGCACGCCATGATTGCGCTGACTATAGGGGTTGTGCCGAACGCGGTCAAATCTTCCGCAATTATTCCTACAATCCGCGTTTTCTGCTTTCGCATTCCCTGCGCAAAATAATTCGGTTTATATCCGGTCCGTTCTATAACCTCAAGCACTTTGCGCCTCGTTTGTTCGCCGACGTTCGGCTTTCCGTTTATTGTATTCGATACGGTGCTGATTGATACGCCGCACATTTGGGCTATTTCTTTCAGTGTTATCAATGCACACAACCCTTTCATCGAAAATTTACATAATAAAACTTTTTTTATTTATTATATCAACGAATATAATAATTAGCAATTTTAACCGGAAAAAAAGACGAAATCTGGAAGAAGGGCTGAGATTTACATATAATATATGGGTTTTGAAATGGCTGCCGTAATATTGCAGCAGCAAAAATGCGGACGTTTAAAATAAAAACGTTTATAAAAAAGCGAAAAACAGGATTTTAGGATTTATATATTTTAAATGCGTAAGAATTGGAGTAAAATTGTAATATAATAAAATGTTTTACCGATAACCGGAAAATCCGGGGTTAATCCTTTCCGTAAATACCCGCTGCATTATGCCTGAGCTGATATTTAAGAAATATGATTTTTTATTGCAAGAAGAAAGGAGTTAAAAAATGCTTAGAGTTGTAAGAGTTGAAAATGGACTCGTCAGGGGACTGCCCGCGGCCGATCCGCGTATAACGAGTTTCAAGGGAATACCGTTCGCGGCTCCGCCGGTTGGAGAAAACCGCTGGAGGCCTCCGCAGCCTGCGAAAGATTGGGAAGGTGTTTTCAATGCTGTGGAATTTGCTCCGATATCGATGCAGGAAAAGACCGTTATTAATGTGAACAATATATACACAAGAGAATGGATGGTTGATCCTGATATTCCGATGGATGAGGACTGCCTTTACCTTAATGTATGGACACCGGCAAAAAGTGCCGATGAAAAGCTGCCCGTGTACGTATGGTTTTTTGGAGGCGGGTTCCAGGTCGGACATACGGCCGAGATGGAATTTGACGGTGAACGTATAGCAAGGCGCGGAGTAGTTGTAGTAACGGTTAATTACAGGCTTAATGTTTTCGGGTTTTTATGCCATCCTGAAATAACGGCCGAATCACCGGACGCTCCTGCTAATTTCGGCCTGCTTGACCAGCAGGCGGGCCTGCGATGGGTAAAGCGTAATATTGCCGCGTTCGGCGGCGATCCCGACAATATTACGATAGGAGGACAGTCCGCAGGCGGGGGAAGCGTACTGATTCATATTACATCTCCCAAAAACAAGGGATTGTTCCAAAAGGCGATTATCCAAAGCGGCGTATTTGCCCCGCTATATCCGAATAACCGGCTTCCGCGCCTTAACACGCCTTTGAGAGAGGCTGAACAGGAGGGTGTAAAATTTTTCGAATTCCTTGGTGTCTCGTCACTGTCCGAAGCCCGTAAGCTCGATGCGGAATACATACGGGATAAAGCGGTGGAGTATAAACATTTCTTTTGGCCTGTTTTGGACGATATTTTCATTGTAGGCGATCCGTTCGAGCTGTTTCTGGATAATAAGCGCATGATGGTTCCCGTGCTTTTGGGTCATACGTCGGATGAGTTCTTCAGTGTTCCTGAAGTAAAAAACCATGATGAATTCAGAAATATGGCAACAGAGCTTTTCGGCGATAATGCCGGTGAATTTCTTGCTCTCTGCGACGCTCAGTCGGGCAGCATCGACGATGTAATAAAAAGAGCGAGTGTTAATTCAATTGAATACGCGATCCGCATTATGGCGCAGGCAAATTTCGACACGCATGCGAACACGCCGATGTATTACTATAATTTCGACGCGGAAATACCCGGCTGGGACAATCCCGGAACCTTCCACTCGGTTGATCTTTGGTTCTTTTTCGAAACGCTTGCGAAGTGCTGGAGGCCTTTTGTCGGAAAACATTATGATCTGGCGCGCCAGATGTGCAATTACTGGGCAAACTTTATCCGCTCGGGCGATCCTAACGGAACGGATTCGACGGGTGAAGAAATGCCGCGCTGGGAGCCGTATACCACAGATGCGCCGTATGGGATGGTATTCGGTGATAAAGCGGAATTTGTAAGAAAACAGCCAAGTGATTTGATGAAGTTTCTCGTAAAGGAATATTTCAAAAAACGCCGTTAAATTATTGCTTAGATCTGATAGCATTATAAATCCGGCACACGGAAAAGCAGTGTGCCGGGTTTTATTTTGCCCGCGCTTAAAACGCCGTTTTCCTTTCTTTGCCGTAAAACCCGCAATACGGCTAAAATCAGCTTGTCCGTAGGGCAAGAAATACCGGCTAAAAAAGATTTTAAAAAAGAAAAAAATGTTATTGACATGGGAATAAAAAAATGCAATAATTAAATTCGGTTTATCGCGAAGTTTAGTATAACTAAACAAAATGTTTTTTACTGCTATCTTTAGTTTAAATATACTAAACACAGATTTTTTGTTTTTTTTATCGTTTTTTTGCCGGTAAAAAACGGAGGGAATTATGCAGATCGGAAACAAAATTAAACGGTTAAGGCTCGAATACGGTTTGACACAGGAAGAACTGGCAGACAGGTGCGAATTAACCAAAGGCTATATATCACAATTGGAAAGAGATTTAACATCACCTTCCATTGCGACGCTGAAGGATATTTTGGATTGCCTTGGCTGCAGTATTCACGAATTTTTCAGCGAGAAGAAACCGGAGCAGATTGTTTTTAAGGCGCAGGATGTTTTTGTCAAAGATGCCGAGGAAAAAGGCTACAGAATAAAGTGGATTGTCCCGAATGCGCAGAAAATGGAGATGGAACCGATAATACTCGAGCTGATGGAGAACGGCGAGGTTGAAGAGGACGACCCGCACCAGGGCGAAGAATTCGGTTATGTATTGTCCGGAAGTATAATTTTAACCGTAGGCAAGGAAAGACATAAGGTAAAAAAGGGTGAGTGTTTCCATTATAAAACGAATCTCCCGCACAGCATTAAGAATTCCGGAAAAAAGAAGGCCCAGGTTTTGTGGATATCCACACCGCCGACTTTTTAAGCATTAAGATAAGATAAAACGATTTATACGCGAAATTTATTTTTTAGCAGTATGCAGCACAAAATATCCATAGTACAGTGGGGGTGTTTAAATTGAGCCGGAAAATTATCGAACTCAAAAACCTGACCAAAAGCTATAACGGCACTAAAGCCGTAGATAATATAAATTTATTCATAAGGGAAAATGAATTTATTACACTTCTTGGCCCGAGCGGGTGCGGAAAAACTACAACGCTGCGAATGATTGGCGGTTTCGAGAACCCGGACTCGGGTGATATATTGTTTGAAGGAGTCAGAATAAACGACCTTCCGCCGTATAAGCGGAATATTAACACAATATTTCAGAGATATGCGCTGTTTACCCATATGAATGTTTATGAAAACATTGCATTTGGCCTTCGCATAAAAAAAACCCCTAAAGATGAAATGGACAGAAGAATTAAGAAAATGCTCAAACTTGTGGAGCTTGAAGGATTTGAAAAAAGGCACGTCGATTCGCTGAGCGGGGGACAGCAGCAGCGCGTCGCAATTGCGCGCGCCCTTGTAAACGAGCCGAAGGTGCTGCTGCTCGACGAACCGCTTGCCGCGCTTGATCTGAAGCTGAGGAAGGAAATGCAGATTGAGCTTATGGATATGCAGAAAAACGTCGGGATCACTTTTATTTATGTGACCCATGACCAGGAAGAGGCCCTGACAATGTCCGATACTGTCGTTGTTATGAACAACGGCGTGATTCAGCAGGTCGGAAGCCCGGTAGATATTTATAACGAGCCTAAGAACAGGTTCGTGGCTGACTTTATCGGCGAGAGCAATATCCTTGAAGGCGTGATGATTGAAGATTATCTGGTGGAGTTCGCCGGCAAAAAGTTTAAATGCGTCGATAAGGGTTTTCAGCACAATGAACCTGTTGATGTAGTCATAAGACCCGAAGATATCGACGTGACAAGACGGGAAGACGGGCTTCTCGAGGGGGTTGTGACCTCGGTCGTTTTTAAAGGCGTCCATTATGAGATGCTTGTTGAAAGCAACGGCTTTGAATATATGATACACAGCACCGATATGCAGGAAGTCGGCAGTGAAGTCGGGCTCACTTTCGGTCCTGAGGATATTCATGTTATGAAAAGAGAGGTAACGGAAATTGAAAAACAGGGCTAAGCTGCTTGCGTATCCGTATATTGTATGGATGGCCATTTTTATAGTGATTCCGCTGCTGCTTGTTTTTTTCTACAGCATTACGAGCGGAAATATATATGAGCCTTCGTCGCTTTCTTTTACACTGGAGCATTATTCGAAGTTCTTTGATATGCTCTACCTGAATGTTATATGGAAATCATTCAGGCTTGCGATAATATCGACTGTTCTGTGTTTAGTGCTTGGCTATCCCGTTGCTTATATAATTTCAAAATCGAAACAGAAGCATAGAAGCCTGCTGCTGCTGTTTTTCCTGCTGCCTATCTGGATGAATTTTCTCCTTAGGACATATGCATGGATGGCTATATTGTCCCCCAACGGGTTTTTAAACAAGGCTCTTGAATTTTTCGGCCTTCCGCCTATTGAGATAATGCCGGGACAAACCGCGGTCGTGCTCGGGATGATATATAATTTCCTGCCTTTCATGGTGCTTCCGATATATACGGTTCTTTCGAAAATAGACAAAAACGTGCTGGAAGCGGCAGCGGATCTCGGAGCCAACAGTTTTATCACCTTTATCAAGATAATACTGCCCCTGAGCGTGCCGGGGATAGTAACGGGAATTACAATGGTTTTCATGCCGGCTGTAAGTACGTTTGTTATTTCGAGGCTTTTGGGCGGCGGAAAGGAACTTTTGATAGGGAACTTAATCGAACAGCAGTTTACGATATACAGGGACTGGCATTTCGGTTCCGCGCTTTCAATAATCCTTATGATTATGATTCTTGTTTCGATGGCTATTATGTCGAAGGTTGACAACAATAATAATGACGATGAAGGGAGGACGGCGATGTGGTAGGGAGAACAATAAAACGCATATATATCGGTATCATTTTTCTGTTTCTGTATGCCCCAATCCTTGTTTTGATTATTTACAGCTTTAACGAATCAAAATCAAGGGGCCACTGGGGTGGATTTACACTTAAATGGTACGGGGAGCTTTTCAGGGACCCGGATATAATAAAAGCCCTGTATTATACATTTATCGTAGCCCTCCTGTCGTCGCTGATATCGACCGTAATCGGTACGTTTGCCGCGATAGGAATCCATAACATGGGTTTATTCGGGAAAAAGATTGTTTTAAACATAAATTACCTTCCGGTTTTAAACCCCGATATTGTGACGGGCGTGGCTCTTATGACGCTGTTCGTATCGGTTAACATGCGACTTGGTTTTCTTACGATGCTTATATCGCATGTTATGTTCAATATACCGTATGTCATTCTGTCGGTGCTGCCGAAGCTCAGGCAGATGAACCGCCATATGGCCGAGGCGGCGCTTGATCTTGGAGCTACACCGTTTTACGCTATGCGAAAGGTGGTTATTCCGGAAATAATGCCCGGAGTTGTAACAGGAGCACTGATGGCATTTACATTGTCGGTTGATGATTTTGTCATAAGTTTTTTCAACACCGGTTCCGGCGTTACGAACCTGTCGATTGTCATTTACTCGATGGCAAGAAGAGGGATAAAACCGTCAATAAATGCTCTTAGCACGATAATGCTGCTGACCGTGGCAGTTTTGCTTCTCGTAATAAATAAAAGAACGGCAAAAGGAGATGAGTTGATACCATGAAAAAAGTGATTATTGTTGTTTTTACGATAGTAACGGCGATTATGTTTATGATGCTGTCCGGGTGCGGAAAAGACAAGGTTGTTCTTAATGTTTACAACTGGGCTGAATATATAGATAAAAGCCTTATCACGAAATTTGAGAAAGAAACGGGCATAAAGGTTAACTATGAGCTTTACGAAACTAACGAGCATATGATGGCCAAGCTTGAAGCAGGCGGCACAAATTATGATTTGATCTTTCCTTCGGATTACCTGATAGAGGAAATGATAAAAAAGGATATGCTCCAGAAAATAGACTTTGACAATATACCGAACTTTAAATATATTGACGACCGGTTCAAAAACCTCGATTATGATCCGAATAACGAATATACCGTCCCGTATTTCTGGGGGACGCTCGGGATTTTATACAATACCGAAATGGTAAAAGAACCGGTGACAAGCTGGGATATCCTTTGGGACGAGAAATATGCGGGCAAAATACTGATGCTTGACAGCATGAGGGATACAATCGGTGTCGCGCTGAAAAGGCTCGGATATTCTGTGAACTCGACGGACCCGAAGGAAATTGAGGAAGCGAAAAAATCATTGATAGAGCAGAAGAAACTCGTCAACGGGTATTATGTCGATGAAATCGTCGATATGATGATAAACGGAGATGCAGCCCTTGCGTTGGATTGGTCCGGACCTGCGATGGATATATACTGGCAGGGAGTTGAATATATAAAATACGCTGTTCCGGAAGAAGGCTCGAACCTTTGGTTTGACTGTATGGTCATTCCAAAAACAAGCCGGAACAAGAAAGAAGCCGAAATGTTCATCAATTTCCTGCTTGATCCGGAGAATGCTTACCAGAATTCCGAGTTTGTAGGTTATACGTCGCCAAACAAGGTTGCGCTCGAGATGATGAAGGCCGAAAACCCGGAAGTATTCGATATGCCGGCGTACATGCCTTCGGAGGAAATCCTGAGCCGGTGCGAAGTCTTTAAAGACCTCGGAAGCGCAAAAGAGCTGTATAACCAGGCCTGGATGGAAATAACCGCGCAGTAGCCGCCGATTCCCGACTCCGGTCAATAACCGCGTGTTAAGGGAGCTTGAATTTTATGGATGCTGGCAGGATAAAACAGTTATTAAAGAGAGAGGAAGGCCCGAAGCTCGACTTTAAGCAGACCCTTCATCTGCATACGGAAAGCGAAAAAAAGGAAATAACGAAAGATGTTATTGCCATCGCTAACTCGCGTGGAGGAAGGGGTTATATTCTCTTCGGAGTCGAGGACAAGACAAAAAGAATAATTGGGGTCGATCCGGGCGGCTTCAGCGAGGAACAGATACAGCAGATAATTTATAACCGCAGCGATCCTCCGGTACCGGTAAGGGTTGATTTTGTCGAGTACGAAGGAGTGACGCTTGCGGTTATTACCGTTTTCAAAAGCCGGCACAGACCGCATCAGATGCTCCAGACCGGCGCATTTTACGTACGCAGGGGTTCAACGACCGATATAGCGAGAAGAAGCGAAATTGCGGGAATGATGCAGGAAAACGGGCTGCAGTCTTATGAAACCGTTCCGCTTGCGAGAGCGACAATGGATGATCTCGATAAAAACCTTCTTAATGATTATCTAAAAAATCTTCAGGTTGAAAGCGAAAACCCCGATCTTATGCTTATGGAAGCGCTCGGCTTTGTCGCGGAAACGGACAGCGGCATATTCAGCCCTACAATCGGCGCAATGCTTTTGTTCGGTAAAAACCCTTCGATTTTTTTGCCACATTGTTACGTAAGAATAGAATGCGGGAACAACGTTTCGCATATCACGGGAAACATTTTTGAAATGATTAAGAAATCTTCGGCCTGTGTCCGTGAAATGGCCGGCGATGGCGGATTTCCTTTGGAAGCTTTTGAAGAGGCGATCGCAAACGCGGTACTGCACCGGGACTACCTTGACATAGGAAGAGGGATCCATGTGGAAGTAAAAGACAATTATATTGAAATAAGCAATCCCGGGGCACTGATCGCGGGCAACAGCGTCATGAAATACATGCGCGACAAAAACCCGAACAGGCGAAATCCGTGGCTGTATCAAAGGCTTCTGATAATGGATCGCGAGAAGCGTTTTCTCAGCGCGGGAACGGGTATGTCCAGGATCAAGGAAGCTTTCGAAGGAAGAGGCAGCGTCAAATTTATCAATATCGGTTCAAGAAACCTGTTCAAGGTTATACTTCCGTTATAACTTATTCAATAGTTTAATATGGAAGTCTGCCTGATCCACAGGCATCTTCGGCTGCCGTGACCATGCGCCTGTCTGTTCGCATTTCTGCACTTTCAGCATGTCCTTGCAATGGAACCGGATTCATCATAAAATATAACCGTAGCAGTGGCTTTAAATTAATAGATCGCGGCGGTTGGAAGACATGAAATGAAGAAACGAGAGTATTTTCCGTTAATCAGCGCGCTTGAGGAAATAGCCGGAAAAAACAAAATAATGATGCATATGCCCGGCCATAAGGGCGGAAAAGGGTTTTCCGAATCATTCAGGGACAACCTGTTAAGGTTTGATCTTACCGAACTGCCCGGCCTGGACAACCTGCACAAGCCTTCGGGCGTAATCGGAAGGAGCATGGACGCGTGCGCGAAAGCGTTCGGGGCGATAAAATCATTCTTCTTATTGAACGGATCAACTTCCGGGATACATGCAATGCTGCTTTCCTGCTTCAAAAAAGGCGACAGGGTGCTTGTGTCGAGAAATTGCCATTATTCGGTCATAAACGGCCTTATCCTTTTTGAAATCGAACCTGTATTTGTAATGCCGTGTTATAATGAAGAATGGCAGTTGGTTATTCCGGCGGGCGCGGAAGAATGGGAAAAAGCCCTTTATAATAATCCCGACGTAAAGGGAGCAATTGTTACCTCCCCGGATTATTACGGGCTGTGCGCTCCCGTTTCGGAACTGGCCGGCATGATGCACGCTTCAGGCAAACTGCTCCTCGTTGATGAAGCGCACGGCGCTCATTTTGCGTTTTCACGGAAGTTTCCTCCGACAGCGTTAAGTTCAGGTGCCGACATGGCCGTCCAAAGTTTCCATAAAACACTGCCCGCTCTTACGCAGGCAGCGGTCTTACATGTCGGAAACACACGCGTTGACATAGGTACAGTGCAAAAAGCGGTTTCAATGCTGACAACGACAAGCCCGTCGTACATGATAATGGCGTCTATCGAATATGCGTGCGGTTTGGTCGGTACGGAAGGAGAAAAAATATACGGCCATTTGCTCGAACGATTGGAAATAATGAAAAAGGAATTGTCTGCGATGGATAAACTGCGGCTCATTCCAGACGAACTGAACGGTTTCGAAAGGGATCCGAGCCGGATTGTTGTTAACACCGCAAACTCCGATATATCAGGCTTTGACCTTGCGCGTATATTAAGCTCGGAATACGGCATTTATGCGGAAATGGCCGATGAATATAACGTAGTTTTTATAACAACGCTGTCCGACGGCGAGGGCGAAATAAGCGCTCTGCAGCAAAGTCTTAAGGAAATAGACCGAAAAATAGGGCGGGGAAAACGCGGCACGCGAAGCGAAAAGATTTTTTACTCGGGCGGATGCATTATGCCCGATCGCTGGAGTTACCTGCAGTGCAGCGTAAATATACCATTAATCGAATCCGAAGGTTACAGAAGCGCGGGAATCGTTACACCGTATCCTCCCGGCATACCCGTACTGTGTCCGGGAGAAACAATATCGAAAGAGCATATAGGCTGCCTGAGCCGTCTTTATCTCGCCGGTGCGGACATCCACGGCCTTATGGGCGCCGGGCGCGCTGAAGACGGCGGGAATTTGGAAGATCTGCTCATATCGGTACTGCCGCGCTGAATATTTTAGGGAATAGGTGAAACAAATGCGGAAAGGGCTGTTTATAACTTTTGAAGGAAGCGATGGTTCGGGAAAGTCGACGCAGTTATCCCTCCTGAAGGAATATTTAATGAATAAAGGCATCAGAATCATTACGCTGCGCGAGCCGGGAGGAGTGGCGATAAGCGAGAAAATAAGGGGTATTATTCTTGACAACAGGAATACTGAAATGGACCCCGTGGCGGAAATGCTGCTGTATGCCGCATCAAGGGCGCAGCTCGTTTCACAGTTGATAAAACCGTCGTTGGAAAAAGGAATTACCGTGATATGTGACCGTTATGTCGACTCAAGCTATGTTTACCAGGGCTTGGCGAGAGGCCTCGGAATTGATACGGTAAAGATTGTAAATGACATAGCGACGGGAAACATAATGCCCGATATAACCTTTTTTATGGATATTGACCCCGAATTGGCTCTTAAAAGAAGGTTAAACTCGTCTGTTCCCGACAGGCTTGAGAACGAGAGCATCGAATTCCACCGTAACGTATACAACGGTTATTTAAAGCTTATCGAGATGTATCCTGAAAGGATTAAACGGATTAATGGCGAAATCGGGATTGAAGCCGCGTTTTCTTTGATAAAGGAATACATAGACGCTCTGCTTTGCCGATATATTGAATAGAGGTTAAAATCGGCTTAATCGCATTTTTAATGAAACGGGGCGTTGCCATTGGGAATGAAAATTGACGGTTCCAACAGGAGAACGGATGGCCTGTCCGGAAGAATAAACACGGGCAGCAGGAAAGTCGGGGAAAAAGCGCCCGGCCAGTTCAACACGTATTTAAAAAGGCAGCAATCCGAAGACCGGGATGAAATGCTCCGCAAAATGGCACAGGACATAATCAGGCAGGGGGAGCGTTTATCGGAAAAAGTTGATATCGCCGAACTTAAAGCATACAAACGGTTGATTTCCGAATTCCTCGAAGAAGCGGTAAGAAGTTTTATGCATTTTTCCAAAGAAAGCTATATGGACAGGAGGGGAAGGCACCGTTTGTACGCTACTGTAAAAAAAGTGAATGAAAAACTCGAAGAGCTTACGAAGGAAGTGTTAAGTTCGGAGAGAGATCATTTGAAAATATTGGGTAAAATTGAAGATATACGCGGGCTGATACTTGATATCATTCTATAGCCGCCTACCGGCAAATTATTTACGAACGGGAAACTCGTTAACAGTTTCGCGGGCGAAAAACCAATTATATTTACACGCTGAAAAGAGGATATTTCTGTGGGTTTAAATAAAATAATCGGACAGAAGGCACTTGTTTCTCAATTGAAAAAAATTCTATCGGAAGGAAGGCTTGGCCACGCGTACGCGTTTTCAGGCCCGGAAGGCATCGGGAAACATACTGTCGCGCTTGAATTCGCGCATGAAATTCTATGCCCGTTCGGGAAACCTGACAGCTGCGGCTGCGTTTCATGCAGAACGTTTGCCGAAGGCACAAATCCCGATTTTTACGAGGTTATAACAGACAAGTCTTCAATAGGCATCGATACGATTCGCGCGCTGCAGGAACATGTCGCAAACCGCCCCGCATATGGACATAAAAAGGTATATTTCATTGACGGCGCCGATATGATGACTGTCCAGGCGCAGAACTGCCTTCTGAAAACTCTTGAGGAACCCCCCGAATATGCGGTTATTATCCTGTCCGCGGTAAATTATGAAGCGCTGCTTCCGACAATACGGTCAAGAACGGTAAACTTCAGGATGGAACCGTATTCGGAAGATGAAATAAGAAGAATCGTCATGCCTTTAGCGCCGAAAAACAAAAATGAACTCGATTTTTATGTCAAATTCTCGCGCGGTATTCCGGGAAAAGCTGTACGTATGCTTGAAGAGAGTTCTTTCCGGGACTTAAGGGATCAAATAATCGGTCTGCTTAAAAAACCCGGTGATTTTTCACAAATGGAGAAAGTACGAAAAATATTGAACGAAAATAAAGACGATTTTACGGAGATAATAGACATAATTATGTCTGTCTACAGAGACTGTTTAATGGTTCTGATGGGAATAGAAAACGGGTTGATCAATTCCGATAAAAAAGATATCATAAAAGAGATTGCTTCAGCCTGTTCAAAACGAAAACTTATGGACAGGCTGGCGGCACTGGAAAATATGCAGAGAAATTTCAGATACAATATCAATTACCAGTTGGGAATTGATGTATTGCTGCTGGAAATTCAGGAGGTTTAAATATATGGCGATTGTAGTGGGAGTCCGGTTTCGAAACGCCGGTAAAATATATTACTTCGATCCTGTCGACATTGAACTGGAACAGGGCGACAAGGTTATTGTCGAAACAGCGCGCGGAATAGAATGCGGTGAAGTGGTCTGTCCGGTAAGAGAAGTAGATGAAAGCGAAGTTGTCGCACCGTTGAAGAAAGTGATGAGGAAAGCGACAGAGGAAGACCTGAAGCAGGTTGAGGAAAACAAAAAGAAGGCTGCCGAAGCGTACAATATCTGTCTTGAAAAAATTGAAAAGCACAATCTTGAAATGAAACTTATTGACGTAGAATATACGTTTGACAATAATAAGATTCTTTTCTACTTCACTGCCGACGGAAGGGTCGATTTCCGCGAACTCGTAAAAGATCTTGCCTCTGTTTTCAGAACGCGCATTGAACTTAGGCAGATAGGTGTCAGGGATGAGGCAAAAATGATGGGAGGTCTTGGGATATGCGGAAGACAGCTCTGCTGTTGTACGCACCTTACCGAGTTCCATCCCGTATCGATAAAAATGGCGAAGGAACAAAGCCTTTCACTGAACCCGACGAAGATATCCGGAATATGCGGAAGGCTTATGTGCTGTTTGAAATATGAGCAGGAAGCATATGAGGATCTTATAAAGAGGGTGCCTAAGGTTGGGGCGCTTGTGCAAACGCCTGACGGAAGCGGAACGGTAATGTATGTTAACCTTCTTGAGGAAAAGGTGAAGGTAAAGCTTGACAATGAAAATGAGCCTGATTTGAAGGAATATGACGCTTCGGAAATTCAGCTTATAAAAGACGCAGAAAAACAGCCCGAACCGGAAGAAGTGGATATGGAAATATTGAAACAGCTTGAAGACTAAAAGTAATTTGCCTGTTTTGATTGACATATACCTTAATATATTGTAGGATAACATAGGAATTTAATTTCTTCCGTTGTTATATATTGCTTAATGATAAAGTACACAGGAGGTGTGTTGGGATGGCATATCATATTAATGACGATTGCATAAGCTGTGGAGCTTGCGAATCCGAATGCCCGGTGAATTGTATTTCTGCCGGTGATACCAAATATGTAATTGATCCGGAGGAATGTATAGAATGCGGGGCATGCGCTGATGTATGTCCTGTTGATGCTCCGAAACCGGAATAATAAGTATTGGTATGAAAATATTAAAATTTAGTTCATTCATAACGGACAGGCTACTGGCCGTATATAAGTTTAATAATTGCCATCCCTTTTCAGGGTATGCAATTGATTAGTTCTCTGAACGGAGAAATTCAGCCGGACATTATAGTCTGGCTGTTTCTTTAAGATGGAGGGAAGAGTATGTCCGGGCTTGTTAAGGAAGGGGAATGCTTGGACGATCTGCAGTTGAACGGGCTTAAGATAATCCAGAAAAACAGGGGTTTCCGATATGGAATAGATGCCGTTCTGCTTTCCAATTATGTTAAAGTCGAAAAGAATATGAGAATCATAGATCTGGGCACAGGAACGGGAATAATTCCTATTCTGCTTTCTGCTAAAACAGACGCATACCATATTACGGGTGTTGAAATACAGCCTGAAATGGCCGAAATGGCCCGCAGGAGCGTTATGCTGAACAATCTTAATGACAGGATTACGATAGTTGAAGGCGATTTCAGAAATTCCATCGATATGTTCGGTCCGGGCAGTTTTGACGCGGTGGTTGTAAATCCGCCTTATACAAAAGCCGGGGGCGGGCTGGTAAATCCGGATGATGTAAAGGCCGTTTCAAGGCATGAAATTTTCTGTACCCTTGAGGACATTATAAAAGTGTCGTCAGGTCTATTAAAGCACCACGGCCGTTTTTTCATGATTCACAGGCCTGAAAGGCTTGTCGATATTTTCTTTACGATGCGCGGGTACAGGATAGAGCCGAAAAGGATCAGACTTGTTCATGCGAACAGAAAAAACCCGGCAAATATGGTTCTCGTTTACGGATTGAAGAACGGCAACCCGCAGGTTACTGTCGAAGCACCGCTGTACGTTCATGAGCCGGACGAATAAATATACGGTCAGGCTTTCTGAATTCAAAGATTAACGGAGGTGTATGCATATGAAGCGGAAAATTACCGTGCCGCTGACGCCCGATGTCGTTGACAGCCTTAAAGCCGGGGATATTGTTGAAATAACGGGTACTGTTTATACGGCAAGGGATGCCGCGCATAAGAGGATGATTGCGCTTTTGGATGAAGGGAAACCGCTGCCTTTTCCACCCGAGGGGCAGGTAATTTATTATGTAGGTCCGTGTCCCGCCCCGGAAGGAAAGGTAATCGGATCGGCAGGTCCAACGACAAGCGGCAGAATGGATAAATATACACCTGCGTTAATCAAAGCCGGTATATCGGGAATGATTGGAAAAGGGATGCGCGATGAAAACGTCATACGCGCGATGGTTGAGTACGGTGCCGTATATTTTGGAGCTACAGGCGGTGCCGGCGCTCTCATTTCAAAATGCATAAAAAGCCAGAAAGTAATCGCGTTTGACGATTTGGGGACAGAAGCGGTGAGAATGCTTGAAGTAGTTGATTTCCCCGCGATAGTACTGATAGACCGTTATGGGAATAATCTGTATGAAACCGGAAGGCAGAAATATGCCGTTGTGGATTGCGGGCAATGATTTATGCGCAGATTTGCCGGTATAGCACAAAAGCGGCCGGTTTAACGGAAGTCACTCGGGAGGTTTGGAATGCAGAAGAAAAGGATTTATATATTTACCGGACATTACGGGACCGGAAAATCCGAAGTTTCACTGAATTTTGCGATAAACCGGTCGAAAACCGCACAAAAAACCGTGTTTGCCGATCTTGACATAATAAACCCGTACTTCAGAAGCAGTGCGGCCGTAGATATCCTTAAAAAGAACGGCATCATTCCTGTCAGCACGAAATACGCGAATACGAATGTTGATATCCCGGCATTAACGGGTGAAATAACACAGTATCTTAAAGACAGCGGTACGATTTTGATTATCGATACGGGCGGCGACGATGCCGGCGCTAAGGTAATAGGACGGTACAGAAATGAAATTCCCGTATCCGATTCGGTAATGTATTATGTCATTAACTGCTTCCGGCCTGAAACCAGGACAGTTGATGACGTAATGAAGATTCTTGATGAGATCCGCATATCTTCAAGGATGGATGTGGATTATATAATAAACAACTCTCATTTAATGGATAAAACGACGGAACATGATATTATTGCCGGCTGCGAATTTGCGCGGGCAGTTTCAAAAGAGTCGGGGATACCGATAGCATTTCATTCGGTGATGAAAGAAAATCTGGAAAAGATTAAATATGATTTCAAAGAGCCCGTTTTTCCGATGGACAGGTATATGAATGCCGTTTTTTAGACTATCTTTTTATTTTTCGCGATTTCATCTTTTTATTCTCTGTCGTCATCGAAAGCACCCGAACCAGAGCCGTGTACCAACCGGAACGCGGCAGCAATGCATAGGCCCGTTACCACCCGCTGGGTTATTTGCTATGAGTTCACAGTTAAAGAACTATTGTATAATATAAGGAAACTATAGCGGAATGAAGCTTAGAGATATATAGTCAGAGCGAGGACAAGCAAGTCGACTGTTTGAGCAAAAATGCTTCCTGCAATTAATATTTTATAGCATTTTTGCGAGTTTCGACTTGCCCGGGCTGAACTATATAGCTCTTGCAAATGAAGCTCCTTGTTTACGTTATTGTACAATAGTTCAGGAAGTAAAATATTTGGCAGTATTCCCGCGGGTCCTGGCTCGGGTGTTTCGTTTCCTTGGGCGACAAAAAAATTCCAAAATATATATTGACCTGTTGGAAATATATGTGTTATAATAAACTTGTGCAAGCGTTTGCGCATGCAAAACAATGAATTTTATAACAGGGGTCTTATACTAATGGGCGTAACGATAAATGATATTGCAAAAGCTGCAAAAGTTTCTCCTTCCACTATTTCCCGGGTAATCGCGAATAACCCGAGAATAAGCGCCGCTACGCGGGAAAGAGTTCTTAAAATCATGAAGGAGATGAATTATCATCCCAATTATATAGCGCGCTCGCTCGCAAAGAAATCGACGAAGATAATCGGTCTCGTTGTTCCGGGATCTACCGAAAATTCGTTCCGCCACCCGTTTTTCCCCGAAATATTAAGAGGAATAGGTTCCGTTGCATATAAAAACGGGTACAATATATTAATTTCAAGCGCGAACACGGCAGCCGAGGAAAAACAAATGGCGAAAGAGTTCGCGGTCGGGGGAATAACGGAAGGAATTATACTTATGACCTCTATGATAAAAGATCCAGCTGTATCCGAATTGAAAAAGCTGAAATTTCCTTTCGTCGTCGTCGGAAGGCCTCAGGATGACAATGAAGTAAATTGGGTTGACAATAACAATTTCTCAATAAGCTATGAACTGACGAAACATTTTATAGCGCAGGGATATAAAAAGATAGCGTTTTTAGGCGTATCTTACGAATATACGGTCACGATTGACAGGCTCGAAGGCTATAAAAAAGCATTGGAAGACAACGGCCTTGCTTTTGACGCTGATTTGACAGTTGAAGGAAAATTTATCGATGATAAAGGTTATGACCTTATGAATAAACTGTTCGAGAAGGGAATTATACCAGATGCTGTAATTGCGATTGACGATCTAATTGCATTCGGAGTAATTGCCGCAATACGCGAAAAAGGGCTCCGTGTTCCGGATGATATCGCTGTTGCGGGTTTTAACAATGCGCCGCTGTCGGAATATATGACGCCTGCTCTCACATCAGTCGAGGTTAATGCCTTTACGCTCGGAATAAAAGCATTTGAGCTGCTCCTTGCCGATATCGAAAGCGAACATAAAAGCTTTAACAGGGCAATTGTACCCGGTGAATTAATTATACGCAAATCATCAATAAAAACATTCTGAGAGACAGTTTAATCTACATCTTTTGCTGCCTGGAATATATCGCAGAACGACTTATTGCCGGCAATTCATGCAAGCGTATGCACAAATTTTCTTTACTTTTCACAAAAGATTTATTATACCGTCATTTACAAGAGATATCGACCGCTTAAAAATTGATTCGATTTATGAAAGGGAGGAGATTATTCATGAAAGCAATGACCCGAAAAATTATTTCCATGATTGCTGCGTTAACTCTATTGTCTGCATTATTACTTGCGACCGCAGGCTGTACACCGGCTAAACCCGAAGATAAAGCAACAACAGGACAGGAAACCAAAACCGTAACACCGACAAAAGCAGTGGAACCGGCTGCACCTGAAGATGACGGCTTAAAGCCTGAACCCGGTGCAAAATTAAAGGTATGGGATTCCGAAGGAAATGAAGGCGACTGGCTTAAGAAGGTTATTAAAGACTTTACTCAGCTTTATGGTGTTGAAGTTACATATGAACCCGTAACGCATACCGATTCCCCGACAAAACTGAAAACAGACGGCCCGGCAGGGCTTGGAGCGGACGTTTTCAGCGCGCCTCACGATAAGGTCGGGGATATGGTTGCATCGGGGCTGATTTACCCTAATGATGTTTTGAGTCCTGATGAATTCCTGGATGCTGCCGTACAGGGAACATCGTATAACGGTGTATGGTACGGTTATCCTGACGCGATTGAAACCTACGCGTTATTCTACAACAAGGATTTGATAGCGGAACCTCCTAAAACTTTTGACGAATTGATTGAATTTTCTAAGAATTTTACCGATGTCAGCAAGAATCAATACGGCTTTATGATGGAGGTCGCGAATTTCTACTACATTTATTCGTTTATCGGCGGTTACGGCGGCTATGTATTCGGCAATAACGGTACTGATAAATCGGATATCGGCCTTAACAGCCCCGGAGCGGTTGAAGGTATGAAATTCCATCAGAAACTCAAGGAAATACTGCCTTTGAATACGGCGGATATCAATTATGACATTAAAAACGCGCTTTTTAATGAAGGAAAGCTCGCGCTTAACATTGACGGGCCGTGGGCAGTCCAGGGACATAAAGAAGCAGGGGTCAATTTTGGTGTCGCCCCGCTGCCGCTTTTACCGAACGGAAAGCATCCTACGTCATTCTCGGGAATACGCGCTTTCTATGTAAATTCATATACTAAATACCCGAACGCGGCGAAACTGCTGGCAAAATACCTGACTTCAAGCGAACTGCTTGCCGACAGGTTTGAAAGCACAAGTCAGATACCGCCGCGGAAGGATTTGCTGCAATCACCTTCAATCAAAAACGATCCTATATCGGCCGCATTTCTTGAACAGGCCCAATATGCACAGGCGATGCCGAACATCCCTGAAATGGCTTCGGTATGGGTGCCTATGGCAACGGCTCTTGAAGAGAATTGGAATAATGGCGGAGATCCGAAAGTAATATTGGACAGCGCTGTTAAAAGCATAGAAGAGGCGTTGGCACTGCAAGGAAATTAATGAATAGTTTAATGCGGACGGAGGTTTTGCCTCTGTCCGCATTAACGTTTTGAAAGGCGGGGATACAGATGGTTCGTTATTCTGCAAAAGCAGGCGTATTATCAGCGATTTTTATGGGCCTCGGGCAGTTATACAACAGGCAGGTGGTAAAGGGAATCCTGTTTTTGCTTGCTGAAATACTGTACATAATATTTATCCTGCCATACAATATCGAAAGTATACGCGGCCTTATCACATTGGGTGATAAGCCACAGGAGATAGTCGACGGCAAAATAATACAGGGAGACCATTCGATATTCCTGATGGTATTCGGTATCATTTCGGTCATTGTTCTTCTTTTGTTCATTGTTTTTTATCTGCTGAATATAAGAGATGCGATAGCAGTCGGAAAACAAAGGGAACATGGCAGGGTACCCGCCGGATTTATCAACTCTTTAAAAACGGCTTCCGAGAAAGGTTTTCCTTATTTGTTTTTATCTCCCGCTGTAATACTTATATTATTTATAACGGTCGTGCCGCTGATTTTCGGTATCCTTATCGCTTTCACGAATTATTCAAGCCCGGATCATCTTCCGCCGAGAAATCTTGTCGACTGGGTCGGGTTTGATAATTTCATAAATTTATTCAAATTATCGACCTTCAGCCGTACATTCTTCGGTGTTGCGCTGTGGACGGTCGTATGGGCGGTTGTGTCATCCGTTACGGCGTTCTTTACGGGCATGTTTTTTGCCGTGCTGATAAACTCAAAAGGAGTAGCTGTAAAGAAGTTCTGGAGGACCATATTTATACTGCCGTGGGCGATGCCCGGATTCATATCGATCCTTATTATGAGAAATATGTTCAACGGCCAGTTCGGGCCTATTAACAAGTACCTGCAGGCAATCGGCCTCGGCGCGGTTCCGTGGCTCGCCGATAAGACCTGGGCGAAAATCACATGCCTTTTAGTTAACCTTTGGCTCGCTTTTCCGTATTATATGGCAATGATATCCGGCGTTTTGACGAGTATTTCAAATGAACTGTATGAGGCGGCTTCTATTGAAGGGGCAAACGCAGTGAAGCAGTTTACGAAAATAACACTACCGATAGTGATGTATTCAACGGCACCGCTGCTTATTATGGGAATTGCGCATAATTTTAACAACTTCAATTTAATTTATCTGCTGACAATGGGGAATCCGACAAATACGTCCTACAGTTATGCAGGTCATACGGATATCCTGCTTTCGTGGCTGTATAAACTGACGCTTGACCAGAGCCAGTTCCATATGGCGTCGGTCGTTTCAATCATTATATTCGTTATAGTCGCTGTAATGTCCGTAATCAACTTTTCATATACAAAATCATTCAGGGAGGAGGACATGGTGCAATGAACACACCGGGAATAATAAAAAGGTATGCGACAAAAGTGCTTATTCATATTTTCTTAATCATCTGCGCCGTATTTTCCATATATCCGATTATCTGGATTGTCATGTCCTCTCTGAACCCGGGAAATGCGCTTTATTCATCTACGCTTATACCGAAAAACATTACAATTTCTCATTATGTTGAACTTTTTACCGAGACCGATTTCGGGCTTTGGTATATGAATACGCTGAAAATAGCGTTTTTTACGATGGTGTTGTCCGTTGTTTTTGTTGTTATCACCGCTTACGCGCTTTCGCAGTTCCGTTTCAGGGGGCGCAAGCTGACGCTCATGACAATGCTGGTGCTCCAGGCTTTTCCTTCTTTTATGTCAATGATTGCGGTTTACCTTCTTCTACTGCAAATAGGAATGCTCGATACGCATTTAGGGCTTATCATTGTATATACTGCCGGTGCAATACCATACGGAGCGTGGCTCGTGAAGGGATATTTTGATTCAATCCCGCGCTCGCTGCCTGAGGCGGCAAAAATTGACGGGGCAACAAACATGAAGGTGTTTGTAAAGGTAATGATGCCGCTTTCAACTCCGATTATCACCTTTATAGCATTAACTAACTTTATGGCGCCGTGGATGGATTTTATCCTGGCAAGGCTCGTATTGAGGACGGCTTCCAAAAAGACGCTCGCAATCGGGCTGTTCGAAATGGTAAGAGACAGAGCAAATACCGAATTTACAATGTTTGCGGCGGGAGCGGTCATGGTGGCAATTCCGATAACAGTACTTTTCGTCATATTGCAGCGCTACGTCATACAGGGCATTGCCGAGGGCGCATGCAAGACCTGATCAGAAAAGACGGTCAAATTTTATAATTTTGCGGAAAAAAATTATCAATCAAAAGCATGAACATCAAAGGAAAGGAGCGTATGATTCAGCTTCTCGCTAATCATATATGCTGGTATGGAAAACATTAATAAAATACTTGCTCTGATTAAGTCGAAAAAAGATAAATTCAAAGGAAGTTTCTACATACCGGAGGCATGGAAGCCTGACGGATTTGGTTTATATAAAAAATGCGACGAAAGAAAAGGCGAAATCGCCGTCAATCCATATATATTCATAGAGTGGTGCATCGAAAAGGAAATACTTGCCCATGCCGGCGAAAGAGAATATTTGAATGACACAACCGTAAATCCGACTGAAAAAGCAATATACGGGATACTGCCGAGAGTGTTTACTGCCTGGGACCATTATGAAAAAGGCAGGATTTGCTACGGAACGTTTGTTAAATCAATTTGCCTGCTGCCGTACCTGAAAAGCATGGGTGTTGATATAGTTTATCTGCTCCCCGTGTTCAAAACGGGTGAAAAATACAAAAAGGGAGATACAGGAAGCCCATACGCGATAAAAAACATTTACGAACTCGATAGGAAGCTCCATGACGAGCTTTTGGGAGAATTCAGAGAAAAGCTTCTCGAAACCGAGTTCAAAGCATTTGTTGAAGCGTGCCATATTCTCGGCTTCAGGGTACTGCTTGATTTTGCGTTCAGGACCGTTTCAAGGGACAGCGATCTTATTTCGGACCATCCCGACTGGTTTTTCTGGATTGATCTGAAACATGCCGAAAACTTTTCCGTACCCGTTGTTGAAAAAATAAAGAAACCTTTACATGTGAACGAAGAAACAGTAGTCTATCTGTATGAGTCAAAGAATCTGAATGACTATTTGTCGAAATTTACATGGTCACCGGATAAAATTGATAAAAGAAAGTGGGAAAAGCTTGTCCGGCTGCATAAAGAGACAGGAAGCAACATCCTCGAACTGATAGAAAATGAATTCGGTATAACGACCGTTCCCGGTTTTTCGGATGTAATAAACGATAACCAGCCGATATGGAGCGATGTCACATACCTGAGGTTCTACTTTGACAACCACGCTATAGCAAAGGAATATGTAAAAGATTCAATGCCGCCGTACATTATGCAGGACGGTGTATCCCTGAAGCTTAACCGCGGCGGAAAAGAAAACACAGCGCTCAGAAAATACATTACGGACGTAATACCATATTACAGGGATAATTTTGGTATTGACGGCGTAAGGATTGACATGGGTCATGCGCTTTCCGCGGAATTAAACAGGGAGATTATTGCAAAGGCGAAATCGGGCGACAGGTTTTTTATCCTGTGGTCCGAAGAATTAATTCCGCAAAGAGCTGAATCCGCATATGACGACGGGTTCCACTTTATAAGCGGGAATTTATGGTCTGTGTATAAATCTTTCGATAAACCCGGTTTCAATAAAACTCTTCTTAACGATACGCTTATGAATGCTGCAATTCCGATGACAGCGGCGCTTGAAACGCCCGATACGCCAAGGGCGGCCCTTGTTCACCGGAATGCGGACAGACTCAGGCAGCTTGTTTTAGTTAACTGTTTTATGCCGAATACCGTACCGTACATTAACAACGGCCAGGAGCTTATCGAGATTCAGCCGATGAATCTTGGGCTTGACAATACGAATGAAGGCAGATTCGTGCTTGACAAAGACGATCCGATGTACGGAAAGCTCGCGTTTTTTGACAATTACAGGTTTAATTGGACAGGTGAAGGCAGGTCTTGGATGAAAGAACTGATTGCGGATGCGCTTGAAATCAGGAAAGAATTTTCCGGTATCGTTTCGGAAAAGGAAAATTTCATTATTAATGAAGAAGTTATTGAAAACGATAAACTGCTTTGTCTGTGCTATTACGACAAAAGCTTAAAAAAAGGCGTTTTCGTTATCGCTAATAAAGGGCTGAAAACCCGTGCCGAAATTGATATTTCGCTGATATATAAAGAATATGCGCTTAAAAAAACAGGCAAATTCAGGCTTATCTATTCAAATTGGAAGAAATGCAGACTTGCGCTGAATCCGGACGAAAAAATCGTTCTTGACGCAGGCGGAGTTATTATCGGCAGTGTCGTAACTTGAAACATTACAGGAGGTACTTGGCATGAAAAAAATAAATGATTATCCGAAAGTTGCATATTTCTGTATGGAATTCGGTCTTCACGAAGAATTCAGGATATATTCGGGCGGGCTGGGGATTCTTGCCGGAGATATTCTAAAAGCCGCGAAAGACGGCGGTTATCCTATGGTCGGCGTAGGAATTCTGTGGAGACAGGGATATAATAAGCAGTTTATAGATAACGACGGTAAAGTATATGACTGTTTTACCGAATACCGTTATGATTTTCTTGAGGACACGGGAATAGAGGTAAAAGTAAAAATCAGGGGGAAACAGGTCAGGGTAAAGGTGTGGCTTTGTAAAAATTACGGAAACGCACCGCTGTATCTTCTTGATACGAATATTCCCGGAAATAATGACAGGCTTTTAACCGGGCAGTTGTACGGCTGGTTCTCGGAAGAGCGCGTAGCACAGGAAATGATCCTCAGCATAGGTGGTTTGAACGCGCTTAAAGCGCTCGGGATTTATCCCGATATTTATCATTTCAACGACAGTCATCCTGTGCTAGCGGGGATTGAACTGGTAAGCAGGAAAATGGATATTGAAGGAATGAACTTTGAGGAAGCGTGGAAAGAAACGAGAAAGCGGATCATATTTACGACACATACGCCGGTAAAAGCGGGAAATGAGGAATATGATCATGAACTCTTAAGATACATGGGAGCTTACCGCGGACTGTCATATGGCCAGATGCTGAAGCTTGGAGGCGACCCCTTCAGTATGACTGCAGCGGGTTTAAGACTTTCGGCAAAGACAAATGCGGTATCCGAAATGCACTGCGGTACGGCAAAAAAGATGTGGCAAGGTATCAGCGACGCATCCGAAATCATCCCGATAACGAATGGGGTTCATACCGGCACATGGCAGGATAAAAGAATTGCAGAATCTTTCAATGACGGCAGTAAACTTTGGCGCGCACATATGGCTGCGAAAAAAGAGTTGCTTCATGAAATATACGTGCGAAACGGCGTAAGGCTTGATGAAAACATTCTTGTCGCTGGTTTTGCCAGAAGAGCTGCGCCGTATAAGAGGCATGATCTGTTATTTAAGGATATAGTGGCAACGGAAAAACTTTTTACTGACCGGAAACTGCAGATTGTTTTTTCAGGCAAGGCTCATCCGAATGATCTTGCCGGCAAGGAAATTGTTGATAAAATATACGGGCTGTCGCGAAGATATCCGGAAAATGTCGTCTTTCTCGCCGATTATGACATGAAAATAGGGAAGCTCATGACAAGAGGCTGCGATATCTGGATCAATAACCCGATAATAACGATGGAGGCCTGCGGTACGTCGGGGATGAAGGCGGCAATGAACGGAGTCCTTAATTTGAGCATCGCTGATGGCTGGTGGCCGGAAATGTGCGTCCATGGGGAAAACGGGTGGCTGATTGAGACCGGTAAGAATGAAAAAGATATAGACAGCAAGGATTTTAAAGCTATGTATAAGGTATTGACCGGTGAAGTTATTCCGCTTTTTTATAACAACAGGGAGAAATGGACAGCTATGATGAAAAAAAGCATTGAAATGTCGCAGCGGAAGTTTTCCGCGGCAAGAATGCTTGACGATTATTACCGGCTTATGTATATTCCTGCAGCCTCGCAGCAACAGTGCTGACAGTTACGCTCCGCTGTCAATTTTCATTATTATTATCCGGATTGAGGTGTAAAGTATGTCTTTAGACTGGAAAAACAGCGTTTATTCCGACGGATCAGAACATTTTTTAAGTAACCCGAACCCGGCGCTTGGCGAAACAATTACAGTAAAACTTAGGGTATTTAAGAATTCGCCCGTAAAAACCGTTTTGCTCAGGTATGTCATTAACGGGGGGGATCATTATGCGCTTATGGAGAAAACAGGCACAGGAGCTGTGTTTTCATATTATTCGTGCAGCCTGAAAATAACGCAGCCGGTCATTAATTACCATTTCATGATCAGCGCCGCAGATGATACATTCTATTACAACCAGCTTGGAATAACGAATTATCCGCCTGTCGAGGATCACGATTTCAGGATAATAGCCGGGTTTGAAAGCCCGGAATGGGTAAAGAAAGCGGTTTTTTACCAGATATTCCCCGACAGGTTTTACAACGGAAATCCCGAAAACGACGTAAAAGACAATGAATATGTTTTCGACGGGCATACGACGATCAGGAAAAACTGGAACGATAAGCCCTGCGAATATCATGACGGATATAATCTCGATTTTTTCGGCGGTGATATCGAAGGAATAATAAAAAAGCTGCCGTATTTGAAATCTTTGGGCGTGAACGCGATATATCTGAATCCCATATTTCTTGCCGCATCGAACCATAAGTATGACTGCGCCGATTATTTCACGGTCGATCCGCATTTGGGCGGAAACCAAGCGCTTGAGAAGCTGATAAAGGAACTCCACGACAACGGCATGTTCGTTATAGTCGATGTTTCTTTCAACCATACCGGTTCCGCGCATAAATGGTTTAGCAGGGATCATACGTTTTTTCCCGCGTCTGTCGGAGCCTGGAATTGCCCGAAATCGGACGAAAGGGAGTTTTACTTTTTCAATGATGACAACAGCTATGATTCGTGGTTCAATGTTGAAACACTGCCCGTATTGAATTATTCATCGGAAAAACTGCGTGATATCATATACCGGTCAAATAAATCGGTGATTAAAAAATGGATGAGCCCTCCGTACGGGATTGACGGATGGAGGTTTGACGTAGCCTACTGTATGGCCCGCCGGAATGAACTGCAGCTTCATCACGAGGTATGGACTGAAATCAGAAAAGTTATAAAAGGCTTAAATCCTGAAGCTTATATACTGGCGGAGCACATGACCGACTGCATTGAATTCCTGAACGGTTTCGAGTGGGATGCGTCAATGAACTATTTCGGGTTTGGACGCCCGGTAAGGCAGTTCCTCGGTGAAATGGACGATTTTGTAAAGAGGCTTGCGAAGTACAGTTTTCAGTCAAAAAGGAGAAATGCCGAAGAGCTTGCGAAAATGTTCATGCAGCATTTGGCAAGACTTCCCCATCAGTTTGCGGTAATCCAGTACAACCTCTTTGACAGCCATGATGTTCCGCGCCTGCATAATAATCCCGACATTTCATTCGAGAGCTACAGGGCTGCGGTAATCATGCTTTTTACCTTTCCCGGTGTTCCTGGCATTTACTACGGGGACGAGGTAGGGTTGGACGGACATATCCATACCGTTGAAGGCTGCAGATATCCGATGCAGTGGGACGAAAACAGGCAGCGTATTGAATTTTTAAGCCTTTACCGTACGCTTGCCCATTTAAGGAGAAATGAAGAAGCACTTCAAACCGGAGGCTTTAAGATTTTATATTCAAAAAACAGTGTCATTTCTTACGCGCGCTTTACCGAACAAAAGGCGTTTATCGCGATATGCTCGCAGGATAAGAAGGCCGTAAATATCAGCATACCGGCAGGCCTTGTCGGGGTGACCGAATCATCGGTTATAACCGAAGTATTCGGCCGGAATTGCTCACTGGAATTCAGCGGCGGAATGCTTGAAGCAAGGCTTGAACCATACGAAAGCTTGCTTGTCCAGGCGATTCTTTAGCCCTGACACATTGTCTTTGCTTTCAGTAATAAGAAAGGTGGTGATTCCCTTGGTAATATTTTATATTTAACATTGTTAAAAAATGACGTAAATAGAAATAATTAGGGTGAAAATTTAATAATTATAATGGGGGTGTTCCTATGCTGTTTCTTATGAAAGAAAGCAAATCAAAACCTGCGTCAAACATTGCGAAACTTCTGGTACTGCTTATTCTTACTGCTGTTATAATTACCGTGCCGTATAACCGTTCCGACGCGCAGTCCGATATACTTGGCCCGCTGACACCTCATGACACTATATACCAGATCATAACAGACCGCTTTGTTGACGGTGATCAAAGCAACAATTTTCCTTACGGATTCGATCCGAACCTGTTTGACGGAACAGGTACCGATCTTAAGCTGTACCAAGGTGGTGACTGGGACGGTATTATTGATAAGATCCCATATCTAAAGAATATGGGAATTACAGCTGTTTGGATTTCGGCTCCGTATAAAAACCGCGATACCGCAATAATAGATTATGGAATACCTACGAACGTATGGACAAGTTTTCATGGTTATCATGTGCGTAACTATTTTGCCGCTAATCCGCATTTCGGGGATATGAAGAAGTTCGACGAACTGGCCGAAGCGCTGCATGACGCGGGAATTAAGCTGATAATCGATTTTGTTACTAACCATACAAGCCGTTGGCAGAACCCGACCGCGGGTTATTCGCCGGAGGACGGCAGGCTGTATGAACCTGATAAGGATATATACGGAAATTATGTATTCGATGCGGACGGAAACCCAGTGGATTATAACGGGGACGGAACGGTTGACAACCTTCTTGCAGATCCGCACAACGATGTGAATGGCTGGTTCCACGGCCTCGGAGACAGGGGGAGTGACAGCAGCAGGTTTGGCTACCGGCACAAGGATCTTGGCTCACTGGCGGATTTCTCGCATGAAAACGGGCTTGTAGTCGATTATCTCGAAAAAGCGGTCAAGTTCTGGAAAGCCAAGGGAATCGACGGATTGAGGCACGATGCGACGCTGCATATGAACCCGGCTTTCGTGAAGGGTTTAAAGGATGCTGTTGACAGTGAGCCCTCTGGCCCGATATCGCATTTCGGGGAATTTTTCATAGGCAGGCCGGATCCGAAGTATGACGAGTATATATCATTCCCTGGCAGGACCGGCGTCAATAACCTGGACTTTGAGTTTTACAGATCAATTACTTCCACGTTCGGCGATTTCACACAGCCGATGACGGATTTTGCGAACATGCTTATTTACACGAGCAATGACTACATTTATGAGAATCAAACGGTAACATTCCTTGATAATCACGATGTAACGCGTTTCAGATACATACAGCCTAACGACAAACCTTACCATGCTGCAATAGCAGCTCTTATGACTTGCCGCGGAATACCGAATATTTATTACGGGACCGAGCAGTATTTGACATCGGCGGATTCAAGCGACATCGCAGGGCGTGTGTTTATGGAAAAAGTAACATCATTCAATCAAAACACGACCGCATATAAGCTGATAAAAAAACTGTCGGACTTAAGACGGGAAAATGACGCGGTAGCTTACGGCTTAACAGAGATATTGTATGTAAATAATAATGTTATAGTGTTTAAAAGGCAGTTCTATGACAAGCAGGTAATTGTTGCGATAAACCGCCAGCCGGATCTTTCATTTGATGTGCCCGCAATTGACACAACACTTCCTGTCGGTACCTATCCTGACTATTTAAACGGTCTGCTGTATGGCCAGAGTATAACAGTATCAAATGTCGGCGGAAAAAACAAGATAAGTTCCTTTAACCTGTCCGGCGGAGAAGTATGCGTATGGTCATATAATCCAAGCCTCGGAACAACTATTCCGAGAATAGGGGATATGGTGTCGACGATGGGAAGGGCAGGAAATAAGGTTTATATCTACGGTACAGGCCTTGGCGGCGCGGTAACCGTTAAATTCGGAAATACCCCGGCAACTGTTCTTTCTAACAGCGATACGAAGATTACAGCGATTGTTCCCGACACGACACCGGGCGTATGCAATGTCACCGTAGAAAAAGGCGGTTATACGAGCAATCCTTTCAGGTACGAGATATTGTCCGGTGATCAGAACCAGGTTATCTTCCATGTAAACGCGACAACGAATTGGGGCCAAAACATCCATATAGTAGGCAGCATTCCGGAACTTGGAAACTGGGATCCTAACAAATCGACTGAAGCAATGCTGAACCCGAATTATCCCGAATGGTTCCTGCCGGTCAGCGTGCCAAAAAATACGACCTTTGAATTCAAGTTTATCAAAAAGGATCAAAACAATAACGTAATATGGGAAAGCGGAAGCAACCGTGTATTCACTTCGCCTTCAGGTTCAACGCAAACTATTGATACGCCGATGTATTATTGGCAATAGCGCATGTTCCGTTTAATGTTCTGATCCATAATTGCATATATAAGGCAGAGTGTTGAAGCATGTCACCCTTCGTAACCGGAAACACCCGATCCAAAGTCGGGTGTTTCATTTACTTCTTTTTTATTATCCATATTTCAAGCAGTTCATAACCTGCTTCATATTTGCATAAAAATCTTTATTTGCACTCAGGTTCTAATATGTTATAATAACGGAGAATTTATTTTCTTAATTGAACAGAAGGTGGAAACATCAAATGCCAAAGGTAACGTTTATTGAAGAAAAATGCAAGGGCTGCGGTTTATGCGTGCCTGTATGTCCAAAACATATCATCAGAATGAGTGAACATAATTTGAACCAAAAAGGATACCATCCGGCGGAAGTTACGGATATGGAACAATGTATTGGATGCGCATTTTGCGCCACAATTTGCCCGGATTGTGTTATTATTGTAGAGAAATAAAGGAGGGCGCCGTATGGGACAAAGAATGTTGATGAAGGGTAACGAGGCAATAGCCGAAGCAGCTATAAGAGCGGGATGCGTCCATTATTTCGGATATCCGATAACCCCTCAGACGGAGATAGCCCATTATATGGCTAAAAAACTGCCGAAGGTAAACGGTGTTTTCCTGCAGGCTGAAAGTGAAGTAGCTGCGATTAACATGGTTTACGGTGCGGCGAGCACAGGTACGAGGGTAATGACGTCATCATCAAGTCCCGGCATCAGCCTTAAACAGGAAGGTTTATCATACCTGGCCGGTTCGCAGGTGCCTGCCGTAGTGGTAAACATTGTTCGTGCCGGCCCGGGCCTTGGAGGAATACAGCCGTCCCAGAGCGATTACTTCCAGTCGTGCAAGGGCGGAGGCCACGGTGATTACAGGCAGATAGTTCTCGCTCCGTCAAGTGTCCAGGAACTTTATGAGTTAACGGTAGAAGCTTTTAATTTGTCGGACAAGTACCGCATTGTTACTATAATTCAGGGCGACGGAATACTTGGCCAGATGATGGAAGTTGTCGAGTTCAGGGATAACGAGCCTATAGAACGCCCGGAAACGCCGTGGGCGGTAACAGGCCACGAAAATAAGCGGGAGCAGAATGTAATTACGTCAATACATCTAAATCCCGCGGTTTTGGAGCAGTGGAACCGCAATTTGCAGGAAAAATACAGGTTGATAAGGGAAAAAGAAGCAAGGTACGAACTGTATAATGCCGATGATTCGGATGTTATTATTGTCGCTTACGGAACTGTGGCAAGAATAGCAAAAAGCGTTATTGAAAAAGCGAAAGAAGAGGGCTTCAATGTTGGGCTGTTAAGACCGATAACGCTGTGGCCTTTCCCGCAGGAAGCGTTCGAAAAAGTGATAGACCGGGCCAAAGCGTTCCTTACCGTAGAAATGAGCTCAGGGCAGATGCTTGAAGATGTTAAGCTTTCTGTAAACGGAAGAAAACCCGTTTATTTTCATGGACGTATGGGCGGTATGGTTCCCGAGCGCGACGATATTCTGAAAATAATAAGGGATATTTACGCATCTGCATAAAAGCAGCCGCAGTTCAAATTTATATACCGCTTGGAGGTGGCAAATATGGCTATAGTTTTTCAAAAACCGAAAGCCTTGAAAGATACTGCATTACATTACTGTCCGGGGTGTACCCACGGCATTGCGCACCGTTTGGTTGCGGAAGTGCTTGACGAGCTTGATATTGAAGGCAAAACAATAGGTATAGCTTCCGTCGGCTGTTCATATAACAGTTATGACTATTTCGGATGCGATATGATACAGGCTCCTCATGGACGCGCGCCTGCGGTCGCTACCGGCGTAAAAAGAAGTAAACCTGACAGTATCGTTTTTACTTACCAAGGCGACGGGGATCTTGCCGCTATCGGTACGGCTGAGATTATTCATGCTGCCGCACGCGGCGAAAATATAACCGTTATATTCATAAACAATACGATTTACGGAATGACTTCAGGTCAGATGGCTCCGACAACGCTGTTGAACCAATATACGACAACAACGCCGTACGGACGCATTTCGGACCTTCACGGCTTTCCGATAAATGTAAGCGAAGTTCTTTCGGTTCTTGAAGGCCCGGCATATATCGAAAGAGCGTCGCTGCATGATGTCAAGCATATAAAGAAAGCAAAAGAAGCGATTAAGAAAGCGTTTACCGTTCAGATTATGAAAAAGGGGTTTTCAATGGTTGAACTCCTGTCAACCTGCCCTACAAACTGGGGCTTAAGCCCGGTGGAAGCGCTGAACCGTATAAAGAATGAAATGATCCCGCAGTACCCGCTCGGGGTATTCAAAGAACGCTTATAAAGCGTGTGAAAGTATCCGTTGAAAAAAACAGTGCGGTTTTATTAGCATTGGCGGCTCTGTTAACTAAGTATGAAAGAAATGAGACCTGAAAGACCTTTGGTAGGCAAAAAAAGAAAAAGGCCTACAAATGGAAACGACTAAGTGTAAAATAGCACGAAAAAAAGAAATGTGCAAG
>Ga0134097_1000097_pt1 | contig 104992 bp, 93 predicted proteins | sample 8_3taG_FD_94450 | JGI IMG/M metagenome (GOLD analysis project Ga0134097, IMG submission 94450) | Switchgrass degrading microbial communities from high solid loading bioreactors in New Hampshire, USA - 8_30_10_142_A2 metaG | ecosystem: Engineered > Bioreactor > Semi-continuous > Anaerobic >... | reverse complement strand
TTAAGACCTCAATCACTATTTTTGCTTTTTCTTCCGGTGTAAAATTTCTTCTCTTTTCCATAGTTCCATACTAACTTATTTTGGCCGTTTTGTCTGTCTTAATTTCTGGTATCATTATAAAATGCCATGATTGATAAGTATCTGGATAAATTGATTGAGCATGTACAGGAGCTGATAAATCTTGAATCAGCAAAATCAGCTTATGTCAGTAGGCCGTTAATTAGGTACGTTTCACAGTGGATTAGGCTTGACAGAAATAAGAAAATGACAGAAATTCCCAACCTGAAGGCAGCGCTTATTGACGGACTTGATGTGGATTTCACAGGTACACAATGGGAATCCGAATGGCTGGCAAATGGTAAGGTATGCTGCTGTAAAGCTTGTGAAACTGCAAGGATATGTATTGCAGATATTGAAAGGATAGTCAAGAAAACAGACTAAAGCCAGGAAAATGGTTTTATGTTAAGACACGGGGACGGTTCGATAACACTGATTTATCTATAGAAGAAACCGTAATGAGGATAATTGATGAGACAGGGGGATTTGATGAGACAATGGGGACGATTCTCCTGTCTCACCCCCCTTGAGACAAAAGAACCGTCCCTTTGTCTCATAAGTTGTATAGGAGGGAGAATATGAAAGAGGAAAATGCAAAAAAGCCTGTTTTTTCATTTGATTCAGTAGTTATTGACTGCAAAGATGCTGACAGCCTTGCCGAATTTTATGCGAAAATGCTTGGTTGGCGACGTTGTCCGGCTGGAAACGGATGGGCGGCTATTTCCAATCCAAATGGAACTATGTACCTTTATTTTCAAACCGAGCCAAATTATGAACCTCCTGTTTGGCCTGCAAAACCCGGGTATCAGCAAATGATGATACACCTTGATTTTGACGTGGATGATCTTGATGCCGCAGTTGCCCACGCGATTTCATGCGGTGCCAGGCTTGCAGATACACAGTACCTTGACAACGTGAGAGTTTGCATTGACCCAGAAGGGCATCCTTTCTGTATTTGCAAACACTGATAAGTTGGTCAAGGCTCGGCTTTATTTATTAATGAAACTGTATTGGGAATAGTGGAGATGTTTATTGTTGCAAAGTTCAAGCACATTCGATAAGATTAATTAAGGGCAGAATTATGTCAATCTGTTTTTAATCCATAAATGACAGAATATACAAGTTTTGTTACTTAAATTTTTCGCTAGAGGTGAATTATGATTCAGAAACTTATACATAAGCCCCCCTGCAAGGAAGCAGAATGCATATTGCAATACGTTGAAGACACTCTGGCAGGGAAAAAGACTCACACCCCCGAAGTATCATACCATCTGCACAAAAAAGTGCTAAATCAATTCCAAAGACTATTGGACTCTGAAGCGAATATATCCGTATCAGCAAAAGAGCTTCTGGATATAGTAAGCTCATTGAGCAGTTTTGATGTAGGTATGACTCACATTGCCAACCAGTTAACAGATTTAGCTTCAGAAATGACAACTGTCAGTGAATCCAATGTGGCCATTGTCGAGCAAACAACAGCAAGAATGAATGAAGTAAATGAGGTTGTCACATCTACCTCACAAACTTTAAACAGTCTATCCAATGAGAGCAAGTTGCTGGCAGAGAAAAACGATGAGAGTATGAGACTTTTGAAAGAACTTCAATCCTTCAAGGACAGTGTGATTCATGATAATGAAATTATGATTGATAAAATCCAGCATCTTATGGAACTGGCAACAGAGGTCGAAAATGTTGTCAATAGTGTTCAGGAGATTGCTGAAAAAACAAATCTTTTATCTTTAAACGCATCAATAGAAGCTGCAAGAGCGGGTGAAAACGGGCGAGGCTTTGCAGTTGTAGCACAGGAAATCCGTATTTTGGCAGATGATACAAAACAAAAGCTTAAAGGTATGATGCAGTTTGTCGGCAGCATTCGGATTGCTGCTGAGGAAAGTAAGATTAGCCTAAATAATACAAATAAATCATCATCCCAGATGAGTAAAAAAATAGAAGCTGTATCTGAAACCGTTGGTAAGAATGTAGGTATGCTTAATAATGTAATAAAGGATATAGATATAATCAATAAATCAATGCAGGGGATAAAAACAGCAACCGATGAAATTAACCAGGCTATGGAAGTATCCAGTCTTGATGCTGAAAAACTTAGCAGTATGACTCAAAGCATACATGAAGATGCAAAAAAGAGTGTAGAGTTTGCAGGACAGATATCTCAAATTGATAACCAGTTGTCTGAAATGCTGAATGTAATGTTTCAGAGTCTTGAAGGCGGTGCTCATGCAATTAAAAAAGATGAAATACTGGATGTTTTGTCAAAAGCGGTGAAAGCCCATATTAAATGGGTGGAGGTGCTAAAAACTTCAGTTGATGAAATGCGTATTTATCCTCTGCAAACCAATTCAAAAAAATGTGCATTTGGACATTTCTACAATGCTATACGCATAAATTACGCAGAAATAATCAAGGAATGGGAGAAGATCGGTGATATTCATCATAGATTCCACCTTATAGGTGATAAGGTAATCGAAGCCATCAAAAATCACCAAAAAGATAAAGCCGTGGATTTATATAAAGAAGCCGAAATATTATCAAAGGAAATAATTCATTTGATTGAAGAAGTAATGGGTAAATTACGACTAATGGATAAATAAAGGAGTGTGGAATTATGGAAAAAATATCTGTTAGTCCGCAGAATAAATTATGCCCGCAGGCATTATTTTTGTATGGTACATATAAAGAGGACGGAACCCCTAATTTCGGCCTGTTCTGCTGGTTCAGTTATTGCGTGGACGGCGAACTGGGGGTTATGGCCTGCATTGGTGGCGAAAAATTAACAAAGGATCGTATTCATGCAACTAAAATTTTTTCTGCGAATCTTGTCACCGAATCCCTGCTTCCTCTTGCTGATTATTTAGGCAACACAGATGGGTATGAGAAGGGGAAAATGGATATTCCGATTGAAGTGGAACGAGGTGCCGTATTGAATGTCCCGGTGCTGAAAAAAAGCCCATGGGTGTTCGAACTGGAAGTTAAGCAATCAATACAGCTGAACGGCAGTGAAATATTTATATGCAAAATCCGAAATACATTGGTTGCAAAAGAGCTGACGGATGATTCGATAAGTGCAGATGAACGGTTGCGAATGGCCGCTCCTGTAACATGGATCGGAGCACAGCAATATCACACGCTGAATTATGCATCTACAGGCAAAACAGGAGACTGGAAGGACTTGTTTCGTAAAAAATAGAAAAAAAAGAATCAGTGCTTCAAGCAAGTCAACTGATGAACGGATGGATTATAATCCATCCGTTAAATAATCATTTTCATTTTATATTAATAATCCTGCCTTTTGTTATCTCAGCCAGGATTTTCGGCGTAAGTTTGAAAACCGCATTAGGAGTTCCTGCGGCTGCCCATATTTCATCATATTGCATGAGGTCTTCGTCAATATATGTGATTAATGGAGTTTTATGCCCCACAGGCGGGACTCCGCCAATTACAAAACCTGTATGCTCTGTTACAAATTTGGCATCGGCTTTTTCCAGTTCTTCACCAATATATTCTTTTACCGCTTTTTCATTTACCCTGTTTGTTCCGCTTGCAACAACCAGTATAGGATTCTGAGATGTTTTGCCTTTAAAAACCAATGATTTTACTATCTGGCCAACAGAACAGCCTATAGCATTCGCGGCTTCCTGTGCAGTTCGGGTGGAATCAGGCAATTCCATCACAACCAGATCATAACCGAGCTTATTTAACGTAGCCTGTACTTTTTCTGCGCTTTTCGATAAACCCGATGACATTGAATCTCCTCCTTGTACCTCATATAATACCACCTGTTGATATATCCACCGGAATTTCAGTTTATTTACTGATGTACATACATTTAGTTTGCTGGAGCAGTTTTGGCGGTTTTACAGCTTAATGACCTCCATTACTAAATCCGGGACCGTTATTCCCTGGTATTGCGGCTTGCGGTGATATTTTAAGCCGTGTACCATAACACCTGTCCATATATACTCTGTTCAGTAAGTGTTGTGCCGACCATGCATTATAACAAATTATACAAAAGAGCAGTATAATACGCAACACGTCCGTAAAAACCCTTTTCTTAAGATCATTTTCTGGTTGGTTATGATTATTGCCGCTGAAAATTCCGCTTTGCATGATTAAATCAGACTAAATCATTATTTATTATTTGAATTCCTAATACCATGGTTTTTCTGACCCGGGGAATGACCATTTACACCTGCGTTGGGGATTAACTGATATCTCCTCAGGGATATATTGGCTGTTATATCGATAGATTAAGTAAACACAACAAAATAACATTTTTGACGATATTTTTAAAAGTGATTCCCGGAAATCTGCCGGATAATGTATAATATAGATTATTACTACCGCACTTGATAACGAAAATGTACCGGGGTATTCGGCAAACTGCCTGGATTGCCGTTAATAAAACGGTAAGGCAGGAACTTGACAAATATAGGCTAATATTAATGCTGTACTGGAGTTAAAAAGATTTGACCGGGGGGAAGCTTTATGCATATTAGAAAGGCGAATGAAAATGACATTCCGAAGCTGATAAACATGAGGCTGGCATATTTATCGGAAGATCACGGAGGATTGACCGAGGAGCAAACCAACATCATCAAAGCACAATTGCAGGCTTATTTCGTAAAGCATTTGAATAACGACTTGTTTGCCTATGTATGTGAAGACAATGAAGAAATTGTCTCAACTGTGTTCCTCCTGGTTGCAGAAAAACCTGCAAACCCAAATTTTATAACAGGCTTAACAGGTACTATATTAAACGTTTATACATTGCCCCAATACCGCAGAAGAGGGATTGCGGAAAATCTGCTGAAGATGGCGATTCAGGATGCAAAAAATATGAACCTGTCCTATATTGATCTAAATGCAACACAGGCAGGTTATTCTTTATACCGCAAACTTGGTTTTACAGATAACAAATCGAAGTATGTACCCATGAAATACAGGATTGTTCAGGATTGAACAAATATGATTCGGATTGATGCTTTCCGGATTGCATAATAATAAGAGCCACAAAAGTGCTATTGCCGACAGTTGAATGCGATAACCTTGGCATACATACGTTTCTAATTTACTTGTGAGACATCTTTACTCCATAAAGATGAAAGTGACAGGGCACTTAATGTTCATGCCGGAACGGATGTAATCCTACGGGTTATCCGCAGGTTCAATGATGAGTTTTTTACCTTTATGCCTGAATTTGCCCGGGATTAAAAGCAATTCACCATAAGGGCCTGCATTGGAGGTACTGTAATCCACCAGCATCAAAGTTCCAAAGCCACCGGCAAAACAGCCTTTCAGGAAACTTGGCAAATTGGATTTTCCTTCCACGAAGTTTCCCGGAAATTTATATAGAAGAATGTATCCCTTTCCTGTCAAGTTCCAGGGAGCCGGGTACACTTTTTCCATAGATAAGACCTCCTGATACCTGTTTCATTGCATACCACCTGTCTATGTATCAAAATTGACTGTTGTCCTGCTTCCTGTTATTCAACCAATTTTCAAACTTCTTGAATTCGGCGTATGCGTAGATCTTGAATATTACAGGAAATATCCTGTTTAGCAACGCTATAATATAAAATAACTTCGAGGGGTAAATACTGTTACAGTTCTTCCTGATCCCCTTAAGAATTCTTTGTGCCACAACCACGGTATCCTGGGATGGCCATGGCATGGGACTGTTTCCTGCATTTTTAAAGAAACAGGTTCTGGTGGCTATAGGGTAGACTACCTGAAAATATTGATCTTTCTCCAACTCCCAGCGGTAAGCTTCGGCAAATGATTTAAGAGCTGCCTTGGTACTGCTGTACAGCGCATAGCCAGGCAAGGATAGAATAGCCATCCCGCTTGAAACAACAGCAAAATTATAAGGCTTGTTGCCATAGAGCTGCTTCATTTTCTGGGCACTGTAAACCACCGATTTGAAATTAAGGTTGTATATCGACGAGATATGTTCCCAATCTGCATCCCCAAGTTTTTCATAATATGCAAAGCCTGCATTTGCAACGAAAATATCAATACAGCCAAGAGTTTTCAAAGCAAAAGCAAATAAATCATCCACTCCCTTCGGTGTGGAAAGGTCACACTGGAAGGGATGGAAACCTTCATGGCCAATCAGTTCTTTATTGATGGTTCTGCTTGCTGCTACAACTTTGCATCCCTTGGAAAGGAAACCCTTGACAAGTTCCAGCCCAATACCCGAAGAAGCACCGGTAACAACAATATTCTTTTTCTCCCAATCCATCTTTTTCACTCCTCTGGGACAGTGGGACAGGTACCTTGTCCCACTATAACATTAAGATATTGCTCCTGCCACTTTTCTGTGATTTCCATCATGCTTGCTCATCCTGTTTCTTCTGACAGAGCATGATAGATAACCTTCAAATTGGCTGCAAATGCCTTTTTTGCGGCATCTGATTTACACGCTCTTTTCAGTTGATTTTCCAACACTCACAGTTTATGAATCATCACAAACCAAAACTTCTTTCTATGCCATTTGATTTAAATCACTTTGTAATAAAATCATATACTCTTAACCTATCAAAAGCAAGATCAATATCAAAGCCAGTTGATAATGAAATATTCTCAGTTACTGCTGTAAAGCGCATAACACGGCAATGAAAGAATAGAAAAGACGCAGGATTTGTTTTATTAAGTCAAAACTTGAAATTTTAAAGAAAAACTTGGTAAAAACACTTCTGAATTGGGTATATAATTATACAGGTGCAAAAATGCGATATATAATAAAGGAGATATAACTGAGGCAGAGGTGGTGGAGGAATACCCGGAACGTTCACAGAAATGGAATATGACATTGTTCTGGTTAAACGTTTTAGACGCAGACCATACATTGAATAACATTATCCGAAAGTTCATTACCAATCGAAAACCGAAGTTGAATATTCCTGTTGACTCCGTCCAGCCTGGAAAAAAGCAAACAAGTGCTGTAACCGGAGTATGAAAAAAGAGGTATGGTTATGAATTTTCTTAACACAGGAAGAAAACAGTTCAAAAAACAAGATTTTCCGAACGATGCATCCGGATGCAGGCATATCGTCATAAATACAATAATACTCACAATAATATTACTGACAATCATGGCAAATCCCGCCTTTTCGTCTGAAAACAGTATAAACTGGACAGCGGATGAGCTGAATTTTATGAAAGAACATCCTGTAATTCGGGTTGGTGTCGATCCAGGATTTATGCCTTTTGAATTTATCGATGAAAATGGTGAATATAGAGGAATCGCTGCTGACTACCTTGATTTGATTTGTGAAATAACCGGTTTGCAGTTTGAAATTGTAAAAGGATTAAACTGGCCTGAAGCTTACGATATGGCGCTTGCGAAGAATATAGATTTGCTGCCTGTTATCGGCAAAACAGACGAAAGGGAAAACTATTTTCTCTTTTCAGAACCATATTATTACTATAAAAGAGTGATTGTAACCCGTGATATTGATACCGATATCTCCGGCATAAGCGATTTGGAAGGATACGCTGTGGCAGTGCAGCGTAATAGTTCACATCACAGCTATCTGTTATCTTATCCGAATATAAACTTAAGTCTTTATGATTCAGTAGAAGCTGCCCTTACCGCTGTTGCAACCGGAGCAGAGAAAGCCTTTATTGGAAACCTTGCTACAACAAATTACTTAATCAGGTCCAATGGACTGACCAATCTCAGGTTTGTGTCTTTTGAGGCTGAAAGGCAGCAAGCTTTGCACTTTGCAGTCCGAAATGACTGGCCTGAGCTTGTAAGAATAATTAACAAGGCCATGCATGCGATTCCCGAAAGTGAAAAACTTGCAATCAACAACAAGTGGGTGCGACTGGATACCGATATGGATTTAAAACCCGTTATCCGCATTATGACCATTGTAGGTTCCCTGGTGGCAGTTATTTTGTTCGTATCTTTTTTCTGGATAGCACGGCTGCGTAAAGAAATCCGGCAGAGGAAAAAGATCCAGGTTGACCTGGAAAAAGCAAAGCGTGAGGCCGACAAAGCAAATGATTTCAAAACAGGTTTCATAGCAAGAATGTCTCATGAAACAAGAACTTCGTTGAATGCTATAATCGGTATGTCATACCTTTTGAAAAAGACCGAGGTGTCCTTGACACAAAGCATGTATGTTGAAAAGATTTCACAGGCTGCTAACAACATGCTTGCAATTATAAACGATATCCTGGATTTTTCCAAAATAGAAGCCGGAAAAGTCGAACTTGAGGTCACTTCATTCAGTCTGGATCAGGTCATTCAAAATGTTGTAAATATTGTTACATACAAAATTGATGAACAGGGAATCGGTTTCAGACTGACAAAAGATCCACTGCTCCCTGATTGGTTTTCAGGTGATTCCAAGCGGATTGAGCAGGTGCTGCTCAATGTTCTGAACAATGCCATTAAGTTTACCGTTTCCGGTGAAGTATCATTGGATGTTCGCCTTTTGGCAAAGGAGAATGAAAAATATCATATCGCATTTACCGTTAAGGATACCGGAATGGGCATGTCTGAAGAACAGCTTAAAAAGCTCTTTAAACCGTTTGAACAGGGGGACAGCAGTATCAGCCGCAAGTTTGGTGGTTCGGGTCTGGGATTGTCCATAGTGAAAAGCCTGATGGACATGATGGGTGGAGAAATTGAGGTTTTCAGTACGCCGGGAGAAGGCTCCACTTTTATCCTGAGGATACCGCTCTTTGTTGACAAGGATAAGGAAACTGCATATATAAAAGCCATTTCAGCAAACCGGCTGAAAGATATCAGAACCCTTGTTCTGGAGAAATCATGGGAGAATATCAGCCTGATTGAAAGCTACCTCGGCAGCTTCGGAATGAACTGCGAAATTACAAATTCAGAAGCCAGTGCCCTGGGTATGCTCGAAACCGCAAGCAAGACAACCAGGTCGTTCGATCTCTTTATTATTGATTATGATACTCCGTCCGCGGGTGGTTTTCATTTTATTGAGACAATGCGAAAGAACGACAGGATTACCAGGATTCCGAAGGTTTTGATGCTTTTGCCTATAATGCGGGAGGATTTGTTTGACAAGCTGAATGATCATGGAATTGATTTGGGTATCGAAAAACCGATCATTCCTTCGGTATTGCTGAATGGTATTATGGATATTTTTAACCTGAAAGAAGTTTCGGTTTCACAGCATTCGGAGGAGCTGAAATTGATAAAAACCGATAATCCATATTATGTGCTTATAGCCGAAGATAATAAAACCAACCAGCTGATTGCCGAAACACTGCTGAGGCAGGCAGGGATAGAATCGGTAATAGCCAATGACGGGCTGGAAGCCGTGGAACTATACCGTGAACATATGAACGGCATCGATTTGATATTAATGGACTTGCATATGCCTGTCATGAACGGGTATGAAGCCGCAGCAAAAATACGTGAATTGTCTGCCAGCGTGCCCATAGTAGCACTGACAGCCGATGTGGTTTCGGGAATAAAGGAAAAGTGCGAGCAAAGCGGTATAAATCATTTCATTAGCAAGCCTTTCAACCCTGACCACTTTATTCAAACCATCAAAGACATCTTGCCGGGAACCGAATCCCGAACTGAAACCGAATCGTTGGTTATCGATAAGAGTTTAGGTTTAAAAAATATGGGTAATAATCCAGAGTTGTATCGCCAGGTACTGAATGAATATTACTGTGAAAACAAGATAACTTTACATATGCTTGAAAAATCGATAAAAGAAAAAAGATATGATGATGCTGCGCAAATAGTGCATAAAGTAAAGAGCAGTTCGGGCAGCATAGGTGCAAAATCACTGTATGGGACAGCCATTTCCTTACAGAAGGCGCTAAAAGAGAAAAGGGAAGATGAAATTTCATCATTGTATGCCAGGTTTTCAGCATTATTTGAAAAATTGATTGAAGAGATAAGCGGTATAGTATAAAAAGTCAGTTTAATTGTTAAAGTGAGGGATATATTGTGCAAATAAAGATTTTAGTTGCGGAGGATTCGGCGTCCGACAGGTTAATCATTAAAAGCATGCTGAGCGATTATTGTATTTTGACGGCATGCGACGGCCAGGAAGCCATGCGTGTGCTGGAAGAGCACAATGACGTTAACATATTGATACTTGATCTTAATATGCCCAACATGGATGGCTTTAAAGTTCTTGAAACAATAAAAGACGACGAGCGCTTCCGGAAACTGCGTACCATAATACTGACAGTTTATGACGAACTGGACAATGAAATCAAAGGTCTCAGCCTTGGTGCCGTTGATTATATCCGCAAACCAATTAATATGTATTCATTGAAGGCGAGGATTGATGTTCATGTTGCGCTGTTGCGCGCGGAGCAAGCGCTTGAACGGGAACTTGACGAGCAGACGGTTACCTTTGACATGATTTTCAATCAGGCACCTATCGGCATTGCAATTGTTCACGAGTTGAAAAATTCTGACAAGCGTGTGGTAAAAATTAACTCAACATTTGAGCAGATTACGGGCAGAACAAAAGAAGAAATAATCAGTACAGGTTGGGAAAAGATAACTCATCCCGATGATTTGGAGGAAGATCTGAAAAACTTCAACAGGCTTAGAACAGGCAAAATCAAGATATATACGATGGATAAGCGGTATATCAGACCCGACGGGTCAATAGTCTGGGTTCATATGATTGTTGCTCCGCTGACAGCAACAGATGATCAATTCTTCAGTCATATCTGCCTGGTCCAGGATATTACAGACCGGAAAGAAGTTGAAAAAGCATTATATGAAAGCGAACGCAGCAAATCAGTTTTTCTTTCCCAACTTCCCGGGCTTGCATACAGGTGTAATTACGATTATGACTGGACAATGCAGTATGTTTCCGATGGTTGTTATAATCTTACGGGTTATCATCCGGAGAGCCTGTTATATAACTGGGATCTTTCATATAATGATATCATTTCTCCCGAATACCGGCAAACTCTATGGAATAAATGGCTGCAGATTCTGCCGAAAAGACAGCCTTTTAAGCATGAGTATGAGATTATAACTGCAACAGGTGAAAAGAAATGGGTTCTGGAACTGGGGCAGGGAGTATATAACGAGCAGGGTGAAGTTGTAGCGCTGGAAGGGATTGTCCTGGATATATCTGACAGAAAAGCAATTGAAGATAAATTAAAATACAATAACGAACATGACAGGTGGACCGGATTGTTTAACCGCGAATATCTGGTGTCAGTCCTTGATAATGATCTTGAAACAAGGAGAAATTCCAAAAAGGCACTTATTGGCATTAACCTCAGCGCAGCACAGGTATTAACGGTAAGATACGGGTTCCAGTATACACAGAACCTGATAAAAAAAGTGGCCGAAGCTTTGAGTAAACATTGCACCGAAAACCGCCATCTGTTCCATGTCGGTGAGAACCGCTTTACATTCTATCTCATTGATTATAAGGATAAGAACGAGCTGGTTGATTTCAGCAATATTATTTCTGAAACCTTAAAATCATTGTTTGTAACAGACAGAATAAGCGGAGGTATTGGAATTCTTGAAATCGGACTGAACCAGAATGAAGCAGATGCAGAGTTGCTTCTCAGAAGGCTCCTGATCGCTTCAGAACGATCTGTAAGCTTGTATGACAAGGACTATGTAATATGTTTTTACGATGAAGAACTGGAAGCCATGATTAACCGTGAAATAGACATTGAAAGAACTCTTGATGCCATAGCTAATGATGCCGATACCAGGGACGAACTGTTTTTACTGTATCAGCCGATTTTGGACTTAAAATCAGGTTTGATTTGCGGCTTTGAGGCATTGGGCAGAGTAAAATCAGAAAAGCTTGGGATTATATCTCCAAATGAGTTCATTCCTATAGCTGAGAAGACAAAACTCATAATTCCTGTCGGCGAAAAGGTCATTATCAACTCGTTTCGTTTTATAAAGAAGCTGAGAGAACACGGTTATGAAAATATCCACGTTTCGGTCAACATTTCGGTGATTCAGCTTTTGGATCCTGATTTCACAACAAGGCTGTTTGAATTAATGGACGAAATGCATGTTAGTCCAAGGAACGTCAGCATTGAGATTACTGAATCGGTCTTTACTTCTGATTTCGGGTACATCAATAATATTATTGGAAAATTGAGGGAAGCGGGGATACACATCGCGATAGACGATTTCGGTACAGGCTATTCCTCGTTGGCCAGAGAAAAAGAACTGAATATTGATTGTCTGAAAATTGACAAGTATTTCGTTGACAATTTGCTGGATACGGAACTGGATAAGGTGATTACAAGCGATATAATTTCCATGTCGCATAAGCTGGGGCATTGTACGGTTGCAGAAGGGGTTGAACACCAAATGCAGCTTCATTACTTAATGGAACATGACTGCGACAGGGTTCAGGGATACCTGATCAGCAAGCCCCTGGATGAGGAATCCGCCATTAAATTCCTGGACATAAAGTGGGACGAAGGGACAGGTTCACTGTCCCTTTTTTTATTGATCAGTTCATCATGAAAAAATGGGGCTAAAACAAAATATTTAAACTCAAACAGGCCGGTTCACCCCGGGATATATCACTTTTGCCAATACTCCAGGGTCATAAGCTTGTTTCTCAGCCAGTTTGACATTTGCTCAGGAGTTCCCCAATTCCAATGAGAGACAACATCTTTAATTACATCCTCCATATTTGAATACTTATGAACTCCATTGATATAACACCATTTGCAATATTTGTCGTTTACCGTACCATCCGACTCGCGGCTGAGGGTATCTTCATCATTCAATGGAGAACCACAAACCTGGCAAATCATATTGCGTTCCTGTCCTAATAGAGTATTGATTGATATACCAAAAACTCTTGAGATTTCTTTAAGCATATCTGTACTTGGCACAGTTTCACCGTTTTCCCACCTTGAAACCGCTTGCCTTGTTACATGCAGTTTCTGCGCCATTTCTTCCTGGGATAAGTTGTGTTTTTTTCTCAGATTAAGAATAACATCCTTGGTTTCCATTTTTTATCACCCCTTTGAATATAAATATATCATAAATTTGTCCGGCAGATAAAGCAACTTGCTGTTGCTGGAACCTACTCCATGTCTGACTGCAAAAAATGTTGATCCATGCAGGTAAAAAAAATGTATAATATATATTAGAATTTTTGGCTTTAATGAAAGACAGGGATATCAAATATGAACTTGTACAGAAAGTATTTCAATAAATACAAGATTCCGTTCCTGACAGCAGTCTTTTGTGTTGCATCCGAGGCAATCTGTGATTTACTTGGTCCCACGCTCATGTCAAATATCATAAACTATGGTGTTGCCCGGCAGCAGATTTCACAGGTATATTACTGGGGAGCCTGTATGCTTTTGGTAACCGTTCTTGGTGCGTGCTTTGCGGTTACACGAAACATACTGGCCAGTAAAGTTTCCCAGCGTATGGGAGCAGATTTACGATATGATTTATTTGAAAAAATTATATATTTTTCAGAACAAAGCGTTGATAAAATTGAAAGCGGCTCGCTCATTACACGCATGACCAATGATACATCTCAGATAACACAATTTGTTAATGGCATAATGCGGATTTTCATGAAGGCTCCTATTACATGTGTCGGCAGTATTGTTCTTGCCAGTTTGCTGAACTTCAGGCTCAGCCTCATAATTTATGGTATTGTCGCTATAATTGCCACCCTTATAATAATCAGTATGAAGCTTAGCTATCCTAGGTATTCGATATTTCAGAAAGCCATGGACAAGGTAAACTCGGTTGTACAGGAGTACCTCATAGGAGTACGGCTTGTCAAGGCTTTTGGAACTTATGAACAGGAAAGCGATAAGTTCGAAAATGCAAATTCAAACCTGATGCAGAGCGGAATATCCGCCCAAATGATTATCACGCTGATATCACCTGTTATTACCCTTACAGTCGGCATAGGCACGGTTGCTGTTATATACGCAGGCAGCAGGCTTTTCGCCCTGGAGCTTGCAAATCCCGGCGATATTACCGCTTTTACAGTATATATGGCACAAATACTCACATCCTTGATTATGATTACCAATATATTTAATGTGTTTGTGAGGACAAAGGCTTCCACAGCCCGTATAAAAGAAGTGCTTGACTGCGATGGGGATTTTGCCGGGAACGGTGTGGTAAAAGACCTGAACGGAGATATTGAGTTTAAAAATGTCACTTTTGCCTACCCGAACGGCAGCGGGGTGCCCGCGTTGAAAAACCTGTCCTTTTCAGTTAAAAGCGGTGAGAGCCTTGCAATAATCGGACCTACAGGTAGCGGCAAATCCACTATAGCCTGGCTGCTGCTGCGGTTCTACGATGTAAACAGTGGAAAAATACTGATTAATTGTCATGATATAAAAGAGATGAGTATTGAATCTGTACGCAAAAACATAGCCATAGTACCCCAGAAACCAATGCTTTTTTCAGGAACGGTTGCTGAAAATATCAGGTGGGGAAACAAGAATGCCACAGACGAAATGCTGCACCAGGCTGCAGAAATGGCCCAGGCAGATTTTATCAAAAAGATGCAGGATGGCTATGAAAGCCTTCTGGGAAGTGCAGGGGTGAACATTTCAGGCGGCCAGAAGCAGCGCATATCGATAGCCCGTGCAATACTCAAAAATTCACCTATACTTATTCTCGATGATGCCACCAGTGCACTGGATGCGGTAACAGAGGCAAAAGTACGTAATAACTTAATCAATAAGAATAAAAGACAGACAGTAATAATCATAACACAACGCTGCGGTACAGCAATGTTTGCAGACCGTATTCTTGTTCTGGATAATGGTGAAAAGGTTGGATTCGGCACCCATGATCAGCTGATGAAGGATTGTGAGGTATACAAGGATATTTACAGGACTCAGATTGAAAGCAGCAAGGAGGCATAATGAATGGCACAAAACATACCCAGACCTGAAGCAAAGATGCCGACAATCGGCAACAGACCTGCAGGTGGTGGTCCCAGCCGGTTTGCTCCAGGTGCAAAGCCGAAAAATGCAAAAAGTACCATGATGCGTATAGTAAAAATATACATGCGCTGGGCAAAATCAATCTTTCTGGCTATGTTCCTTACCGCCGTATCATCATTGATATCGGTTGCAATTCCTTATTTTATTGGAAAAACCTTTAATACTTTTGAACTTTCAACCCGAACGGTCGATACAGGTATGCTTGTATGGTATTTGCTGGTTATTGCAGCTTTACATATAACCAACTGGCTTATTTTATCTCTGAACGGAGTAATTATCCTTAAGGTTTCAAATAAACTTGTATACACACTGCGTAAGGATGTTTTTGAAAAGATGCAAAAGCTTCCGCTGGGATTTTACGATACACGTTCCCATGGCGACACAATGAGCAGAATTACCAATGATGTGGACAATATCAGTTCGACGATTGCACAGACAACAACGCAATTAATATCAAGTATTTTAACACTGGCAGGTTCTTTAATCGTTATGATAAGACTAAACCTGCCACTAACCCTCGTTGTTTTATTATGCATTCCCCTTGTTACCATTCTGACACGTGTAATTGCATCGCGAAGCCGTGCGCACTTTTCTGCCCAGCAGCGCAATCTGGGTGCACTAAATGGAATAATTGAGGAAAACATCCTGGGGCTGAAAATGGTAAAAGCCTTTGGAAAGCAGCAGGATATCCTGGAGCAATTCAAGGAGATTAATGAAAAGCTGAATGAAAGCAGCACCAAGGCTCAAATCTGGGCAGGGTATATGATGCCTCTTTTGAATGTCATTAACAACCTGATTTTCACGATTACCGCAATCGCAGGAGGAATACTGTCGGTCGGATATAACCTTCCTGTCGGAACTGTGGTAAGTTTCCTTAGCTATTCAAAACAGTTTGCGCATCCGCTGAACTCCATTGCAGGCATGTTTAATACGATACAGTCGGCCTTGGCCGGAGCTGAGCGTGTTTTTGAAATCCTCGACAGTGAAGAAGAGACTGCTGATGCTGAAAATGCCATTGATTTGGACAAACCAAAGGGAGATGTTGAATTCTATAATGTATGTTTTTCATACAATAAAACCGTCCCTGTATTAAGGAACGTGAGCTTCAGCGTTAAGGCGGGGGAAGTTGTTGCCCTGGTGGGTGAAACAGGCGCAGGGAAAACCACAATCGTTAATCTTCTTATGCGTTATTACGATGCCGACAGCGGAACTATTTTAATTGACAATAAGCCCATTGCTGAATTGAAACGCAACAGCCTTAGAAAATGTTTTTCGGTAGTGCTGCAGGATACTTGCCTTTTTACAGGTACAATTATGGATAACATCCGCTATTCGAAAAAGGATGCGACCGAAGAGGAGGTAATAAGGGCTGCCAAGATAGCACGTGCCCATGATTTCATAGATAAGCTGCCTAAAGGATATTATACAATGGTATCGGGTGCAACAGATAATTTAAGCCAGGGGCAGCGGCAGCTCATAGCCATTGCCCGTGCAGTGCTGTGCGACAGTTCTATTCTGATTCTTGATGAAGCAACCAGCAGTGTTGACACCAAGACCGAGAAGGATATCCAACGTGCTTTGGTCAGCCTGATGAAAAACCGTACAAGCTTTTTGATAGCCCACCGTTTGTCAACGATAAGGGATGCCGATCGTATTATGGTTATAAGTGACGGAAGAATAATTGAGAGCGGAAACCATGAAAGCCTTATGAATGAAAAAGGGCATTATTACAAAATGGTAATAAGCCAGATGGGTAATATGGCATGATGAAACACATTCATATCCAAATTCTCTGGGGAAGACAGTGAAACTGGGCTAATTTCAGCAGATTGCAGAACTGAAACAACTTTATATTTAATGGATTCAAAAGAAAACATGGCTTGAATAGGAACAAGCAATTAGAAAGCTTAAGCAGTACTTTTCGGGGAAAACACCGAAAACGCAGCCGGCAATTATAGCGTAATGGCCCACGTATGACATTGGCCCGATGGCAAGATTGAATACCGCTCCATGTAAGTCGGCATATGTGTGAACTGCGACAGATAAAGGCCTTTTGGAAAAATAAGCGGTAATGTCATACGCAAGTAATTATATACATCCAAATGCTAAGTATTTATTGATAATGAACTGAAATGTGAACCGTCATATTGTAATATGAATTGTTACTAATTTATAAAAATCTGCATAAAACTATATATTTATCACGAGATTTATCTAAAAGCATATGTTTTTCTATTGACAGGTAAAATAGATAGATATAAGATTTACCTAATATACTGAATGTTATAAGTAAGTAATGTAATAAATCACAATTCTGGCGCAGTCAGGAGAGAATAACTGAATAACTTTCAAGGAGAAATAGATTCCAATGAGCATCAGAACAAAAATGTTAGTTGTGTTTATTCCCATTATATTGGTTTCTACAGTATTAATTACTTCTGTCTCAATTTTTGAATCAAAAGAAGGACTGGAAAACCAGATAGAAGCAAGAATAAATGCAGCACTTGCAGAAATAAATGAATCCATTGAGCATGAATTTACAGCCCACAGGCAAATTGCTGAAGCAGTGGCTTCTGTGTATGAAGCAAAGGGAAATGAAATATCAAAAACGGGCTACAGAGCGATTATTGAACAATAGTGTTAATAAGGTAATTGTAATTACCATGGCAGTTTTTCTGTTAACAATTTTATCAATAATTTTATACAGTGTTTCTTTTACCACACGTATCAAGCGCTTTGTAGAGAGCCTTGGATTTATTGCAAAAGGTGACTTTACGCAAACTATTGAAGTAAAAACTAAAGATGAAATTGGAAAGATGGGTATTTACTATAATAGCGTTCTTGAAAAATTAAAAGATATGGTTGGTACCATTTCGGGGAACTCAGAAAACATCGCCGGTATGACAGAGGAATTGTCCGCAAAATCTCAAATGGCGGCTACTACATCTGAAGAAGTCGCGAAGACAGTTGTAGAAATTGCCAGAGGTGCGATGGAGCAGGCAAAAGACATTGAAAATATAGCCGGCAACCTGGAAGAGTTAGGTAATTTGCTTGAGCGGGATGTAAACCATATTCAGGATCTCAACAGCGCTGTAGCACAAATTGAAGAGCAAAAAGAGGATGGTCATAAAATTCTTGGAAGCCTTGTTGAAAAGACAGAAAGAAGCAACGATGCCATATACGAGATTTATCAAGTGATAGTGAGCAGTAAAGAGAGCGCAGAGAAAATAGCAAAAACCAGTGCCATGATTAAAGGCATTGCTGATCAAACAAACCTTCTTGCCTTGAATGCTGCAATAGAAGCCGCCAGGGCAGGAGAAAAGGGCAGAGGTTTTGGTGTTGTTGCTGAAGAAATAAGAAAGCTGGCAGATCAGGCAAACAGCTTTGCCGGTGATATAAAGCAAGTAATTGATGAAATCAGGTCTAAGTCGTAATCCGCTGTAGAGACAATGGATGAAGTCAGGCAGATTGTTGATGACCAGAATAAAAGCGTAAAACAGACAGAAGCTAAGTTTAATGGAATTGCAGAAGCGATAGATGTTATAAAATCCATAATCGATAAGCTTAATCAATCTTCTGAAACCATGACAGGACATAAAAATGAAATCATAGAATTAATTCATAACCTGTCGGCAATCTCTGAAGAAAATGCGGCCGGAACAGAAGAGGCGTCTGCGTCGATGGAAGAACAAGCTGCCGTAATTCAGGAGATGGCAAACTTCGGAGAAAATTTAGCCGGAATTGCAGAAGAATTAAGACTGCTGACAGCAAAACTTAAGGTGTGAAATACTAATATGAATCAGGACCCATTGTCCCCGGACAATGGGTCTATTTTTGTATAACAAGGTTTATACGCCGGCACTGTCATTATAGTTGGCTTGACAATAATACTGTTTGAAGTACTATGCTAGTTTCACGATGAATGCAGACTGATCCGATGCGTCAGCTTGAGGTTTTGGGCATATATGAGAAGCTGACTGAAAGGGAAAACCTGTGCTTTTTTGCTTCCCTTTACAAAAAAGGCTTGATGCCAACAAACTGCTTAAAAGCGTGGGTTTGTTACATGATGCTGATAAACGTGTATCAAAATTTTCAAAGGGAATCAACCGTTGAAAGAAAACCGGCAAGTGAAACCAGGAAGATGAGATTGCTGAAAAAGTCAGGTAAATGTTTTACGGAGTAATTCTTCTTTTCATATGGTAAATTATCACAGAAATATTTTCACCTCCTTGCATTATTTTGTGATATGAGATAAACTTATTAATGTAGACTTATTAAGGTAAGTTTAAAAAGTGTCGGAGGTGAATGAAAAATGGCATATCTAATAGGTGTGGATATTGGCACATCAGGTACCAAGACTGTATTATTTGACGAACTTGGTAATACCGTGGCCAGTGATTTGCAGGAGTATCCGTTGTATCAGCCAAAAAACGGTTGGGCCGAACAGGACCCGGAAGATTGGTGGAGGGCTACTTACATATCAATCAGGAACGTTATTGCGAAAAGTGGTGTTTCACCAAGTGAAGTAAAAGGTTTAGGTCTGTCCGGGCAAATGCATGGTGCTGTTTTGCTTGACAAGGACAACCAGGTTTTAAGAAAGGCAATTATCTGGTGCGATCAGAGAAGCAGTGCAGAATGTGAACAGATCACGGAATTGGTTGGAGCAAAACGGCTTATTGAGATTACTGCTAATCCCGCCTTGACAGGTTTTACGGCATCAAAGGTCATGTGGGTCAGGAACAATGAACCCGAAATCTTCGATAAAGTCAGAAAAATCCTCTTGCCGAAGGATTACGTGCGTTATCGCCTGACAGGTGAGTTTGCAACCGAAGTATCCGATGCAAGCGGAATGCAGTTCCTCGATGTTCCGAACAGGTGCTGGAGTGACGAGGTGATCAGCAAGCTCGGTCTTGACAAGTCAATGCTTGGCAAGGTTTATGAATCCCAGGAAATTACAGGTACTATTCATAGTGCGGCTGCTGAGCTGACGGGCCTGAATGTGGGAACTCCTGTGGTTGGCGGTGCCGGTGATCAGGCGGCAGGTGCTGTCGGTAACGGTATTGTTAAAAAAGGTATTATTTCTTCTACAATCGGTACCTCCGGCGTAGTATTCGCATACAGCGATGATGTAAGCATTGATCCTTTGGGACGTGTCCATACTTTCTGTCATGCCGTACCGAACAAATGGCATATCATGGGCGTTACCCAGGGCGCCGGTCTTTCGCTCCAATGGTTCAGGAATAATCTCTGTAAGGACGAAATCGCAACGGCAGAACTTATGGGTGTGGATCCATATTACCTGATGGATCAGGCGGCTGAAAAAGTTGAACCCGGCAGCAATGGACTGATCTATCTGCCATATCTGATGGGAGAACGCACTCCGCATTTGGATCCCGACTGCCGCGGTGTTTTCTTCGGTCTTTCCGCAAAACATACAAAACGGGAAATGCTGCGCTCTGTAATGGAAGGAGTTGTATACAGCCTGAGGGATTGTCTTGAGATTATTGAGGAGCTTGGTGTTGAGATTAACCAGGTAAGAGCATCGGGCGGCGGCGGAAAAAGCCCGTTATGGAGACAGATGCAGGCAGATGTATTCAATCATGATATATGCACGATTAATGCCAGCGAGGGTCCTGCCTTTGGTGTGGCAATACTTGCCGGCGTTGGCTCGGGCGTATACAGCAGTGTCACAGAAGCATGCGAAGCTACCATCAAGATAAAATCTACACAGAAAGCAAACAGTGAAGCGCATGAAAAATACAACGGGTATTACAAGTTATATAGGAACTTGTATAAATCATTGAAGGATGATTTTAAAAGCCTTGCAAAGTTGGTATGAATAAGCTATGGCAAAAAAAATAACCGGCAATAACCAGTATCTCAAGGAACTTAATAAGGCTGCGGTTTTGGACCTGATCAGGCAAAACAAAAGATTGTCACGAAAGGAACTGTCTGATTTGACAGGACTTTCTCCGACAGCTTGCGGAAGTATAACACGCGAGTTGATTAAGGATGGTTTTCTGCACGAAACCGGGCAGGGAGAGTCCACCGGAGGAAGAAAGCCTGTAATGCTTGAATTGAAGCCAAATTCGTATTATGCAGTTGGATTTGATATCGGCATGAGCGAGCTTAAAATGGTTATTGCCGATATTACTGCCAGTATTCTGCTGCAGAGACAGTTTAAATACAAACCCGGGACTCCTGCTGAAAAAGTTATTGGTTTAATCCGTGATAAATTTTTTGAAACCATTGATTGTGAGAAACTGAATGCGGATAAATTTATAGGCTGTGGTCTGTCCATCCCGGGTATACTGGACAGAAACACGAACAAGATTATCATTGCCCCCAATCTTTCATGGAATGAAGTTGATTTGGGCACAAAAGTAAGTGAAGCTTTGGATATGCCTGTTTTTATTGAAAACGAAGCAATGTGTTCGGCTATCTGTGAGCGGTGGATTGGAAAATGCTCAAATATTGAAAACTTTGTCTGTATTAATATTGAATCGGGAATTGGGGCAGGTATCTTCATCGGTGATGCGATATACCGTGGATTCAGCGGAAGCGCCGGAGAAATCGGACACCTGATAGTAAAGGAAAACGGCAGGCTTTGCGGATGCGGAAACAGAGGCTGCCTTGAGACATATGCTTCCATTCGTCACATGCTTTCTGAAATAAACGAAAAAATTCAAAACGGGTATTCGTCCGATATAATTAACCCGGGTATGGGCGTACTATCATGGGAGCAGGTAGTGGAAGCAGCTTATAAAGGTGACGGGTTATGCAATGAAGTCCTTAAAAAAGGTGCGGTGTTTATCGGGTTTGCTGTTGCTTATCTCATAAATACATTAAATCCCGAAGCCATTGTTCTTGGTAAATGTTTTACCGGTTACGCACCCCTTGTAATGGATGTATTAATGAAAACCGTCAATGAAAAGGCTTTAAAATATCCGGTTTCGAAAGTTAAAATCATTACTTCGGAATTCGGCATGAATTCTTCAGCATTGGGTGCTGCAATGATACCGATAAGGAAAATTTTTGGTAAGTGATACAAGCCATTAACCGGCTGAGAAATAATTTAAGAGGAGGTTAGAATCATGAGTGAATATTTTAAAAATGTGTCAAAAATTCAGTACGAAGGCCCGAAATCCGACAACCCTCTTGCTTTCAAGTTTTACAACGCCGATGAAGTAATTGGCGGCAAAACAATGAAGGAGCATCTGCGTTTTGCGGTAGCATACTGGCATACATTCCAGGCCAGGGGCGTTGATCCTTTCGGAGTAGGTACGGCAGTAAGACCATGGGATCATATCACCGATCCGATGGACCTGGCAAAGGCTAAAGTGGAAGCCAACTTTGAATTTTGTGAAAAACTCGGCGTTCCGTTCTTCTGCTTCCATGACAGGGACATAGCTCCCGAAGCCGACACCCTTAAAGAAACCAACAGGCGCCTTGACGAGATAGTGGCATGCATCAAGGACAGGATGAAAAACAGTGATGTAAAACTGCTCTGGGGTACAACAAATGCTTTTGGACACAGACGCTTTGCCAACGGTGCCGCAACCTCGAATAATGCCGCTGTTTTTGCTTATGCTGCTGCCCAGGTTAAAAAAGCAATGGAAATAACAATGGAACTCGGCGGGCAGAACTATGTATTCTGGGGCGGCCGTGAAGGATACGAGACACTTCTGAATACAGATATGAAGCTTGAACTTGATAATTTTGCCCGTTTCCTGCATATGGCTGTGGATTATAAAAAGGAAATAGGTTTTGACGGACAGTTGTTGATTGAGCCTAAACCAAAAGAACCTACAAAACATCAGTACGATTTTGATGCAGCAACAGTACTGGGCTTCTTGAAAGCCAATGGACTGGATAAAGACTTTAAACTGAATATTGAAGCCAACCATGCTACACTTGCAGGCCACACCTTCCAGCACGACTTGCATGTGGCAAGAATAAACAATGCCCTTGGAAGCATTGATGCAAACCAGGGAGATATGTTGCTTGGCTGGGATACCGACCAATTCCCCACCAACATTTATGAAACAACCCTGGCCATGATGGAAGTAATCAAAATGGGCGGATTTACAAAAGGCGGCCTGAACTTTGATGCGAAGGTCAGAAGGGCTTCTTTTGAGCCTGTTGACCTGTTCTATGGACATATAGCCGGAATGGATGCATTTGCACAGGGCTTTAAGATTGCATACAAGATAGTTCAGGACGGAGTTTTCGATAAGTTTATTGAAGAACGCTATGCAAGTTACAAAACAGGCATAGGCAAGGATATTGTAGAAGGAAAAGTAGGATTCAAGGAACTGGAAGCTTATATCCTTGAAACCGGAGAGCCTGAAATTACTTCAGGAAGACAGGAAATGCTGGAATCAATCCTTAACCAGTATATCCTTGGTGCAAGATAACAAAAAAGCCGCGCAAGCGGCTTTTTTGTTAACGTTTTTTCCTTAGATATACTGTTGCAATATGAAGATAAACGATTTCAATATTACTCAAAAACGTGCTATAATTAAAGCAACTAATTACGAGGTGTAATACAGGGCAAAATCGGATGTTTAATATTGCAGGCGGGCAAACTGATTTTGTGAATCTGTATATGGTGGGATGAATGCTGGAGATTATTAGTGCGGTTGCAAGGCAACTTGTGTTTTCAATATTCCTTGATTATAAATATATAGCAATCTATTTGTTTATTTATATTATTGTCAGGGCAAGACTTGAAATAATATATGGTTTCGAGCAGTGCATAAATGACTTGAGAACAAGAAGCCTTCGCCAGACTATGGAGGAAATCTTGCTGACCGGCCTTCTGACCGGTTTTTTTGGAGGCATATTGACTGTTTTCCTCGGTATTTACATTGAACCTGAAGGCCTGCAGGCATTTCTTGTGATAATGGGCATTCTGGCACTGATTAATCACAGGTTTGTAAATCCTTCCTATGCCGGTGGTATTATCTGCCTTTACACTCTAGTCTTCAACTATGATAAAATCCATGTACCGTCGATGCTGGTTTTTATTGCCACAATGCAGGTTATTGAATCGATTTTGCTATATTTAACCCGGAAGCAGGATAATATTCCGATATTTATTCAGCATAACGGGCAAATAACGGGTGCGTTTATCAAGCAGAAATATTACGCCGTTCCGTTTATTTTCCTGTCATTTTCAATTGCTCCATATTCATTGCTGATCAATGAAATAACGGTAAAATGGGGTACCCTGTTCAAAAACGACATCGGGCGAATAAGTGCGGGTGTTTCCTTTTTCCTTGTGGGGGCAATCAGCGTAACGAATTATTCCTCGGTGTCGATATCCACGCCGCCCGAGGAAAAGTGCAGGAATGATTCGGTCAGGTACATGATAGGAGGATTGGTACTGTTTTTACTTGCCTTTTTTTCTTCAAAAATCGAGGCGTTAAAATGGGTGGGAACCCTTTTTGCATTGTTGTACCGTGAAGCAATATACAAAATCGTACTTTACAGCGAGAAGAGAAAACAACCTTTGTATACCGCAGTTCAGCGAGGTGTAAGAATACTGGAGATTATTCCGGGCGGTCCTGCAGATAAAATGAAAATGAAACGCGGGGAAATCATATTAAATGTTAATGGCAAGCCAGTCCAGACCGAAGACGGAATAAGGCATATTTTGTCAAGCAGTCCCACCTTTATCTGGATGCATACCGAAGACCCGTCGGGGCAGATAAAAATTTATGAGCATAAATGTTATCCCGACGGTGTAAATGATCTGGGGATAATAATTGTACCGAGGGAATGGGAAGTGACTTACCAGGTTGACGAGTATGAGAATTTCACAATCATAAAAAATATTGTAGACAGATTCAGATTTATTAAATAATTATAGGTTTATTTATTAAATGAAAGGGTAAAAATTATTGGGCAATAAGATGATCCAGGTAATACTGTGATTGACTTTTAAAAATCATAGTGTTACTCTTTTTAAAGCAGAATATATAATGCATTTGCTAAAATAATGTAGTAAAATGCGTTTTATTTTAAATAATAAACTATGTATACTTTATATGTTGCTAAAAGAAGGTGTTTGGATGAGTAAAAATATAATATATGTAGATCATGCGGCCACTACTTATGTCAAGCCCGAAGTATTTGAGGCGATGAAACCTTATTTCACCGATCTCTACGGGAATCCTTCATCAATATACTCTATCGGGCGGGAAAGCAGGAAGGCCGTGGAAAACGCCAGGGCCCAGATAGCATATTGCCTGGGTGCCCATCCTACCGAGGTATATTTTACAGGTTCGGGTACCGAAGCAGACAACTGGGCGATTAAAGGTGCAGCCTTTGCCAACAGGAAAAAAGGCAAGCATTTGATTACCTCTGCAATAGAGCATCATGCCGTGCTTCATGCCTTTGAATTTTTAAAGAAGGAAGGCTTTGAAGTTACGTACCTTCCGGTTAATGAAAAAGGATTTGTAAACCCGGAGGATCTTGCCGGTGCAATAAGGCCCGATACCACGCTGGTCAGCATAATGACCGCAAATAACGAAATCGGGACAATTCAGCCCATTAAAGAGCTTGCATCGATAGCAAAGGAAAAGGGTGCAATATTCCATACCGATGCTGTTCAGGCCATGGGTAATATAGACGTCAAGGTCAATGACCTGGGTGTTGATCTTCTGTCCATGTCGGCCCATAAGTTCTACGGACCGAAAGGCGTTGGTGCTTTGTATATAAGAAAAGGAGTACGCATCGACAGCTTTATTCATGGCGGAGCCCAGGAAAGGAACAAGAGAGCCGGTACCGAGAATGTTGCCGGAGTGGTTGGAATGGCAGCTGCGTTGAAACTGGCCTATGAGAACCTTGAAGAATATAACAGCCACTTGCGTAAGCTCAGCAACAGGCTTATAGACAGTGTCATGGATAAGATTCCTTATGTACGCCTGAACGGTGACAGAGAAAACAGGCTTCCCGGAAATGTTAATTTCTCATTCCAGTTCATTGAAGGGGAATCCTTGCTTTTAATGCTTGACATGAAAGGTATTCAGGCTTCAAGCGGTTCGGCATGTACATCCGGTTCCTTGGATCCTTCCCATGTACTGCTGGCCATCGGGCTGCCTCATGAAATAGCCCATGGTTCGCTGAGAATAACTTTCGGTGAGAAAAACACCGAGCAGGATGTGGATTATATAGTCGATAACCTGGTGGAGATTGTGGGGAAACTGAGACAAATGTCTCCATTATATGAAGATTTCGTAAAAAAAGGAAGCAATCAATGATTAAAATTTAAGCAGAAAGGTAACAGCGTAAAATGCTGGGGGTGAATTATACATGTATAGTGAAAAAGTGATGGATCATTTTATGAACCCGAGGAATGTGGGTGAAATAGAAAATGCAGATGGCGTTGGCCAGGTTGGTAATCCAAAATGCGGCGATATAATGAAAATGTATCTTAAGATAGAGAATGACGTTATTGTGGACGCCAAATTCAAAACCTTCGGATGCGGTGCGGCAGTGGCAACAAGCAGCATAGCAACAGAACTGATTAAAGGGAAAACCATTGAAGAAGCTTTGAAGGTTACAAACAAGGCCGTAGTTGAAGCTTTGGACGGACTACCGCCTGCAAAACTGCATTGCTCTGTTTTGGCTGAAGAAGCAGTAGCTGCTGCTATTGAAGATTATAAAAGAAAGCATGGACATGAAGTTGAAAACAGCCAATTATGTCCAGGCTGCTGCAGAAAGTGTGAAGAAGGCCTGGATGAATAACTGTTGTTGCTAATGGAGGCTGCTTGAAAGGTCTCTGAAATGAACTGACTTGTTACTTGATATAAAGGCGGCTTATCAGCCGTCTTTTTGATTAAGAGGTATTTTTATGAGACTTTTTTATGCTGTTGAATTTGATGAAAAAACCAGGGACGCCTTGATGTCATGGCAAAGTATATTAAAGTCCAATGCTGTTAAAGCTAATTTTACCTTCAGGGAGAACCTGCATTTGACCCTGCGCTTCATGGGCGAAATGACCGATGAGGATTTTCATGCATTGAAAAGGATACAGGATTTGGTAGCTGAAAGGCACGATGCCTTTGATTTGGAGATTGCGGGGATTGGAAGCTTTGGAAGAGGAAGCAAAAGCATTGTTTGGGCGGGACTAAAAAGGAATGATAAACTTTTACAGCTTCAACAGGATTTGGAGAAAGAAATTACAGCCGGCGGGTTTACACCAGAGAACAGGCCATACAAGCCGCATATCACGCTGGCGAGGGAATATGTGCCCAATGGTGATTTAAACAGGATTATAAAAGAAATTGGAACAGTGCGGCATAAGTTTGAAGTGAAAAGTATTTCACTGATGGAAAGTACCCGTATAAACGGAAAACTTACATACCTGTGCAGGTACAGATCAAATATCTGAATCAAACAGGGAACGATTTTCTTTTCTTTTAAAGGATAAATAAAAGCAGGATTTAGCTCGAAAGAACCGTTCCCTGCTCCCTTAATAAAGAGTGAAAGGTTGTGTCTGATGAATAAAAAGGTTATGGTAGGCATGAGCGGCGGCGTGGACAGCTCGGTTGCCGCTGCCATACTGAAAAAAGAAGGTTATGAAGTCATAGGAGTGACACTTCAGATTTGGCCCGACGATTTGCCGGGACCTCAGCCCGAGGGTGGCTGCTGTTCGCTTTCAGCTGTTGAAGATGCCCGGATGGTTGCATTTCAGCTGGATATACCATATTATGTTCTCAATTTCCAGGACATTTTTGAAAAGAATGTTATAAATTATTTTGTGGATGAATACACAAAAGGTAGAACACCAAACCCGTGCATCGCATGCAACCGGTATGTCAAATTTGATGCGATGCTGAAAAAAGCCCTTTCGATGGGGATAGATTATATTGCAACAGGCCATTATGCGAGAATTGAGCACGATCAGTCAACCGGCCGCTATTTGCTGAAAAGGTCGGTAACGGATAAAAAGGATCAGACATATGCATTGTACAATATGAAGCAGTATCAACTGGAAAGGACTTTATTCCCTATCGGTAACTATAACAAGGAAACCGTACGGAAAATTGCCGAAGAGCTTGGTTTTGTTGTAGCAGACAAACCCGACAGTCAGGAAATCTGTTTTGTTACCGATAATAATTATGCAGGGTTTATCAGTTCAAAGTTGAAAGAACCAATGCAGCCCGGATATTTTGTTGATACCGAAGGAAACATCCTCGGGGAACACAAGGGTATATACAACTATACGATAGGACAGAGAAAAGGTTTGGGCATATCCCTGGGCAAGCCCATGTATGTGGTTAAAATAGATGCTGAAAACAACACGGTGGTGCTTGGAGAGTCCGGAAAGGAATATTCCCATGGCCTTATTGCCACCGACCTGAACTGGATAGCTTTCGGGAGACTTGAAAGCCCTAGAAAGGCCATGGCAAAGATTCGTTATTCGGCGAAGGAAAGTGAAGCTGTTATAAGCCCGCTGGAGAACGATAAAGTAAAGGTTGAATTTACTTATCCTCAAAGAGCTGTGACACCGGGCCAGGCAGTTGTATTTTATGAAGGTGATATCGTTCTTGGTGGTGGAATGATAGAAGAACAAATAAATGAATAGTTAATAAATACAGTTTGCGGGGGTGAAGATGTGAAACTGACATTTTTGGGTGCCGCAAGGACAGTGACCGGATCATGCATTATGATTGAGACGGGAAACACCAAAATGCTCATTGATTGCGGCATGTTCCAGGGGCGTGCGAAAGAAGATGCGATGAACGAGCAACCATTGCCTGTTACTCCGTCGGAAATTGATTATGTGTTATTAACCCACGCGCATATCGATCACAGCGGCCGGATACCATGGCTTTATGTTAATGGTTTCAGGGGGGAGGTAATAGCCCAGAAGGCGGCTGTTGAACTATGCGGCCTGCTGCTCCCCGACAGCGGTTACATACAGGAATTTGAAATCGAATGGAAGAACAGGAAACGGATGAGAGCGGGGCGTGAGCCTGTTGAGCCGCTATACACGCATTTACAGGCCCAGGAATCATTGAAGCTGTTCAGAAGTGTGGCATACGATGAGCTCATTCAGTTGACCGACACCATAAAAGTGCGTTTCAAAAACTCGGGACATATGCTTGGTTCTTCTTTTATTGAAATGTGGATACGTGAAAACGGCAAGGAGACAAAGATAGTATTTACGGGGGATATTGGAAACACCGACATGCCGATATTGAAAGATCCCGAGCCCATAGAAGAAGCAGATTACGTTGTAATGGAATCAACTTACGGCGACAGGCTGCACACCGATAAGAAGAACAAGGCTGAAAGATTCCTTGAGATTGTGCTGGATACCCTGGACAGGGGCGGTAATGTTGTTATTCCGTCCTTTGCAGTAGGAAGAACACAGGAGATTATATATGAAATAAACAGGAACCTGGCCCTTCCTGCTGAAAAGGTTCTAAGGCTTCTTAATGCTCCTGTGTATATAGACAGCCCGCTGGCCATAAATGCTACAGAAGTATACAGGAATAATCTTGATTGTTATGATGAAGAGGCAAAATGGTATATAGAAAACGGGGACAATCCATTGGATTTTCCAAACCTTCATTTTTCAAGAACTGCTGACGAATCAAAGGCGCTTAACCAGATAACCGGGGGATGCATTATAATATCAGCAAGCGGAATGTGCGAAGCAGGCAGGATCAAGCACCATCTGAAGCATAACCTGTGGCGCGAAAAATCAACAATACTGTTCGTGGGATACCAGGCTGAAGGAACCCTCGGGCGTAAGCTCCTGGACGGAGTCAAAAAGGTTAACATATTCGGTGAGGAAATAAGTGTTAATGCACGCATAGAGATGATAGACGGATATTCCGGGCATGCAGATTATTCAGGTCTTATCAGCTGGCTGAAAAATTTCAGACGAATGCCCAAAGGCATTTTCCTTGTTCACGGTGAAGAGAATGCCTTGAATTCATTTTCCGAAAAGATACGGGATGAGTTTAACATTGATCCGGTTATTCCGTCAAAAGAAGAGTCGTTTATAATTGAAGCCGAACATGATGTCTGCCGCAGCTTTGAAAAGGAGGCTTCGGGCTGCTTCCGCTATCTGCCGGCAATAAGCCTGCTTGAAGATGTTAAGGAAGGAATTGCCGATATGGCGGCCATGCTTATGGATGAAATGATACAGGGTGTGGATGACAGGAGGCTTGAAGAAATAACACGGAAACTGATCATATTGCAAAAAAATATGGTTAGTGTTCTGGAGACAGACAAAAGATAATTTTTAACGTATCATTTATTGCAATACTTGATACTGGCCCCCCCAGTCAGCCTCGCAGGAGGCAGACGGTATTGTTACACACAAAAGAGGCAGGTGAAACACTGCCTCATTACAAGTGTGTATGTTGAACCGGTGGTATTAATTTTGGAATGTTTGGCAAGTCTGCTGCGATATGTGCAAGTTTATTGACTATATATATCTTTTTTATTAATATGTTACTATAAAGTGCCTGAAAAGGCATTTTACGGTTGGCAATAACCGTTATTAACTGCAAAACGGAATGATGAAGGGGTTAACTGATGGCTTTGATTAACAGGAGAACAATACGGATTATTTTAATAATACTGATAGTTATAGCAGTTTTTCTGCTTTTACGCCTTAGTGTTTACTGCATTCCTTTTATAATTGCATTTATTCTTTCAAGCCTTATAGAACCCCTGGTGAATTTCCTTGAGAAAAAAGTGAGGATTCCACGGAAGGTAGGTTCGGTTTTCTCAATACTCCTGGTGCTGACAATCCTGGGAACCATCCTTGGCCTTATTATTACAAGGCTGGTAAAGGAAATAATAAACGTATATGAACAGATAAACGTAATATTCGGAAGCATGCAGCTTTTCTTCGAAGCCATGATAGAAAAGGTCAACCGTTTATATATATCGTTGCCGAAAACCATCAGCGATACCGTGGATCAGTATTTCGCCGAAGCTGCAAACAGTGCAAAAGAAATATTGAAACCACTGATTGAAAGAATAACCAGTGTTACTCTCAGTTTGCCGCAGGTGCTGGTTTTTCTCGTTGTTACCATATTGGCCACCTATTTTATGACCAGTGACAGGAATAAAATCAATTCCTTTCTTGACAAGCAGTTCCCTGTCCAATGGATGGAAAAAACACGGATTGTGATTAATAAACTTTTTTTTGCCTTGTTTGGATGGCTGAGGGCACAGCTTATATTGATGACGGTAACGTTCACCGAACTGACCATAGCCTTTTTTATACTGAACGTTCAAAACGGCCTTCTGCTTGCATTAATAATAGCAATTGTTGACGCACTGCCGGTTTTCGGCGTGGGTACCGTATTAATCCCATGGGGAATAATTGAGCTTATATCGGGTAATTATCAGAGCGGTGTATCTTTGCTGCTCCTGTATATAATCGTTCTTGTAGTTAGGCAGTTGATCGAGCCGAAAATAGTAGGCCAGCAAATAGGGGTTCATCCTCTTGCAACACTGTTCTCGATGTACCTGGGGTTACAATTGCTCGGAATTGTCGGTATGATTATCGGGCCGGTGCTTATGGTTATTTTAAAAACAATTTTCGGTACCGTATTGAATACCGATGAGATTAGAAGATGGCTTCAGAAGTTTAATTATTATATGAAGCCTGTTCCAAGAAAAGAACCTGGAAAAGAAGCAACGGTAACGAAGAAGGAATAATAATGTTAATCCCCTGATGCGAATCAGGGGATTAAATTTTGGAGTTCCTTGTTCAATTTGTTTATTGCCTTCTTTTCTATTCTTGAAACATATGAGCGTGATATTCCGAGCATTTTGGCAATTTCCCGCTGTGTCTTGTTGGAACCGTTGGTAAGTCCGTATCGCAGTTCAATTATTGTCCTTTCTCTGCCCCTCAGAACCTCGGATATTTTTCTGTATAGTTTTTTAATCTGGAATTTCAAAGCCACTTTATCGTCAATACTTTCCTCATTACCAATAATATCCATAAGGCTGATTTCATTCCCTTCCTTGTCGGTACCAATTGGCTCCTGCAGTGAAACTTCATTCTGGAATTTTTTGGTTGCTCTCAGATACATCAGAATTTCATTTTCAATGCATCTTGCCGCATAAGTTGCAAGCCTGATTCCTTTATTCGGATCAAAGCTTGTTATTGCTTTTATAAGACCAATAGTTCCTATGGATATCATGTCGTCGTTATCAACATTTCCGGTGTTATATTTCTTTGCAATATGGGCGACCAGTCTTAAATTTCTTTCCACAAGAATGTTTCTGGCTTCTTCGTCTCCCTGGTTGAAAAGTTCCAGGTATTTTTTTTCTTCTTCTACACTCAAGGGATGGGGAAAGGATTGTGAGTTGGATATATACCCGGTGAAAAACACGGCAGTAAAGATTTCATTCAGTATTTGTAAAAAGCTGTTAATAAACACGCCATTTCACCACCCTGCAGTAAATATTCAGGTTTTATATTGTATGCTTGAAAGTTATATTTTGTGACTGTCCATGTTAAGGAAAAAATTTATTCTGCCTTAAAAAATGCATAACCAGAAGCGTATTATGTATATGTAATGAAGATATAACTTTTTGAAGAACAATGATTATGATAAACTTATGACAGAAAGTAAATATTATGCAGCCCGCTGCCATACAGGATAGAGTTAATGTGAAAAATAAGCAACTGGAAAAATTGGTCCTGGAAAGCAAAGATGACAAGCAGAAGATGAATGACTTGATTGAAGCATACAAGCCATTCATAGTTTCGTGCGCCCAGAAATTATCAGGGAAATACCTGAAATACGGTTCGGATGATGAACTATCGGTTGCCATGATGGCTTTTGTACAGGCTGTTTATGGTTACCGCACCGAGAACGGAGAGTTTTTAAGCTATGCATCCACCGTAATAAGGAACAGTGTTATTGATTACTACAGAAAACAGAAGAGCCAGGAAAGCAAACTTGTATATATAAACAACGAGGACGGTGAAACCGAAGATAAACTGGAAACGCAGGTTTCACTTGTTGCTTATGACGAGGAAAAACTCAGACAGGAAAGGCTTTCAGAAATACAGCAGTTGAAAGATACCCTGGCCAAATATGATATTAATTTTTTCGAATTGGAGAAGGTTTGTCCCAAGAATAAAAACACTAAAAAAATCTGTAAAGAAGTAATCTCTTATATTAAAAGCAATCCGGATCTTATCAATCAAACATTGGTAAATAAAAGCCTTCCTCTGGCCGAAATTGAAGAAGGGCTTGGTATAAAGAGAAAGAAATTTGAAAGGCACCGGAAATACATTCTGGCTGTACTTGTCATTTTGGCCGGTGATTTTCCCTGCCTTGAAGAGTACGTAAAATAGGAAGAAGGTGATGGTTTGAAGGGCATTGTGATTGAAAAAGGAAGCGACTATTCCGTTCTTCTCCTGTCGGATGGAACATTCAGAAATATCAGAAGCTGCAAGTCCTGCGAGGTGGGGGACGTTATATATACTACCGGGAGTTTTGCAAATGAGAGCCTTGCTTCGCTGAGAAAGGTTATTTCCATGATAGCTGCCGCCTTTTTTATTTTATTTCTCGGTACGGCTGCTTACTTATGGGCTACACCGGTACAATACATTAATATTGATATAAATCCTTCGGTGGAATTGATGATAAATCGCCTTGACAGGATTATTAAAGTGAATTCGTTAAATGATGACGGGAAAAAACTGGTTGAAAAAATCTCGGTAAATGCCCGCCATTATGAAGCCGGAGTCATTGAAGTGATTAACGCCGCCAGAAACCTGGGATATCTAGAAGACGAAAATGATATTTTAATCAGTATTTCATCATCGGATATGAAGCTGATTGAAAAAACACAGGAGAAAATAAAAGAAAAAGTGGATGATAAAATAGCAATCCTTACGTTCGATACCGAAACATACAGGGCGTCGGTTGAAAAAGGCCTGTCACCGGGCAAAAGTGATATTATCAATAAAGTTATTGAGACTGATACCTCATTAAGCAGGGAAGAGCTTGCCGCTGTGCAGGTTAAGGACCTTATGGCGAAAATCAATGATATCCGCTCAACGGAGGAATATGAGAATGAACAGGGCAGTACCGGTATAATGAGTATTGAAAGCAGTTATAACGAAGATCCGGGCACGGATGTTGAAGAACAGGCGGTGATCGGGAATAATGCCGGAAATGCTGGTATAACGGATACGGCCGGGTTACCGGATGAGACCGGAAATACAAATAATTCAAGTCAAACCGGAAATGCTCTGAATGATAATGAACCCGGTGCCAAAAAGGATGAATCGAACTCAAACAGCAATAAGGGCGATAAAAACGGCAGTAAGGACAAAAACGAAAAAAACAGTAAGTCCAAAACCGGTAAAAAAGATGAAAGAGAAAGCAATACTGAAACCAATAAAAACGTGAAAAACGGCAAGGATTCGAAAGCCCGTGCTGACAGCAGGGACGGTAATAACAGCAAAGCTGAAAAGAATGAAAAAGCAGGGAAGAATAAAACAAGTGAAGACAAAAAAGAGCAAAACAAGGAAAACAAGGATAACGGCAAGAATAATGGCAGTAATGCAGGCTCAAAAACACAAAAGAAAAACAACAGAATGGATACAAGAGAAGAGAACGACAATAAAGATGATGATAATGTTACCGGCAAAGATGAGAAAGGTAAAAAAGTAAGGAACAACGGTGATTCAAAAAAACCAGACAAGGAAAACAAGGATAAGAACGAAAAAACCGTTCAAAAAAACAACAAAGGCCCAGGAAGCCTTAATAGCGGTAAAAAAGATAAGAATGCCGGTACGAAGGGAAAATCTGAAAAATCAAAAATACGCAGGTAGAGGGGTGCTGCTTTTTGAAAAAATATGAGTTTAACAGGTATATTGATCATGCCGTACTAAAACCCGAAATGACCCGGGAAGAAGTACTCAGTGCAATCCAGCTTGGAATTGACTACAGGGTAAAGACTGTTTGTGTCAGGCCATGTGATATTGATTTGGCTGTGAAAATGTGCAGGGGGACCGAAACAGGAGTGTCCTGTGTTTTGGCGTTTCCCCACGGTACAGTTCCGTCTGAAGTAAAAAGAATGGAAGCCGAAGTATATGTTAAAAAAGGCGTTGATGAGATTGACATGGTGGCAAATTACGGTTATATCCGGTCAAAGCTGTGGGATGAAGTTGAAAAGGACATAAAGGCCGTTTCTGATGTTACAAGGCCTACTAAAGTACTGCTGAAGGTAATACTTGAAACTTCGCAGCTGACAGAGGAGGAAATCATAAAGGCAACAGAGTGTGCGATTAATGCTGGTGCTGATTTTGTAAAAACATCCACCGGGTTTTACGGGGAAGGTGCTACGGTGAGCGCGGTTCAAGCCATGCTTAAGGCGGCCGGCGGGAGGATCCAGGTGAAGGCATCGGGAGGTATCCGTAATGCCGAACAAGCCCGCGTTTTTCTTGACATGGGAGTCACAAGGCTTGGAAATGGGTTTTCCTCCACCCCTGTAATTTGTGATGATGCTGATTAGTTATCGGTGTTTTCCCATTTATGAGAGTGAAAAGCATAATATGCGGAGATTACATGTATACCGGGTATTAAGCGAAGATGGCTGACATCCGGGCAGGGCGGCAGCCATCTTTTTGAGATTTGTCATATTTTCAGCCGTTACAGTCATAGCAGCAAAGACATTCTAGTAGTAGAACCTGATAAATTTGATTGAATAAATGTCGCAAAGCAGATAGTCGTCGGTTTCGGATTCCTGAATTATTATGTAGTCTGTCCCCACCCTGATCAGGATTCCTTCACGGTCTACAAACATATTCACGCCAATCAGAAATTCTACTTTAACATACCTTCCGATTTGGGTTTGTAAAAAACCCTGTGTGAAATTAATATCACTTAAAACACTGTCTCGTACGCCACGGCCGCTGGACATTATGCTTGTTCGTTGCGGAACAGGGCCTAATGGCATCGTTGGCTGCATCTGGGGTTGCTGAAATATACTTGTCGGTGGTGCTGTTTGCTGCTGCTGTTGTTGTTGCATCATCCCTTCCTGCGGTGAATAGGTCTGATAAAACCCTCTTTGCTGCATTGCAGGTTGGAACATTTCGGTCTGCTCGGTTCTTTGTAATGGTTGTTTTACGTCTTTATCGGTTGTTTTAGGACTTACAGGTTTAGGGATGTTGGATGCATTTTCACCGTTCATTGTTAAAACCTCCAATAAACTCATTAATTATTCGTCAAGTTTCAGCGTAGCTGGGAGTGGGTGAATAAAAGCAGTGTTGAGCGATACGGTTATAATACACGCCCGTTCTTGTCGCAGGAAAGTACGTATTGCAGCTTTCTGAAAACGGATTGTAATACCACAGGCATTCACCAACTCCCCTGTGCTTGTTTCCCGAAAGCGCCCAGTCAGCTATCTCGTAATCTTCCTGCCTTGCCGGAATGTTAAATATGTTCTGGGGGTTGTACTGGCCATATACTGTTTCCATGGCACAAGTAAACTGGTATGGCTGCAGCAGAACCTTTCTTAAGTCTCCCTGGCAAACCCGCATGTATTCGCCATATGGAACATGAACCCTGTTCATTACGACAGTGGCCACTGCTTTCATCCCGCTGTCTCCTTCACCTTCGGCCTCGCATCGTATCATTCGGGCAAGCATTTCTCTTGCTGAAAGCGGCATAAACATCACCTGTTTCATGTTATTTGGAAAAAAGTAACTGTTCAGGTTGCAGAACATCGGTTGCTTATTATTATCCTATGCAAAACAAGGTGGTTGGTTCGAAAAATTTATGTTATTATAAAACAAAAATTTGCTCAGTTTCACGTTCTCAGTTTTTAATAGTGCAGCGTGGTTTTGAAGTGTGTTGCCCAGTGTCAAATCACCCGAATCACCCGCTGCTGTTAATATCTGAACAGTAAGCAAAGAAGGGAAGGAGATTATGAAAATAATAGATGTAACTCGTCCCATATTTTCCAATATGACCGTATGGCCGGGAGACGATAATGTCCTGATAGAACGGGTAAGCAGCATTTCTGACGGAAGCACGGCAAATGTATCCAGGATCGCTGCTGGTGTCCATGCAGGCACCCATGTGGATGCTCCTTTGCATTTCATACCCGGCGGCAAGAGTGTTGACCAGCTGGATGTCAGCCTTTTTACAGGTTCGGTGACTGTAATTGATACGGGGGATGTCAAATGTATCACCTGCAAAATGCTTTCGGATGTCAATATATGCGGGAGTAAGGCTGTGTTTTTCAAAACGCATTACAGCAATGTTTCGCTAAATGAACCCTTTGACACCGGTTACACGGGCCTTGACGCTGATGCAGCCGGGTATCTTGTAAACCTGGGGATTAAGGTTGTTGGCATAGATACCTTATCTGTTGAAAAATATAACAGCAATGATCATATTGTGCATAAAACGCTGTTAGGCAATGAAATTCTGATAGTGGAAGGGTTATGTCTAAAGGATGTGTTGCCCGGGAAATATGAATATATTTGTATGCCGATGCTAATAACGGGTTCTGATGGTGCTCCTGCGCGTGTAATGTTAAAGAAACCGGATTTTTAGCAGCAAATTATAGCAGGGCGCGGATTCACCATCCGCTGAGAAAACAGGTACCCGGGGCCAGAATACATGGGACTTGTCTTGTTGTCAGTCTCTTAATTATAATTATAAAATAAAACCAGGGGGAGAGGTACAGTTGATTACAATTAAAAGGGTGCAAAATAATTCTGAAATGGAACATGCTTATAAGATACGGATGGATGTATTTGTTAAGGAGCAAAAAGTCCCGGAGGAAATAGAGCTGGATGAGTTTGATAAAACGGCAGATCATGTTGTTGCATACCGCAACGGTGAGCCTGTAGGATGCGGAAGGGTATTCCTTAAGGACGGCTGTGCAAAAATCGGCCGTGTGGCCGTCTTGCCGCAGGAAAGAAAAAAAGGTACGGGAAAGCTGATTTGTGAAGAGTTAATCAGCATAGCGAAAGAAAAAGGAATTAATAAGTTCGTGCTTGATGCCCAGGTTACAGCAATAGGCTTTTACCGGAAGCTTGGTTTTTCGGTGGTCAGTGAAGTCTTCATGGAGGCCGGAATTGAACATGTCAGGATGGAAGCAATTTTTGAATAATTATGCATATTGACAAGGTATATTTTTTTCTGGTAATCTGATAAAAAATATCGGAAAAAACGATGAAGGGGAAAAAAACTGCTTTCTCATGCCATAGAGAGCTGTTGGCCGGTGAAAAACAGTGCATGGTGCAGTATAGCTCGCCCCTGAGTATTCCGGCTGAACGCAGGTCCTGTAATTAAGCCGGAACGGTGTTCACCGTTATTTGAGCAAGTGCATTTAACATGGTGCACGAAGTGGGTATATTTCTTACCAATAAGAGTGGTACCGCGGAAGTTGAGCTTTCGTCTCTTGCAAATTGCTTGGGATGAAAGCTTTTTTGTTATATAACCATTGAAGAAAAATGAGTTTGGAGGGGAATTATGAAATTAGCTTTTTCAACTTTAGGATGTCCTGATTTCAGTTGGCCGGACATTTATTCAATGGCAAAGGATCTCGGCTTTGACGGCATTGAGATCCGCGGGCTTGGTGATGATATCTTCGCAGTAAAGGCGAAACCTTTTACGGATGAGCAATTGCCGCAAACCATTGAGAAGCTGAAATCCCTTAACCTTGAAATCCCATGCCTTTCCTCCGGATGCTGCCTTAAGTATCCCGATAAGGAGGAAGAAAACGTCGCAGAGATTACCCAGTACATACTGCTTGCAGCAAAACTCGGTACACCGTTTGTAAGAATACTTGCTGATCGAAATCCTGAATCCGAAGGTGAAGTGGATGACGACGTTATTCTTAAAACGATTAAACGTTTGATTCCCATTGCTGAAAAAAACAATGTCACACTTCTTATAGAAACAAACGGGGTATATTCCGACACTTCACGTTTGTACAACCTGTTAAACCTAGCTGCAAGCGATTATGTCGCAGCATTGTGGGACATTCACCATCCATACCGTTTTGCCGGGGAAAGCCCCGGAAAGACCGTACAAAACCTCGGAGCTTACATACGCTATGTACATGTGAAAGACTCTGTGGTTGAAAACGGGAAAATATGCTACAAGATGATGGGAGAGGGCGATCTTCCCATTCATGAAGCAATGATGGCTTTAGACTCAATTAACTATGAAGGGTGTATCTCGCTTGAATGGGTTAAGCGGTGGGCATCGGATTTAAGCGATGCGGGAATTGTATTTCCACAGTTTGAAAACTACATGAGAAGATATATCGAAAAGACAAAAGGCAGCAGCATGCTCTTTTACAATAAGTCAAAAACAGGAAGGTATATCTTTCAGAAAGATATCCTGATTGATTTGACATTCCCTCAGCTGCTGGACAGGGTTGTCGATGAATTCCCTGATCAATGCGCATTCCGGTTCACCGAGATGGATTATACAAGGACTTACTCGGAGTTCAGGGATGACGTGGATACATTTGCACGTTCGCTTATAGCACTTGGTGTAAAACCGCGCGATCACGTTGCCATATGGGCGACAAACGTTCCACAATGGTTTATTACGTTCTGGGCCACCACGAAAATAGGTGCGGTTTTGGTTACCGTAAATACGGCATATAAAAGGCATGAAGTGGAATACCTGCTGCGCCAGTCCGATACACATACCCTCGTAATGACCGAAGGATACAAGGACTCCAATTACCTGGAAATTATAAAAGAAATATGTCCCGAGCTGGAGAACGCTAAAGAGGGTGAACCCCTCCATGCAAAACGTTTGCCGTTTTTAAGAAATGTTATAACCGTTGGTGCAAAGCTTAAGGGCTGCCTGACCTGGGATGAGGCATTGAAACTGGCTGAAAAGGTACCTGTTGAAGAAGTATACAGGCGGGCTGCCGCAGTTGACAAGCATGATGTGTGCAATATGCAGTACACCTCCGGTACCACGGGATTCCCGAAAGGGGTTATGCTGACCCATTACAATGTGATTAATAACGGCAAGACAATTGGTGATTGCATGGATCTGTCCACTGCAGACCGTATGCTTATACATGTTCCCATGTTCCACTGCTTTGGAATGGTACTGGGCATGACCGCGGCAGTCACTCATGGTACGACCATGTGCCCATTGACATATTTTTCTCCGAAACGATCGCTTGATTGCATAAACAGGGAGAAAACAACATGCTGCCATGGTGTTCCCACCATGTTTATAGCCATGCTGGAACATGAAGATTTTAACAAAACCGATTTCTCTCACATGAGAACCGGAATTATGGCTGGAAGTCCCTGCCCGGTCAAGGTTATGCGTGATGTATTGGAAAAAATGAACATGAAGGAAATAACCATAGTATATGGCCAGACCGAGGCATCGCCGGGCTGCACGCAAAGCCGGGTGGACGACCCGATTGAGGTGCGGGTGAATACAGTTGGAAGGCCACTGCCGGGAATGGAATGCAAAATTGTTGATCCGGTTACCGGAAAGGATTTGCCCGATGATGTGGATGGGGAATTTGTTGTAAGAGGGTATAATGTAATGAAGGGCTACTATAAAATGCCTGAAGCAACAGCGGCTGTTATAGATAAAGACGGATGGCTCCACACAGGTGATCTCGCACGAAGGTGTCCTGACGGCAATTACAAGATTACAGGAAGAATCAAAGACATGATTATTCGCGGTGGTGAAAACATATATCCGAAAGAAATCGAGGAATTCATCTATACCCATCCGAAGGTGAAAGACGTTCAGGTGGTGGGCGTGCCCGACAAGCAATACGGCGAGGAAGCACTGGCATGTGTGATATTGAAGGAAGGGGAAGAACTTACAGAAGACGAGTTAAGGGAATACATCCGTGCCAATATCGCAAAGCATAAGGTCCCCCGTTATATTATGTTTGTAAATGAGTTCCCGATGAACGCAGCCGGTAAGATTCTGAAATACAAAATCAGGGAAGAAGCTGTAGAAAAACTTAATCTTAAATCAGAGATACTTGAATAAGATAATTTATTGTATTTAAGGGGCGGAATCAATGATTCTGCCCCTTAAATCGGAATTTATCAGGAATTTGCCCATTTTATAAGCGGTATGTCATGCTTATTGAACAGCTCTTTGTGTTTTGGTATCACCCTGAATGTATATCCGTACTCTCCTCCTTCGTTGATATTCAGATCCACCGAATACCGGCAGGTTGAGGAACCGGTTTGCTTAACGAAATTCATTTCAATTGCCCTGCCATGACGGACCTGATCGTTGGTCACGCGGCCGTAATACAACTCTACCGCTACATCATCAGGAGACAGGTTTCCCAAATCCACTGTCACATTCAATGTAATGCTGTCCCCCGAATTCAAATTGTGTTCAATAACTGAATTAACACCGGTATCTGCAGTTATTTTAATATCCTGCCAGGTTCTCCGGATTTTATGTTTAAAGGCTGACAGGATTTTGGCCAGTTCGTAGTCCGACTGCTGTATCATTTTTACCCTGTTGATACAGGGAATATAATATTCCCGCGTATAGTCCAGAAGCATGCGGTGGGTACTGAATAAGGGGGTTACCGATTTAATTGATTCTTTCATAACTTTTACCCATTCGGTCGGTACTCCGTCTGCATCCCTTTTGAAATAGAGAGGGATTATCTGCTTTTCAAGAAGGCAGTACAAAGACCTGCTGTCTGCATCGTCCTGCCGGTCTTCGTTTTCATAGGGGGTTCCGTCACCAATAACCCAACCGTTCCTGCCGTTATAACCTTCACACCACCAACCGTCCAGGATGCTGCAATTAGGTATCCCGTTGATGCATACCTTTTGGCCGCTTGTGCCGCTGGCCTCCAGAGGACGCCTAGGATTATTAAGCCAGAGATCAACTCCCTGGACAAGGTGCCTGGCCAGGGCCATATTATAATTTTCTATAAGGAAAACCTTTCCTCTGAAACCTTCGCGCCTGGCTATGTCATGTATATGCTTAATGACTTCATGTGCAGGCCTGTCTGCAGGGTGTGCTTTTCCTGCAAAAATAATCTGTACCGGCATCTGGCTGTTGTTAAGGATTTTTTCAATTCTCGCCATATCCCTGAATATAAGTGCTGCCCTCTTGTATGTTGCGAAACGTCTTGCAAACCCGATGGTAAATGCATTTGCATCCATCCTTGATGCATATTCCCCAGCTTCGAAAGCAGGCATTCCGTTTAGTTTCAGCTGGTCTGTCAGTTGGCGTTTCAAGTAAGCAAACATCCTGTTTTTCAGATGGCAGTGCGTATCCCATATTTCCCTGTCGGGAATCCGGTCCACCGCTTCCCAGGTTGCAGGGTCGTATATCCTGTCCTGCCAGTTTTCGGGAAGATATTTGTTATAAAGCCGCTTGAATTCCGGAGATAACCAGGTCATTGTATGGATACCGTTTGTCACATGATATATCGGAATTTCATCTTCCGGAATGTTAGGCCACAGGCTGCTGTAAATATTCCTGGATACCGCCCCGTGAAGTTCACTGACGCCGTTCCTTTTTCCCGACATATTCAAAGCAAGTACGGTCATATTGAAATTATACGGATCTCCGGGTTTTAAGCCAAGGGACATAAATTGATCGCGGCTTAAATGTAATTGACTGTAGTAATTCACGAAATACCTGTCCATCATGTCGAGGGGAAAAACATCATTTCCGGCGGGGACGGGAGTATGCGTTGTGAATACCGTTGAAGACGAAACTACTTCCCTGGCCTCGTCAAAGGAAAGACCGAACCTGGTGATAAGTTTCCTGCAAAGCTCCAGTCCGATAAATGCCGAATGCCCCTCGTTCATATGGTAAATTGTTCCTCTTATGTTCAATGCGTCCAGCATTCTGATGCCGCCTATACCCAGGAGTATTTCCTGCTGTATCCGCGTTTCCTTGTCACCGCCATAAAGTTTGAATGTAATTGTCCTGTCATATTGGCTGTTTTCGGGCACATCGGTATCCATTAAGTATAAACTGACACGCCCGATGGCAATTTTCCAAACTTTTGCATAAACAATCCTGTCCGGTAGTTCAATTTGAATCAGTAACGGACGTCCATCCTGCGCTAATACGGGTTGTATGGGAAGCCGGGATATATCAAGGTTTGTAAAGCTGGTTTCCTGCCAGCCTTCACGGTTGATTCGCTGGTTGAAATATCCCTGTTTATAAAGCAAGCCCACCGCGGTAAACGGAAGTCCGAGGTCGCTGGCGGTTTTACAGTGGTCACCCGACAATATGCCGAGGCCTCCCGAATAAATAGGAAGTATTTCGGCAAGACCGTATTCGGCCGAAAAATATATGATGTTTTCCGATGTTTTATCAGGGTGGTTCATGGAAAACCATGTATCTTTCTGCGACATATAGCTTTCAAACTTGTTTATGACATCATTGTATCTTTCCATGAATGATATGTCGGAAATCTTATCTTTAAGCCTGTTCAGGCTTATCACCTGCAAGAAATGTACCGGGTTCTTATTGGTTTGCTTCCATAATTCCGGGTCGATCTCGCTGAAAAGATCAATTGCTTCGTGGTTCCATGACCACCACAGGTTATAAGCCAAATCTTTCAGTTTTGAAATTTCCTTAGGTAATTCGGTGGTGGCTTTGATTCTTCCTAGTATATGCATAAAAATTCCATCCTTTCCATAAAGAAATGAACACGTTCAACATGCCATGCATAACATACTTAGTATTCGTAAAACGTTGTAAATTAAACAATGTGTGCATAACTGTATTAAAAAAGTTACTGTTCGGATTAACACAAAGAAAACCAGCAACTCTGAACAGTTACTTGAAAAAATAACGTTAATGATTTATACTAATAGACAATTTACAACAGGTTATTTATTCCACTTGACACCTATATTATTGTGTGTTGTTCCCACATACGGTAAAATGAATTTTGATACTACTGATAATTTTTGAAATGAATGGTCTTAATACCAGGAAAAGAAATTATGTAAAAGGGGGTATTGAAGTGGCAGGATCAAGTGCAAAGAAGTTCGGGACATCGATGTTTGGTTTTAAAAAGGCGGATGTTAATGCTTATCTGGAAAGAGTTATCAGAGAATTTGATCAAAGGCTTAAGGAAAGGGAAGAGGAAAACTCGGTTCTTAAGTCTGAACTCAATGATTTAAGGTTGAAATACGACCAGTTGTTCAGGGAAGCTGATCCCCTGATAAAAGAGAAGGAGAAAATCGCAGGAGTACTGCTGCAGGCGCATGAAAAAGCCGAAACAATGATAAAAGAGGCACAGGATAACGCCCTGAAAGAAAAAATGCGGCTTGATCAACTGCTCGAAACCGAGAAGGAAAAAATAGTTGATATAAAACAGGAATTAAAACAGTTGAGAACCCATATAATAGATATTCTGTCCAAATATGAAAAACAGATAGATGAGGTTATTTCAAACATTGAAAACCGTGAAAAAAACTACATACAAATTGAAGTTGAACAAAAAAGCGATGAAAACAACGGATATGCAGAAGAATATGAATATGCAAATGTTGAAGAGGATCGTGCAGGATAATTAAGTCTGGAGGTATGTATGGACAACGAAATTTTACAAATTCTTTCAACAAACAGCAGGCTGACAAATGAGCAAATAGCCGTAATGCTTGGAAAAACGGAAGAGGAAGTTGCAAAAGCCATTAAGGAAATGGAGGACAGGAACATTATATTAGGTTATCCCGCTCTGATTGACTGGGAAAAAACCGACAATGATATTGTTTCCGCATATATCGAGGTGAAAGTGACACCACAGCGGGATAAGGGGTTTGATGATGTTGCCGAAAAGATCTACCAGTTTTCCCAGGTGAAATCATGCAGCCTGATGTCGGGAAGTTTTGACCTTTTTGTGGTAGTAGAAGGCAAATCCATGAAGGATGTGGCTTTGTTTGTGGCTGAAAAACTTGCAACAATTGACTCGGTTCTCAGTACTTCAACCCATTTTGTTCTGAAAAAATATAAAGACAAGGGTGTTATTTTCAATCAAAATCGTAGAGATGTCAGAGAGGCAGTGGTTTTATGAATGTACAAAAGATGATAGCCCCTCATATTGCTGCTGTCCCTCCGTCGGGCATCAGGAAGTATTTTGATCTTATCAATGAAATGAAGGATGCGATCTCCCTGGGTATAGGAGAGCCTGATTTTGTCACGCCCTATTCCATCCGGGAGGAAGGGGTTTACTCTCTTGAGAAAGGTTATACGCACTATTCATCAAATGCAGGTTTGATTGAGCTCAGGCGGGAGATCTGCAACTATATGAACAGGCGTTTTAATCTTGCATATGAGCCTGAAACCGAAGTCCTTGTTACCGTGGGCGGAAGTGAGGCAATTGATTTAGCCATACGTACACTGGTTACACAAGGTGACGAGGTTATCATTCCTGAACCGTCATTTGTAGCTTATAAGGGATGTACGCTTTTTGCCGGTGCTGTGCCTGTACCCCTCAGGTTAAAAGCTGAAAATCAGTTCCGTTTAAAGAGAGAGGATCTGGAAAAGGTTGTCACAGACAGGACAAAAATACTGATTATAGCCTATCCGAACAATCCTACGGGCGCAATCATGGAATACGAAGATTACGTGGAAATCGTGGATTTCCTTAAAGACAAGGAAATCATGATAATTTCGGATGAACTTTACGCAGAACTCACTTACTCGGGTAAACACGTATCAATTGCCAATTTTGAAGAAATGAAGGAAAGAACCATTGTTGTGAACGGCTTCTCGAAGGCATTTGCAATGACAGGCTGGAGAATAGGGTTTGCCTGCGGCAACAGGTATATTGTCGAGCAAATGAAAAAGGTGCACCAGTATGCAATAATGTGTTCGCCTACCACAGCCCAGTATGCTGCAATTGAAGCCTTGAAAAACGGTGATGAAGAAGTAAGCGCTATGGTCAGTGAATACAACAGGCGAAGAAGGCTGGTTGTCAATGGATTCAGAAAAATAGGGCTTGATTGCTTCGAACCTCTGGGAGCTTTCTATGTTTTCCCGGATATCAGGATATCAGGTCTTACATCCGATGAATTCTGCGAACGGTTGTTAATGGAGGAAAAAGTTCTAATGGTTCCGGGTACGGCTTTCGGTGAGTGTGGTGAAGGGTTTGTAAGAGCGACATACGCCACATCGACCGAAAAGCTCATAGAGGCAATAAAGCGTATAGAAAAATTCATATCCAGGTTCAAATAAAAAAAGTGCGATTTATTTCGCACTTTTAAATTTCAAATATTTTTTTGTTTTCTGTTTTCATAAATGTTTTTTAACGATTTGGTCATGCATATGCCTTAAAATGATTTTGTCCAGTTCCTGGCTTATCTTCATGATCTGTTCCCATGTACCTGTTTCAATTACATCATAAAGTTCCTTTCGTGCTTTTTTCAACTCTGACATCTTTTGTGCTCCTTCCTGCATTATCTGTAAAGTTTTGACGGTTATTGTATGTTACTGTTATTATGATAAATTACATGGGTATATATGTCAAATTACAGAATAAATTGATTTTGGATATAAATTGGGTTCAAGTTGTGATGTCACCTTGATTACATGGTATGTATCCGCAGGAAATATTTCCTTGTTTTATAGATTTATATTTTACTGTTTTATCTGTTTCTGCACGGACCGTTGCCGGTAAACCGCCCGAAGCAGTACCTGCTGACCGGTATTTCATCCGGCACCTCTGAACAGCAACAAATCGCCACGGGAAAATGTAAGTTTGATAATTTATTAGTTGCTATTATAAACTAATCATATTATTATTATATAATAACGGCAACTTTTAATGTAATAAATATTATAAACAGGAGTTGAAGCAGGTATGTTAACAGGTAAAAACATTATGATCATGGGAGTACGAAACAAGTGGAGCATAGCCTGGGGGATAGCCCTTTCATGTCTTGAGCAGAACGCCAATGTTATTCTGACATACCGGGGTGAAAGAGAAAAAGAAGCGATTGAAAAGCTTATCCAGGAAGATTATGCATCCAGAATCAGAATCTATCCCTGCGATGTCACATCAGACGAAGAAATACATGAACTTTTCAGCCAGGTGGGCAAGGATTACGGCATTATTCACGGACTGGTTCATGCAATAGCTTATGCAAATACCGAGGATTTGAGGAATTCCTTTATCAATACATCAAGAGAAGGGTTTTTGCAGGCGTTGGATATCAGCGCGTATTCCCTGGTTGCTGTATCAAAATATGCAAAAAACCTGATGACAGACGGCGGAAGCATTGTTACACTGACGTACCAGGGTTCAAACAGGGTTGTTTCAGGATACAATGTTATGGGAGTGGCAAAGGCGGCCCTGGAGTCATCGGTTAGATACCTCGCATATGATTTGGGTCCTCAGAACATACGAGTCAACGCGATTTCAGCAGGTCCCGTAAAAACAGTATCTGCAATGGGAATTCAGAATTTCGGCAATGTTCTGGATGTGGTGGAGCAAAAGGCACCGCTTAGAAGGAACATAACCCTGAAGGAAATCGGTGATACTGCTGTCTGCCTGCTGGGTGCTCATACGGCGGGTACAACAGGCCAGGTTATATACGTAGATTCAGGTTACAGCATATTGGGAATATAAGGAAGCGGCAGCTTCCTTTTTTATTGTCTTTATTTTTACAATTTGTTCATATTTTGTTCAAATGAATACTTCATAATTAAATAGGTCATATCATAAAAGCATGAAGATTCAGCGGCACAGAAAAACTTTGAAAGATTGGAGGAGCACTATGATAGAAATTCAAAATCTAACAAAACATTATGGTGAAATAAAAGCCGTACAGGATGTGAGTTTCACAGTCAACAAAGGAGAAATTCTTGGCTTCCTCGGACCTAACGGAGCGGGAAAATCTACTACAATGAACATTATTACGGGATATATACCTTCAACGTCGGGTACAGTAACAGTTGACGGGTATGATATCATGGATCATCCCAGGGAAGTGAAGAAAAGAATAGGATATATGCCTGAATTGCCACCGTTATATTTGGATATGACTGTAACAGATTTTCTTGATTTCTGTGCTCGTTTGAAAGAAGTGGATAAAAAGGCGTGGAAAAGTCAGAAGGACGATATAATGGAACTGGTAAAAATAACCCATGTACAGCACAGGCTAATCAGGAATCTTTCAAAGGGATACAAACAGAGGGTTGGTTTGGCCCAGGCACTTGTGGGAGCCCCGGACGTTCTTATACTGGACGAACCTACTGTGGGTCTTGATCCCAAGCAGATTATAGAAATCCGAAAGCTCATCAAGGCACTCGGCAAAAATCATACCATTATTTTAAGTTCTCATATTCTGCCTGAAGTAAGCGCGGTCTGCGAAAGAGTTGTTATCATTAACAAGGGAAAAATAGTTGCAGAGGATACTCCCGAGAATCTGTCGAGAAATCTCGCTGATTTTACAAAGTTCAGAATGACAATTGCCGGCCCCGACAAGAAGGTCAAGGAACTGATACAGCAGGTATACGGGGTAAAATATCTTGAAGTTCAGGGGACAGCCAGGGAAGACGAGTTTAGTTATATAATTGAAGCCGACAAGGATGTGGATGTAAGAAAGCCCATTTTCCACAAGTTGGCCCAGGCCGGTTACCCGATTCTTGAACTGAGATCATTGGGTTTGTCACTTGAAGAAATATTCCTGCAGTTAACAACTGAGGAAAAGGAGGTAAACTAATATGTTAGCTATATGGAAACGTGAAGTCCAGGCATATTTTTATCAGCCTATCGCTTATATCTTGATTGGATTTTTCTTTCTGATTTCCTCCATATATTTCACCTTTGGCACAATTGCATCCCAGGTTGCAGAAATGAACTATCTGCTTTCAAACATAATATTTATATTAACCTTCGTATCTCCCATACTGACAATGCGTATTCTGACAGAAGACAGGAAGAACGGAACCGAAGTCCTGCTGGTTACATCACCGGTGGATGTTTACCAGATTGTACTGGGAAAATTCCTTGCATCCTTTACGGTTTTCCTGGTAATGCTGGCTTCAACATTCATATACCTGATAATAATATATGTCCTTGGCGGAAAACCTGAAATACCCATGCTTATTGGCGGTTATATAGGTTTTCTGCTGGTTGGAGCATCTTACGTGGCAATCGGAGTTTTTGCTTCTTCGCTTACCGAAAACCAGATAGTGGCAGCCATAATCAGTTTTGCAATTCTTTTGCTGATTAACCTTATAGACCCCATTGCATCATTTGTCGGAGGTTTTACGGCAAAAGTACTGGATATATTCTCACTGTTGTCAAGATACAGTGATTTGAATTCAGGTATACTCGATATAACATCAATTATTTACTACCTGAGCTTTACGGCAGTTTTTCTTTTCTTAACAACAAGGGTTATTGATAAAAGACGTTGGAGTCAGGGGTGATTGACATGAAAAACGAAAACGGCAAAAAATTTGTTTTAAATAAAAGAACCTTGCGTTTCGGTTCATATTCATTCGTATTGACGGTAATTGTAATTGCAGCCGCAATAATTCTTAATGCAATTGTCGGCGCAACACAGATAAGAAACAAACTTAAGATAGATTTGACCAGCAATAAACTGTACAGTATAGGTGAAAAAACAGACGAAGTGTTGAAAGGCCTGAAAGAGAAAGTTGAGATTATCGGTCTTTTTGACGAGAGCAAAATGACTGATTCATCATACACCCAGGTAATAGAATTCATAAAGCAATATGAAGCAAAAAGCAATATGATTGATGTAAAATACGTCGATCCCGACAAAAACCCCGCCTATATACAGAATGAACTTGATCCTGACGGATTGCTTGGTGTTTCAAAATATGATTTCGTTGTAAGAAGTGAAAAACGTTCCAAGGTTCTGTCGACTTATGATATTTTTGATATAAGCTACAGTTCGTCAACTTATATGCCCCAGGTTACCGGTTTAAATGCAGAGTACGCATTTACCGGGGCTATCAGGTATGTAACTTCCGAGAATATTCCGGTAATATATTATACCGAAGGACATGGGGAGGGCAACCTGGAGGACGATTATTCCGAATTGGTGTCAAACCTGGAGTTGAACGGCTATAAAGTTGAAAAATTAAACCTGGCATCTGTTGAGAAAATTCCTGATGATGCTTCAGTCGTTCTCTTCGCAAACCCTCAACAGGACCTGACAAGCGCTGAGTTAGACAAGCTCATGTATTACATGGAAAATGGAGGAAACACCGTATTCCTTTTTGATCCCGTACAGACAAGAGTCAAGCTGACCAATTTCGAAGAGTTTCTGGCAAAATATAATCTTGGTCTTGGATATGACGTGATTTTTGAAATGGCATCCAACAGAGCGGCATACGGGCAACCATATTATTTCATGCCTACAGTTGAAAACAATTCCATCAACTCGATCCTGGAGCCTGACAAGTTCAGTCTGTCAGTAATTTACGCCCAAAGCATCGAAATTCTTAAAAACGAGAAGGAATGGATTAAAGCCACACCGCTGTTGACTACCTCATCAGATGCAATAGGAAGATCTCTGTTTGAAGGTGAGGAAGACAACGCAGGTCCGCTTAATGTTGCAGTTGCAGTTGAAAATAATGGAAACCTGAAAGCAAGCAAAACGGTTGTTATCGGTAATTCATACTTTGTTTCGGATGATGGGATGAGTATTTCCGACGCAGGCAAGAAATTCCTTGTAAACAGCATCAACTGGATGCAGGACAATGAAGCCGATATCTATATTCCTGCCAAGAAGTATTCGACACCGAGACTTCAGGGTGTCACCCAGCAGACTTTAACACTGTTGTTTATAGGACTGATCATAGTTGTTCCGTTGATTATTATGGGCGTAGGTGTATTTGTCTGGTTAAGGAGGAGACATCTATGAGCAATTTCAAAAAGCTTATTATCCCGGCAATTGTGCTGGTGCTGCTGGTAGGTGCATACTTAATCGTCACCAACCTGCCCGAGAAGGATGAAGATAAAGGAAATACCGGCACAGTCACCGAAGAGAAGGTGCAGATTTTTGACTTTGTCAAAAATGATCTTTCCGAGATTATAATTGAAAGAAAAGACGGGATTATGCATTTTAAGTACACCACCATACAGGTTGAGGAAGAAACAACCAAGAGTGACGGAACTGTTGAGACAAAAACCGTTGACAGGAATGTCTGGGTGTCGGTTGAGCCCGAAGGAATGAATGTCCGTTCCAGTTCCATAGACAGTATTGCGTGGAATGCAAACACACTGAAGGCTCAAAAAGTTATTGAAGAAAGCCCGTCGGATCTATCGGTATATGGCCTGGATAATCCGGTCAAGCTGACTTTTATAATGAATGACGGAACCCGACATGTTCTGCTTGTCGGGAATGAAACTCCGACAGGCGGAGCCTACTACGCGAAAAAGGAAAATGAGACCACTGTTTATACTATCGGTGATTATGAAGGCGATAAGTTCGTCCAGACGAAATTTGACCTTCTGGAAACCGATATCTATGAAAAGGATTATACTTCGCAGGACTTTACGGCATTAAAATTTTCAAGGAATGGAAATCTGCTGTTTGATGCGAAAGCAGATGAATCAAAAACCAAGTGGTGGCTTTCCTACCCGGTGGACGCTGAAGCACGTTACGAGAATATATATACAATTACCGAAGCTCTCGCCGGAGTTGCAGTTTCCGAATATATCGCGGAAAATGTTTCGGACCTGGGCAAATATGGCCTTGCATCACCTCCCTATGTGTTTGAATACACACTGGGCGGCAAGGAATACAAACTTTCCCTCGGCAAGTTACACACCGGCGGAAAGGCTTATTATGCCACTTTGAATGATGAAAACCTTGTATTTACCGTTTCATCAGGTTCGTTTACATTCCTGGACAAACCGATAGAAGAGATTGTAAGTTCGTTCGTGCACCTTCAGAATATTAATGACGTAAGCGAAATGAAGGTCATAATGGACGGCAGGATTGACATATCAAAAATTAATGTTGATCCCGAGGATGATGAAAAGAGTACTTACGAGTTTAACGGTACTCTGCTCACCGGAGAAAAGGATGACGATTATATAAGAACATTCAAGAAGTATTACCAGGGAGCAATAGGACTTACAATGGACAAACTTAACCTGGATGTAGATCCCGTACTGGAAAATCCCGAGGTAAGGATAGAATATACTTTGAAGACGGGCGAAAGGATTATAGTTGAACTGGTGCCCGAACCCGAAGGTGTATACTTCTATGCATTCAAAAACGGGAAGTATACCGGCATGATGGTACGCAAGAGACAGCTGGAGGATGAAAACAAAAACGGTCTCAGGGTGTCATATCCGAAACTGGTTGAAGCATTGAAAGAAAGGGAAGCATCTCAATAGACAGGCATTAAGGATAAAAAAGGGCCATATTTTTAGCAAAATCAATATAAAATATGGCTCTTTTTTTATGTTTTGCTCAAATACCCGAGCGATTGAATTGTGTATACAAAATACTGAATAATATTTTGTTGAACTTTCTTCAAATTATCTAAAATCAAAGCTTTCCGGGTTTTAAAAAATTTACCGAATTGAGTTGATTTATATGATAATAGTTGTTATAATATTAACAAAGTGACTTGTTAATATTGTAACAAATTGAATTCAATCTAACTGAGACTGGGGGTTATACTATGAGCTGTAAATGCTCAAACACCTGCGTGGATACCAAAGCGCAGGAGCTTGAAAACATTATAAAAAAGTACAAGGATGTAAAAGGTGCTCTTATTCCGGTTCTGCATGAAGCCCAGGAACTGTACGGATATCTGCCGTTGCAGGTTCAAAAGGCTATAGCCGAAGGGCTGGGTGTTCCCCTGGCAGAAGTATACGGAGTGGTTACGTTTTACAGCCAGTTTTCTCTTTATCCAAAGGGGAAATATCAGATTCAGTTATGTCTTGGTACAGCCTGTTATGTAAAGGGCGCTGGTACAATATATGAAAGATTCAAGCAGGAATTGGGCTTAAAAGGAGACGGAGTTACCGAGGATGGTATGTTTTCACTTCAGGCATGCCGTTGCATAGGAGCATGCGGTCTGGCTCCTGTTATTATGATTAACGGTGAAGTATACGGAAGGCTTGTACCCGATGATGTGACAAAGCTTATTAAAAAATACCGTGATTTGGGATGAAGGATTTATCGCTGCATTTGATGGATATAGCCCAGAATTCAATTACTGCGGGTGCAACGGTTATTGAGGTTTCACTGATCTATAGAGAAGGCTTATTGGTTTTCAGGCTGTCGGACAACGGGTGTGGTATGAATGATGAAATGCTTGGCAAGGTAACAGATCCGTTCACCACAACAAGGACAACTCGGGAAGTGGGAATGGGGATTCCATTGTTAAAGCTTTCGGCTGAACTGACCGGAGGAAGTTTTGGAATCAGTTCCCGGGAAGGAATAGGTACAACAGTGGAAGCGCAGTTTGTTGCCGACAGCATTGACAGGATTCCATTAGGAAGTATAGACAAAACATTGGGTGCATTAATCCTGGCAAAACCCGAAATTGATTACGAAATAAACTTTCAGCGTGATAAAACTGTTTTTGAGTTAAAAACAGCAGATATAAAAAGGTTCCTTAATGGTGTATCCATATGTAGTTTTGAAGTGATTGGCTGGATAGAGGAAAATATTCGTGAAGGATTGAAAGAAGTATTTGGAGGTGTTCTGAATGAAATCTCTGGCTGAGTTGGAGGCTATTAGAGAAAGGGCGTTAAAAGAAATAACCCTTCGAGATAATACAGGAAAGACAAGAGTAGTTGTCGGAATGGCAACATGTGGTATTGCAGCAGGAGCTAGACCTGTAATGAATGCGTTTGTGGATGAATTGAGCAAAAGAAATGTTCAGAATGTTAATGTAACGATGACAGGATGCATAGGTGTTTGCCGGTTGGAACCTATTGCTGAAGTTATTACACCCGACGGTGTGAAGACGACCTATGTAAAGCTGGATGCTGAAAAGGCAAGAAAGATTGTTGTAGAACATCTTATTAACGGTCGTCCTGTGAAAGAATACACAATTGGTGAGGCCGAATAAGACTGGTTTTAACCGGTGTCAGAAGGTAATTAGGGATTGGAGGGTCTAAAATGATATACAGGTCACACGTGCTGGTTTGTGGCGGAACTGGATGTACTTCATCCAAAAGCATGGATATTATAGAGCAAATGAATAAACTGCTTCGTGAAAACAATATTGATAATGAGGTTAAGGTAATTCACACCGGATGTTTCGGTTTATGTGAAAAGGGTCCTATTGTGGTGATTTACCCTGAAGGCGCAACATATTCAAGGGTTACCATTGAAGACGTGAAGGAAATCGTTGAAGAACACCTCGTAAAGGGAAGAATTGTAAAAAGACTGCTTCTTGGTGACAAGGACGCGGAAGACGTATCAAAAGCCCTTGAAGACGTTGGCTTCTTCAAACACCAGGTCCGGGTTGCACTCAGAAACTGTGGTGTTATAAATCCGGAGAATATTGATGAATATATTGCAAGAGACGGATATCGCGCATTGGGCAAGGTATTAACCGAAATGACACCTGCCCAGGTTATAGATACAGTTAAGAAATCAGGCCTTCGCGGAAGAGGCGGAGCAGGATTCCCTACCGGTTTGAAATGGGAGTTCGCAGCGAAGGCACAGGGAGATCAAAAATACGTATGCTGTAATGCTGACGAAGGCGACCCGGGTGCATTTATGGACAGAAGCATACTTGAAGGCGATCCTCACTCGGTATTGGAAGCTATGGCTATTGCAGGATATGCGATAGGCTCGAACCAGGGATATATATATGTCCGTGCCGAGTACCCGATAGCAGTACAACGTCTGAAAATTGCCATTGATCAGGCAAGAGAATATGGCTTGCTTGGGAAGAATATATTCGGAACCGATTTTTCATTCGATATAGATATCCGCCTTGGAGCAGGTGCTTTTGTATGCGGTGAGGAAACCGCGTTAATGACTTCAATAGAAGGTAAGCGCGGCGAACCCAGGCCACGTCCTCCGTTCCCCGCAAACAAAGGATTATGGCAAAAGCCTACAATACTGAACAATGTTGAGACTTATGCAAATATTCCCGTAATATTCCTTAAAGGTCCCGAATGGTTCGCAAGCATCGGTACCGAAAAGAGCAAGGGAACAAAGGTATTTGCAGTAGGCGGAAAAATCAACAATACAGGTCTGGTTGAGATACCCATGGGAACCACGGTTCGCCAGATGATTTATGATATAGGCGGAGGCATACCAAACGGGAAGAAGTTCAAAGCCGTTCAGACCGGCGGACCCTCCGGCGGATGTATACCTGCCAGCCAGATAGATACTCCCATTGATTATGATAATCTCATTCAGGTTGGTTCAATGATGGGTTCAGGCGGATTTATTGTTATGGACGAAGATACCTGCATGGTTGATATTGCAAAATTCTTCCTTGAATTCACGGTTGACGAATCCTGTGGAAAATGCCCGCCATGCCGCATAGGAACCAAGAGAATGTATGAAATACTTGACAGGATTACAAAAGGGCAGGGACAGGAAGGAGATATAGAAAAACTGGAACTGCTTGCCGAAAATATAAAGGCATCGGCATTGTGCGGTCTCGGTCAGACAGCTCCAAACCCGATATTAAGTACACTCAGGTATTTCCGTGATGAATATGAAGCCCACATTTATGAAAAGAGATGTCCTGCAGGCGTATGTAAAGATTTGTTGAGATATGTTATAAATGAGGATAAGTGTAAAGGATGCAGCCTGTGTGCAAGAAAATGTCCTGTTAATGCAATCTCCGGAGAGGTTAAGAAACCTTACCACATTGACGCCGACAAATGTATTAAATGCGGTGCATGTCTTGAAACCTGTAAGTTTGGTGCAATAAGCAAGATGGCTTGATGGAAAGGAGCGAGGGGTAATGAGTGAAATGGTAACGTTAACAATAGATGGAAAAGAAGTGAAAGCACCGGCAGGGTCTACTGTTCTTGAAGCTGCAAGAATGGCAGGGATAAAAATACCCACCCTTTGCTATTTAAAGGATATCAATGAAATCGGTGCATGCCGTATGTGCGTTGTCGACGTAGGGGCAAGAAGCCTTCAGGCAGCGTGCGTTTATCCTGTCTCCGAAGGACTTAAGGTGATTACAAATTCACCCAGGGTAAGAGAGGCAAGAAAAGTAACACTTGAATTAATTCTTTCAAACCATGACAGAAAATGTCTTACATGTGTACGCAGTGAAAACTGCGAGCTGCAAAAACTGGCAAAAGATCTGAATGTCGGTGATATACGTTTTGAAGGCGAAAACACACAGCTCCCGATAGATGATTTGTCACCGTCGATTGTAAGAGACCCGAACAAGTGCGTGCTTTGCCGCAGATGTGTAAGCGTATGCAAATATGTGCAGACCGTTGCTGCTATAGAGACCAATGAAAGAGGTTTTAAAACCGTTGTTTCATCTCCGTTTGAAATGGCGCTTGGTGATACGCCGTGCGTAAACTGCGGACAGTGTATAAATGTTTGTCCTGTTGGTGCTCTTCGTGAAAAAAGCAGCATCGAGAAGGTGTGGGAGGCATTGGCAAATCCTGAACTTCATGTTGTTGTTCAAACAGCTCCTGCTGTACGTGTGGCAATAGGCGAAGAGTTCGGACTCCCGATTGGAACCCGTTGCACGGGTAAAATGGTGGCAGCACTGAAAAGACTTGGTTTTGACAAGGTATTCGATACCGATACAGCTGCAGACTTAACCATTATGGAAGAAGGCACCGAACTTATAGAGAGGATTAAAAACGGAGGCAAGCTTCCGTTAATAACCTCCTGCAGCCCCGGCTGGATCAAGTTCTGTGAGCATAATTATCCCGACCTGCTGGATAACCTGTCAACCTGCAAGTCACCGCAGAATATGTTCGGAGCGGTATTGAAATCATATTATGCGGAAAAAATGGGCATTGATCCTTCAAAAATGTTTGTTGTTTCGGTAATGCCATGTACTGCAAAGAAATTTGAAATTCAGCGTCCCGAACTTTCTGCAACCGGGTATCCCGATGTTGATGCATCCATAACCACCCGTGAACTTGCCCGTATGATCAAAGAAGCCGGTATAGACTTCAACAGCCTGCCGGATGAGAATTTTGATGATCCGATGGGCGATGCATCGGGTGCAGGCGTTATATTCGGTGCAACAGGCGGTGTTATGGAAGCTGCCTTGAGAACGGTTGTTGACATTCTTACAGGCAAGGATAACGATAATATTGAATACAAGAGCGTCCGCGGCGTTGAAGGAGTGAAAGTTGCAGAGGTCCAGGTGCCCGGTGGTATGACAATTCGTGCTGCTGTTGCCCATGGTCTTGGTAATGCAAGAAAATTACTGGAACAGGTACGCAATGGCGAAGAACAGTATCACTTTATTGAAATAATGGCTTGTCCCGGCGGATGTGTAAACGGAGGAGGACAGCCCATTCAACCGGCAAGCGTCAGAAATACCGTAGATATAAGGGCCGAAAGGGCAAAAGCAATTTACAGCGAGGACGAAGCATTGACAATACGCAAGTCCCATAAGAACCCGAGAATGATGAAGATTTACGAGGAATATCTTGAAAAGCCGGGTAGCCACAAAGCTCATGAATTGCTGCACACTCATTTTCATGCCCGTGAAAATTACCCTGAAGAGTGCAGCAGGATTTAACGAATATAAATATAGTGGAAAAACTGAAATGGCAATACTGATGAATTTAGGGGCGGACATCCATGTCCGCCCTTTGTGTTTGTGTTCCTGTTTTAATCAGGTGGCCCTGGTTTCTCTTTCATCGTTTCCGATTATTGGTACTGCGTCCGCAGGTGTGTCGTCTTTCACGTTCAAATCATCTGTTATGGGTTTTGATGGGGTCAGCGAAACTATCACTTCGTCGGGGCTGTTGATTACCTCAAGATTGTCCGGAATTATGAGATCGCCAACCTTCAGGCAGTCGCCGACTTTCATGTCTGAAACGTTTACCTGGATATATTCCGGTATATCCTGAGGCAATCCCTTTACCGTTATATGATCCAGCTGATGGCTGAATACTGCTCCTGAGCGTTCATGTTTGGATTTCCCTTTAATTTTTACAGGTACCTGTGCTTCGCGCTCCTCGTTCAGAGAAACACGATGCAAATCCACGTGCAAATACTGCCTGTTCAAAGGATCAACCTGGATATCCTGTATGACGGCAGGGATGTATTCGTTGTTCAGGTTTATGTTATACACCGTGTTTTGTCCATAGTTCCGAAGGTTATGGAACAGAACAGAACTCTCGATTTGAATCGGAGTGGCTTCCATGTCTTTGCCATACACAACTCCGGGAACATACCCGCTGTTACGCAACCTGTTTGCGCTGCCGTTTCCCACGGTATTTCTCAGCTGCACATCCATGCTTATGTTATTCATAAAAAACCTCCTTCTGCATTTATCCGATAAAGGGATCAAACTGTATGATATTGATATCCGAAACATCTTCGATACCAGAAAGTATATCCAGATGTTGTGTTTTTTAACCGGAAAGGGCAATAATTTCGTTTGATCGCGTACTACTGCAATGTTTCCTTTGAGATGTCCGATCAGAAAAAGGCGAAACACCCGAATCAGGAACCGCGTATAAATATTGAATTCTGGTACATGTAAACAGTAACATGCAATTGCGGGACGGTTTTGGCTAATATAATACATTGAATTGTTCACATTATTGTGTTATGAATATAATAGGAAAATTTTAAGCTTTTCAGAAAGGGCAGGGGGTGTAAATTTGATAGGTATTCGCGCCCACGATGTTGGAAAAATGCCGGTAAGGGAACTGGCGAAGGCTATAGCCGAAAAAGGGTTTGATTGTACCCATTTGGCACTTCAGAAAGCAATAACCGATTACGACTTTTCTCTTGGAAAACTGAATCCCGGGATGGCAAAGGAAATCAGGGAAGCATTTTACAGGGAGAATGTTTTTATTTCGGTTCTTGGCTGTTATATCAATCCTGTGCATCCCGATGAAGAAGAAAGAAGAGCACAACTTGAACGGTTTAAGGAACATATCCGGTTTGCGCGAGATTTCGGCTGCAGTATTGTAGCTACCGAAACCGGATCGTTGAACAGGGACTGGTCATACACACCCGAAAACAAGTCTCCGAAAGCCTTCGGGATGATTGTTGAAAGCGTGGCTGAACTGGTCAGGGAAGCTGAAAAATTCGGTGTCATAGTCTGCATAGAAGGTGTTACGACCCATACGGTATCAACACCTCAGATAATGAAGAGGGTATTGGACGAAGTGAACTCCAGTAACCTGCAGGTCCTGTTCGATCCCGTTAATCTGTTGGATGCCGGTAATGCCTGCAAACAGAGGGAGATGATCAGTGAAGCCTTTGAATTATTTGGTGACAGGATTAACATTATCCATGCCAAAGACTTCATAATAGAAGACGGGGTCAAAAAGAATGCACCAATTGGGAAAGGCATCCTGGATTATCCGTTCCTGATAAAACTTATTAAACAGCGGAAGCCGGGTATCGAAATACTTATAGAAGACGCAAAACCTGAGACAATGGAATCCAGCAAACGCTACATTGAAAAACTGCTGTCAGGGAATTAACAAGTGTACAGGATTATTTTGCGATTGTTTCACCATTACGATAAGTTAATAAATGTAAGGAGGATACAAATATGAAAAACGTGTTTTCGGAAAAAGTCTGGCAGGCCGATCTTGAAAACGGGTATTACAAGAATCCCGTTTTATATGCGGATTATGCTGATCCCGATGTTATAAGGGTGGATGATGATTTTTACCTGGTAGCATCGAGCTTTAACTATATGCCCGGTTTACCCGTCCTTCATTCGAAAGATTTGGTGAACTGGAAGGTTATAAGTTATGTGGTCGACAGGCTTCCATTTCCGAATTATGATAAACCCGAGTATGGCAAGGGAGTATGGGCCCCAAGCATACGCTTCCATGACAACAAGTTCTGGGTGTTCTTCGCAACTCCCGACGAAGGGATTTTTATGTCCACAACGACAGACCCGCATAAAGGATGGGAACCATTAACCCACGTAAAAAAAACAAAAGGGTGGATAGATCCGTGTCCTTTCTGGGATGACGATGGCAATGCATATCTTGTAAGCGCTTTCGCGAAAAGCAGGATCGGGTTTAAAAGCATCCTGCACCTGTCGCGTATGAAGCCCGATGGCACAGAGCTTCTTGATGAAGGGGTGCACATTTTTGACGGAAATCTTTATCATCCGACAATAGAAGGTCCGAAAATGTACAAGCGAAACGGCTATTATTATATATTTGCTCCTGCAGGCGGGGTAAAACCCGGATGGCAGACTGTTTTGCGTTCCAGGAACATATATGGTCCATATGAAGACAGGATAGTAATGCACCAGGGAAAAACCGATGTCAACGGCCCCCACCAGGGAGGATGGGTTGATACGAAATCAGGTGAGCACTGGTTTATGCATTTTCAGGACAGGGACGCCTATGGCAGGATAGTGCACCTGCAGCCAATGGTGTGGATTAATGATTGGCCGGTTATCGGAAAGGATACGGAAAACAGCGGCACGGGCGAGCCTGTGGATATATGCAGAAAGCCGGATGTAGGCGGTGTATTCCCGGTTCGGACTCCTGATACTTCCGACGATTTCAACAGCAATACTCTCGGGCTTCAGTGGCAGTGGAATGCAAATCCCAATGAAAAATGGTATTCATTGAATGAAAGGAAGGGCTTTATACGCCTTTACAACCTTAACAATTCAAATGAAACCGGGCTTCTGTATTATGCTCCGAACATTTTGACCCAGCTGTTCCAGGCACCGGAATTTGATGCTGCAGCCAAACTGGAGTTTTCTCCCGGGGAAATTGGCGACAAGGCCGGTATTGTGATCCTGGGGGATGAATATGTGTACCTGGCAATAGAAAAAACATCCGAAGGAAACAGAATTGTATGCTGCCATGGTTCACCTGACGGCTGCGGGTATACCGAGAAACTGGTTGAATCGCACCCCGCAGAGGCAGACGAGGTAATATTCAGGGTTGATGTAAGAAAAGAAGCAGTGTGCTCATTCAGCTTTAGTTTCGACGGGGAAACCTTCAGGAAAACGGGTGATTTATTTACCGCAACTGCAGGCAAATGGGTTGGGGCAAAGCTTGGAATCTTTGCAATGAACCCGGGTACGGACAGCACAGGATTTGCGGATTTTGACTGGGTTGCTGTTAATAAGCCCGAAGATGCCGAAAAGTAAATCTGTATTTTATTAAAGTAAATATTAATACTTAACAGAGGTGGTACTATGAAAAAATACGAGAATAATTATGGTGTAAGAATGTGCGACTCGGTTATTGCAAGAAACAGTTTGCTCCCTATCAGTTGGTCTTACGATTACGGAGTAGTGTTTGAAGGTATGGAAAGAATCTGGCTCAAAACCCGTGACGATAAATATTTTAATTTCGTTAAAGCCAATATGGACATATATGTTGATTCCCACGGGTATATTGGTCATTACCAGCCTCACGAATACAACATAGACCATGTCAAGAACGGGCGGACAATCCTGATGCTATACAGGAATACGGGAGCAAGAAAATACAAGCTTGCTGCAAGCCTAATCCGTGAACAGTTAAGACGCCACCCGAGAACAAGGGAGGGCGGATTCTGGCACAAATTCATCTACCCGCATCAAATGTGGCTGGATGGCATTTATATGGGCTCGCCGTTCTATTGCGAATATGCGAAACTGTTCAATGAACCCGACGCCTTTGATGATGTGGCGCATCAAATAATTCTCATGTATGAAAAAGCCAACGATCCAAAGACAGGGCTGTTATATCACGGTTATGACGAATCCAGGGGAATGAAATGGGCCGATGATAAAACGGGATGCTCGCCGCATTTCTGGGGAAGAGCAATGGGCTGGTATGTAATGGCAATAGTCGACGTCCTGGATAATTTCCCCGAAGACCATGAAAAACGCAGTAAAATATGCGACATTTTCAAAAATGTGATTGACGCCGTTATCAAAGTACAGGATGAAAAAACAGGGCTGTGGTGGCAGGTCCTGGACATGGCTGACAGGGAAGGAAACTACCTTGAATCCTCCTGTTCTTCAATGTTTGTATATGCAATTGCAAAAGGAATGCGCCTCGGAATACTCGATGAAGGATATTCAAAGTATTGCGAAAAAGGTTATGAAGGCATTATCAGCCGTTTCATTGAAGAAGACGATCAAGGCCTTTTGAATCTGAAGGATACCTGCAAGGTTGCGGGCCTTGGGAATAACCCTTACCGCGATGGATCCTACGAATACTATATAAGTGAACCAAGAGTCACCAATGACTTCAAGGGAGTAGGCGCTTTTATACTGGCATGTTCGGAGATGGAAAAATAAAATTTTAAGGAGTGAAAAAATATGAGCTATACAACAGTTTTCAATATAACCGATTTTGGTGCGGTACCCGATGGAAAAACTCTTTGTACTGAGGCATTCAGAACCGCGGTGAAAAAATGTGAAGAAGCTGGAGGCGGTACTGTTTATGTACCCGCAGGGAAATTTCTGACCGGTGCAATTCACCTGGCAAGTAATACAAACCTTCATATTGATGCCGGTGCGGTACTGCTGTTCAGCCAGAATACCGAGGACTATCCCCTGGTATATTCCCGTTGGGAAGGGGAAGAGGCTGAAGTATATTCTCCTCTGATTTACGGTGACAAGGTTGAAAATGTTTCCATAACCGGGTATGGCACTTTGGACGGCCAGGGAGAAACGTGGTGGATGCTGCACAGGGAGAAAAAGCTTAAATATCCTCGTCCACGCTTTATATGTTTCCAGGACAGTGAAAGGGTATTGATCCAGGGAGTAAAAATCATAAATTCCCCGGCATGGACGGTAAATCCCGTTCGCTGCAATAATGTGACAATAGAAGGAATTACAATCAAAAATCCTGCAGACTCACCCAATACCGACGGAATAAATCCCGATTCGTGCAGGAATGTCCGCATATCAAACTGCTATGTAAGTGTCGGGGATGACTGTGTCACGCTGAAATCGGGTGTTGAATACAGCAAATACAGGGTTCCGTGCGAGAATATCACCATTACGAACTGTACAATGCTCGACGGCCATGGCGGTGTGGTAATCGGAAGTGAAATGAGCGGAAGTGTAAGAAATGTTACAATTTCAAACTGCATATTCGAAGGAACCGACAGGGGTATTCGTATTAAAAGCAGACGCGGCCGCGGTGGTGTCGTTGAGGATATCCGTGTTAACAATATAATCATGAAGAAGGTAATGTGCCCGCTGGTAATGAACTTGTATTATTACTGCGGAAAGGGTGGCAAGGACGACCATGTAAAGGATAAGAACCCACATCCCGTAAATGAAGGAACACCTGCATTCAGAAGGGTTCATCTGAGCAATATAACCGCCCGTGAAGCAGGAGCATGCGCAGGTTTCTTCTATGGCCTTCCAGAGATGCCGATAGAAGATATCAGTTTTCATAATGTTTATGTTCATATGGCTGATGATGCAAATCCTGATAAACCGGCCATGATGGATGATCTTGACCCGATGAAGAAACGGGGTATATACCTTAACAATGTAAAGAATGCAGTTTTCGATAATGTGAAGATTACAAACCATGAAGGAAAGGCATTCACCATTGAAAATTGCGAGGACATAAGAATAACCGATTGCACAGAATAAGAATAAACGCAAACAAGTACCTTATTATGAATGCCGGCAGCCACCTGCCGGCTTTTTTCCATGGTGCTCCCGGTGAAAAACGGCCGCTCATGGAGGTGAAACCCATTGTCTTTCAGTTTGCAATCACCCGGTGGATACCTGCATTATTATAAAATCATTCAACATGTTCCGGATCACAATAATATTTTCTATCACTATATAACAATTTAGGGTAAAATATTATTACAGCGGATATGAAAATTCAATCAGATGATATATTATTTTAATACAGTTGATAAAGTAAAAAAGATTAATAAGAGGTACAGAAAACCCGTTTCTGGAGGTGATTACAATGGCAAAAAAGGTTTACATCGACGGAATGTCGTGCAAGAACTGCGTCAGGCATGTTCACGAAGCATTAATACAGATAGACGGTGTAAAGGATGTGAAGGTCAGTCTTGAAGAAAAATGCGCTGAAATTGAGCTGGAGCATGAGATAGATGACGGATTGATAAAAGAAGCTGTCGAAGATGCAGGATACGACGTTATCAGGATAGAATAAGTTACAAAAGGTGGCCTGAATGCCACCTTAATTTTATTTATACTACCTGTTTATTGCATTACTTAACTGTGATAGAATAAATAAGCATGATTATCAGCTGTTTTGAGGGGTATAAAATGAATTTTGAGATAGTGCTGGGACAGGTTTTAATATTGTTCATAATTATCATTGTAGGCGTTATTGCCGGTAAAGCGGGTATTATAGCAGACGGTGCATCAAAAAAGCTTTCGGAGCTTTTATTATATGTGACCAGCCCGATGATGGTGCTTGGTTCATTTTTCTTTGAGTATTCCGCTGAAAAATTGATGAATGGTTTATTGGTGCTTCTGGTTGCAATCGGGTTTTATTTTATCAGTATTTTTATTTCAAGCATTCTGTTTAAAGGATTTAACGAAAAAGTTAAACCGATTATGCGCTTCTCTGCTGTGTTTTCCAATGCGGGGTTCATGGGCCTTCCGATGATGAAAGCGCTTTTCGGTTCGGAAGGAGTCTTCCTTGGCTCTTTTTATGTTGTTGCATTCAACATTTTCGTCTGGACCTTTGGTTACGCGATGTATGGAAACACAAAAGAAAGCGGTGGTATGGGAAGACTGCTGAAAAAAGCACTGCTCAATCCGTCAGTCATCGCTGTTTATGCAGGTGTTGTCATTTTTATCTTCCGTATTCCTGTACCCGATGCAGTAAAAAGTGCAGTGGATTATATCGGGGATATGACAATGCCGTTATCCATGCTTATAATCGGTGCGCTTATCAGTACCGCCGAACTGAAGAGCCTTGTAAATGATATTAGAATATATTATGTATCTGCCGTAAGATTAATTGTAATGCCGCTGCTTGCATATGGAATTCTGTATTTAACCGGGGTTCCTGAAATGATACTTTCCATTGTTGTAACAGCCCTCGCAATGCCGGTGGCGGCGACTACCACAATCTTCGCCGACCTGTTTGACAAGGATGCGGTATTTGCATCCAAGGCAGTGACGCTTTCCACAATACTGTCTATTATTACAGCTCCTTTGATAGTAGGCATGCTGTAACCATATACCGGTTTGTTATTCTTCAGAGATTTAAAAGCCTTGCAGCGTTTGTATACAGAATTGCCGATCTTTCCTGTTCGGTAAGATCCAGATTAAAAAACCTGTTCAATTCCTCACCGCAATCCCACATGGGATAGTCGGTGCCGAAAAGAAATTTATCGGTGCCATGGCCTCTGATCATGTTTACCGCTTCTTCAGGTTTAAGGAAGGCAAGGGAGCTGGATGTATCCATGTATATGTTTTTACCTTCCAGGTATTTGCGTGAATCATTCCACATCCTGTAGCCGCCGAAATGAGCGGCAATAACGGTCAGAGAAGGGAAAAGCCGAAGCACTTTTGAAAGTCTTTCAGGGCTTGAGGATGTGCGGTTTTCATCCCCCATATGAATGAGCAGCGGAAGCTTTCCCTGGATGGAAGCATAAACAGGCATCATTGATTGATCGTCAATATTGAAATTCTGGAATTCAGGGTGTAATTTAACACCCCTAAGTCCTAATGAAATAATCCGCCCGACTTCATCCTCCGGGTTTTTCATACCGGGATGAAGCGTCCCGAAACCTATAATATTGTTGTGTTCTCTTACTGTTTTGGCTACATAATCATTTATTGCCCGGACCTGTTCGGCATGGGTCGCAGATGAATGCACCACGAATCTTTCAATACCGTTTTGTCTGCCCTTTTCCAGCAGATCATCCAAGGTCCCTTTTCCGGACATTTCCATGTTGTAATAGCTGCCTATATTCAAAACAGCCTTTTCAGCAACTTTATCCGGAAAAATGTGGGTATGTATATCAATAATCCTGTACTTGTTATTCATCTTAATTCTCCTGATTTTATACGGGCCTGTCGGTCCATGTTGTTTAACAAAAATGAAGTCCGGTACCGGTGGGGTTTTTCTTCAGGAGAATTAACAACTCCTTCTGAAATCATTGAGGGCTGTTCCTGCCTTCGAAAAATACATTAGCTTTCATAAGTGCGGGAGCAATGGCTGTTGTTATTGCAATTCCGGCCACCAGCTGGATTAAATTCATCGGTACGCTGAAAACAGGTGAGATTGGGTTGCCATAGAGGATGAACTCGGCAAAATAGTAGCCTATTACCATGCAGGCACCTGAACTAAGCATTCCAAGAACAACTCCGGTACCAATACCCTTAACATTTTGCTTTTTTACCATATATAGTATAATTGCAAATATAATAATTATAACTGCAATGATCGCTGCTGTCAATTTCCATTGGGTATCCATGGCAGTTTTAATCACGTTTTCGGGAGAATCCTCCAAAACCGATGCAAGGTTATCCACCGAAAAACTGATTGCCCTCGCCAGCGCATTCTTTATTAAAATAAAGAAGGCAGTCCATACGGTTACGGTTGTTGCCGCTGAAACAAAAACCTCTTTCTTTGTCCTGTGCCTTATAACCAGTCCCATTATTAATGCCATAAGTGATTTTATAATCAACGTTGGTATTGCCCATTGCGCATATGGAGACAGGATATCGGACAGCATCGATCCCACGCCTGACGCAAAAGCCCCGTAAAACGGACCCAGCAATAGGGCTGAAAGAAATATAAACCCGTCGCCAAGATGTATATAACCGTTAATTGTCGGTATTTTTATTATGCTGGTGGACAGGAAAACAAGGGCTGTCATTAATCCCGTCAAAATGATTTTTCTCAGGTATACACTGCCTTTGCCCATTAAAATCACTCCTATGCTGTAATATATACGAATTTTGTATATTGCCTTGGTTTTTTATTATGATAGAATATAGCATATAACTGACCACTATAAAAGTGACAGTTTATTAAAATTTGAAAGGGACAGTTTATGGTTTTTGAATCTTCGTGGTATGAATACCAGCACTCAAATATGCCCAAATATGTGAGGCTTTATTTCTGCATCCGCAGAGAAATAGAAAGGGGAAACATGGAACCTGGCTGTAAACTGCCCTCAATACGCCAGGTGTCAAAGGAACTGGGATTAAGCTCAACTACCGTTGAAAACGCTTATAACCAGTTGTTGGTTGAAGGGTATATATACAGCATTCCTCAGAAAGGTTATTATGCCGCATGCCTGGATACCGGGCTATTAACGGCACGTTCAACGATGCCTGAACAACAAAATATCCGGGATGGAATTACTGCAGGGAGTAATTTTACCGATACGTCATTGTTTCCTTTTACTCAATGGAGAAAAGCCTATCAAAAGGTTTTGGAAAATGTTCCTCATATCTTGCTGAATGAAGGTGATCCCCAGGGTGAGTATGAGCTGCGCAGGGCGTTGGCTGATTATGTCTACCAGGCCAGGGGAATAAGATGCTCTCCCGGGCAGATAGTCATAGGTTCCGGTGTACAGACCCTGCTGCACATTTTTTGTGATATCGCCGACGGTTTGTTCAAACCAAAGGTAGCCTTCGAAGAACCCGGCTTTACCGATGTTCGTCCCGTGTTCCATAAGCGCGGTTATTCATTGTATCCTGCATTACTGGGTGAACAGGGCCTGCCTGTTGAATCCCTTTTTGATACTGAAGCAACTGTTTGCTATACCAGTCCGTCGCATCAATATCCCACCGGCCTTGTCATGCCCGTTCAGAAAAGACTGGAGCTTCTAAAGTGGGCCGATCAGGTCAGGGGCTATATTTTAGAGGATGACTATGACAGCGAGCTGCGCTTCGAAGGAAGGCCGGTACCGTCACTTTACAGCCTTGACAACAACCGGCGCGTTGTTTATATAGGTTCCTTTTCCACTTTACTTGCACCTTCCATCCGTATAAGCTATATGATATTGCCCGAAGAACTGCAGCTTATTTATCGGAATATGTGCCATGAATACCGTTCCACTGTTTCAACGGCAGAGCAGTTAACCCTGTCATCTTTTATCCGGGACGGAATGCTTGGAAGACACCTGCGCAAGATGCGGAAAAAATGCTCAATCAGGATGAAAGCTTTCATCGAGGCTGCAAGTCAATACAGGGAGTATATAAAAGTTTATCCGGCTGATACGGGTATTTTCACCTTGATTGAAGCAGCAAGCAAAACGGTGTTTGATACGGTTTTTAAGAACGGGATACGCATGGGTCTTGGTTTGCGTCATGTCTGGAATAATTTCTTTACATTCCGGTATGCCAGCATTCCTGAAGAGAAGTTTGCATTATTGCTGAAAGAGTTGATCGGGGAATACAAATTCTAAAATTTGAGAATTTGTATTTTTTTTGATATAATAATTATTAACTGATGTACAACCTGTAATTAAGCAAGAGTTTTTTCCTTCAGTGTGTGTCAAAGCATCTGTTTTATTACTTCATATGTTCGGCATCTTCCGTAGCAAAAAACGGTTTATTTTGATTTCTTGCAATAACAGCTTTAATGCCGGAAGGCATTTATTTTACAGCTTAATACCTGCAAATATCATGTTGAATAACTTGCGAAAAGGTGCCCTTTACTTTGCGTTTGTGCGCTGATTCGTGCAAGTATTCATTAATATGGTTATTTATCATGTAAATAGATAATTAACCAAATAATCTTCAGTTCATTTTATTTTTTGGAAAGTGAGGTTGAAAGATGGAGTATTTAAAAGTAACAGGAGAACGTTTTGAACAGCTCAGGAACGAAATATCGGACTATGAAAGTGTCAAAGGAAGTATTTTAACAGGCATTGAAGATTATGAAAAAATAGCATATCAGAAAAAGAAAATTCTTAAATACCTGAATGCTACTGAAGAAGATTACAATGATTACCACTGGCAGATCAAAAACCGTTTTACGTCATCCGAAGGACTTTCGGAGATTATTGATTTAACAGAAACTGAAATAAACCATATCAATGAAGTGGCGTCAAAATACCGGTTCGCAATATCACCGTATTACTTGTCATTAATAGTTCCCGATGATCCCAACTGTTCTGTAAAAAAGCAGGCAATTCCGTCGGGCGAAGAGCTTAATGATATGGGGGAACTGGATCCGATGGATGAAAAAGGAACGGCAATTCATGAAATAATCACCAGGAGGTATCCTGATCGTTTAATAATAAAAATAACCAATGTTTGCGGCATGTTTTGCAGGTTTTGCCAGAGACGGAGGCTGATTGGGGAAACCGATAAGATTGTTCCCAGGTCAAAAATTCAGACCGCGATTGAATATATAAAGGATAACAGGGAAATACGTGATGTCCTGATAACAGGAGGGGACGCCTTCCTTGTGTCGGATGAATTGATCGACTGGATGCTGAAGGAGCTCAGAGCAATACCCCATGTTGAAATAATCCGCCTGGGTTCGAGAACACCGGTGACACTGCCACAGAGAGTTACCAAAAACCTGGTTGATATTTTGAAGAAGTATCATCCTGTGTTTGTAAACACCCATTTCAACCACCCAAGGGAAATTACTCCGGAGGCGAAAAAAGCCTGCGAGATGCTGGCTGATGCCGGTATACCCCTTGGAAACCAGATGGTGCTGCTTAACGGAGTCAATAACGACAAGTATGTCGTAAGAAAGCTGAACCAGCAGCTTCTTACAATCCGGGTAAAACCATATTATATTTTCCATCCGAAAACAGTTAAGGGGACAAGTCATTTTTGGGTAAAAATAGAAGAAGGATTGGAAATCATGGAAAGCCTTCGCGGAAGAACTTCGGGGCTTGCAATTCCTACATATATCATAAACGGGCCGAAGGGACTGGGAAAAACCCCGATTATGCCTAATTATATGCTTTGTCTTGGTAAGGACAAGGCAGCTTTCAGGAACTGGCAGGGGGAGTATTTTGAAGTTGAAAATTATGGTCCCATTGCGTGAATAAAATTGTTGAGTTTTTACACTTTAAAATATATTATTATGTTATATCAATTTCGTAAATGGTATAATATGTAGGATCAAGGAATTATGACAGGAGATGAAACAATGGAGAGAACTGAAATAAGCAAACTCTATGAAAACACTTCGCAGTATACGAACGGTGAACAGACAGTTTGCGGCTGGGTACGCACCATACGCCTTTCCAAGACTTTTGGATTTATTGAGCTGAACGACGGTTCATGCTTCCAGAACCTGCAGGTTGTATTTGACGACCAGCTTCCGAACTTTAATGAAATATCAAAATTAAACGTTGGCAGCAGTCTTATTATAAAAGGAAACCTGGTTGAAACTCCGCAGGCAAAACAGCCCTTTGAAATAAAGGCAACTTCCATAGAAGTGGAAGGTGCATCCACTCCAGAATATCCATTGCAGAAGAAAAGGCATACCTTTGAGTACTTAAGAACCATTGCCCACTTAAGGCCAAGAACCAATACATTCTCGGCGGTGTTCAGGGTTCGTTCGATACTCGCCTATGCCATTCACAAGTTCTTCCAGGAAAACGGTTTTGTTTATGTCCACACACCGATAATCACCAGCAGCGACTGTGAGGGAGCAGGGGAAATGTTCAGGGTTACCACCCTCGACATGAATAACCCGCCCAAAGGTAAGGACGGAAAAGTGGATTTCTCAGAGGACTTTTTCAGTAAATCAACATACCTGACTGTTAGCGGACAGCTGTCGGTTGAAACTTATTGCATGGCTTTCTCAAAGGTTTATACCTTTGGCCCGACATTCAGGGCTGAAAACAGCAATACTGCACGCCATGCGGCCGAATTCTGGATGGTGGAGCCCGAAATCGCCTTTGCCGATTTAAAAGATGATATGAAACTGGCAGAATCGATGCTGAAATATATAATTAATTATGTTATGGAAAACGCTCCGAAGGAAATGGAGTTTTTCAACAACTTTGTAGACAAAGGGCTTGTTGAAAGGCTTAATCATGTTAAAAACTCGAATTTTGAACACGTAACATATACTGATGCGATAAAAATACTTGAAAAGGCCGATCAGGATTTCCAGTATCCTGTTTATTGGGGATGCGATCTGCAAACCGAACATGAGAGGTACCTGACCGAGAAATACTTTAAGAAACCGGTATTTGTCACCGATTATCCCAAGGAGATCAAGGCGTTTTACATGAGGCTCAATGATGATGGAAAGACAGTGGCCGCCATGGATTTACTTGTTCCCGGCGTTGGCGAAATTATAGGAGGAAGCCAGCGTGAGGAAAGATATGATGTTCTTGAAAAGAAGATCAAGGAAATGGGACTGGACATGGAAAACTACTGGTGGTATCTTGAGCTGAGAAAATATGGCGGCACAAAGCACGCAGGTTTTGGACTTGGCTTTGAAAGAGCATTGATGTATATAACCGGAATACAGAATATCCGGGATGTGATACCATTCCCAAGAACGGTAAATCATGCTGAGTTCTGATGGGTTGAAGCAATTTGCAACCGGGATTTGTAAGGGAGACCGTTATGAAGTTTACGAAAATGCATGGTTTGGGTAACGATTACGTATATATAAACTGTTTTGAGGAAAAAGTTGAAAATCCCAACGAATTGGCCAGATTTGTCAGTGACCGGCATTTCGGCATTGGTTCGGACGGACTGGTGCTGATCCTGCCTTCGGAAAAGGCTGATTTCAGAATGAGGATGTTCAATTCCGACGGTTCAGAAGCCGAAATGTGCGGTAATGCCATCAGGTGTGTGGGTAAATATGTGTACGACAACAGGATGACCGATAAAAAAACGGTAACGGTGGAAACCCTTGCGGGAATAAAGGTTCTTGAGCTGTTTCCAGGGAAAGACAATAAAGTTGAACTGGTAAGGGTGGATATGGGCGAGCCTGTACTGAATCCCGCGGATATTCCCGTGAAAAGCAGCCTTGAAAGGTTTATCAGCGAACCGGTTGCTATAATGGATGAAGTATACAGGGTTACCTGCGTTTCAATGGGTAACCCCCATGCTGTAACTTTTGTTAAGGACGTTAAGGGTTTTCCGTTGGAAAAGACAGGCCCGTTAATGGAAAACCACGCCCTTTTTCCGAAAAGGATAAATGCTGAATTTGTTGAAGTTGTGAACAGATCGTACCTGAAAATGAGGGTGTGGGAAAGAGGAGCGGGAGAAACCATGGCATGCGGCACAGGCGCATGTGCTGTTCTTGTGGCGTCCTGCCTGAACGGGCTGTCGGAAAGAAAGGCAACCGTAGAATTGCTTGGAGGAAACTTAACCATAGAGTGGAGCGAAGAGAACAACCACGTGTATAAAACCGGACCGGCGACTTTTGTTTTCACAGGTTTTCTTGATATTTAGGGTTTTATGATGTTTTTCGGCTATCCGGTATAATGTTTCAACATGATTATTTGTAAAGGATAAAATAATATATACTTTAATATATGTTGGAGGAGTGCATATATGGCATACGTTAATGAGAACTACCTTAAACTGCCCGGTAGTTACCTTTTTGCCGATATTGGGAGAAAAGTTAACGTTTTTAAGCAGGAAAACCCTGACGCCGACATAATACGCCTTGGTATTGGTGATGTAACGCTTCCGTTGGTACCCGCAGTAGTAGAGGCAATTCACAGAGCCACAGATGAGATGTCAAAGGCCGAAACCTTCAGGGGATACAGCCCTGAAAACGGATATGATTTTTTAGTTAAAAAAATAATTAAATTTGATTATAACTCGCGAGGCGTTGATATATCCGCAGATGAGGTATTTATCAGCGATGGCGCAAAAAGCGACACCGGCAATATACAGGAGATTTTTGGGATTGACAATATTGTTGCCGTAACAGATCCGGTGTACCCTGTATATGTTGACAGTAATGCGATGGCGGGAAGAATCGGGGATTATGACAGCGAGTCGGGAAAATGGACCAATCTTGTTTACTTGCCGTGTACCGCGGAAAACAACTTTATACCCTCATTGCCCGGGAAAAAGGTGGATATGATTTATTTATGCTATCCGAATAATCCAACCGGAACCACTCTTACAAAGGATCAGTTAAAGCAATGGGTGGATTACGCAAGGGAGAACAGGGCGGTTATTTTGTTTGATGCCGCATATGAAGCATATATCACCCAACCCGAAATACCGCATAGTATTTATGAAATTGAAGGGGCAAAGGATGTTGCAATTGAATTCAGAAGCTTTTCAAAAAGTGCAGCGTTTACCGGTACAAGATGTGCTTATACCGTAATTCCGAAAACTCTGAAGGGATTTACCAGGTCCGGAGAAACGGTTGAACTGAACAAGCTGTGGAGCCGCAGGCATTCAACAAAATTCAACGGAGTGGCATACATCGTTCAAAGAGGTGCTGAAGCTGCATACAGCGAAGAAGGACAGAAGCAAATCAGGGAAGAAATAGCTTATTACATGGAGAACGCGAGAATTATCCGGGAAGGAATTGCCGCTTTGGGAATCAAGGTATTCGGCGGCGTGAATGCACCTTATATCTGGCTGAAAACACCCGAAGGCTATGATTCCTGGCAGTTTTTTGACAAACTTCTGAAAGACGCTCATGTAGTGGGAACGCCGGGCGTTGGCTTTGGTCCCAGCGGAGAAGGATATTTCAGGCTTACCGCCTTCGGAAGCCGTGAAAATACCATTAAAGCTATTGAAAGGATTAAGAGTCTGAAGTTTTAATGAAAAATGAGCTGCCACCCCTGGCAGCTCATTTTAGATATCACTGTTTTGCTTTCAGCAGTCTTTTTATCATGCTTTCGCGGGCCAGTGCCTCAATCCTGTCGTTGAGAGGCTGTAATGAAACAAAATCCCTGTACTTTCTTTTAAGCGCTATGGTGATAAGTTCATCTGTAAGACCGGGGTTTTTCGGCAGGAGACTGCCATGGCTGTATGAACAGAACACGTTTTTATACCTGGCACCTTCATATCCGTCCTCGCCGTTGTTGCCATTGCCGTAAACCACTTTGCCCAGAGGAGATACTCCATCTCCCAGGTATGTTTTTCCCGAATGGTTCTCAAAACCTACAACAAGACTGTCGGGTTGTTGTTTTAAACCTTCAATTTTAAATACCAGGTTTCCTATCAGCCGCTTTTCATGGCCTATTGTCCAGTGGTTCATTGCGCCGAGGCACTCTATCTCGGTACCGTCGCTTAGTTTATAATACCGGCCCATAAGCTGGTATCCTCCGCAAATACAGAGAAAAACCATGCCGCTTTCAACTGCTTCAATTAACGGTTGTTTTTTAATAGCCAGCAGATCCTTGTGCAGGATATCCTGCTCGTAGTCCTGGCCTCCGCCTATGAAAACAATGTCATATTCATCAGGCAGGAAGGGATCTCCAATTGAGACCGGATGAACCTGAACACTGATTCCGCGCCATTCAAGCCTTCTGACCAATGCCTGTATATTTCCGTAATCACCATATAAATTTAAAAGATCGGGATATAAGTGGCAAATATTTATTTCATACATAAGGCTTAAACTCCCTTTTTTGTTACTGCCAAAAGTTTTTTAAATTAAATCTCTTTTTCAGCAGTTTCCTGATATCCAGCAATGCGGTATAGGTTGGAAGAATATAAAGGGTTTCACCTGCATTAAGCGTATTAAGAGCAGAATCAAGCATTGCCGGGTTGTTTTTCTCAATTGCAATATGGTCGGTAAAAATACCGGCGTACTTTAAACGTACCGCCATATCTTCGGCACGGATACCCGATACATAAATCCTGGAAACCCTGTTCTGCATGTTTTTCAACGGTTCAAAATCCACATCGTAAAGCCAGGAAATATCGGTTCCGTCGGCTGTCCTGTCATTAATCATAAAGCAAATTACACAGGCTTTTTCCACTGTTGTAAGGTATTTCAGGACCTGGCTGAGACCGGTGGGATTTTTTATTAATATAACCTGGATATTTTTCTCACCTAATGGAATTGATTCCATGCGGCCAAAACCACTCTCAAAACAGGACAGGGCTCTTACAGTCTTTTCATGGGAGAATCCAAGGGCTTCTGCAAAGGTAACGGCAGCCAGTGCATTATAAACATTATACAGGCCGGGAAGGTTTATATGGGCCTGAAAGCTTCCCGAAGGAGTGCTGAAAACAACTGTCGTGAACTCGCTTGTCATTGCAGGTACTCTTATAACATGTACCAATGGTTCGGGACGTTTATAACCACATTCCGGGCACTGGTAATAACCCAGGTGGCTGTAGGTATGGTATTGATACTCATACTTCGTTTTGCAGTAAATGCAGTATGAAGCATCGCTGTTTGAAACCTTGCCGTTGTCATCTTCAGGTTCGGATAATTTGTCCATTCCATAGTAAATAACAGGGTTTTGCACATCTCTTCCCAGGGAAGCGCATAATGAATCATCCCCGTTCAGTATCAGGGTTGTGCCGGGATTATTTATTATACCATGCCTTACGGCTTCTACGGTACTGTACAGTTCTCCGTACCTGTCGAGCTGGTCCCTGAAGAAATTGGTAACCACCAGTACGGCAGGATGTACATGTTTTGAAGATGCCCTGAAAGCTGCTTCATCCACCTCAAGCAGCGCTGTATGGGAGGTGGGCGAACCGTTGAACTTCACATCGGAAATAAGCGTTGTAACCAGCCCGCTGATTAAATTTGCCCCGGACTTGTTTGCAATATACTTGATATGGTTTTCAATCAAAATCTGTTCTATAATCCTGGATGTGGTGGTCTTCCCGTTAGTGCCCGTAACCATGATTATTCTGTATTTGGCCCCAAGAATCCGTAACAGGTCGGGGCATATGGCCATGGCCAGTTTTCCTGGGAAGCTTGTACCACCTGAACCGGTAATTCGCAATAGGTATATGGCTATTTTGCCGAGGAAAAGTGCTGAATAATAACGTACGGCGTTTATCAACCTGTTCATTTACATGCTCCTTATTTTTCCAATTCCTTAATTTGGGTTTACATATAAGTTTATCCTGAATCTATCATAATTAAAACATAATGGCCCGATGGCCCAAACGAGAATATTAAACTGTATTTTTGCCCAATTGTCAAATAAAACATTATTTGTTATGGAAATTAGAGTATTTTTATTATACAATAAATCTTAAATGGCATACAATATTGGGTCATAATTAACATAAGAGTTTTGATAAGGAGTTACTGACGAGAGGTTCGTATAACAGCGGATGATTCGGGTTATTTTGCCGGCAAAGGGAACACGTTTCAATGCCATTCTGAATCCATGGTAATTATGAGCATGAAATTAAGCGACTCCGGATATGGAGACATCGCACACTGACTATCTTGGGACTTAAGGCATGTACAAAATCACGTGCTTTGTTGTTTATGAAGGCAAAACACCTGACTCAGGACCCGCATACCGATATGCAAACTATTACCTCAGTGCAGTAACTGTAAAGATTTCCGAATAAAGAGGCATTTATGACCGGGATGTGGGACATCGTGCACAGAGGGGGTTAAGAATTGGACGCAACAGAAAAAAGACTGATAGAATTATCTGTCAGTGGGGATATTGAAGCTTTCGAAACTCTGATTCAGTCCCATCAGAAAAAGGTATATAATATAGCATTAAGAATGACAAAAAATCACGAGGACGCCCAGGAACTTGCTCAGGATGCTATAGTGCGCGCCTTTACATCAATTGGGAAATTCAGGGGAGATTCAAGCTTTTCCACCTGGTTATACAGAATAACTATGAATGTGTGTACCGACTTTTTAAGAAAAAGAAGCAAGGCGGTTTTGATTTCAATGGAACAGGGAGCGGTGGCAAATGATAACCAGCAGGCCATACAAATTGAAGAGGAAGCTCCCGGCCCAGATGAACTGGCTGAAAAAAATCAACTGAAGAAACTGGTAAGAGACGCCATGGATTCCCTGTCTGATGAACACAGGCAGGTTTTAATCTTCAGGGATATAATGGATATGTCATATAAAGAAATCGCGGATACTCTCAATGTCAATGAGGGAACAATAAAATCGAGAATAAACCGTGCAAGAGCGGGATTGAAGAAGATTATTATGCAAAGGTCGGAACTTTTTCAGGATTATGTCGTCAAATATAAAAGAAAGGGGGGAAATTCATGAACAGGTGTGAATATTGTTTGGAACATCTGTCTTCCTATATTGATGGGGAAATGTCAGAGAATGAAATGAAAGAAATTGAAGAGCATCTGAAAGAGTGCAATTCATGTGCCTATGAGTTTAATATCCTTAAGACAATTGTTTCAACCTGTAGTGAATTGGAAGAAGAATTACCTGACGGGTTCAGTTCCTCCCTGCACACACGGCTTGAAAAAGCACAGGCGGATTTATTGGCTGAAAGAAAGAGAAAAGGGAAAATAAAGGTATTTTCACAAATAGCAGCAGGCTTTATTTTGGTGGTTACACTTGGTTTTGCCATTCGTTCAGGATTTTTTGGCGGCGGATTGGTTGACGGAAGGCTTATGTCTGGAAGCAAGTCTGCACCGGATGCTGCACCGATGGCCAAAGGGCCGTCTGTTGTGGAATTCTCCGCCCCGAAAGTTTCTGGTAAAAAAGCCGGGGAAAGTACCGGAGCGGCCGAAGATGGCGCGAAAAACGAAAGTTTTGCCACTGCTCAAGGTGTGGCTGATGCAGGTGAACAACCGGATAATAAAGAGTCGGAATTTACAATACAATTCAGTGAGGAAAGAGCAATAACAAGCAGTAAAGTAAAATATGATACCGAGATTACCATAATTGTTGACGATATTGGAAAAGCAATTGAATCGATAATGGCTATAGATGAAAAAGTAGGAAAATCACGGGAAAGCAATACCGCTTATCTGCAGGATTCCATACAGGCATACAGGGGCAGTACCCGCAGTAATGTTGTCGAGTTGAAATTGGTTTATACCAGTGAAAAGGTTGAGCAGTGCTTTATAAAAGAAATACTGTCGGCTTTCCCCGACACCCAGGTCGATTCGGTTCCCTCCGCCGATAAAGATGAAACCGAAGATGACGAGGAAGCTGAAGAGGAATATATAAAAATTATAATAGAAAAGAAAAAATAGACAATACCTTTCATCCGGTATAAAAATAGTGTATTATTGTTATGAAAACTCCTCCTTATGGAGGAGTTCGGTTTATAGTATGGTGATTTACCCCTTGTAAATTTCACGGAAGCTTACCGGGAGGGAAAAATGAGTTCCAAGTTGATTCTCATAGACGGTAACAGTATTTTAAACCGCGGGTTTTATGCCCTTTCGGGACGTTCAATGCTGACTACGTCCACGGGCTTATATACCAATGCGGTTTTTGCTTTTGTAAACATTCTGAACAAGTATGTTGAAGAGGAGAACCCGGATTATATTGCAGTGGCTTTTGATCTTAAGGCAAAGACTTTCCGGCATAACATGTATGACGGGTATAAAGCTCAGCGGAAAGGTATGCCTGAAGAACTGGCAATGCAGCTTCCTCTGGCAAAAGAAGTGCTTCAGGCTATGAACATCAAAATAATCGAGCAGGAAGGGTATGAAGCCGATGATATCATAGGAAGCCTTTCGTTAAAGGCCGAAAAGGAAAATTTCGACGTGCTTATACTGACGGGTGACAGGGATTCCTTCCAGCTTATCAGCGACAGGACAAAAGTAATTCTTCCGTCAACAAAATCGGGAAAAACAGAGACAAACCTTTATGATATACAGGCTATCATGGAAAAGTACGGAGTTTTGCCCCGTCAACTTATTGAAGTTAAAGGGCTTATGGGTGATTCCTCGGATAATATTCCAGGTGTTCCGGGAATTGGCGAGAAAACCGCATTAAGCCTTATTTCAACCTATGGAACCCTGGAAGGAGTATACGGGCATATTGATGAAATCAAGCAGCCAAAGCTTAAGGCATCGTTGATTGAATATAAAGAACAGGCATTCTTAAGCCGCACCCTGGGAACCATTGTCAGGGAACTGGATTGCTGTGGTTCCCTGGAGGATTTAAAGAGGAAAGAAATAAACCGCATTGAGCTTCTAAATGTTTTCAGAAAACTCGAATTTGAAAGCCTCATTGCAAAAATGGATCTTTTATCTGTCAATGAACAGGAACTGCCCAGTACTTTGAAAGAGCTTAATATAAATCATATTGCGACAAGGGAAGACCTGGTGAAATGGGTTCCATACCTGATGAAACAGGAAACCGTTGCCATTCTTCAGCTGATTGACAAGGAGGATTCCTTCAGTTCCCAACTTTCGGGGCTGGCGCTATGCAGCGGAGAAGAGGTATTCTATTTTGAAACCGGCAATGAGCTTCCCGAGAATTTACTGGCTACAGAATTAAAGGAAATGTGGCAGGACAGGAATATTCATAAAACAGGGCATAATATCAAGGAATGGATTACCTGGCTGTTAAAGCAAGGTATTGAATTTGACGGCCTTATCTTTGATACCATGATTGCCGAATACCTGATAGACTCTTTACGAAGCAGTTACCCGATATCAAGCCTTTCATACAAGTACCTGAACCGTACCGTTCCATCACTGGATGAGCTCCTGGGAAAGGGCAAGGGATTGAAAAAGTATTCCGAAATTTCTTCTGATACATTGGCCGAATATAGCTGTCAAAACGTGAAAGCCATTTATGATCTTTGGCAGTTGCAGAAAAAAGTGCTTAAGGATAATCAGCAGGAAGATTTGTATTATAACATAGAGCTGCCTCTTGTAACCGTTCTTGCCAGCATGGAATACCATGGTTTCAAGGTGGATGCGGTAAGGCTCAGGGAATACGGGGAAGCTCTTTCAGCCCGCATAGAATCCCTTGAAAAAGTTATATATATGCTGGCCGGAGAAGAGTTCAATATAAACTCAACAAAGCAGCTTGGTGCAATATTGTTTGAAAAGTTGAAGCTTCCGGTTGTAAAAAGCACAAAAACCGGGTATTCTACCGATGTGGAAGTACTGGAAGAGCTGTACCACAAACATGATATAATACCATATATCATTGAATACCGGCAGTTGACAAAGCTTTATTCAACGTATGCAGAGGGCCTTGAAAAAGTAATAAATCCTGTTACGGGTAAAATTCACTCCAGTTTCAACCAGACGGTAACTGCCACCGGCCGCATCAGCAGTACCGAACCGAATTTGCAGAATATACCCGTCCGACATGAAATGGGAAGGGAAATACGGAAAGCTTTCATTCCATCGTCTGAAAATGCAGTGTTTGTTGATGCGGATTATTCGCAGATAGAACTTCGGGTACTTGCCCATATAACCGGTGATGAAGCATTGATTGATGCTTTTGTCAACGGTGAGGACATTCATACCTCCACTGCATCGCTGGTATTTGATGTGGAGCGGGAAAATGTAACACCTGAACTTCGAAGACGGGCAAAAGCCGTGAATTTCGGCATTGTTTACGGCATCAGTGACTACGGGCTGTCAAGGGACCTGGGAATCACACGTAAGGAAGCCAAGCGGTATATAGACGGGTATTTTGCAAAATATCCCAGGGTGAAGGAATATGTGGAGCAGATTGTCCGTATAGGCCAGGAGCAGGGGTATGTTGAAACCATGTTCCATAGGAGAAGGTACCTGCCAGAACTGGCATCCAAGAATTTCCGCCAGCGTTCCTTTGGACAGAGGGTCGCCATGAATACGCCCATTCAGGGTACTGCGGCCGATATTATTAAAATTGCAATGGTGAAGGTTTATAAAGCGTTAAAAGACTCGGGTCTTAAGTCCAGGCTGATTTTGCAGGTACACGATGAGCTGGTTGTTGAGACTTTCGACCATGAACTTGAAACGGTTAAAGAACTTGTAAAGGAAAGCATGGAAGAAGCAGTTAAGTTAAATGTTCCGCTTATTGTAGACGTTTCAATCGGCCGGAACTGGTACGAGGCATCGTGAAGACTTTTAATTATCTGACTGAAATGGGTGAAGGAAATGTTTATAATAGGACTTACCGGGGGTATTGGTTCGGGGAAAAGCACAGTCGCCCGCATTTTGCAAAAGCTTGGCGCAGAAGTGATATATGCCGATGACATAGCAAAAGAAATAACCGAACCCGGTATGCCGGCATACCGTAAAATTATTGAATATTTTGGCGAGGATATAATCGGAGAGGATAACAGGATTAACAGAAAAAAACTTGCTGATATTGTTTTTTCAAACAGTGGTGAATTACAGCGTCTGAACGAAATAACCCACTCGATAGTGGTGGATGTAATCGCAAAACTTATTGATGAATACCGAGATTCAGGTAAGGAACTTGTTGTTGTTGAAGCCATTGTTCCGGTGGAGCATGGATTTCTTGATGTTGTGGATACCGTCTGGGTGGTGTTGGCCAACGAGTCGGTAAGAATTGACAGGGTTATGGAAAGAAACGGGCTGACATATGAAGAAGCCAAAAAAAGAATCAGGTCTCAAATGTCAGATGAAATGTATATATCAATTGCCGACAAAATAATATATAATGACGGATCCTTAAAAGAATTGGAAGAGAAAGTTCGGGGATTATTGAGAGATGAGAATTATAGCCTATCATAAAAAGAGGCTTTCATATATTTGCATAATTCTTCTTTTTTTTATTTTTATTTTTGCCGTTGCACCTGCATTATTGAAGAGTATGTTTCCTACTCCTCACCTGGATATTATTGAAAAATATGCCAGGGATCATCAAGTGAAGATTACAATGGTCTATGCCGTGATGAAGGCCGAAAGCGGATTCAGAACCAGGGTGGTATCCCCTAAAGGTGCAATAGGTCTTATGCAGATAACCGAAACAACCGGCAGATGGATAGCATCCGAATTGGGAATACCCGAATTTACAACCGATAAACTTACCGATCCTGAGCTGAATATCAGGTTGGGCTGCTGGTATTTGTCGTATTTGCTGAAGCGTTTCGACGGCAATACCGAACTGGCCCTTGCCGCCTATAATGCAGGGGAAGGAACCGTTAAAAGATGGATTGATTCGGACATAATCAGGTGGGAAGACTCCAGGATCAAATCACTGCCATATAAAGAAACCGAAGAATATCTTATGCGTGTCAACAGGATTTATTTTGTATACAAAACTCTTTACCCCGAACTGGATTCGTGGTAAACTTTAATTGTTGGGGGATATATTAATACGAAATATCTGGAGGTTCCTATGATAAACACAATGTTTGAATGGGATTTGTTATATCCTACCAATAATCTGCTTGAACCCGGAAGTGTACGCATATCGGTTCAAAAACCTGATTTGGAGGGCCGTCTTCCTCTGTTGATATCGCCGAAAACAGAACACAATCCCCTGGACTATGTTGAAAAAATAGTTGATGCCATTCAGTTCGGCATATTCAACAGGGTACGCATTGATATTAAAAATCATGGTATTTTCTTTATCAAAACAGAAAATAGTAATTACATAAGACTTGTTTACAAGGATGGCAAACCCCTTATTGAATCATAAAGAAACTGCATAAACTTATATATTCCGGGAAATTTATCCTTGATTTTATTTTATGGTCTGATAAAATTAATATGATATTTTTGTAACAAACTTAAATTCTAGGTTTAGGTTTGATTTCTTATATTTTCGATATAGATGGGAGTGAATGGAATTGCCACTAGTTACAACAAAAGATATGTTCAAAAAAGCATATGAAGGAGGCTACGCCATTGGAGCCTTCAATGTGAACAATATGGAGATTATCCAGGGTATTACCGAAGCAGCGAAAGAAGTTAATGCACCGTTAATTCTGCAGGTGTCTGCAGGTGCACGTAAATACGCAAATCATACCTACCTCATGAAGCTGATAGAAGCTGCTGTTATCGAAACAAATCTTCCCATAGCCGTACACCTTGACCACGGTGATTCTTTCGAACTTTGTAAATCCTGTATAGACGGCGGATTTACATCGGTAATGATAGATGCTTCACATCTTCCTTTCGAAGAAAACATCAGGCTGACCAAGCAGGTTGTAGACTATGCTCATCCGAGAGGTGTTGTTGTAGAAGCCGAATTGGGACGGTTATCAGGTGTAGAGGATGAAGTAAAGGTAGCAGAGCACGAAGCAGTTTACACCGATCCGAAGGAAGTTGAGGAATTCGTCACCCGTACCGGTGTTGATTCCCTGGCCATAGCAATTGGAACCAGCCACGGTGCATATAAGTTCAAGGGCGAAGCCAAGCTGCGTTTCGATATCCTCGAGGAAGTGCAAAGAAGGCTTCCCGGTTTCCCGATTGTTCTTCATGGTGCATCCTCAGTTATTCCTGAATACGTGGAAACCATTAACAAGTATGGTGGGCAGATGCCCGGAGCTAAAGGCGTTCCGGAAGATATGCTCCGCAAGGCTGCTTCAATGGCAGTTTGCAAAATTAACATCGACTCAGACCTCCGCCTTGCAATGACTGCAACCATTCGCAAAGTGTTTGCGGAAAATCCGGGCGAATTCGATCCCAGGAAATATCTTGGTCCTGCCAGGGAGGAAATCAAGAAAATTGTCAAGCATAAACTGATTAATGTTCTTGGTTGTGCAGGAAAGGCATAATTAATACCACTTTGAAAGTTATAAAAACGGAACGGCGCAGCTTAACTGGCTGCGCTGTTATTTTTACCTGCAGGAAAATGTTCAATTGTGTTCCATAATCCGATCAGCATATTGATTACATTTCATCACAGGTATTATACCGGTGGCGGCGAATTACACGAATGGCAGTTTTTAACTGTTTTTATTGCTTATCACAAGGCTTTTTTATATTCCGAGGGAGTAAGGCCTGTAAATTTTTTAAATACCTGGCTGAAATACTGTGGATCTGAAAAACCAATCTGATTGCAGATTTCATAAATCTTATACTCGGTTTGGCTGTCCAGCAGCTCTATTGCTTTTTCAATCCTCTTTCTCATGACAAACTGGGAGAATTTCTCGTTTGTTTCCTTGCTGAAAAGTCTGCCAAGGTAATTCTCATTCATGAACAGAACTTCTTTTGCCATGTATGTTAAGGATAAGTCCGGGTTATGTATGTTCGCATGCACGAAATCCATCATTTTTTTTACAACAGAACTGTATTTTTGTGTGTTGTTTTTATAATTATCATTTGTAATTTTGGCGGTAATTTCCATAATAAAACCATATATTTGGTCAAGGGTTTCCATGTCCTGGATCATGGTAATCTTTTTCATATAATATCCTAATTCCTCCTGCCTGCATTGCCTGATAATCACCTGGTAAAGCTCGGAACAGTATGATTTTGCAAGTTCGGTATCCATTTTATCCAGCCTGATTTTTTCAAAGAATGCAGCAAGTTCCTTCTTCGCCGGTTCAATGTTTCCGGTACGAACGAACATGGCGATTTTATTGAAATCAAAATCCAGGCTGTAATTTCCGTACTCATGCATCATAATATCTTCCCGTGAGATTATGCTTCCGACACCCACGTAAAAGGAATATTGCAGGCATTCCTGTGTTTCTATGTACATACGGTGTATTTTGTCAAAACTGTTGGTATTACTGACTGCAATTGTCAGGTTAATCCCGTAATAGTTAAAATAGGCAGATTTTATTTTATCCAATACATTATTCAGAAAAGAGTTATCCTGCGAATTTATCAGCAACAGTGCTTTATCTTCAACCACAGTGCTCAGATGGACATTTACACCATACTCAATCATTATTTCTTCAGATACTTTGTTCAGAGCAAACTTTTCAATATAATCGCATTCCCTTTCGGGTTTTAATAATACCATCTTAAAGCTGTCACAGGAGATTTTGAAAAGATTCCGGAAAAATATAATATCTTTTTCACTGTATGCCCTGCTGAAAATGCAGTCCCTGAAAAATTGCTCCTTTACCTGGGGAAGTATCTTTTCAAGACTTTTTTTGGCTTCAATGAAAAATTGCTCTTTTTTTTCCCTGTTCTTTATTTCATCAACGATTTTAACCAGAACAGGTATAATTTCGTCTTCATCACAAGGTTTTAGAAGATAATGTCTTACACCATATTCTATGGCCTTGCTTGCATAATCGAACTCACCGTAACCCGACAGGATTACAAAAACCGTATCGGGTAACTCAGCCCTGACTTTTTTTATTAAGTCCAATCCATTCATACCGGGCATTTTAATATCGGTTATAACAATCCGGGGATGGTGCATAATAATCTTGTCATACGCTTCCAGGCCGTTCTGTGCGGTTCCGACAAGCTTTAGATCATAATTTTCCCAGTCAATAAGCTGTGAAATACTGTCCAGGATAATCTTTTCATCATCGGCAAGCATGACTTTGTACAATGGATTCACCTCTTACTTGGATATGACGTTATTTTTATTTTACATAAAATATTTTCTCTTGTACATGTGCCGGTTAAGTAATTTCTTCCATTGTTACACCCGCAGTGTTATAATTGACTTATACTGCAGTTATTCAATTCTCAATATCACCGGTCATTAATAATCAATGGGGGCGAATTTATTGAGAATAATAAATAAATTCAGAAATCTGAAAATTAAAAACAAATTGCTTATATTAATGTTCGCATTGATATTGTTTGTCAGTTTTTCAAGCATGTTCGCATTGCAAATATCATATAACATATATGATGAACAGTTGATAAACCAGTCGTCGGTCATTCTCAACCTTTATTCAACGAATATCGAGAGCGAGTTACGAAAGATGGAAGCCCTTACTTTCAGTATTCTTTCCGATCAGAAGGTGCAGTCCTATCTGAAAAACATTTATGCTGAAAACAAGTCCTATGAAAGGACGGTGGCTATAAGTGCTTTTTCCCAAAGATTAATGGCTGAAGCGCAAGCCGAAAGCTATATAGCTTCAATGGGGTTTATTGATAACGAAGGAACCGCCTATGGGGTTGGACGGCATACGAAACTTTTCGACGACAGTGAGAAAAACAAGCTGGTATCTGCTGCAAGAGAGAAAAAAGGCGGTATTACCTGGCTGAAATCTTCGGGTGAAGACAATATTATAGTTGCAGCAAGGGATATACGGGCCTTGGAAAACATGGAATCACTTGCAGTATTGTTTATCAGGATTGATCTCAACAACCTGATTAACAGGTATGTTTCAATGGAATCGAAGTATAAATCCAATCTGCTGATTTTATCGGACAACAGGATTATATATGACAATACCGATGATTTGAACTTTGATATAAATGAATTCCTGAAAAGCAGGGTACGTTCATATTATGTAGATAACATCAACGACGAAAAGTATTTAATATATTACGGCACTTCAAAGTACACTGACTGGACATACGTGAATATTCTTCCGTATGACAACATATTTCAGAACATAACAAGAATGAGGACTACAATGATTGTTGTATTTATTCTCGTATTGGCGGCTACGACGCTCATCGGTACCAGATTTGCAAACGGTATAACAAAGCCTATAACCGTATTGAGCAGTAAAATGGAAAAGGTCAGGGATGGTAATTTCGATTTGTCCCCGATGAATAATGAAAACATTTTTTCCAATGATGAGATTGGCCGGTTAAATAATGACTTCAATGTTATGATAAACAGAATAAACACTCTAATTAATGAAAACTATGTTAAGCAGCTTCTAATCAAGGAAACCGAGTTAAAGGCCTTGCAGTCACAGATTAATCCGCATTTTTTGTACAATACACTGGCATCGATAAACGCACTGGCAAAAATGAACGGTCAGGATAAAATATCCGCCATGGTAAAATCACTTGGAAATTTGCTGAGGAGTGCGGTAAAAAACAAGGAAATTGTAATATCAATAAGGGAAGAAATAGGTTTGCTGAATGACTACATTACCATACAGAAGATACGCTATGGCGAACGCCTGGATTTTAGCCTGGAAGCAGATGAAGAACTGCTTGAAAATTCAATATTGAAACTTACGCTGCAGCCAATTGTTGAAAATTCCATCACGCATGGACTTGAAAATTTAACAGGGACATGCAGAATTAGTGTTACAGCAAAACAGTTTCAGGACCTAATCAGAATAGAGGTAACAGATAATGGTCCCGGCATAGATGAAGATGTTCTGGAAAAACTGAAAAATATGGAACTCGAATCCAAGGGGTTCGGCATAGGATTAAGCAATATTGATAAAAGAATAAAACTGATTTTCGGCGAAAAATACGGGATCCAATTTAAAAGCCGGTTGGATAAGGGAACTACCGTATGCATCGAATTACCTGTGGTTAAAAACATTGGGCCGGATGCAAATTCGCAGAATATGCTCATATAACAGGTTATGCATGGTTGGATACCTGTAAATATTAATGCATGCTGCATAAAAAAGCAGCATAATGATCTCAACAGGAGTCTTTACCTAACGCATCAACTCCGGAGAAATCACCTCAAATGGGATTGTCTGATTTTTCAATAAAAAACTCAGATTTTTTTATGGTTTATTTATGCAATTTTAATATAATTTAAGTTGCAGATATTGTTTTTATACCATACGGGCCCTATGGTATGAGAGCAAATGATAAATCTTTGTTCCCAAAAATAAAACGAAGGAGTTGAATATTAATGAAAAAGGTTTCATTGTCACTGATGTCAATGTTACTTGTTCTGTCATTGTTCATTGCCGGGTGTTCACAGGCCAGGGATGTTGACGAAGTAAAAACAGAGCCGACAAAAGCCGCAGCCGGTGAAACAGAAGAAGAGAGTTCAGCAAAACCAGTTGTATTAAGCATCACCTGGTGGGGGTCACAAACAAGGCATGATTATACAACAAAACTTCTTGAGATGTATTCCGAAAAAAATCCGCATGTAACTTTTGAGTCAACACCGTCAGGGTGGGACGGTTATTTTGATAAACTGGCCGCACAGGCGGCAGGAAATACCATGCCGGATATTATCCAGATGGATAATCTTTATATAGCTACATATACAAAGAACAAAACGATTGCAGATTTATATCCGTTCGTATCTGATAAAATTCTTGATTTAAGCGATGTACCTGAAGCAATGGTTAAAACCGGTGAAATTGACGGAAAGCTTACCGGTGCCATACTATCAAGTACTGCACTGACAGTTCCGTATAATCCAGATGTTTTTGCCGAAGCAGGTGTTCCTGAACCAACTCCGAACTGGACATGGTCGGAATTTGAAGAAGCAATGCTGGCCATTAAAGATAAAACAGAAAAATATGGATATGCCAGTGACGTTTTGACAGATACAAATCTGCTAACATATTGGATCAGGCAGTATGGCAAATCTTTATACTCAGAAGACGGTACTGAGTTAGGGTACGACGATGATCAGATATTCGTCGATTATTTAAAGATGCTTTACAGGCTTACCAAATCAGGGGCTATGCCTACTGCAGATGAATGGATGCAAATTGCAACAAAAGGCAAGGAAGCAAGACCCGTTGTGACGGGAGATGCCGGGGCAATGTTCGAATGGGCGAATTTCGGCGTTATAGTTGAGTCGGTGAATCCAAATCTGAAACTGGCAATACCACCATATGCTGATAACGGTACCAAGGCACTCTGGATTAAACCCGGAATGTTTTTCTCTGTCGCTGAATCATCGTCAAATAAAGCGGAAGCTGCAAGGTTTATCAGCTGGTTTATCAATGATATAGAAGCAAACAAGATAATCAACACCGAAAGGGGTATTCCTGTTGCATCCAAGGTTAAGGAGGCATTAAAGCCGCAACTGACAAAACAGCAGATGGCGATGTTTGATTACCTTGATTTGGCGGCGAATGAACATGCAGGCCCTGTTAGCCCGCCTGAACCGGCAGGTTCTGCGGAAGTAACAAAGGCTATGGCAGATCAGATCAACCTGGTTTTATATGACAAGAAGACTCCGGAACAGGCTGCGGCAGATTTCAGAAAGGCTGCCAATGAAATTCTGGCAAGAAATGCTCAAAACTAGTTGATTTAATATTTCCATAAATCCCGGCAACGGGCTGGCTGCCTGTTGCCGGGAAACAATGTGAGGTATGACATGAAATTGCTGGCGAAAAAAAGAAAAAACGGTATTGAAAACTTAACAGGTTATATCCTGATACTTCCATGGCTGTTTGGTTTCCTGTTGTTATACCTGGTGCCCATGCTTTCATCTGTTTATTTTTCGTTTACTAACTATAATTTGTTGAACGAACCGAAGTTCATCGGTCTTGATAATTACAGAAGGATGCTTTTTAATGATCCGACGTTCTGGAAATCCCTTGGAGTAACATTTTATTATGTTTTTGCACTTGTACCGCTAAGATTGGCTTTTGCACTTTTTATAGCAGTGCTTTTGAATACGAAAATGAAGTTCCTGGGGGTTTACAGGGCTGCGTACTACATTCCTTCAATTGTAGGGGGCAGTGTTGCGGTATCAATAGTATGGAGACAGATGTTCGGCAATAACGGTGTTCTCATGTCCTTTCTCAAACTTATAGGAATACACCAGGAAGTATCTTTCATCGGTAACCCTTTTACTGCAATATGGACGATTATTTTACTGGGAGTATGGCAATTCGGCTCTTCAATGTTAATATTTCTTGCTGCTCTTAAGCAAATACCACAGAGCTTGTATGAGTCGGCCATGATTGACGGGGCAAACATGTGGCAAAAGTTTACAAAAATTACATTGCCAATGCTGACACCTATTATATTCTTTAATCTGGTATTGCAAACCATAAATGGATTCAGGGCGTTTACCGAAAGTTTTATTGTAACACAGGGAGGTCCTCTTGACAGTACTCTGCTTTATGTTTTATACCTGTACAGAAGAGCATTCACATATTTCGATATGGGATACAGCTGCGCTCTTGCCTGGGTTCTTGTTGGCATTATAGCCGTAATGACTCTCCTGATTTTCAGGTCTCAGACTACATGGGTTTACTATGAATCGAAGGAGGGGGAATGAATTATGAAAAAATCCAATATGGGAAAAAAGCTAAAGCCGGTGTTGTTTCATCTTTTTGCAGCTACTGTAGGTTTTTTTATGGTATATCCGCTGCTTTGGACAGTAGCAAGCTCGTTTAAACATAACAGTGAAATTTTTGTGAATTCATACTCTCTCGTACCCGAAAGATGGGCAATAGCAGAAAATTATACTACCGGTTGGAAGGGTATTTCAGGCATATCATTTGGAACTTTTTTGCTTAATTCATTTATTGTTTCCGCTTTAGGCACCATAGGCGGCGTTTTATGCTCCATGCTTGCCGCATATGCATTTTCACGGGTAAAGTTCATCGGAAGAAACTTCTGGTTCATGTGCGTTATAATTACACTGATGGTACCCAACCAGGTTATGATTGTTCCGCAGTATATCATTTTTAAAAGACTGGATTTGATAAATAAACTTCAATCACTTATTATTCCATGGTTCTTTGGAAGTGCATTTTTTATTTTTCTGATGGTGCAGTTTATCCGCGGAATACCTGTAGAGCTGGATGAAGCCGCAACAATAGACGGTTGTGGTAAATTGAGCATATTCTTTAGAATAATACTCCCGTTATTAACTCCTGCCATAGCAACATGTACCATTTTCTCGTTTTACTGGATATGGCAGGACTTTTTCCAGCCGTTGATTTTTATGAGTAAACCTAAATATTTTACAGTTTCTCTTGCACTAAACATGTATCTTGATCCCAATTCATTCAGCAATTATGGTGCGCTTTTTGCGATGTCGGTTGTTTCTGTACTTCCTGTAATAGTATTATTCATAATGTTTCAGAAATATCTTGTAGAAGGTATAGCAACAACCGGGCTGAAGGGATAGCCTGTTTTTATGCAAACCAATCATTTTCTGACGATATGAAAAATATAAATATGAGCAAACTGACTTTCAGGATATACAATGAGTTTTTGTATATCCTTTTTTTCTGTCCCTTAAATAAATCTTAAGAAAATTTTAATTATTTTGCCTATTCAATTTTAATTTTCAAATGTTCATAATGGTATTAAGGAAAATAACGCAACAAAAAACTGAGTATATTGCCATACTTCACCAATTATAATACGTATTATATAAGACAACATAATTTTTATTGTACCGGCGAAAGATTACATATATAAATTCTTTTGGAGGCGTTTAATGAATGCAGAGTGAAATTGAAAAACATACTAAATGGAAACCACCGGCAAGTGGGTTTTTTATTTTGTCAATACTTGGAGTAATGCTGCTTATTTTATTTAAAAACCATAGCATGGATGAGATACGGGATTTGTTTATCAGTATGGATATCAAGTGGTTGCTGGCGGCAGTTGGATGTATACTTCTTTCCTACTTGTGCGATACAATGTGTTATTATGAGATAACCCGGAAGATTTACGGAAAAGCATCAATACGTACAGCTTTTCGTGTTACTATGTCCGGAGTGTACTTTAATTCTGTTACACCGTTTGCATGCGGCGGCGAGCCGTTCCAGATAAGCTGCTTAATGAAAGACGGGGTTCCGGTGGGAAGCTGCGCCAATATTGTTATGGTAAAATCAACAATATTCCAGGCATCGGTTTTTCTTTCCAGTATTATGTCATTTGTTATGAATGCAAAGTCACTAAACCGCATGGTCGGAAAGTTGAACCTGTTTTTTATAATCGGGGTTTCAATAAACGTGGTTATAATTTTATTTTTGCTGTTATTCCTTGTAAATAAGAGTGTTGCCCGAAAAGTTGTGAATTTTGTCTTCAGGCTGCTTGGAAAATGCCATATAATCAAAAAACCTGAAAAGTATATACGAAAAAAGGAAGAAGGTATTGAATGCTTTATTAATGCAAGCAGGTTGATATTCAGCGATCTCGGGGTAATCATAAAATCTTTTTTATACCAGCTGCTGAACCTGCTGTTAGGTTATATTATCCCGTTTTTCCTGCTGCTTTCCCTGGAGGGGAGATACGGATCCATTGTGGATATCATAACATCCCAGGCCATACTCCGGCAGATAACCGCCTATATACCGTCCCCGGGTGCCGCAGGAGGTGCGGAAGGAATCAGTTATTTCTTCTTCCGGAACTTCTTCACAAAAGTACCGGTTGTATCGGTAATACTTATCTGGAGAATTTTAACCTATTATTTTAATGTGGCTTTTGCAGGATTGTACCTGTTGTTTATCAAGGAAAAAAAGGAGAAGACGGTTTTAGGATTTATTCGCCATGGAAAAGCGGCTTGATCGGTTCTCCCGGCGCCGGTTAATACCGTTGCAGCTGAGTATAGTAAAGATGACACCCTGTGCCGGGAGTAAGCCGTTAATAGGAGCAATGATATCATCAAACCGATTATTGTTTGATTAAACGGGGGATGGCCGAATATGGCATATAATGTTTTGATATGTGATGATGAAAAAGACATAGTTTCAGCCCTTAAAATCTACTTGTCTGCAGAAAATTATAACACTTTTGAAGCGTATACCGGGAAGGAAGCCTTGAAAATCATAGAAAACAACGATATCCATCTTGTGCTGCTGGATATTATGATGCCTGAAATGGATGGACTTACGGCCATGGTAAGGCTGAGGGAAAAATACAATATACCCGTTATTCTGCTGACGGCAAAAAGTGAGGATACAGATAAAATACTGGGCCTTAATATAGGAGCCGATGATTATATCACAAAACCGTTCAATCCCGTTGAAGTACTTGCAAGGGTCAAGTCTCAGCTAAGACGTTACATGCAGCTTGGCGGTGCCGGGATTAAGCCGGTAAACCTTGTTATAGGCGGAATAGAGTTGGATGATAAAGCCAAGACAGTTACAGTTGACGGTGAAACAGTCAATTTGACACCCAAAGAATATGAAATTCTGAAGCTTCTTATGGAGAACCCGGGCCAGGTGTTTTCTCCAAGAGAAATATACAGGCGCGTATGGGACGACAATCCATATGGGTCGGAGAGTACCGTTGCAGTACATATACGTCATTTACGGGAGAAGCTGGAGATAAATCCCGCTGAACCAAGGTATTTGAAGGTGGTATGGGGACAGGGTTATAAAATTGAACGGGGTGAAAGATGATGAGCAAAATAACTCACAGCCTGGTTTGTAAAACAATAGCTGTTTTTCTGTTCGTTATAGCCGCAATGGGTTTTATAAGTGGAATTTTTGGTTTTACCATATTATATCATTATGACTTATATGAAGGACCGGTTGAAAAAGTAAAAAGCAAGGTATTCAGAAATATTACATGGAATTATGCCAATTCTGTATACTTTGAATATATACATAGCCGGGATGAACTGAATCAGAAAATAGAAAACTTACCACTGGAAAGCAAAAATTTCTTCTTTATACTGAAAAATGCAGACGGTGAGGTTTTACTGTCCAACTATTCAGGACAGGAATATGAGTTCAGCTGGACATTTGATTTCAGCAATATAGGTTTTATAAACGATTCGGACGGTGATACAGGCAGAATATATGAAGAATTTACAATGGACTGCTTTGTTAAAAAGCCTCTTGATTCCGGTGATAATTATCATTTTTCATGGAAACTGATCGATTTTGGCTATAAAATGCGTTATGCCGTTATTATAATTACCATTCTGTCACTCGTTGCCGCAATTATCCTGTTTATTTATCTTATGTGCAGTGCGGGCAGAAGAAAGGGTGAAAACAATATCATACCCAACGGGATTGACAGAATCCCGTTTGATCTTCTTGTAACAATCGTTCTGTTTATCGGTTTAACCGAGGCGTTGATTTTCAATGAAACAACCGGCATAGGCGATGAAGGTTATATAATACTTGGTTTTACATTTGCAGTTATTGATATACTTCTTGTTTTGCTTGTTTGTATGAGCTTTGCGACCAGGTACAAGCTGGGAGGATGGTGGAAAAACACGATTATATACCGTATTGTAAGTCCGGTTTTCAGAATCCTGAAAAAAATCGGAAGTGCCGTAAGGTATATCATTAAGAATCTGTCGCTTGTAAAGAAAACAATCCTTGTATTAATCTGCATTATATTACTGGAATTCATAGGATTATGGATTGGGTATGATAAAGATGGATTGCTGGTATTTTTCTGGTTTACTGAAAAGGCAGTTTTATTTCCTGTTATAATTCTTGTCTCAATAAACCTTCATAAATTGCAGCAAGGTGGTCAAAAAATCGCGGCGGGTGACTTGGATTACCAGGTTGATACCGGGCATATGTTTTGGGAGTTTAAACAGCATGGTGAGAATTTGAACCGGATCAGCGAAGGTATGTCAAAAGCCGTTGAAGAGAGATTAAAAAGCGAACGGTTCAAAACCGAGTTAATAACGAATGTATCCCATGATATCAAGACTCCCCTGACATCGATAATCAACTACGTGGATTTGATAAAGAAGGAAAATATTGAAAATGAGACGCTGAAAGAATATATTGACGTCCTTGACCGCCAGTCATCACGGCTTAAAAAATTAACCGAAGACCTGATTGAGGCATCTAAGGCCTCCACTGGAAATTTGCCTGTAAACATGGTTCCAACCGAGATTGGTGTGTTGTTTTCCCAGGCTGCAGGCGAATATGAGGAAAGGATAAAGAATGCCGGGCTTGGACTGATTCTTGAAAAATCCGATGAAGATATTTTAATCATGGCGGACGGAAGATTGTTATGGAGAGTATTTGACAATTTACTGAGCAATATAGTAAAGTATGCACAACCTTCAACGCGGGTTTATTTAAACCTGGAAAAAATAAGAGGGCAAGCCGTTATAACATTCAAAAACATATCGAAGTATGCACTGAACATAACAAGTGAAGAACTGCTTGAAAGATTTGTCCGTGGAGACAAGTCAAGAAACACCGAGGGAAGCGGACTGGGTCTTTCTATTGCCAAAAGCCTGACAGAACTGCAAAAAGGAGAACTGGAGCTGTACATAGACGGAGATCTGTTTAAAGTGGTATTGAAATTTGATATAATATAATAGCTTCCGCCAAAAAATGTAAGTTTCATAGAGACGGGATGAAAATAATTTATCATGATTGGGGCGATTATGTTGATACCAGAACCGCTATATAAAAACAGTTATATCATTGGTTACCGGGATGTTGATTTTAACAAGAACCTGAGGCTAAGCTCCCTGTTTGGTTATTTTCAGGATACTGCCAGCCTGAATGTTGAAATGCTGGGAATAGGCGTGGAGACTATTGCCGAAAAATACTCGGTTGCCTGGGTGCTGACAAAGATACTGGTTGAAATATACAGGATTCCTTCATGGAATGAAAAAATAACTGTTGAAACCTGGCCTCATGAACCGAAAAAATACGAGTTTGACAGGGATTTCAGGGTTTGGGATGAAGAAGGAAATATATTGGCATCTGCAATTTCAAACTGGGTACTGCTGGATATTAATACCAGGGAAATCAAAAAAAGCGATATCATTGAATCGGATTACCCGCACATATCCTTTATTGAAGAACGTGCGTTAGACGGCCGTATCAGGAAGCTGAAACCTTACGGGGAATTGGAGGCTGTTTACAGAAAAGTGATTGGATACAGCGATACCGATGTAAACGGGCATATCAACAATGCGAAATATATAGATTACATAATGGACTGCTTTTCTATGGAAGACCATAAAAAGCATACGGTAAAGTCAATCCAGGTCAACTACATCAAGGAAGTATTCCCGGGAGATGCACTGGTACTTTTCAGAGATATATCAAAAGCCGGTTCAAACCAGGTTTATATCGAAGGCATACATGAAGCCGATCAAAAGCCTGCCTTCAGTGCGGAACTGATAATAGGTCAAGATACGTGAAAACCATGATTTTGAAACTGGCAGAGCAACGTCTGCCAGTTTAAGCTTATTATACCTTTACTCAAACAGTTAATCCGGCATAAATTCCCGTAAGGAAAATTGATACAATTATCCTGTTATTCGGAAAACAACTGTTTTGCTTACGGATTGAAAACAACAACCAGCAGCATCTTAAACCGTTCGGTTGCCAGAAGCGCATGGGGGATACCTGCCGGCATCACTATTGTTTCACCCTTTTTAACGTTATATTTTTCTTCTCCTATGGTTATTTCAGCTTCTCCGTCGAGCAAATAAACCAAAGCGTCTCCGGTGGATGAATGGGAGCTTATTTCTTCACCTTTGTCAAATGCGAATAATGTTACGCTTACATTTTTGCCCTGTGACAATGTTCTGCTGACCACCTGGCCTTCCTGGTAAGCAACCAGACCTTCCATGTTCAGAACCTTTGAAAACTCTATGTTTTTGATATAATTTGCCATGGTTTGCCCTCCTCCAAGACCTTTTTATGTACTGACAATATAATATCATATACCATTTTTCTTTTACGTATCCCAAGCTACATTTTGATTGAAAAACCATTGTATGCTTTAAAATAGTGGTTACTCTTCAGAGGACTTGTTTGAAGTATTATTTTGAAGGCGTTTATATGGATTCTGCGCTCTTTGTGAACTGACATTGGTTCCAGTTTTGATTTTGATAAGTAATTCGTCTGTTTTTGCAAGCTGTTGTTATGGAACTTCTGAACAGTAACAAGTAAAAAGCCGGTGCAATCATTAAACCTATTAAGGAGTTTTATTTGGTAAAATAATGTGATAGAATAAATTATACTTATAAGCAGTCGAAATTTAGTAGATTAATTACAAAGAGGAAGAGCTTGATTGGCCTCTTCCTCTTTATATTCGTTTGACGGTTGATAAAATTTTGACGGCAGGCATGGTTGATTTGGCATATATTGGATTAACCCTGGGAGGTATGATATGAAGAAAACGCCATTATATGACAAGCATTGTGAATCGGGGGGCAAAATAATTGATTTCCATGGCTGGGCATTACCTGTCCAATACTCGGGAATCATAGACGAGCATAAACATGTAAGAAAGGCGGCAGGGCTTTTTGATGTTTCCCACATGGGGGAAATTACAGTTGAAGGGCCCGATGCTGAAAAGTTCATCCAGAAAATGGTTACGAACGATATCAGCAAAGCAGGAGATTATCGCATTGTTTACTCCCCGATGTGTTACCCGGACGGGGGAGTGGTTGATGATTTGCTTATATATAAATACTCACCCGGGTATTATCTATTAATTGTCAATGCATCAAACAGCGACAAGGATTATAACTGGCTCAGCGAAAACCTGGAAGGAAGGGTCCGGATTAAAAACCTGTCCGAATATTATGCACAAATGGCTTTACAGGGGCCTGAATCAGAAAAGATTCTCCAAAAACTTGTAGGTATTCCGCTTAAAGAAATCAGGTTTTTTAATTTTCTGCCCGAAGCTGAGATTTGCGGTAAAAAGGCAATAATATCAAGAACAGGATATACCGGGGAGGACGGGTTTGAAATATATATAAAAGGTGAATATGCTCCTCTGTTATGGGATAATCTCTTACAGGCAGGCGAGGATTCCGGCCTGGTACCGGCAGGGCTTGGAGCAAGGGATACGTTAAGGTTTGAAGCAGCTCTGCCGCTGTACGGTAACGAGTTGTCCCGGGATATTACTCCGCTGGAGGTGGGGCTTGATCGTTTTGTAAAACTGGAAAAGGAGAGTTTCATAGGCAAGGATGCGCTTATTAAGCAAAAATCCACAGGTCTTAAAAGAAAATTGGTGGGTTTTGAGATGATTGACAGGGGAATACCCAGAAGTGAGTACGATGTTTTGGTTAACGGTGAAAAAATAGGCTATGTAACATCGGGGAATTATTCTCCAAGCCTTGATAAAAATCTTGGTATGGCTCTTGTGGATTCAGCATTTGCCGAAATAGGCCGTGAAGTGGATATATCAATAAGAAACAGGGCATTAAAGGCAAGGATTACAGAGCTGCCTTTTTATTCAAAAAAATATGCCAGAGGATGACGTTTAATTACTGTTCGGAGACTGGTATGACCAGCGGAGGGTGATTTGATGCAGAGCCACATTCTTCAAAGCCGCACTGCATCCCGTTAAAATGGGAGCATGAAACTGAATGGCCCTGTATATTGGGCCCCGGTTTTATACCGCAGAGGTGAACAGTAATACGTTTTTGTTTTTACGTAATCAGGATACTATATTATTTGGAGGTTATTTCATATGAAATTTTTAGAAGGTCTGAAGTATTCAGAAGAACATGAATGGGTCAGAGTTGAAGGGAAGAAAGCTTATATAGGCATTACAGATCATGCACAGCAGTCCCTTGGCGACATTGTTTTTGTAGAGATCCCTGAAATAGGGGTTGAACTAAGCAGGGGTGATGTATTAAGTGTTGTTGAATCTGTCAAGGCTGCTTCCGATGTGTATACACCCGTGTCGGGCAAGGTAATTGAAGTTAATGAAGAACTGGCCGACAACCCCGAAAAGATTAATGAAGACCCGTATGGCAGCTGGATTGCGGTAATAGAAATGAGTGATGTATCAGAAACTGATCAGCTTATGGACATGAACGATTATGAAAGGTTCTGCCAGGAGGAGGAATAACATGTCTTATATTCCAACCACGGATGAACAACAGCAAAAAATGCTTGCCGACATAGGTGCCGGAAGCATTGAGGAGTTGTTCGCCGATATTCCTGAAAGCGTTAAACTGAAAAAAAGGCTTGATATTCCAAATGCGCTGTCTGAACTTGAACTGTCTGCACATATGCGGGAGTTGGCCGGAAAAAATGTCAATCTTGATCATTACACCTGTTTTCTTGGCGCGGGAGCATATGATCATTATATTCCAAGTGTTGTGACAAACCTTTTGTCCCGGCAGGAGTTTTATACCGCTTACACTCCTTATCAGCCAGAGATAAGCCAGGGAACACTGCAGGCTATATTTGAATACCAGACTATGATGTGCAGCCTTACGGGAATGGATGTATCAAATGCATCACTGTATGACGGGGCGTCAGCTCTTGCTGAAGCTGCCGCAATGGCTTGCGAAGCAACAAAACGAAAAGGAATAATAGTGATAAGAAGCATACATCCCGAAAGCCGTGAAGTCCTGTCAACATATGCAAGGTTTAAAGGCTTGACCCTGTCAGAATGCGGTATAAAGAACGGTGTGACGGATTTACAGGAACTTAGGGAAATGCTTGACAACAATACTGCGGCCGTTCTTGTCCAGAACCCGAATTTCTTCGGCGCCATTGAAAATATTAAGGAAATTGCTGAAATTGCCCATGATAATAAATCTTTGCTGGTTGTGAGCTGTGATCCTATTTCTCTGGCAATTCTGAAAGCTCCTGGGGACATGGGAGCCGATATTGTTGTCGGTGAAGGGCAGGCGCTTGGGAACCCGCTTGCCTTTGGCGGGCCGTATTTGGGTTTCATGGCTGCAAAAAAAGAGTTCACAAGAAGAATGCCCGGAAGAATAGTGGGAGAGACGGTTGACAGGAGCGGCAAACGGGGATATGTTTTAACGTTGCAGACAAGGGAACAGCATATCAGGAGGGAAAAAGCGACGTCGAACATATGCTCGAACCAGGCCCTGAATGCTCTTGCGGCAACAATTTACCTTTCGGTAATGGGCAAAAAAGGACTTAAAAGGGCAGCCGAACTGTCGGCAAGGAAGGCTCATTATGCTTACAGGAAATTGATTGAAACCGGTCTTTTCACACCGGTCTTTGACAGTCCGTTTTTCAAAGAGTTCATGCTTGTTTATCATGGAGACGTGGAGAAATTAAACAAAAATCTGCTTGAAAAGAAAATAATCGGAGGTTTTTCTGTGGATAAGTTCTATCCCGAGTTCAGGGGAGGGTATCTTGTTGCAGTTACTGAAAAGAGGACAAAAGAAGAGATAGACAGGCTTGCATCGGAGGTGACTTCAGCATGTTGAAAAAGGAAGAAAAGCTGGTTTTTGAACTCAGCGTACCCGGAAGAAGTGCAAACCTGTTGCCCGGGTGCGACGTGGAAGAAACCGAAATCAGCGAAATGATCCCCGAAAGTTTTTTGAGAGAAGGTGAGGTTGACCTTCCTGAGCTTGGAGAAGCAGATGTTGTAAGACATTTTACACACCTGTCGCAGAAAAACTATGGTGTGGATTCAGGGTTTTATCCGTTGGGTTCATGCACAATGAAATATAATCCAAAGATTAACGAAGAGGTTTCAAAACTGGACGGTTTTACAAAAGTACACCCGTATCAGCCCGAAGAAACTGTACAGGGCTGCCTTGAACTTCTTTATAAAACCGACAGGTTTCTTTCGGAAATCACAGGAATGGACCGGTTTTCACTGCAGCCTGCCGCAGGCGCCCATGGCGAAATGACCGGGCTCATGATAATAAAAGCATTCCATGAACATAACGGTGACTATAAACGTACTAAAATCATTGTACCCGATTCAGCCCATGGTACAAATCCCGCCTCTGCTGCTGCAGCAGGTTTTGACGTAGTGGAGGTCAAGTCTGATGACAGGGGCGGTATCGACATTGATGCACTGAAGGAAGCAATGAGTGATGAAATTGCCGGGCTTATGCTTACAAACCCTAATACGCTTGGGCTTTTTGATGAAAATATTGATGTGATTGCCCGGATTGTCCACGAAGCCGGAGGTTTACTGTACTATGACGGGGCAAACGCAAATGCGATAATAGGAATTTCAAGGCCCGGGGATATGGGTTTCGATGTTGTGCATCTTAACCTGCACAAAACTTTCAGTACACCGCATGGGGGAGGAGGTCCGGGTTCCGGGCCGATAGGGGTAAAGAAGCAGCTGGTGCCGTTTCTTCCAAGGCCTGTGGTGGAATATGACAATGGCAGGTATTATTTCGATTATGATCGTCGGCTTTCAATAGGAAAGGTTAAATCCTTTTACGGAAACTTCCTGGTTGTTGTTAAAGCTTATGCCTATATACGGTCTCTCGGTGCCGAGGGACTTAAAAAAGTTTCCGAAGCCGCGGTGCTGAACGCCAATTATATAAAGGAGAAGCTGAAAAACTACTACCAGTTGCCTTATGACCGCACCTGCATGCACGAGGTGGTTTTCTCGGGACAATGGCAGAAGGAACATGGAGTATCCACCCTGGATATTGCCAAAAGGCTGCTGGATTACGGGTACCACCCTCCTACAATTTACTTCCCTCTTATCGTGAGGGAGGCATTCATGGTTGAACCCACAGAGACCGAAAGCAAGGAAACCATCGATGAGTTTATAAACACCATGATTGAAATAGCAGAAGAAGCCAGAAAAGAACCTGAAAGGCTTCACAATGCTCCGCTGAACACCCCGGTGCAAAGGCTCGATGAGGCCAAAGCAGCCCGCAATCCGGTTTTAAAATATGAATGCAGGTAATATATTGTTTATAACTATTATCCAATACTGATATCGATAAATTCATGGGCCCGGATATTATCAACCCGGTTAAGCAATACCCGGGCCTTATTTTTTTATTAACATTGCCGGAAGCACGCCTATGTTTTTCATATCGGTTTTTTTGTGGTAGACATAACCATCCTCACCAACGACCCTTACGGTGGAATCCATTGAATAGGGTGTTCTCAGCCAGTATTTAGCACCTTTTCTTTTTTTAAATTCATGGCTTTCCCATTCACTGACACTTAAAATGAAGACTTTCTCCGGGTGCTCAACCTGGTATGCATCATCATAGTTCTGGGTGACATACCCGGGAATGCAAAACCAGTGATGGGGCTGTGACCCCGATTCCTTGAAGTCCTTAAATACCGGAGCCAGCAGAGTTTTTCGTTTTACCGAATCAATCCTGTTTTTTTCTTCGTCTGAAAATTCAAATAAAAAGCCGCTTTCAGAATCATCATTTAGCCATTTCCTTATGTCGGATTCCAGCCAGTAATTGCCGTCCGAAGAAAAAGGACGATAATCGATGATGTCCTTTGCTATGATAAAACAGTGGGTGTCGGTTTCGTCCAGGACTTCCCATTCTATAGGCTGACCTTTGTACTTGCCGAATACAACAAGGTCATTTTTTATAAACTCCATTTCTGCAAGTATGAAGGTTACCAGGATAATAATGGATCCGAGAAATGTAAGAATAATCCTCCTGTTAATCAAATCCTGCGTGGCAAGCTTCATAATATCTGCGGCTAATAAAATGATCATCGTATCAAAAAGAAGATTGAATAAAAACATATGCTTTATCAGGTCTGCTTCACCATTGCCTATAACGGGGAATATCCACTGGCTTGCAGTAAAAATCATGAGCAGTGTCTTTACCGGAATATATTTACCTGGTAATTTGTATTTTTGCTTTTTTAATAAAATAAACTGCCGAATAAGGATTGATGTATATAATAAAAAAACCAGTGTCACCATGATAAAAGCATACCCTGTGAATTGCTTCCGCACTATTTCCCAGACTGTATTCCGGCTGGCAAATTTTAATATCTCGGTATCATCATCAACCATCATATTTCCCAGGTAGGGAGGACGGATGAAAATGCTTGCTTCAGCACTTATATTTAGTTTTTCAAGCATCCTTTCGGGGTTTTTCAAATAATACAGTGAAACCTCCAGGGGACCCGCTTTATCGTAGATTTCTTTCTGAAATTCATCGCTGAATATGTCAAACCCTTCCAGGTCGCCGTATACGTTTGTATTTGCAAGAACAGAATATTTAGTATCTATACCAAGCTTATTCAGATCATTTTCGGGATTATCGGAATTTTTCAGTATGCCAAAGAATATGGAATGATAGTTGTTTGGCTTTTTCATCCAATCGGGTATCGCCCGGTAAAAATAAAACGAAGCTGAGAATACAAGGCAAATTCCAATGGCAGCAATAATCTTTTTTCCACAAGTCTTTACGTCATGGAAAAAATATATGGAAAATGCACCTATCAAAAAACCCAATGGTATGTTTGCCACTTTTGCACCGGTAAATACAATGCCTGCCATAAAATATAAAATCATCAACACATAACTTTTCTTCCCGTTTTGGACCATTTCAAGCAGAACTGAAAACCATGACAGAAAACCCGACAAGATTGCCGATTCACCAAAAAATGAATTATAGTAAAGAAGATAGCCGATGTTATAGTATATTAACATGATAAGCAGTAAAATAACAAGGTCATAAGCCTTTTTTCCTGTTCTGAGGTTTTTGTACATCAAAGCGGTTGAAATACTGTGAAGTATAAGAAAAATAATGGACAGGACGATAATATCAAAATGGCTGATGGTCTTGTTTTTTAAGTAAAGTACAAGACCGCTTGCAAGCTGGGCTGTTTTTACGAACAGGTATTGGGTGGTTTTTAAATTTACTTCATTTTTTATACCGGGATTTGCAACAAACCTGAAAAAATCACCCAGGTTGCCGAAAGACCTGGTATATTCGAATTTACGCTGGAAATAGAAAAATTTCAGGTTATTATCAATAATCATCCCGGTGGGTTGGCAGATTCTTATGAAGTCGGTATTGTCAGCAAGTCCAGCAACCGGAGGAAAGTACAGAAGAAATGCACCAAAAATAAAGAGAATAAGGGCCAATGCCATATAATTACAGTCTCTCAATTCCATCCCCCTAATGTGAATATAAAATGATGCATTTTTTTTTATTATTTCCGCGGCAGAAAAAAATACACCCCGGCTTGGTTAACCGGGGCGTATTACATATTAAATGGTAAAGGTGTTATTCAAAAATAATAACCGCTTCTTTATGTTTTATCCGAAGGGCAACTGTTTCAAGAATGCGGAATACATGATTAAGATCCTTTGATTCCAGGTATGCGGTTTCTATATCCTTTCCAACTGCAAGATCCATGTATTGGGGTTCGGAGCATACCAAAACTGCCTTATTGCTGCCAAGAACGGGTGCATTGAAAAGATTTCCGTCCAGCATTTTTCTGATTCTTTCTTCTTCCATTATACCCAAACCCGGATGGATATGCTGCAGCTGTACGTACAGATCGGGACTTAGTACCAGGCTGTATCGGCCTATCAGATTTTTACTCCGTAATACTGATAATCCTGTTGCTACATCCCTGAATGCGTTGTCATCGGCATTCCAGTCACTTTTTTGCAACTTAACCGTACCCTCGGCGGTAAACAGCCCTTCCACACCCAGGAATTCGTTTCCGAAAAAGATAAGAGTATCTTCCTTGATTGCAATTGCCTGTGCTGCCAGTTTAACTTTTGAAAGATCCAACGGCAGGCCCGTGGAATTACTGTGCTCGATATCTCTCCAGTTAAGGGTGAAGTCTTCATAGATTTGGGGCAGCTCAACAAATTTTCTTCCGGTTGTTTTTACAAAACCATCACTGGATTCTTCACCCGAATTTACGGTGTCTATGTTAATGCTTCTGACTCCGGCACCTAAAGGCCCATATAATGGAAGAAAACGGCGCCCGATAATATGTGTCCTGACAGTGTTTACGACGGTATTATCAATATCCGCCCAAAATCCTTCGGAGAATGATACTGTATCACGTGCCAGAAAATCCATGGTTCTCCCTCCTTAATTTATCATAAACTAACGTGTTATTTCAACAAACTGCCTACAGTTGAAGCGGGATTTGTTTTTATACCCAGTTCCTGCATCATTTCCTTAACTTCCTGTTCACCTTCCTCGAAAAGCTCCGCTTCTCTTGGATCCAGGTGTCTTAAGAGTGTCATCAGCTCGCCGACATGGGCCTTTTCTTCATCCCTGATATCTGCCAGCACTTTCTTTGCGAATTCATCGTCTGTTGCCTGAACATGGGCATCATAAATAAAGATAGCTTCAAGTTCGCCTGCTATATCCTGGCGAATTGCCTGAATCAGTTCTTCCTTTGTTATTTTGCGTGGAACATTTCCACCGAATGGATCACCAAAAATGGCCATAAAAACAACTCCCTTCAATATGTGTTTTATTGGAATTTTTTGAATTGTTGAATAAACGCGGCAGAACATAGAAGTCTGAACAAAATATATTTAGTATATACCCAAAGTTTGATTTCCTAATCATCAAATTCATATAATATAAATTATGCGACGCAAATAAAGTTTTTTTGATGAAATTCGCAGCATCTTTTTCCGGTAACCGGGGAGATATTGTGCAATGCCTGAAACAGTCGCTGCACTCGCAAGATGCATGG
>Ga0134097_1000090_pt1 | contig 108227 bp, 94 predicted proteins | sample 8_3taG_FD_94450 | JGI IMG/M metagenome (GOLD analysis project Ga0134097, IMG submission 94450) | Switchgrass degrading microbial communities from high solid loading bioreactors in New Hampshire, USA - 8_30_10_142_A2 metaG | ecosystem: Engineered > Bioreactor > Semi-continuous > Anaerobic >... | reverse complement strand
GTCGAATCGATATACTCCCAAGCCATAGCTTTTTACATCGTTTCGTTTTACCTGTGGTTTTAAAAAGGCTTGGAGCATATTATCAGACAAAATACGGCCATCAAATAACGCACGCCAGAGGATATCCAAATCTTGAGCGCAGGTAAACAAGCCTCCGTCAGATCCTCCTATAATGGGAAGCTTGAAAATATTTGTCTGCCAAAACCCAGATTCTGTTTCTATATATCCATAGGCTGTGTTGGCAGGAAGAGCATCCATTCGATAAAATCCGGTATGACGCAGGTTAAGCTTATGGATGATTTCGTCTTTAACATACTGCTGGTAGGATTTCCCGCTAGCAGCCTCAATAACCAAACCTAGCATGACAAATCCTGCATTGGAGTAACCAAATCTTGATCCAGGTTCAAATTTCTGAGGTAGTGGAGTAATCATTTGCAGATAATATTCCAGCCTATCCCATAGGTAGACAGGATATTTATTGGTCAATTCCTGCTCATGTTCATAAGAGTTGGGAGTTTCTTCATCAATATAGTCTCCAATACCGGAAGTATGCGTCAGAAGATGATATATGGTTACCTTCCTGTTTATCAGTCCATGATCATAAGGTAGTACATCCCACAGCTTATCATCAAGAGACAGTTTCCTTTCATCAATCAGCTTACAGACTGCTAATCCGGTAAATAACTTAGTTCCGGATGCTATTCCGAAAGCCGTGTCGCTGTTGTTTGGCAGTTTCTCACTTAAGTTTCGAAATCCGCAGCATTTTTCAAATATAACTCCGTGTTCGTCCCTTGCTGAAAACACGCCGGAGAATGATTTCGCATCATGCCAGCTATTCCATATCCGTTCCAGGTCCATATTTTTCTTCCTTACTTTCTACTCGACTTTTCAGGGTGATTTACATACACATATGATATCTTTTTTATTACGTTCATTTTCTCATAAGAGTTATTACTTAACAAGCCTATCCTGTTCAAAAAACCTTTTAGCGAGTGTTCTTCTCATTGGTTAATTACATCTCAAAACAATGATTCATGTCGAAAAAAACGTGTTTTATGCAGCTGGTATTTTTTACAGGGAATTTTTTGATAAACTCATGAGAGATCATTTTACAACCATAAATGCTTTAGGAGGGATATTCCATGCAAAAAGACTTGCAGGCTTCCTGCTTATCCTTTTCACGGTGCTGACATTGCTGCCAACGGCAGTATTCGCAGCGGATACCGCTACGCCCAGCGACACAAAATTTGTGATTAACGGAAAGTCGGTATCTGTCTCAGCGGCATATGTCATCAACAACACGAACTACCTGCAGCTTCGCGCAATTGTAGCGATGCTGAACGGCACTGCTGCTCAGTTCGATGTGGGTTGGGACGGACAGTATGCCGTCATAGAACCCGGCAGGCCATATAGTGGCACAGTTACTGAAACAAGGCTTCAAAGTACCACCAATGTACGCAACAGTGACACAAAATTCAGGATGAACGGTGAAGTATTTGCTTTTTCTGACGCACGGCTGATTGACGGTGATACCAATTACATTCAACTGCGCGAGTTCGCACAGAAGTTTTCCGGAACTGCATCACAGTTCAATGTGTACTGGGACGGCGATGCAGGCCAGACAGTCATCCAGCCGGGTGTAGCTTATACGGGGTGGCCGCTGATTATTGAGTCCGACGATACAGATGCAGGCAATGAAGAGCAGGGAAATGAATATTATTATGTCAAAGCGTCAAAAAACCAAAACTTTGTCATTGAAGTATCGGATGCAAGCCAGGAGAATGGTGCAAAACTCAATCTCCACACCAGGACAGGAAATGATAACCAAAAATTCAGGCTTATCAATGCGGCCGGAGATGTGTATGTCATCCAGTGCGTTCATTCCGGCAAATTGTGGACCAGCAGCGGGAAGAAGGATGCGGTAATCACCCAGTCCATCTCTGCAGCCGATAACAATGCTTACTCTTTCAGAATAATAAAACAGGCAGACGGAACCTGCAGAATTATGGATAACGCAGGGCTTTATGCAGGTATTTCCGATGGAAAAATGGAAAACGGAGCAAACATCATGCTTGGGGCAGAAGCTTCAGACGGAAGGCAGACATTTATTTTGGAAAGGATTCAATAGATCAGGATTTCATATTAAAAACCTGTTAAACAAAGAGAGTATCGCAAACTACTTCCAAAGCAGCATGCGATACTTTTTATTTTTTCCCGGTATAAATGCTTCCGATAATCCCCATTCTTGAAATGTTATTAAAAAATGTAGTTTATAATATCTTTCGCCCATGATTCATGCGGAAAATGATGTTTTGTGTAAAGGCAAATTCAAGGATAATCTGACCCGGGTCAAACGAGATTTGTGATGAATGCCGGGCCATTTCAAAGACAAATTTCATTGTCAGCAGGCTGAATTAGTGATATGGTAGTATTAATGAATGGATATGGCAGCATTTGGTTGGTTTTGCGCATGGATGCCAAGGTTAAACCGTGATCATTCCATATTGAAATATATCAGGGGAGTGAGTAATATGATTCTCGCAATTGCAGAAGCTCCATGCAAGGTTTGAGGATACTGCATGGAGCAATAAGCCGTTAATGGCTGTTATCCTCAGGCTTTGCAAGTTTGATTTTAATAAAAAAATCAAAGGAGCAAAGTCAAAATGAAAAACAGAATACATGAATTGAAAGATTTCTATATCTTTTGGAGTACACAGGAGTTATCACAGCTTGGCAGCGCAATGACGAACTTTGCGTTGACACTCTGGTTGTACCAGGAAACCGGGTCGGCGTTGCAGACAGCACTGCTTTCCATATGTTCCTATGCACCATATGTCATATTAAGTATTTTTGCCGGTGCCCTGTCTGATAAATGGGACAAGAAAAGGACCATGCTGGTCTGCGATACATTTGCAGCCTGTTGTACTGTATTGGTGTTTATTTTGCTGAGAACAGGTTTGCTCCGCGCATGGCATATGTATTTGCTGAATGCAGTAAACGGCCTTATGAACACGGTGCAGCGACCGGCAAGCGATGTCGCTGTCACGCTGATTACGCCTAGAAAGTATTACCAGAAGACGAGTGCGCTGAGATCCTTTTCAGGATCACTGATCACCATTCTGCATCCGGTGCTGGCCACTTTTTTTTATGCACTGGGTGGTATGAATGCAGTGATAATAGTGGATTTAAGCACATTTTTTGCTGCTTTTTCAGTGTTGCTGCTGTTTGTTCGGATTCCTCCATTAAAAGCATCCGCTTCAGGAGAAAAAGAAACGCTGTTTGCGTCAGTAAATGCTGGTCTTAAATGCCTTAACGAGAACAGAATGGTGCTGATGCTGATCTTCTTCCTGGCCGGAGTGAATCTTGTTGCATCTGCTTTTAATGCAGTGCTACCGGCTTTTGTCCTTCCAAGAGAGAACGGCGGAGATGTAGTATTGGGAATTGTCACATCTGTTGCAGGGTTGGCCATGCTAGCCGGCAGCTTAATAGCGTCTGTTTTGCCGCCGCCTGAAGACCGTATACGTCTTATCGTAATAACAATGCTGTTCTCGCTGACGACAGATAATTTCCTTATGTCATTGACAAGAACACCGATCACATGGTGTATTGCCCAGATACTTGGGTATTTACCTGTTCCGTTGATGAATACCAGCCTGGATGTTATCGTGAGAACAACAATCCCGACAGAAATGCAAGGCAGGGTCTATTCGTGCAGAAACACGCTGCAGTTCTTTACAATACCCATTGGTTATTTTTTAGGCGGATGGATGGTCGATGCAGTCTGTGAACCACTCATGGAACGTGTTCCCAGTGAAAGCATTCTTGTTACTATGTTTGGCATGGGAAGGGGCTCCGGAGCAGGTATGATGATATTTATACTCGGATTGTCAGGTTTTTTGATATGTGTGATTTATGGAGCAATTCTCAAGAAATACAAGTATATAGAGCCGGACTGAGATTATATTATATATAGATTGAATCAAGTATATGAAAGGTTCCCCGTTACCGACGGATTCACAGGTAGCGGGGAATCTGTTTATCTGTAGTATCGCTGGAGATATACGATGAAGCATATGAGCAGATATCATTGGTAAGTCATTCGGCACAGATAATCTTTTTATAAAACATGACATACTGTTGTCGTGTTAAGAATGCTATTATAAATATAATCGAAGACGGAAAACAATGTTAAGGATTATAAAGCAGGTGCTGATTAATAAAATATAAGTTTGGTGTGATTGCTCTTGCTTTGAAAGAAAAATCAAATGAAAATATACCACAAAAACTTAAACATGAAGGGAGAAAAAATATGATAACAAAATTTCTTGGCATGAACATTTCATCAAAAAACCCTGAAAAGCTGGTTCTCTTTTACCGGGATGTTTTGGGACTTAAAATTTTGGATAAATGCTCAGACTATGATGGTGTGGCATTCGGAAACGATAACAATGAGCCTGTTTTTTGGATTTGGGATGAAAACAAATGGGGCAATTCAAATGAGGGCCCTGTCTGCCTGGTATTCAATTGCGATGATCATGATAAGACCTATGATGAGCTTAAGCAAAAAGGTATTTCCCTCGAACCGCCAATAATTGCTGCATGGGGCGGGAAGGAACTTTATGCTAAAGACCCGGACGGTAATATAATTTTAATACTGTAGCCTGCAGTTACCTAAACCCATCGATGAATTCCAAGGACCCTTTGTCCTGCAGTCAACGGTGTGCATGGCACGGACAGTGCTTTACCATTGGCTGCCGGGACAAAGGGCATTATATGCTGTCGATAAAAATAATGAAATACTAAGTATAACTGAAGCAAAATGCCGATGCCGCAATATTCCTTTATTCATGTCAGTTATTCCGATCTTAAATGTAGGTATGGATTACAAAAAAGCTCATATATTCACAATAATTTACTTATATTGTTGAATAATTCCAGAAAAAGAAATATAATAGTTGATAAAAGATTGCATTTATAATTTTGTATAAAAATGGCTTATTCGTGGATAATTCATGCGAATTAAACTATCTTTCTTATATTAGCTAAAGAATACTGAAAAGGTTTTGGTATGTTAAGCAAGGTCAACACATGCGGATTATTAGGTATCGATGGATACATGGTTTCTGTGGAAACCGACATAAGCAAAGGTTTGCCGGCTTTTGAGATAGTTGGTCTTGGAGATGCGGCCGTCAAGGAAGCAAAGGAGCGGATACGCGCTGCCATCAGGAATTCAGGATTTGAATTTCCTTCACGCAGAATAACCATTAACCTGGCCCCGGCAGATTTGAAAAAGGAAGGAACATCCTATGATTTGCCCATGGCGGCGGGAATTCTCGCTGCATCCGGAATTTTTCCATGTGATGCGCTTTCAAACTGTGTCCTGCTGGGAGAACTTTCGCTGGATGGAACTCTCCGCCCTGTGTATGGTGTTCTGCCGAAGACGATAACAGCAAGGGAGAAAGGTTTTGACACAATATTTACACCCTATGAAAATGCAAAAGAGGCAGCGGTGGTAAAAGGTATTAAAGTTATACCGGTTCCAGGCCTTTCGGACCTGGTGAAGCATTTCAGGGGTGAAAATATTTTATTGCCTTTGGAAAGCAGTTGGAGCTCCCATTCAGGTGAAGAGCATAAAAATGAACCCGACTTTGCAGACGTGAAAGGGCAGGGGCATGTCAAAAGGGCACTGGAAGTGGCGGCAGCAGGAGGGCATAATTTGCTGATGATTGGAAGCCCAGGCTCGGGCAAAACAATGCTTGCCAGGAGAATGCCGTCAATACTGCCCGATTTATCCTTTGAAGAAGCTCTTGAAATAACTAAAATATATAGTGTGGCCGGGCTTTTACCGCCAGATTCGGCTCTTGTCACAAAAAGACCATTCCGTGCACCCCATCATACAATCAGCCCAGTTTCGCTCGTTGGCGGGGGAAGAATTCCAAAACCCGGAGAAGTCAGCCTGGCGCATCTGGGCGTGCTGTTCCTTGATGAACTGCCCGAGTTCGGGAAAAACGCCCTGGAAGTATTAAGGCAACCCCTTGAAGACGGGTTTGTCCATATTTCACGGATAAACGGTTCATTTACATATCCGTGCAATACAACATTAATCGCTGCCGCGAACCCATGCAGGTGCGGATTTTATCTTGATGAAACAAGAGAATGCACCTGTACGCTGCAGGAGGTGAAAGCATATCTCGGAAGGTTGTCAGGGCCTCTGCTTGACAGGATAGATATCCAGGTCGATGTACCTACTTTGAATTACAGCGATCTGGAGTCGGAAGAACCGGCAGAACCTTCATGTATAATACGTGAAAGAGTCAACAAAGCGAGGAATATCCAGAGAAATCGTTTTTCTCAAACGGGAATTTATTGCAATGCCCAAATGACATCGCCAATGGTAAGAAAATACTGCCGGCTTGGGAAGGAAGAATCGGACTTGCTGAGGGAAGCTTTTTCATCCCTGGGACTTACGGCGAGATCACACAACAAGATCCTTAAGGTGGCAAGAACCATAGCCGACCTGGAGGGAGCAGAAAACATCAACTCGGTACATATCTCGGAAGCCATACAGTACAGGATACTGGACAGAAATCTTTATAAATAGGAGGATGGCATGAACCCCGGCCTGAAGGAATGGATTTGGTTTGCAAATCTGAAAGGTATTACGACAAGAAAAAAGGTGGAACTGTTAAGGATTTTCAACGATCCTGCTGAAATATACAGGGCCGATGCCATTGAACTGGCAAGGACGGGTATATTGAACCGCGACAACATCACGTCAATCTTGTCAAGTGAATATAGAGATACGGTGGATGGAACAATTGAGGAAATATATAAAAACCATATGGATGTTGTTACGTTAACCAGCAGTAATTATCCCGAACTTCTGAAGAATATCTGTGATCCCCCGGTATGCCTTTATGTCAAGGGAAAGCTCCGTGCAGACGAACTGTCGGTTGCCGTGGTCGGTTCAAGACGGGCCTCGGGATACGGAATTACCGTTGCAAAGAAAATTTCGGGTGAACTTGCACTGTGCAATATTTGCATTGTAAGCGGCATGGCCAGGGGGATAGATACCGCCGCTCACATGGGGGCGTTGTCTGTTAAGGGGCGGACAATTGCAGTCCTGGGATGCGGGCTTGACCGGGTTTACCCCCCGGAAAACAAAAAAATGATGGAACAGATAATTGAGTACGGAGCAGTAATATCCGAATATCCTCCAGGTGCCGAACCTGCTCCGCATCACTTTCCTGTAAGAAACAGGATTGTCAGTGGAATGTCGGTTGGCGTTCTCGTAGTTGAAGCAGGTGAACGAAGCGGTTCCCTGATTACGGCGCAACTGGCCCTTGAACAGGGCAGGGATGTTTATGCGCTGCCCGGAAATGTAATAAGCGTTAACAGCAAGGGTACAAACAAATTAATCCAGGATGGGGCCAAGCTTGTTACATCGGTGCAGGATATACTTGATGAACTCCACTGGTATGAATGCTTTGGCATGAAAAGCGTTCTTGATTTTGAAAGTGAAAGGAAATCAAAATTAAATATTGATACAGACGAGAAGAGTGTTATAGAGTTGCTTTCTCTCGAATCCCTTCATATAGATGAAATTCAGAAAAAACTTTCAATCAGCATGCCCCTGTTACATAGCATCCTGTTAAGCCTTGAAATGAAAGGCCTTATAAAACGTGAACCCGGAGGAAGGTACAGTATTCAAATTTGATAAATTAACATTAAAAACAATCTTTTGCATTTTTGAAACTTTTTTTATTCTGGTTCGTCCTATATAAAAGGATAATAATGCAGTGATTTAATAACAATTTTTTCTGTTAAGGGGTTGTTTGTTTTGCGAAAGAGAAAAACCATTTGCTTACTGCTTGTATTCTTAATTGGCATTTCAGTCATTATGTCATTGCAGGAAGAAATTGCTTCTGCAGCACCTGCCGGGGAAGATATAATTATCGAAGCTGAAGGAGGTTTTGACGGAATCGCGAAGCTGGGTGCATGGTCTCCGGTAACCGTTAAAATCCGCTCACTAAACAGGAACATATCAGGTGAAATTGAAGTTGAAGTAAATTCCGACCAGGAAAGAAAAGTTATTATATCAAAGCCTGTTGAGCTTCCTGCAGGTGTTGAACAGGAGGTGCACTTCGAAATTCCTGTGGTTACCGCTAAGAAAGGTATTGAAATAAGGCTTACAGAAAACAAAAAGGTGCGGGCCGCGATAGAATATAAATATAAAAGGCTTCTGCCGCCTGATATTATGATGATTGGTGTTTTGTCCGAAGACAGCGATGCCTTTAACTGGTTAAACGGGAATACAGTTCCTGTGGCAGTGGATTCCGATATGCAGGAAAAATTTAAGATTATGATAGCGTCCGGCCAGTTAGGCCCGCAATCCGGCTCCATTATTCAAATACAGAATGATTATTACCAGAAATATGAAGCAGTAGTTGTTCCATTGACCAGAAATACCTTTCCCGAATTAATCCAGGTAATGGATGGTTTTGATTTTCTTATTATAAGCAAATACGATACTTCCTTGTTAAGTAATACACAGGTTTCGGTTCTTGAGGAATGGGTTGAATCGGGAGGGATACTGATCACCGGAACCGGGCTTTCATGGCAGAAGGTGTATCATGGCCTTCCTGAAAGCCTTAAGCCGTTTTCAATAACGGGAACCGAAGATGTTCAAACCGCAGGGATTCTTGAAAAGTTCACAGGCAGGGATGCCGAGGGTATAAACCTGAAACTTGCGAAAGGTGAGCTTGGTTTTGAATACATGCCGGAAAACAGTGACAGTGATCCGGATTATCAAAATAAAAACTTTCTTTCTGATAATTATGTTATAACCGGTGACGGGAACAATCCCATTGCAATAAAGTACCGGAAAGAGAGCGGGGCAATTGTTGTTCTGACCTTTGATCCTACAGTTGAGCCGTTCGCATCGTGGTATTCAAGGGCTGCTTTCATGGAAAATGTTTTTAAGAGCATTGATACCGTCGGTAAAATAAAAGGACGGTTTTACGAATACATTAATGGTTATTACAGGAAATATTCCAATTATAGCTTTGATTTCCAGAAAAGTCTTGCAGCCAATGTTCCATTTGATAAAGTCCCTCCTTTCAGGCTTATGTTTGTAATCCTGGGCATATATATTTTGCTGGCAGGGCCTGCCCTGTATATTATTCTTAAGGTTATGGACCGGAGGGACCTGGCATGGGTATTGATTCCCGCATTATCGGTGCTTTTCCTTTCGGGCATGTACTTTTTCGGGTTTAAATCCAGGTATAATACCGCGATTGTTAACACGGCTTCATTGATAGAAATCAAGCCGGGTTCAGATGAAGCTTATGTAACGTCTGCAATAGGCGTTTTTAACAACCGCCGCGGCACATTAACAGTAGAGTATGATGATGAAAACGGCATTCAACCGCCGTTCATTGAGCAGGATAATTACTACTATTACAGGGGGGAGACCGAAGGCAAGGTTGTTGCAAAATTTACCATGGGTGATCATGTTAAACTGGAGCAATATGATGTTGCCCTGTGGACTCCGAAGATGCTATATGCTCAGCAAACCGTCCCGTTTAGAGGAAATATCCTTAATAATATAACGATAAAGGACGGAAGAATCAAAGGTATTATTGAAAACTCCACACCGTTTGATTTGCTTGACACCGTACTGGTTATCGGTAACAATATTGTCCGTATCGGGGATATTGTTGCATGGGATTCCAGGGAACTGGACATACCCTTCGACGGTAAGGATGTATATAAACAGCCCGAGGAATATCTTGATGCAATGTACGGGAAAACATGGTACAACACACCGAAGGAGTACCCTGAGAATTTCCAGGAGTTGTACCAGAAACGCAGGCTTTTTGAGAACTACCTGAACCAGTATTACAATGCCAACTGGGGAAGAGCGGCATTTACCATACTTGCCAGGAATGAGCAGGAATTTGACTATGGCCTGACGGTGAATGAAAAAGAACCGCAGAAATATTTCAAAAACCTTATCCTGATGGATTCTGCGCTTACCTTTACTCCCGGTCAGGAAGTTGAATTACCTGCAGGAATAGTAATCCCCAGCATGTACCAGGAAAATGACATAGCGTGGTATGAAACAAATAACAGCTTGCTTATACGCGGCCTGGGTGATATAGAGTTTGAATTCATTCTGCCCGGTAATCTGGTAGTGAACGAAATGAGATTTTATGTTGAAAACTATATCCCGCTAAGCAGGAAATACAGAATGGGCTTGGACAGTTCCGGTCAAACAGAGGTTTTATCAAATAAATATGAATTTTACCTGTACAATATGCAAACCAAAACATGGGATAAAATAGAATCCGATACCACAGATGAATGTATTTTGGATAAAACGATAAAGGGCAATGCGTCCCACTATATCGGGTCGGGAAATGAAGTACGGATGAAGGTCAGTGTTGTGGAAATGGGAAAGCTTGAAGACGGAGTGTATTATTATAACGAAGAAGTTATTACAATGCCGGAGATTTATATAAAGGGGGTATCCAAATGATGGTGTTGGTTGAAAACCTGACAAAAAGATTCAAGGGAACATTGGCCGTGGACAGGCTTTGCATGGAGATCCCCGAAGGTGAGATTTACGGTTTCGTAGGTGCCAACGGTGCGGGCAAAACAACGACAATGCGCATTATTGCCGGACTTCTTGCGCCTACATCCGGAAGGGTCTTAATCAATGGCATGGATATTTCAAAGGAGCCTTTGAAAGTCAAGGAACGTATAGGTTATATGCCCGACTTTTTTGGTGTATACGACGACTTGAAGGTATCTGAATACATGGCTTTTTTTGCGGGGCTTCAGGGCATTTACGGCACAAAATGCAGGGAGCTGACCGATTCCCTTTTGGAGCTGGTTCGGCTTACAGAGAAGAAAGAGGCTTATGTTGATACTCTGTCCAGGGGAATGAAACAAAGGCTATGCCTTGCCAGAAGCCTGATCCATGATCCTGAATTCCTGATTCTTGATGAACCGGCTTCAGGTCTTGATCCCAGGGCAAGGGTCGAGATGAAGGAGATATTAAAGGAGCTTCGTTCGATGGGAAAAACAGTTTTGATTAGTTCTCACATCCTTCCTGAATTGTCAGAGCTTTGTACGTCAATTGGTATAATAGATGCCGGGCGACTCGTTGCAAGCGGCTCGGTTGCAGATATTGCCGAAAAGCTGGCACAATCGGGATTAATTAAAATCAAAATTGCCGGTAATGAGGAAAACGCGGTTAAAATCCTTATGGAAATGCCGGAAATCGGGGAGATTAGCTCGGTGGCAGGCGTGCTGGAGGTAAAAGTTAACGGGGGAGAAGATATTTACGTCAGGATTTTAAAAACTCTTGTTGCGAATGATATACCTGTGGTTTCATTCCATCCGGAGGAAAGTTCGCTTGAAGCCGTCTTTATGAAGCTTACTGAAGGAGGGAACGGTAATGAGAATTAATCCGGTTCTTCAAAAGGATTTGAAAACAAAACTTCGCGGGTGGAGAGCACCTGTCCTGATAAGCTGCTATATAATTCTGCTTGCGGGTGTATTGCTTTTGTATTTTTCCGGGAGCAGCATGTTAAATCCTTATTATGTGAGCGGTTTCAACCCGAGGATTGCGGTAAATGCTTATAACCTTCTGATTGTATTTCAGTTCGCGTTGCTTTTTATTGCAGTTCCTGCAATAACAGCTACTTCCATAAGCGGTGAGCGTGAAAGGCAAACCCTTGACCTGATGCTTGTAACCAAAACCCATCCCGGTAAAATCATCATCGGTAAGATTATTATATCCATTGCCCACACAATGCTTCTTCTGGTATCATCATTGCCTGTACTGGGCGTGGTATTTTTCTTCGGCGGTATTGGCATTGCAGATATTGCCAAGCTGTTGTTGTTTTATATCTTTACCGCATTCTTTGTCGCAAGCAGCGGAGTATTCTTTTCCACTTTATTCAGAAGGAATATCACTGCTATTATAACAAATTACATTTTTTTGGGTATTTTAACCTTTGGGCCGTTTATCCTGTTTCTTATACGCACGTATATCATGGAGGCAACCTTGAACTATTCTTACAACCCCAGTTACGCTGACTTTTTATCAATCCTTTTCCCGTCACCTGTATTCGGTTTTACGTCGTTCTATTTCAATGGCGGTTCTGATTATTACAGTAGTATTTCCAACCTGTGGGGAAGTATTGCAACGCATATTGACAGCTATATTGCACAGGAAAAAGGAATATTAAGGTTTATGAAACCATGGATTGCAAACGGCATGTTCGGCATAATTGCTTCAATATTGCTGATAATTTCAAGCACTGCAATACTAAATCCCATAAAAAGAAAGAAATAGCAACTGGTTTAGCGGTTCCAACGGATTGACATCATGAAACGGTGGTAACATGGATAAAAAATATATAATGAGAGCCTTGAGGCCTCTGAAAACCAAAATATATCTTGATAAAGCTTTAAAGGCAATACTGTCGGCTGTTATAGCTTCCGGCGCTATATCACTGGGTTTGGTGATAGTTTCAATGTTTGCGGTCATCCCGTTTGTAAGGTATAAAATGCTTGCAATAACAGGGGTGGGAATTGTTGCAGCGTTTTTTGCATCCCTGTTTTTTATCCCGTCCGGCGAACAGCTGATTATGACTGCCGACAGCCTTGGATTGAAGGAAAGGATTATTACTGCATGGTATCTTATCGGTGATAATTCTGAAATTGCCGAGCTGCAAAGACAGGACACCAGGAAAGTGCTTGAAAGCACCGACCTTGCTTCAGCTTATAAAATAACAGTTGAAAAACATCTTTATATACCGGCGGTATGTATCATTTTAGCGGCATTTTTATTATCCTTTGTCCCTGGCAGGGTGTTTAATGAAACCAGGATCAGGGAATCGCTTATACAGCAAATGGATCAGTATGAGAAGAAAATTGAAGATGAAATAGAAGCTCAGAAGGAAAAGAACCCGGAAATAAGTAATGAACAGCTGGAACAGCTGAAGGAGGCCCTTGAAAAGCTGAAAGAGGAATTCAACAAATCAAAATCCGAGGAGGATGCCCTGAAAGCTCTGGCGCAAATGGAGAACAAAATGGAAAAGCTGATGGAGCAGGAGCCGCTCAGGGATTTAAGTACTCTTGAAAAAATGTTGAGTGACCTTCCGCTTACCAAAGATTTGGCTGAAGCGCTTGAAAAAAAGGATGAAGAAGCTTTGAAGGAAGCGCTTGAGCTGCTGGAAAAAGAGCTGGAGAACGGTGATGAAGCCAAGGAACTGGCAGAAATGCTTGAGAAGGCTGCTATGAACATGGAAGACAGCTCGATGCTTGCAGAAGCGCTTCAAAGCCTTGCTTCCGAAGCAGGTTCGGGAAACATGAGCGGAAAAGATATTGCCCAAAGCCTTTTGGATTTGATTCAGCAAGCACAGGAGAATGCAGAAGGGCAGCAGGGGTTCGAAAATGCGCTGGAAGAAATCAGTGATGCATTGGCCGAAGCACGCAGGGCGATATCGGCGGTTGATCAACGGGTTGCTTCGGGAAACACGGGCAGGCAAGGCCAGTCAGGAAGTAATGCGAACAATGGAGGCAGTTCACAGGAAGGCGGCAAATCAGGGAACGGAAAAGGAAATACAGGCGGAAGTCAAAGCGGCGGGCAGAATGGAAACGGTAACGGGAAAGGAAACCAGAAAGGAAGCGGAAGCAACAGCGGAAACGGAAGCGGAGAAGGTTCACAGGGTGAGATGCCGGGTAGCGGTGCCGGAGAAGGATCAACCGGTACCGATGCGGGCTATAAAGAAGGTGATCAGCCAGGACGTGGAAGAGCACCCGGTTCGGGAAAAGAAGAGGAGTATAAAATGATATATATTCCAACCCGCCTCGGAGGTGAAGGAAATGAATCGACGCTGCCTGGACAAAAGCTTGAATCGGGCAGCAGCATATATAATGAAACGGCAGGACTTGTGAAAAAGGGAGAGATGGTGCCGTACAATGAGGTATTAAGCCAATACCGGGAGGAAGCCGTTCAAACGATGGAAAGGCAGGATATACCTACCGGTATGAAAGAACTTGTTAAGTCTTATTTCAGTTCACTGGACTGATAAAATAAAACATTAACAGAAGAGCCCGTTGCATTAATTAACAAGTCAGGGAGGATTATATTGTGCATAGCGATAAAGGGATTTTTGAAAAAGTACTGGATACCGTCTCAAAAATCGAGACGGAAGTTGCGAAACATATGATAGGACAGAGAGAAGTCATCAGGCAGGTTGTTATGTGCATGCTTGCAGGAGGAAACGTACTTCTTGAGGGTATGCCCGGCCTTGGAAAAACAAGGCTTGTCAATGTTTTGGGAAAAGTAATGGGGCTTGAGTTTTCACGCATCCAGTTTACCCCTGACCTGATGCCTGCCGATGTTACAGGTACGAATATTATAGACAGGGAAGAAAGCGGGGATGGGATGTTTCGTTTTCAACCCGGACCCATTTTCAGCAATATTGTGCTGGCAGACGAAATAAACCGGGCAACACCTAAAACCCAAAGCGCGATGCTTCAGGCGATGCAGGAAAAGACTGTAACCGTTGCAAATACTACGTATAAACTTCCCGAGCCGTTTTTTGTGCTGGCAACCCAGAATCCAATCGAAATGGAGGGTACGTATCCTCTGCCCGAAGCACAGATGGACAGGTTCCTTTTTAAACTGAATGTGCCTTCCCCGGATTTCAACGAGCTTAAGGGTATTATTATGCTGACTACCGCGAATAGTAACGAAACCATAGAAACTGTTACAAATGCAGAAGAGGTAATTCAGATACAGAGAGCCGCAAGGGAAATTCCAATAGCAGAACCCGTTCTTGATTACGCAATAAAAATTGTTATGGCAACAAGACCCGATGAAGAGACATCACCCGAGCTTGTCAAAAAATATGTGCGGTATGGTTCAAGCCCCCGCGGAGCCCAGGCGGTTATCAGTACCGCACGGATTAGAGCTCTTTTATGCGGGAGATACAATGTTTCATTTGAGGATATTAAAGCCGTGGCATATCCTTCTTTACGGCACAGGGTATTTGTTAATTTCGATGCAATTTCCGATAATATTACACCTGATATGATTATTGACGGGATAATAAAGGATGTGAAGACTTACCTGTGAAAATTCTGGATAATGACGAAATAAGGAAAATACATTCGCTGTCAATGCAGGTAAAGTTACCGGTTTCAGGACAGGCAACGGGTAACAGGAAATCAAAAAGCAAGGGCAGCTCGGTGGAATTTTCAGATTTCAGGGAATATGCCCCCGGGGATGATTTCAGACGCATTGACTGGAATGCTTACGGGCGTTTTAAAAAGCTTTTTGTAAAGCTGTATATGGAAGAGCGTGAAGCGCCTGTCCTGGTTTTTCCTGACATGAGTCTTTCGATGGATTACGGAAATCCGAACAAGTTTTCAGCTGCATGCCGGCTGACGGCTGCAGTTTCATATGTAAGCCTGTTGTCTTACGACAGCGTATATATAAACCCGTGGAATGAAAAAGTACATGGTGTTTACGGCCCTTTTCGCACACAGTCGGCCTATATGAAGGTGGACAACCTGCTTTCGGGTTTAAAGGCTTCAGGTAAAAGCAATTTTTCCGGTGCTCTCAGGAGCATGGAGTGGAAAACCGGGCGCGGAGTAAGTGTTGTGATTACCGACGGCCTCATGAAGGAAGGTTTTGAAGAGGGGCTTAAGTACCTGAAATATAAAAACCAGGATGTTTTCCTGTGCATGCTGCTTTCCCCGGAAGAATTGTCACCTCCGTTAAATGGTGCCATTGAACTTGTAGACAGTGAAACAGGCGAAAAAGTTGAAGTAACCGTATCCGCCGCCTTATTGAAAAAGTATGATGAAACATTGAAACAGCATTTGGCCAGGATCCGGGAGCAATGCAGGAAATGGGGAATTCATCATACCATGCTTTCCACCGACATGCCCGTGGATTTGATGCTGAAAGCACTTATTGCATAACTGTTCAGAGTTATGTAACAACGGGCGGTTCGGGTGATTTGGCACGGAGCAGCATACTTCAAGGCCGCGCCGCTTTTCAGTAAATTGAGAGCGTAAAGTTGAGCAACCCTGGATATGGCGAACGCATGCATAAGACCAGGTATGTGGTGTTGTGCGGTGTGCATAACAGGAGTAAGGGATATTTATTGACAGCGATATAAAGGATGTGAGTTTTTGTCGTTTGCAACCCCGTATGGTTTAATAGGCCTTTTGGCCATACCATTGATTATATTGTTATATATCCTGAAGCAGAAAAGGGAAAAGGTTACCGTATCCAGCCTTATACTGTGGAGCAAGGTTTTGAGCGACATGCAGGCAAGCACTCCATGGCAGAAGTTGCAAAAAAACCTGCTGCTTTTTCTCCAGGTAACGGCAGCCATACTGATTGTTCTTGCCCTGGCCGGTTTTTCGCTGCAGTTTCAACCCAATGCGAGCAGTGCGGTAATTGTTGTAATTGATAATTCGTTAAGCATGGCTTCCACCGATATAAAACCCACACGGCTTGATGCAGCAAAAAAAGATGCGATCAAGTTTATAGATGATCTGCACGAAAACAGCAGGGTAACGGTTGTAAGTATCGGAAGGGAGGCCAATGTACTTATTTACTCGTCAACATCAAAGGATGAGGCAAAAAAAAGCATTGAATCAATCAGGAAGACAACAGGCTATGTTGATGCAGCGAAAGCCGAAGAACTGGTTTTATCTCTTAAAAACCAGGACCCGGATTCGCAGATTGTCCTGTTTTCAGATACACCTTACAGGTTTGGAAATGAACCAGTGCAGTTTTCGGAATACAAAAAGCAGGATAATAATGTGGCCGTTACAGGTTTCACCCATACAATAGCGGCTGATAATATCACGGCCATGAGTATTTTACGGAACCAGGGAAGCAGTGATGTTGAAATTGCTGTCAGCCTGTATGGTGATGAGAATTTTCTTGATTCGCAGTGGATTGCAATACCCGCAAATCAAGCAAAAACCGTATGGTGGGATAAAATACCGGATAATATAAAAACCTTGAGGGTAAGTATAGAAACAGAAGACATACTTCCCGATGATAACCACGGATACGAGGTGGTACTTTCTGAAGAAGCCGTAAAAGTACTTCTTGTATCCGACGGAAACATATTCCTCGAAAAAGCACTGTCATTGATCGAAGGGGTTGAACTTGTAAGAACATCACCGGGAGAACAGATTTACAGAGGTTATGACTTGTATATATTTGACGGCCTGGTGCCTGAAAAATTGCCCGGAGACGGAAATATTGCAATTTTTGCGCCGCTGCCGAACAACCTGTTTCCTGTTGGCGACTGGATGGATACTCCCGGGGTTAATCCATCTGATCATGCAATATTCAAATACCTTGATAAGTTAAGCTTTTCAATTGGCAGGACACGTATTCTTGAAAAACCCGAATGGGCTGAAGTATTAATGGAATACAACGGGAACCCTATAATCATGGAAGGCATTATTAACAGTACAAGGATTCTGATATTTGGATTTGATCTGTTCGAAACAGACCTTCCTTTAAGAACCGAATTTCCCATTTTGATTTCTAATATTGTTAACGAATATGCTCCACTGAGGGGTACTGTGGTGGAACGGTTGTTTACCGGTGATACGGCACAATTCAGGTTAAACCCTGATACAGTCAAGGCATATGTAAATACTCCGGGTGGAAGACATGTGCCGGTTGCACCACCGGTACCTGCAGAGCCATTTATCGATACAGAAGAACCGGGTATTTACGGTCTTGAACAGGTGAATGACAGCAGCAGAATAATAACTTATTTTGACGTTAATATTCCCGATGAATGGCTCATGGAGAAGAATTCGGGCAGTGGTACCGGTGTGGATGCCGGATATGGAACCAGAGTACCTTTTAAAAAACAGGCCTTTAAACTGACATTGCCGCTTTTGATATTGGCCATGGTAATACTTGTATTTGAATGGTGGTACTATGCAAACAGGAGTTACGCTTGACAATCCATGGGCATTGGCACTTGTTCCGGTGCTTGTTGCCTTTATAATAATAACAGCCAAAAAACTGCATTTTGGGTCTATATTCAAAAAACGCATGATAATTGCACTCAGGATCATGCTGGTACTGTGCATTGCAGTTGCCATGGCTTCGCCTGCCGTTAAATCCACATTCAACCGGACAGGCACTGTTTTCATTGCCGATGTGTCCGACAGTATAATAAGAAGCAGTGACAGCATGCAGTCCTTTGTCCGGCAGGCACTGGACTACTCTTCAAAAAAGGATGTTACCGGCTTTATATCATTTGCAGATGAAGCCGTTGTTGTAAAGATGCCCGATGACAATAACAGGGATTTCTCCCTGAATACCAGGATAAAAACCGACGGTACGAATATTGAAAATGCATTGACACTGGCTCATTCCATAATGCCCGGAACGGTTGCAAAAAGACTTGTTCTTTTGACCGATGGAAAAGAAACATCCGGTGATGCGCTGAAAAAAGTAAAACTGCTGAACCGGCTCGGATATACTGTTGATGTAGTCCCGATTGAGGGAATTTACCAGGAGGAAGTGCAGATAGAGGAGTTTAATGCCCCCAAACAGGTAAATGCAAAGGAGCGTTTTGATATATCGCTTAAAGTAAACAGTAATATAAATACAACTGCGGTAATAAGGCTGTACCAAAACAGGACCCTTGCACAGGAAAAGGTTGTGGAACTTTACAAGGGGGATAATTTATTCACTTTTTCAGATACACCTGAAGAAAGCGGTATGATTACATATACTGCCGAGGTTGTTGCTGAAAGAGATACGGTACTTCAGAACAACCAGCTTTCAAGCTTTACCCAGGTTTTGGACAAACCGCATATTATTGTTGTTGAGAGGGGAAACACCGGTGAAAACCTGGTTCGTTTCATTGAAGAGTATGCGCAGATAACAAGGGTGAAACCCGAAGAAGTGCCTGTTTCAATGCAGGAAATCATGAAATATGATGCTTTTGTCCTTGTAGATGTTGCTTACGAGTGGCTTAAGGAAGATTTTACGATACTTCTTGAGCAGGCCGTCAAGCATCAGGGAAAAGGGCTTTTGGTAACAGGCGGGGAGAACAGTTATGCTCCCGGCGGGTATAACGGTACGCTCCTGGAAACAGTTTTACCGGTTAATATGGATATAACCGGGAAGGAGGAAAATCCTGATCTCGGGCTTGTGCTTGTAATAGATAAATCGGGAAGCATGGCAAGCGGCGAGTACGGAGTATCAAAGCTTGAACTGGCTAAAGAGGCGGCGATACGTGCTGCTGAAGTGCTTGATGATACCGACCAGCTGGGGGTAATTGCCTTTGATGATGCGATACAATGGGTTATAAAAACCGAGCCGCTGACAGATAAGCAAAAGGCAATTGACATGATAGGGTCAATAAGGCCTGGAGGAGGCACACAGATACTTCATCCGCTGGAAGAAGCATGGCAGAATCTTCGTGAAAAGGATACAAGGCTTAAGCATATCATTCTGCTGACCGACGGGCAGGCTGAAAAGTACGGGTATGAAAGAATTATCAAAGGATTGAATGAAGACGGCATAACATTATCAACGGTTGCAGTAGGGCAGGGTGCGGACACTCTCCTGTTAAAAGCCCTTGCTTACGGCGGAATGGGCAGGTACTATCAGACCGATGAATTTTCGGATATACCCAGCATATTCGCAAAGGAGGCTTTTCTCGCAGGGCAGAAATACCTGCAGAACCGTCATTTTTATCCTGAACTTGTAAGTTCAATGGGACTATTGAAAGGGATTGAGACACTACCCCCTCTTGACGGCTATGTTGCATCAAAAATAAAGTCAGCTGCCCGGACAGTATTCAGAAGCGATACCGGGGATCCGGTACTGGCGGTATGGAATTATGGGCTTGGAAGAACCGCTGCATGGACTTCGGATATCCAGGGGATTTGGACATCCCAATGGTCTATGTGGCAGGACGCACCGTTGTTCTGGGGAAACCTGGTAAGCTGGCTGATCCAGAAAAATATCAATACAGGATACTCTGTTGATACAACAATAAAGGATGGCAGAGGCGTCATAAGGCTTGTCTTTGAGAATGATATACCACAGGTTGACGATATTGAAGGTGTTCTTGTGTCTCCTGACGGTACATCGTCGGGTATAAAGCTCCGTGTAACAGAACCCGGTGTTTACCAGGGGGAAATTGATAAAATGGATCCGGGTGCGTATATTGTGAATTTAAATGTTAAAGGAGTGAACGGTGAAAGCAATATAAGCACCGGTATTGTCATGCCGTATTCCCAGGAATACAGGATTTTGCAGGATACAAACAACTTCATTGAAAAACTGGCCAAAGCAGGCGGGGGACGGGTGATAACAGATCCCGGACAGGTTTTCAGCGGCAGCGTACAGAATACGGGCGGAATGAAAGATTTGACGAATCTTTTTATTATATTGTCATTGATGTTGCTCCTTGCGGATATAGCATCAAGAAAGCTGCAAATTTCTGCCGAATGGCTTGTAAAATTCTATAACCGGAGAATAGCTCCCGTTGCAGCAGGTATTGCCGGTAAATTAACCTGGAATAATTCTGTGTATAATTTATTTAAAAAGAATTCCATTCAGGAAACATCAGAACCGTCCCGTGATGCGTTTGTCTCTGAAGCAGGTAAGGGTGATATGTCAATAAAAGACAGAAAAAAGAATGAAACTGAAAAGGAACAAGTAAAACAGCAGGTTCCCGGAGAAGTTGATCATATCAATGCGCTGCTTAAAAGAAGAAAACAGTGGAAATAAGACTATAAGTGTAATCAGCATATTTTCTTCATAAAATCAAATACTGCAGAAAAAAATATCAGGTATGAGGTATATGCTATGAGAAAAAATTTTACCGATTCTGCCTGTATGTTTATTGTTCATTATTGTGTCCATAAAAAAGATGTTTTCAAACGCTGAAGTGAGTATTTTGCTTGTCGATGAAAATGGCAGGGAATACAAGTATGATTATAATATAGGGGATATAATTAAATTCAACGGGTGACAAGCCTAGAGAAGTATTAAAAACAGGGAAAAATTGAAAAGGAACCCGGAATACCAGGGTTCCTTTTTCGGATTATATCAATGCCGGAACTTCTATTTTTCGTTCTGATAATCCTTAATTGTTTTTTCTGCAACATCTTCAATGACGCCAAGGATATTCATGACGAATACAAAATCATACCTGTCCCTGTAAAAGGTGGAGTAGGGCAGTGTATACCGAAGTAAATCGGTCGGTATGCCAATTTCCTCTGCATGGATGGTTTGGCAGAATTTATTATATATATTCTTATATTCATCCCAGCCTGGAAGGAAATCCAGAACTTCAAGAATTTTATCCCAGTTGCTGACGATGGAATCATAGTGGTTTTCAAAATCTTCTTCGGTCAGATTCAGACATTTGTACGTTTTTTCAAGAACTGAAAGCCAATCTTCACCAAAACATTGAACCACCTGTTTTCTGAAAGAATCACGGTTCAATATCCTGTTTTTGGCTTTTTGCCTGTCAAGACCATTAATATCTATTTTTTTGAAATATTCATACATTCTCAGGTAATACCCTGTTGAACATCCTACCGCCGTACCGTGCAGAGCATATGGCTTTCCGGCTTCAAGCATCCTTGTTTCCCAGATATGGCCCTGGTTGTGTTCCACAGAAGCTACCGCACGCGTCTGCCCTGTGGTGAAAATGGTTATGCCTGCAAGGATCAGGCCTTCAATTATTGCTTTAAGCCCTTCATCGGTGGCATTGCGGATTTCTTCAACATTGTCGGCAAGCTTTGCCAGTGCTTGGGTAATAAGGCTTAATGCCTGTTCGTCAACTTCTTCTCCCGTTGTTATACTGGAAATAAGCCAGTCGGCCTTAGCTATATACTTTCCGTATACATCGCCAAAACCTGCGATGGTAAGTTCCTTCGGAGCGTTTTTTAAAATCTCTGTGTCCAGCACTAAAATTTTAGGAGCACTGCCGTGCCTGTGAACCTTTTTGCCGTCAAAAATCATCGGTGCAGTTACAGAAGTATACCCATCCATGGATGCGGCTGTTCCGACGCTTACAAAAGGCTTTTTGGCAACATATGAAACAAAACGGGTTATATCGTTTATTACACCCGAACCACATGCAATGAGAAAGTCGGGCTCCGGTTCCAGTGACATCATTACCTGGCCGACAGAAAGCTCGTCGGCTTCAATCCTCTCATCGCCCCTGTCCCGCAGCAGGCAAACATCGGTTTCAATTCCACCCTTCTGTAAAACTTCAACAAGTTTTTCACCTGCGGCAACAAAAGTGTTGTTATCTGCAACAATCAGGCATTTACTGCCGAAGTTCCTTTTTTGGATATAGGATGCGGCATTCTTTAATATACCCTTACCAATATAGATATCAATATCCGAAATGGTATGCTCTTTTGAAATGCCTTCCAGCCTGAACATGTCATTTTCATAATAATAATTCATGTCAGCAACCCCCCCGAGTGTATATGATGCTAAAAAAACTAAACTAATTATAACACATAAGAAGTGTGTAAAACATGTTTATGGTAAACTTTATGATACTTTTAATTATATACGGTTGTTCAGAGGTTAGTATAACAGCGGATGATTCAGGTGAGTTTGCCGGCGCAGGGCAACGCACTTCAAAGCCAGGCCGGATTCCAGTGAATTCAGAGAGTGGAACCGACCGTGGATTTGGAGACCACAATATTAAAATTGTTTTATACAGCGGAGCGTGTGTTCTGGCGGGGGTTTTACTGCTCGAGGATACGAAACGCCCGAAGCAGGACCCGCAGACGGAGATTGTAAATACATAACTTTTAACAGTAATTAAAACGGAGGGGAAAGTAACCTAATATTTCATTGAATTATATCATATAATAAACGAACTGCAGATCAACCCGTTATTTGCACCGGAATGTATATGGGTTATATGGGATGAATAATCGGGGTATTGACAGGAGGTATTTTGATGTCAAAGGGCAGAGTAAGGCATATGTTTGCAGGAGGAAACACATCAAAAGGTTTTTTTAGTTATTATGATTATGTTCTTCCACAGGAAAAAGCCGAAAGAATTTTTATATTGAAAGGAGGACCGGGGGTAGGCAAGTCCACGTTCATGAAAAAAATTGCAGAAGGCTTGTGCAGTGAAGGTTGCGACATGGAATATATGCATTGTTCAAGCGACCCCGGAAGTCTTGACGGAGTTGTTTTTCCAAAGAAAGGTGTCGCAATAATCGACGGTACCGCTCCTCATATTGTGGATCCGAAGAATCCGGGTGCAGTCGATGAGATTATAAACCTTGGGCAGTTTTGGAATGATGACGGGATAATAAAAAACAGGGACAGGATACTTGAAACGAACAAGGAAATAAGCGGCCTGTTCCAGAGGGCTTACAGGTACATCCAGGCCGGCTACAGCCTGTACAGGGATAATGAAGTAATTTATAGCCAGGCAATGGATCACGGGAAAGCGAATGTCGCCATATCGGATTTGACAGATTCAATCTTTTCAGGTATTGATGTTTCGGAAACAGAAGGCAGGCAACGTCATCTTTTTGCATCTGCAGTCACACCCGAAGGCCTGGTAAATTACCTGTCCTCACTTGTAACAACCCGGGATATAATTGCCGTGGAGGGAAAACCCGGGACGGGTACCGAAAGGCTCCTGGAGAGGGTAAGGACTTCAGCTTGTGAAAGAGGATTTTATACCGAATCCTATTACTGTGCGTTGAATCCCCATAAACTTGAACACCTGATCATACCCGAACTTGATGTATCAATAACAACATCGAACGAAGCTCATCATGTTGATATAAACCCGACGGTGAAAATAAATTTCAATAACTTCCTGGATGACTCAATAATCCGGAAATACAGCGAAGAGATTGTTTTCAATCAAAATGGCTTTGAAATGCTCCTTGACAGGGCGATTGAAACGATAAAACAGGCCAGGAAAAAACATGATGAACTTGAAACCTTCTATATACCAAACATGAATTTTGAAGATATTCAAAAGTGCCAGGAAGAATTGTTAAAACGACTTATGTAAATATTTTTAGTCCGCTGAAGAAGAATATGGTATAATAACTTAAAGTATTTGTCACAGATATACTTATTCTTAATACTTGCATCCGCCCGTGGTACATAGGCGGGTGGGTTAATCATTGCGGAAAACAGGTGATAATCTTGCTGAAATACGGATTTGTTCGTGTAGGGGCAGCAGTGCCCGAAATGAAGGTTGCAGACTGCAGGTTTAACACAGGAAAAATCATTGAGATTATGAAGGATGCCGTTGAAAAAAACGTGTATTTGACGGTTTTTCCGGAACTTTGCATAACAGGTTATACCTGCGGTGATCTTTTTCAGCAGTCGCTGCTTCTGGATATGGCTTTAAAGTGTTTGAAAGAAATTGTGGACGAATCATCGGGATACAATAATGTTTTTATAGTAGGCCTTCCGCTGCTTATTGAGCAGCAGTTGTATAACTGTGCCGCAGTAATTCAGAAAGGAAGGATCCGGGGGATTGTTCCAAAAAGGTATATACCAAACTATAATGAGTTCTATGAAAAGCGCTGGTTCAGTGAAGGAAAAAACCTGGCAACTGGATTTACAAACCTTTTTGGTCAGGACGTACCATGCGGGGATGATCTGGTTTTCCAGGACGGGCAAACCCCGGAGCTGAGTTTTGCGGTTGAGATTTGTGAAGATTTATGGATGCCTGTACCTCCATCCAGCATCCAGGCAAAAAATGGTGCGGTCATACTGTGCAATCTTTCTGCAAGCAACGAAATCATCGGAAAAAATGACTACCGCAAATTGCTTGTCAAAAGCCAGTCCGGAAGGTGTATTGCGGCATATGTATACACTTCGTCGGGAGTTGGCGAATCAACGACCGATCTTGTATTCGGAGGACAGGCGTTAATAGCCGAATACGGAACCATATTGGCCCAAAGTCAGCGTTTTAAAAGAGAATCCCAGCTGATTATGAATGACATAGATGTGAAAAGGCTGTGTCACGAAAGATTGAACTTAACCTCGTTTACACAGACAGACCTTACTGCTGCCTGCCGAAAAATAATGCTTGAACCTGCTGAATTCGAATTAAAAGAGCTGATGCGGAAGATAGACAGGCACCCGTTTATTCCTGCGGACAGTGTAGAATACAACGAGCGGTGCAGTGAAATATTTTCCATTCAGACTTCAGGGCTTGCAAAAAGGCTCACACACACCGGGCTTAATAAAATGGTCCTGGGAATATCCGGGGGCCTTGATTCCACCCTTGCATTGCTGGTTGCCGGGCAAACAGCGGATGTGCTGGATTTGCCAAGAAAGAACATAATTGCAATCACAATGCCAGGTTTCGGAACAACGGGAAGAACTCATGAGAATGCGCTTAATCTTATGAAATCAATGGGAGTGGATCTTCGGGAAATCGATATAAAGGCTTCGTGCCTCCAGCATTTCCGTGATATAGGCCATGACCCCGGTGTTTATGATGTTACCTATGAAAACGTCCAGGCCAGGGAACGTACACAGGTCCTGATGGATATAGCAAACAAGGAGGGAGGACTTGTAATAGGGACCGGTGATTTATCGGAAATGGCACTTGGATGGAGCACATACAACGGTGACCATATGTCCATGTATTCGGTCAACTGCAGTATTCCGAAAACCCTCGTGAAATATTTGGTTTTATGGTTTGCCGAGAATATTGCAAGCGAGGAAACTGCAAGAATTCTGAAAAACATTGCCGACACACCGATCTCTCCGGAACTTACGCCCCCGGACAAGAACGGGGATATACAGCAAAAGACAGAGGATATTGTCGGGCCGTATGAACTGCACGACTTTTTCCTGTACTATATGATACGCTACGGGGCTGAACCCGGAAAAATCCTGTATCTTGCCTGTATTGCTTTTAAGGACCAATACGACGAAAAAACAATCAGGAAATGGCTTAAAGTTTTCTATAGAAGATTTTTCAGCCAACAGTTTAAGAGATCGTGCGTGCCCGACGGCCCGAAGGTTGGAACGGTCAGCCTTTCACCGAGGGGAGACTGGAGAATGCCAAGTGACGCAAGTGCTGCGCTATGGCTTGCGGAACTTGATTCCGAATAGTTTTTATGCAGAACCTGTTTAAGCTATTTCAGCATAAAACTGTTGTTCAATGTTTGAGTACAGTATAAAAACAAAGCATCCTGGTACTCAGAGAAGTCTATGAACTTATCCAGCGCATCGGATGAAACCAGGCGAAGGTCTATCAGCGTTATTTTCGAATAACCTGCAAGCAGTAAAGGGGCGATGCTGTTTCCAAAGGAGTCTTTGAAAAGCAGCAAACCCCTGCTTGTATCACTATCAGGATTTTCAACGGTAACCAGCGGTTTTTGGCCGGCCAGGAACACGTCATAAGGGTCTGTGCCGTTAAACAGCTCAGTTTCATATATATTGCCATACTCCTTGTAGTAATGGTCATATGCACGGGCATTTTCCAGGGTGTTATTTGTCAGGTAAACAAGAGTGTCAGGTTCCATGTTTACAGCGGCCTGGCCATAATATGCACCATAAAACGGGTACAGCTCCTTTTGTACGTAATTCATATCCGAAGCCTTTTTACTGTTTCCCATGACGGCAAGTATCATATCAGCCAATCCAACCAACCTGTCCTGGCTCCAGTGGATGTCTGTACGGTAATAATCATCGATGGTAAGGGATTTGAATAGATCAATGTATTTCGCCTTATCTATGTTTTCATTCATGATCAGGGTCATTTTGCCGTAGTCAATGGCAGGGTAACCGTTATCAGCAAGATAAAAGTTCTTGTCAGGTATTATTGCATAGCCGGTATTAATGTTTTCAAGGTATTTGTCATATATCCCGTTAATTTTATCCGAGGCATTCCGGACGGATTTTTCATTCAGCGGATACTCCAGTTTGCTGATGTGCCCGTTAACAATATAAATCCTGTTGTTGTCCTTTTTCTTAAGTATGCTGTAATTCACAAAAGCTTTAAGGCTTCTGAATTTATCGCGGAAAACAAACTGATCAAGGGCATATTCCTCAAATTTACCAAAGAAATCCCCGTTTATGAGTGATTCGATGCTGAATTCCGGAGCCTGGGCCAGTGTGCGCCTTTCACTGCAGGAAATCTCATTATCGGGCATGATCATGTTTCCAATAGGGAAGCCGAATATAATTACTACATATAAAATTGTTGAGACTGCATTTTTAATATTGTTTCCCATGTTTCCTTCCTTAAATCAATTGTGCTTGGAATTTCGTAATGTATTAAAACCTGAAATACAAAAACGGGTTGAATGAACCGTCAATCAGGTAAGCCGTAACCAAAAGCAGCAGTGAAACCTGTACTGCAGGCTCCAGAATGTTTATCAGGCTGCAGGCGGGTTTATAATTTCTTAACCTGCTGACTAATGTTTTGGGTAAAGGTGTTGAGCCAATGACAGCTACCAGTATGGTTACCGAATAGCTTTTTAAATAATAAAGAATTTCTGCACCTGCGAACGGTACATTCAGCAGGCCGAACATGCCCCTGAAATTATAAAGGCATTCATTCAAGCCGTCTCTGTTAAACAAAACAAAGCTCATCAGAATAAAAAACATTGCATAAATGCGCCTTATAAACACCGGTGCTTTATCAAGCAGCTTCAGTAAAAACAGCTTCTCGGCACATAAAAATACGGCAAAATAAAGTCCCCAAAGTATAAAATTCCACTCGGCTCCATGCCAGAATCCGGTCAAAAGCCAGACCAGGAATATATTTCGCAGCCATTTGGCTTTGCCCTTGCGGTTTCCGCCGAGCGGTATATAAACATAGTCTTTAAACCATGTCCCCAGTGATATATGCCATCTTCTCCAGAATTCGGTAATGCTTTTCGAAATAAAAGGATAATCGAAATTCTCAAGAAAGTGAAAGCCGAATATTCGCCCGAGACCGACGGCCATATCGCTGTAGCCCGAAAAATCGTAATATATCTGTATCATGAAAGATATGACCTTAAGCCAGTAAAGCAATACCGTGTTTTCGTCTGAACCGGCTATGATATCCCCAAGCTCTCCAAGGGAGTTTGCTATTAAAACCTTCTTGGACATTCCGATGATAAAACGGTTAATGCCATAAGCCACATCTTTCAGTGAGTGAGTCCTGTCGGACAGTTCGGATTCAACTGTTGTGTACCTGACTATGGGTCCGGCAATAAGCTGCGGGAATAAGGATACATAAGTCGCGAAGTTTATAAAGCTTTTCTGTACCTTTGCATCCCCTCTGTACACGTCAATCGTATAGGACAGGACCTGAAATGAATAGAAGCTTATTCCTATCGGCAGGGCAAGATTCAGCGCAGGTATTTTTAGTCCGAAAGCAAAATTAATATTCCTTATTATGAAATCGGTATATTTGAAATACAGCAGTGGGGCCAGCCCGAAAAACAGGGAGGAGATAAGCGAAAAAATCGCATATCTCCCGTTTTTGGCCTTGTTTATCCATAATCCGTGGAGGTAACCTGACAAAGAGACTGCAATCATTAAAACCAGGTAGACAGGTTCTCCGTAGAAATAGAAAAACAGGCTTGAAATCAGTAAAACGAGGTTTTTTACTTTAAAAGGCACCGTAAAATATAACAGCAAAACTACAGGCAGGAAGTAGAACAAAAAATTTATACTGGAAAAAACCATGGTTCAGTTCTGCCCTTTCAATGCAAGGAATGCCTCATGAAGGGCTTTGCATTCATTGTCGCTCATAATAATAACTATTACATCATCAATACTGTCAACTATTACGTTTTCAGGTTTAACACCTATGCAGATCCATTTTTGGGGATTCACATTATCTTTGATTTCCTTTTTTATTTTCTCGACATCTGCGCCTTCTTTTACACGGACAAGCGTTAATTCGTAGGCCGACGGCATCATGATTGGTTCAGATGCCAGTGCCTCTTCATATTCTATACCTTCCTTACCCAGGTAATACGCACTTCTTTCTTCGGTAATTTCGGTTTTTTGAAGGCCTTCCTGGATATATCTTTTAAAGTCTTCACTCACGTTTGCAGTTTCGTATATTTTGTCCAGAATGTTTTCAAGGCTTCCGTCGAGAATGGATTCATTATCAGAATCTCCGCCGGATTCAGGTGCTTTGGTTGGCTCCGCGGCTTCAGTGGGAGTGGGGGTATTGATTGGCTGGGAATTGGATGGTTTGGTTCCACATGCTGTGAAACTTAATGCTAAAATTAATGTTATGCTTAAAAAAAACAGTTTTTTCATAGTAATTCTATCTCCTTCTCTTTAATAGGCTGTTGCGGGATGATTTAATATACTGCCTGCAGTAGTAAACTGGTCCCTTGACCACCTCGTTTACATTTTTATTGACGTGATTGTTCCGGAATTGGTTCCTGGTATCGGGCTGACAATATCTGTTATTTGCATAAAGAAAGCCCGGGAACAATACGTAACCCGGGCTTGATAAGGGAATAAACGAATTATCCCTATTTTCCTGAAATAGTGATACCATCAAACAGAATATAGGGGAGAACGGTTATGCCGTCACTTACCGTTTCGGAGGATATGCCGATTATGTTTTTCAACATGTCGGCAAGGTTTCCGCTGATCATTGTTTCGCTTATTGCATAGGATATTTCGCCATTTTCAACTAAAAAGCTGTTTTTGGCAACGCCGGAGAAATCCCCGTTGGTACTTGGCTGGCCGCCTGAAAATCTGTTCAGAATAATGCCGCGATCCACATTTTTAATTAGATCGTTGAGGCTCATGGTACCTGGGTCAACAAACAGGTTATGGCTTGAATTCAAAGCTCTTGGGAAACCGGTTTTCCTTGAACCATAATTTGAAAGCATAAAGCTTTTCAGCACTCCGTCTTTAATGATTTCCATATTCTCGCTCATGAAACCTTCGCCTGTAAATCTTTCTCCGCATACAACACGCTCATCCAGCGGTTTTGTGTAAATTGAAAGCTTTTCCGATGCTACCTGTTTTCCAAGCATGGATTTCCACGGGCTTGTTCCGTCTATTATTGTGGAATCCGAAACAAAATTACCCAAAGCAATCAACAGCATATCTATCAGGCATGCCGGTGTAATGATTACTTTGCCGACAAACTTGCCTGAAACGGTTTTTGTGTCTATCTGCTGTTCGCTTTCTGCATAAAGAGTTCTCTGCATGCCGATGTCCATGAGTTTTTCATCCAGGGAGTCAAACTTGGCATAATATCCATTGAACGAAGAGGATTTTTCACCCTCGTGAGCTGAAAACATCGTGCTTATGTCATAATTCCCATAGGTATAGGTGTACTCAACGTCATTCGTGTTCATGAAGACACTTTCTGAATGTATATATTTTGAGATCATCTGCTCAAGGATAATTTTCGGATAATCTTTTTTCAAATCAGACAGGTATTCCTGGAGCCTGTCAAAAAGTTTATCCTTATCGGGTGTTAAAACGCCCGATACAAAGTCACCGTTTTTTATTTTAGGAGCAATTGATTCAGCTTCATCACTGACTGATGATTCTGCAGCCGCAATACACTGCTTTACCGCATTGTCAATTGATTCCTTGTCAAGCTTGTTAGCCGTAATGACACCTTTTTTCCCGTCTTTCAGAGCTTTAATTGCTATTGAACTGTTGAACAGTGATCTTAATAAGCTGAATTCACCACCGTCAACATTAAACTCGTCTACTTTACCGGAGGATATAATACACTGGGCATGATCTGCACCTGCTTTTTTCAGTGCTTCAAGTGTGTATGCAGCAATTTCCTTTTTTGTCTTCATAATTTATTTTCCCTCCTTACCTGCCACCGATATTGACCTTGCATTTCACTGCAGGACCGCCCATGCCGACAGGCATTGGCTGCTTTTTACCGCAGAATCCTGAACTTAACCATACCATGTCGTCTGACAGCATATCCACCGTTTTGAGCATTTCAAAGGCAACACCGGATATGGTTGTGTCGCGGATAGCCCTTCCGAGCTTACCGTTTTTTATTTCATAGCCCATGCAGACACCGAACATGAACTCACCTGTTGTATCGGCCTGGCCGTTGTTTGTCTCGGTCAAATAATATCCGTCATCAATTGATGCAATCATATCTTCAAGCTTGTCCTTGCCTGGAAGAATGGCAGTGTTTCTCATGCGGATCAACGGCTCGTCAGAGAAAAGAAATGCGCGCGCATTTCCCTGGGGTTTCATCCCGAAATGCTGGGCGGTTTCCCTGTTGTTCATATATCCTGTCAGAATGCCATCCTTAATCAAAACAGCGTCTTCCGCCGGAGTTCCTTCGTCATCAACATAAACGGGCAATGGTACTGTTTCGCCCAGGGCAGTATGGGCAAAATCCACCATGGTTACCAGTTCGCTTGCAACCTGCTTACCCAGGTTATGAGCAGCTACTGAACCGCCAAGCACCAAGTCTGCTTCAACGGTATGTCCAACCGCTTCGTGGGCAAGAATTCCTGCAAGGTTAGGATGCATTACAACATCCTTATAACCTGCATCACAATATACTCCTTCAGCTTTTTTCATAAGATCGGAATAGAGCTTGTCTATTTCATCATGAAGAGCGTCCGGATTGGTAAACAGTTCGTCAAAATATCCGAAACCTCCCAATGGTTTGAACAGCTCGACTGTCGTACCGTCGTTGGTATTGGCTGTTAAGAAGATATAGATATAGCAGCGGGGAATAATGGAATGTGAGTCACATCCGTCACTGACCACAAGAAGCTTCTCCATACTGTCAGAACGTGCTGAAATTGTGCGGCTGGCCAGGTTTGGATATTTCCTGCTGATATAAGCGTCAATTTCTTTTGCAAAATCTATGAATACTTTCTGTTCAACATCCCTTACATTATGTAAAAGCTCTTTTTTTCCTGTTCCCAACGAGGGAAGAGCAGGTTTGTTTTTTCTGATCCTTGTGTCCATAAATTCGGCATTTTCTTTTGCTGCTGCCAGAACGGCCTTAATCTGCTCATCGGTATATTCCGCGCTCGAAGCAAAACCATATACGCCGCCTTTATATACCCTGGCCGATACTCCGCTTTCATCAGAACGAAGGTTGCTGACCAGGTTTCCGTTAAGAAGCGTAACGTTTCTTCTGGTGTTGACCTGGGCTCTCAGTTCGGTGTGTTCGAGCAACGAAGCTTTAAATCTTGAGATTTTGTCTTCCAACACAATTTTCCCTCCCATAAAAATAAACTAACATGTATTTCATTATAACATGCTTTTGAATATATTACGCAATAAAAGAAAGATTGTCTTTTTTTCATAATTGTTTTGGCACGGAAATTTATACAGTAATATTTTAAGTTGGCAGTTCCATGCCTGAAAGCATAAAAAATAGGGTTATTCAAGCTTTCTAGTTTTTTGGTATTATATTTTTGGTCGATGACGATGTATTTACAGATGGTCTAATCAAAATTTAAAGCTACAAAAAGTAAAGATGTAATGATGTCATGAAGTCGTTTTAATTAATTTATAAACACATTATCGGTATCAATTTGAAATATAAACAGAGTAACCTACAGGCATGAAACAATTTATTAGTTACATATTCATGTAAAAATACAGTAAAGCATGAACCATATATTTATGATTGATGATTTTATAATTTTGCTCTTGGGTGATGAAAAAGATTATCTTTACCATCAGCGTACGGATATCCAAAACCGACGTTATAAAGGTATTTCCGGCATAAAGAATCCGAGTATTCGTGTCTCGCTGAATTTCCAATTCTATTTGAACACTATTTATGTCATGGGCGATATGCATAAAACCTTGTGACATCGCTCTTATATGACTGTCAAGTTCATTTTCCTTGTATATGATAAGCTTCTTTATATAAAGGCTCGGCGTGGGAGTATCAGTACGCCATCAATAATGCCGGCTTTACTGGGTACAGTGAGCGGTGATCAACACCGGTGTTGACAATTAAGTCCGGCAATGATCGGAAACTTAGGTTCGAAAAACATCTTAAGTCTTTCGGAGACATAAAAATAACAAATGGGGTATAAGGTAAACCATATTCATTGAAAAGATGATAAAAACTGTGAAAAAAACCTTTAAAAATTGACTGAAAGAAAACACTGTAAGTTCTTAATTTGCCAGCGGTAAAGAGTATAATGTTAAAAACTTCATTTCTTTTTCCAATCCACCAAATCTTCTATTAATGTCAGAATACATTTTTTCCGGGAATTCAAAAATCCTATACTCCATCTGTATACCTCCTTGTTCCTGTAAAATTATTATTTTGAAACAAGTAGAAAAAATGATTGAGTTAATGGATCAGACTGAAAATTTTTGCGCTCTATACTGCAATCCTTTAATAAGAAAATTAACACAGGAAGAGTTTTTGATGCAGAAGATGGATTTGATGTCATGAAACAACCGACTGTTAATATTATTTTTACATATTTCCTGAAGGATAGCTTTGTCAATGATTCCTGGAGTGACAAGCAATATTGGCGTATAAACAAAAAGGACCTGAAAGAATGTTGGAAAGACTATAGTTAAAATCATGATGTAATGACGTCGTGCCGAGAAGATAGGTTTGATGCCCCGGCAGAAAAATAAACTCTTGATCCGTGAACCATATAGTTGTATGACGGGCTGAAAAATTTAAAAGCGGAATTTTCAATAACCTTGAAAATTCCGCTTTGGCAGGGGAGACAGGATTCGAACCCGCGGCCCACGGTTTTGGAGACCGGTACTCTACCAGCTGAGCTACTCCCCTCTGTGTGACGAATTAAAGTATACAATAATTATGCATGAAATGTCAATATGAAACATAAGGAATTTGTAAAGTACGGTCTGTGCTGCCTTTACAAGCTGTTAACCTGTAAATTGGAAAGCCCAGGCTTGAGAATTTATCCTCATACTCTGTTGTTACATTTCCATCGGCAAAAGGACTGTTGTGCAGATCATACGTAACATCCCTGAGAGTTAAACCTGCTGATTCAAACTGTTCAAGGGAAAATTCAAAGAAATCCCTATTATCGGTTTTGAATATTATAATGCCGTCGTCTTTCAATACCTTTTTATAAAGTTCAAGAAATTTCAGATTTGTCAACCTGCGTTTAATATGCCTTTTCTTGGGCCATGGATCAGAGAAATTCAAATATATGCGCTCCAGTTCTCCTGCGGTAAAATACTCAAGCAGGTTTTCTGCATCAGCATTCAGGACGGCAAGGTTTGGTATTCCTTCTTCGGGTAATTTCTGCACCAATTTGCCAAGTACGGGCAGGAATTTTTCCATGGCAATATAATTGATATTTTTATTCCGCTCTGCAAGGGTGGTAATAAATTTGCCCTTGCCTGACCCGATTTCCATATGTATTGGGTTGGTATTATGGAAGTATTCCTCGGCCCATTTTCCGGCCAATTTGTCTGGTTGTTCGATGAAATTCGGATGGTTGTAAACAAAATCCAGGGATTTTGGAGCATTTCTGATCCTCAAAATCAATGGCCTCCTTTAATGCATTTTACCCTTCACAGAAAGGGTTGTTTTTTTCATTAACACTTGATGATGTATTACACCCAAAAATATCAAAGCAAAATCTATTATACTTGTTATGTCCGGTGTTGTAAATAAAGAAGAAGCCGGTGAAATGGATAATAACAAATGAATGGGCTTACAGAATAATTAAGTTGAAGTTGGGATGTTTTCTGTTATAATTACATATGGGCCAAATCAGGCAGCTATAGCATTCTGCAAGTAAAAACCGGAAGGAAGGTACTGATGAGATATAAATTAATAGCCGTTGATATTGACGGTACGCTTGTAAACAATAAAAGGGAAGTAACACCACGAGCAAAAGAGAAAATACATGAGGCAATTGACAGGGGAGTAATCTTCACAATCAGCAGCGGAAGGCCTATACAGGGTGTGGAGCTGATAACCAGGCAGCTGGAGGCAGATGTTCCTGTTATAACATACAACGGTGCCATGGTTATTACCGGTGAAAGCAGAAAAATCATCTATTCATGTACAATGAAAAGGGATGATGCTTTACAGGTTGAAAGGCTTGGAAGAGAGCGGAACACAACCATTGCCATCTGGGCTGAGAATAAGCTTTTTGTCAACCGTACCGATGAACGCGCGGCAAAATACAGCCAGCTAAGCGGAACCGAACCAAAGTTGTATGAAGATGTTGAAGAGCTTATAGCAAAAGGGATAAATAAAATTCTATGGTACGATGAAGTCGAGCGCATTAATGAGTTTCAAAAAGAGCTTAAGGGTATAGTAAACCCTACGGTCAATTTTCATACATCTCAGCCTTTTTTTCTTGAATTTGTTGATGTAAACGCTTCAAAGGCAATAGCCCTTGAAAAACTGGGTGAGTTTTACGGAATAAAAAGAGAAGAAATGATTGCTATAGGTGACGGCTTTAATGATTTGTCCATGATAGAATATGCAGGTCTTGGTGTCGCCATGGAAAATGCTCCGGAAGAAATAAAGCAGGCGGCTGACTTTGTAACCCTGTCCAATGATAATGATGGTGTGGCTTATGTAATAGAAAAGTTTATATTAAACGATAAATAATATGAAGTGTTTAGCCCTTATTTTGCAGGATCTTGATTTAATTCATGCAAAATAATATATTATTTATGTGGTATATACTAATTCATGAGCTTATGCATCATTGTATACAGAGTTACTTAATGAATTTACAGGGATGAATGATTATGGATAACTTGATAAACTTAATGAAAGAAAAATATCCTGACTTTAGCAAAGGCCATAAAGCAATAGCGACATATATTATCAATCACTATGATAAAGCGGCGTTTATGACTGCAGCCCAGTTGGGAAAAGAAGTTGGTGTAAGTGAGTCAACCGTCGTGCGCTTTCCTGCCGAGCTGGGGTTTGAAGGTTACCCTGAACTGCAGAAAAAGCTGAAAGAACTCATCAAAAGCAAACTGACGTCTGTTCAAAGGCTTGAGGTTTCTGCCGGCAGAATAGACAAGGATAATGTGTTAAAAAGCGTTCTCCATTCGGATATGAATAAAATTAAAATGACGCTGGAAGAAATAGATGAAGAGAATTTCAGCAAAATAGTGGAAGAAATTCTTAACGCCAAGCATATTTACATTCTCGGTGTAAGAAGTTCCGCATCGTTGGCAAGCTTTCTGGGTTTTTATTTCAACCTGATTTTCGAAAATGTCAGATTGGTACATACCACCAGCGTCAGTGAAATGTTCGAACAGATTCTGAATGCGAAGGAAGGGGACATTGTTATCGGAATAAGTTTTCCCAGGTATTCCCGGAGAACAACGAAAGCCCTGCAGTTTGTAAGAAAGCAGGGGGCCACGACTGTTGCTGTTACCGACAACCCGAGTTCTCCGCTGGCGAAATGTGCAGATTATTCCATATTTGCAAGAAGTGATATGAACTCTTTCGTGGATTCGCTGGTTGCTCCGCTTAGCATTATAAATGCGTTAATTGTGGCGATAGGATTGAGAAGGAAGCAGCAAATCCAGGACACCTTTGAAAAGCTTGAAAGGATATGGGATGAATACCAGGTTTACGAAAAGGACGAATAACTGTTCATGTTTTAATTTAACAGTTTTACGGAAAAACTAAACTGTAAATATATCGCAAAATGGTGCTGAATCAGATGAAAAATGTAGGCGTTATCGGAGCAGGTGCAGCCGGTTTGATTGCCGCTGGCAGAGCAGCAGAACGGGGGCACCGTGTTTTTATATTTGAGAAAAATAAGATGGCGGGCAGGAAAATCCGGATAACCGGCAAGGGTAGGTGCAATCTGACCAATGATTGCGATATTAACACCCTTATTTCCAATATACCCGGAAACGGGAAATTCCTGTATTCGTCATTCAACCTGTTTTCAAATAAAGACATTATCGATTTTTTTGAGAAGATGGGCCTCAGGCTGAAAGTCGAACGGGGCAACCGCGTTTTTCCCGAATCCGACAATGCAAGGGATGTTGTTGACGCCCTTTTGAAATATGCTTCCGCACAAAATGTTCATTTCCATTATCAAACCAAAGTTGACGAAATACTCGTTAAGGACGGGCGTGTGACAGGTGTTGTACTTTCAGACGGAACCGACAGAAATCTTGACGCGGTGATACTCGCCACGGGTGGATTATCATACCCGGGAACCGGTTCCACCGGGGACGGGCACAGGATGGTGCAAAAGCTTGGACATACAATAACTCCGCTGAAACCTTCCCTGGTTCCGTTGACGGTTAAGGAGGAATGGGTTAGGGACCTGCAGGGGTTATCGCTTAAAAATACGGCCATCAAACTCGTCGACAGGAAAGGAAATATCATATACAGCGATTTCGGTGAAATGATGTTTACCCATTTTGGTGTGTCAGGTCCGGTAATTCTCAGTGCAAGCCGGCATATTTTAAAATACGGATATAAGGACGTGTTTCTTTCAATTGATCTGAAGCCGGCTTTATCCGAGGAAAAACTTGATAACAGGATTCAAAGGGATTTTGGGAAATTCTCCAGGAAAATGTTTAAGAATTCTCTTGATGAATTACTGCCAAATCTTTTGATTCCTGTTATTGTACGATTAAGCGGGATTCCGTCCGAAAAACCCGTTAACCAGGTTACCAGGGCCGAAAGGCAGAAACTGGTTTACCTTTTAAAAAATCTGACATGTGAAATAACTGGCTCCCGTTCGTTTGATGAGGCCATAGTAACAGCTGGCGGAGTCAGTGTTAAGGAAATTGACCCTAAAACCATGGAATCAAAATTAATAAGGGGTTTGTACTTTGCAGGCGAAATAATGGATGTTGATGCATATACCGGAGGGTTCAACCTTACTATTGCCTTTTCAACCGGATATACTGCCGGAAACAGTGTTTAATCACATATAAAACAATGCTTTCACCGGTTAAGGTTTAAAACATATGGGGATGGATAGAATATTTAAGAGTTTATAATAAAAAGCCGTGTGAAAGCATGAAATTTAACTGGGTTCTTATTGTAGTTTCAATTATCATGTGCATTGTACTTATTAGTGTGCAGGTTTTCAGAAGTTACCCTCTAGGTGTGGAAATTCCTGGAGATCCATACCTGGGCAGTCCGTTGTTGCCTTACCAGTCTTTAATAAAGTATGGCAGCATAACGCTTGATGTTATAGGTCAATATAAGCCGCACGCTGTAATGCTTTTCAAGAACGGTGATCGATTCCTTCTGGTTGAACAGTTTCCTGTCACTGTTGAACTAATGGACGGTGACGTGCTTGAAGTTTGGGTCCTGGAAGAACTTCCCGGTGCTGCGCTTATAACAAGAAAAACATCCGATAATGTAAAACTCAAGTATTCCAGGACGTCAATACCGCTGGAAAAAGGATTGCACCGTATAGCTAAGGTGTTTGTCAAAGATTAAAATTATATAATCAAAAGGGTTATCCTTGTATTCCCCGGTCCGGTTTTATATAATGATAAATGTTGGTATAAATATCTAACTCTGTTGTTCGGTAGCGGAGGAGTGTTATGAGTGATTATAATTACGAATACGGCAGTAAGGATATTGTCAAAGCTGCTATATATATGGCCTTGAGTGGGAGCAGGGATGAAGAAAAACACCTGAAAAGCCAATACGGCGAAAAGGGTATAAAATGCTGTGCGGTTGATTACGGCGGCGATTTTATAACATCAATTGTTAAAATTATTGAAAGAGCCGTGGTTTCTGCAAAACGTGAAGGAGTTATTATTGAAAGCCATGCCGAAGAAGGAGCTGTTGCAGGTGCCACAAGGGAGGCATTGAACCAGATCGCCAATAAGGCAATCGGCCTGAATATAGGCGGTAAAATAGGTGTTGCACGGTATCGTGATCACGTTGCTGTTTGCGTATTTTTTGGCATAGGTCTGTTACATCTGAATGAAATATCAATAGGAGTAGGGCACAGGGTGGTTTAACCACTTAAAATAAACGTTATGGAGGAGTTTTCTGTGAAGAATATACAGATAGCCATAGACGGACCTTCAGGGGCCGGAAAAAGTACAATGGCGAAAATTGTTGCCAGGGAACTGGGAATTCTGTACCTTGATACAGGAGCAATGTATCGTGCCGTAGCGTTGAAAGCAATTCGTTCAGGCGTTGATACAAAAGACAGCAGGGCTCTCGCTGAAATGGTAAAGGATATAGATTTGCAGGTTAAATATGAAAACGGAGTTCAAAAAGTTATCCTTGACGGAGATGATGTCACAGAAGAAATACGTACACCGGCTGTTACCGTAGGTTCATCCGACGTGGCGGTAAACCCTGCGGTCAGGGACATGATGGTGGAATTGCAGCGGGAGATTGCAAAAAAGAACAGTGTTATTATGGATGGCCGTGATATAGGAACCAATGTACTGCCGAATGCCGATGTAAAAATATTCCTTACAGCTTCCATAGAAGACAGGACAAAAAGGAGATATGAGGAACTCAAGGAAAAAGGTACGCTGAAGCAAACCTTTGAGGAATTGAGACAGGAAATGGAATACAGGGACAAGAACGACAGCAGCAGGGCGTATGCACCTCTGAAAAAAGCAGACGATGCCATTTTATTGGATACAACCGGCTTTTCGGTTGAAGAATCTGCAAAAACCATTCTTGATATCATAAAGTCGAGGATTTGAATATGTTTTATTGGTTTGTGGTTGGTTTATGCAAAATTTTCTTTTCGGTTTTTTTCAGAGTTGAATACAAAGGTCTTGAAAATGTACCTGAAGAAGGACCTTTAATTATATGCTGCAATCATATAAGCCTGTTGGATATGTTTTTATTTGGCCACCGCATACCAAGAAAGGTGCATTTTATGGCCAAGAAGGAATTGTTCGGTATACCGCTTGTGAACGTTGCCATTAAAGCCCTTGGGGCATATCCGGTGAACAGGGGCCATGGTGATCTTAATGCGGCAAAGACCACTTTACAGTTATTGAATGAAGGCAAGGCAGTTGGTATATTTCCCGAAGGGACTAGGAGCAAGAAAGTAAAAGGAAGAGTCAGGCCAAAAAGCGGTGCGGTATTGTTTGCCATTGAGTCAGGCGCACCAATTCTACCCGTCGGAATTTTCGGAGATTACAGGATATTCTCAAAAATGAAGGTAGTTTACGGCAAACCGTTCAAAATAGAATGGAACAATGGTGAAAAAGCTGTAAAATCAGATTTGCAGAACCTGGTTGATGGCCTGATGGACAATATTTACTCTCTTGATCAGGAATAAAGGAATTTATACCGGAGGGAAGGATTGATGGGAAAAATCATACTGGCAAAAACAGCAGGTTTCTGCTTCGGTGTTGACAATGCGGTAAAGCTTGCATTTCAGACTTTGGAGAAGAATCCTGGCAGTACACGTATTTTAGGGGAAATAATTCATAACAGGCAGGTATTGGAAATACTTGAGGAACAGGGTGTAAAAACAGTTCATGACGCAAGCCGGCTGGAAAGCGGTGACCATGTTGTTATAAGAGCGCACGGAATCGGTGAAGCTATATATGACGAACTGAAAAGCAGGAATGTCATAATTCATGATGCAACCTGCCCTTATGTTAAGAGAATACATAACCTGGTAAGGCAACAGCATTCCGAGGGATGTACCATAATCATTGTGGGTGACAGAAATCATCCGGAGATAATAGGAGTTAACGGATGGTGTGAAAACAAAGCTTATGTGGTTTCGAGCGCAGAAGAAGTGGAAGACTTGCCCGATATTTCCAATTGTGTATGTGTTTTTGCACAGACGACTTTAAAACCTGAAAAATATGATGAGATTTATGAAATTATTAAGAAAAAGTTTGCAAATACCCTGAAATTTGATACAATATGTAATGCGACTGAAAAACGACAACGGGAAGCACGCGAAATATCCGGAACTGTTGATATAATGATTGTTATTGGCGGCAAAAACAGCTCTAATACACAAAAATTATATGAAATATGTTCTGAAAACTGCCCGTTGACATATAAAATTGAAACCGTGGCGGAGCTACCACCATTGGATATAAAGAATATCAACACTATTGGGATTACTGCAGGGGCTTCTACACCCGACTGGGTAATCAAGGAGGTTATTGAAACAATGGAAGAAATGATGAACAAACATGAGAATGAAATGTCTTTCAAAGAGGCATTCGAAGAATCCGAGGTAAACAGCCTGCGGGCCGGTGAAATTGTAAAGGGTCGTATCATTGGGTACAATACCAGCGAAGTCTTTGTTGACCTTGGTTATAAGGCAGATGGAACTATTTCCATGGAAGAATTCCTGGATGATCCTGATTTTGACCCTGAAAAGGATTTAAAGGAAGGGGATGAAATCCTCGTTTATATAACTAAAGTAAACGACGGAGAAGGTAATGTTTCTCTTTCCAAAAAGAGAGTGGATTTAATGCTTGGAATGGAAGAGATTGAAGAAGCTTTCAATGAAAAAAAGCCGCTTGAGGCTGTTGTTAAAGAAGTAGTAAATGGCGGGGTGGTAGCAAACTATAAAGGTGTCCGTGTATTTATTCCTGCTTCACAGATGGATGAACATTTCGTAAAAGATTTAAATGAGTTTTTGAATAAAAAAGTTAAGTTTGAAATTCTTGAAATGTCCAAGAATAAACGCAGGGTAGTAGGATCACGCAAGAATGTATTGGAAAAGGAAAAAGCCGAGAAGCTGGAAGAATTCTGGAATAATGTTGAAGTAGGAAAAGAGTATACCGGTACAGTAAAAAGCCTTACTAATTTCGGTGCATTCGTTGATCTGGGCGCAGTTGACGGTTTGATTCATCTTTCTGAATTGTCATGGAAGAAGATAAGCAAGCCTTCAGATGTATTAAAGGTTGGACAGAAAGTTACCGTCAGGATTCTGGGGTTTGACAGGGAGAAGCAAAAGGTATCGCTCGGTTATAAAAAGGCTGAAGAAAACCCATGGTACAATATTGACAAGAAGTATTCGGTTGGAGATATAGTTGAAGGTAAAATAATACGCCTGGTTCCGTTCGGAGCTTTCGTTGAATTGGAAGAAGGTGTGGAAGGACTCGTTCATATTTCACAGATTTCCAATGTTCACCTGGCTAAACCCGATGAAGTTCTTTCTGTAGGCCAGGTTGTAAAAATGAAGGTTCTGGAGGTTAACCCGGAGTTAAAGAAAATCAGCCTCAGTATCCGCGAAGTAGAGCCGATTGATCCGGTCCGCAATAATAATGAGTCTTCTGAAGAAGCCAAGGAAGATGATGTTCCTACAACTCACGTTGAAGAAATGAAAACCACCATAGCAGATATTATTAAAGAATAATAAAAATGGCCGATATAATATATAAGACCGGATTTTCCGGTCTTATTTCCTATGCAGGCAAATATGCAATTAGATTTATACTGCTTAGATTTACAGGTTTGCAATATCAACGGACAGGTGATACCATTGTTTGACTATGAAGAATTTAAAAAGGCTTTTTATGAATACTCAAGCATAGACTTGAACCTTTACAAAGAAAAACAGATGAAACGCCGTCTGACTTCACTGGTGGAGAGAAACGGGTTTTCCAGTTTCATGGATTTTTTTCGGGCAACACTTAAGGATCGCTATTTATACCAAACATTCATAAATTATCTTACCATTAATGTTTCTGAGTTTTACAGGAACCCGAATCAGTGGGAAATCCTGAAGGACGTCATATTTCCGATGATAATTGACAGAAAAGGCTCAATTGAAAGGATAAAAATATGGAGTTCGGCATGCTCGACGGGAGATGAGCCATACACCCTGGTAATGATATTGAGCAATTTTTTCCCTTTGTCAAAAATAAGAATTATTGCTACTGATATTGATTTGGCTGCGATTGAAAAAGCAAAGCAGGGGCTGTACCCTTCAAGAAGCATCAAGGATTTGCCAAAGGAATATTTGAGCCAATATTTCGTGCGTATCAGCGATGAAACTTATAAAATATCCGACGATATAAAAAGATGTGTTGAGTACAGGCAGCTGAACCTTCTTCGCGATCCATACCCGCAGGAAGTGGATTTGATTGTGTGCCGCAATGTACTTATATATTTTACAGAGGAAGCCAAAACCCAGATATATAAGAATTTCAACCGTTCCCTAACCGAAAACGGGATATTGTTTCTGGGAAGCACCGAACAAATTATCGGAGCGGCCAAATATGGCCTGAAACCGATATATACATTTTTCTATCAGAAAATTCAGAGCGTGTAAGAGGTAATTAATCCATGGTCAGGTTGGAAGATATGAGCAGGGAAGAACTGCTGGCAGTGATTGAAATGAAGGATAAAATAATAGCAGACCTGAAAAAAGAAATAGAGGTTTATACGGAGCTCATAAAAGAGCTCCGGGAAAATAAAGAAAATATCGGAACATAGTTTCGATATAAAATCAGCAATATTTTTCATATTCTTCTTGAGTGCTTATACGATGGGAGCCAGGAGCATGATTTCTTCGTTATTGTTATAGATCGTATCAAACTGTGAAATAGGTAATGGGTTTCTCCCCAAACCAACTTCGATAGTATAACCCGGTCTTCTGAATTCTTCAATGAACCAGTCTTTATATCCTGCATAAGCAGCTTCATAAGGCGTTTCAGACAGTTGATAACCACTGGCGCGGGCGAATATTTCACCTATTTCCCGTGCCCTCGGAATTTGCATGTTTTTATATAGCCAGTATATAACCTCTCCCTGGGAGTGGTAAGCAATTACAAGCTTAAAATTATGCTGTCTTGTAAAGTTCACCATGGTTTGGGTTTCAGGTTCGGATAAAGGATATGGTCCACCATAACGGGTGGGCCCCGGGCCGAAAATACCAAGGGATTCTTCCTGTGCCTTGGCCTCCTCCCAGCTTGCAGGATAGTTCCTGTTCAAATCTGTACCTCTTATGTTTGCCTGCCATACCTGTGAAAAAGGAAGACCGGTTCTGTTCCACTGAAGAAGCTGACTGTAATACGGATTATCCGGCTTAAGGCCCTCAAGTACGAGATTTACGCCATCAGGATTAACCATCGGTATAATGTATATACTGCTTCTGTTCCAGATTTCACGGACATTATACCCCCTGATGGAATATCCGAAAGCATATGCACGGCAAAAATTCTCTATAAATTTCATCAACAGCGGGGTTGTTATCCATTCCAGAGCATGATGGGCACCATTATAGTGAACTTCAACAGGTCCTGTACCAAGCCTGATATAATACAGGTTTCTGCCAAGCACGCTTCTGCCTGCAATTCCGGTTTCAATAAACGGGTACCTTGCCTCAAGTCCTTCAATATCCATTTCCATGATGTCATAAGTATAGTCAATGTCGGTAAAGACCACATCAATTCCATAGGGAACGGTAATAATCTGTCCAACCCTCAGGTATAACGGATTTACGCCCGGATTTGCAGTAAGTATCGCGTTAACCGTGGTGTAATATCTTTGAGCAATCCTGTACAGCGTATCACCCGGACGAATAGTATATGTATCATATCCCCGTAGAAAACTTTGAAAATAGTTCCATGTAACAGGACCGACTACTCCGTCGGGTGTCAGTCCGTTATTCCTTTGAAATTCTATTACAGCGCGCTGGGTTTGCGAACCGAAAACACCATCTACAGGACCCGGGTTATAACCGATTCTCGCCAGCAGGCTTTGAACCAGTTTTACATAAGGGCCCCTGGAGCCAAGCCTTAATGTTTCCATAGAATCACCACACAAAGAAAATACCTGCTATAACATCATATTAGGCTTGCGAAAAATGGTTACAAAGACCGATGGCATAATAATGCCTGGTATGATAGAATATTGGTTGCTGGTAGTATAAAGGGTTTTTATGTTAATTAAGATCAGAATTTAATCATTTATAATTTTGGGGGGTATTATTTATGAAAAGGGTAATCCTGGCACCTGATTCTTTCAAGGGTACAATGAGTTCCATAAGAATATGTGAAATAATGGAGAAAGAGATCACAAAATTTTATCCTGATATTGAAATATTGAAAGTTCCCGTTGCAGACGGAGGTGAGGGAACGGTTGATTCCCTTGTTCGGGCTGCCGGGGGCAATAAAGTATATGTGAAGGTAAAAGGCCCGTATTTCGAAGAAATGGATTCTTTCTACGGAGTACTGTCAGACGGGGAAACAGCCGTTATAGAGATGGCGGCTGCAGCAGGGCTTCCGCTTGTGGAAATCAGGAAAAATCCTTCGGCTACAACTACATATGGCGTTGGTGAGCTTATCAGGCATGCGGTTTCAAACGGGTGCAAAAAAATAATCATAGGTCTTGGCGGAAGCTGCACTAATGACGGCGGAGCAGGCATGGCAGCCGCACTTGGCGTTAAATTCCTGGACAAGGACGGGAAGGAGTTCATACCCGTAGGGGGAACCCTGTCGCAAATCGAAAAAATTGATACTTCCGATATGCTGGATTTGTCGGGTTTGACTATTACAGCGATGTGCGATGTTAACAATCCTCTGTGTGGTGAAAATGGAGCATCCCGGATTTTTGGCCCGCAAAAAGGCGCCGATAACGAAATGGTGGAATTTCTTGACAGGAACCTGAGACATTTTGCCGCTGTAATTAAGTTACAACTCAACAAAGATATAATTGACATGCCCGGTGCAGGTGCTGCTGGAGGATTGGGCGCAGGAGCCGCGGTATTTCTTGGTGCGGAGCTTAAACAGGGTATTGATGTCGTGCTTGACACAGTTAATTTTAACGAGCTTCTGAGACAGGCTGATTTGGTTTTTACCGGTGAAGGAAAAATTGACGGGCAAAGCCTTAGAGGAAAAGTTGTTCATGGAGTTGCCGTACGGGCGAAAAGATATGGAGTTCCTGTTATTGCCGTTGTTGGGGATATAGGTGATGAAACCGATGAAATATACTCCTGCGGGGTATCTGCAATAATGAGTATCAACAGGGTTGCCGTACCCTTTGAAATTGCAAGGCTAAGGAGTGAAAAAGATCTTGCGCTTACTATGAATACAATTATGAGATTACTGAACATTAATGTTTAGAAGTTAGTATAACAGCGGGTGATCCGGGTGATTTTGCCGGCGCAGGGCAGCACACTCCAGCCGCATACCAGCAAATTGAGAGCATAGAACCGGGTGATCATGGATATGGAGACCACTATGTCAAGACTATTGAGTACTGTGGAGCGTGTGTTTCAGCAGGTGCTTTGTTGCCCAGGGAGACAAAACACCAGGAGCGGGACCTGCGGATAGAAAATGAAATTATTACAAAGTACTTGATATTTTACGAAAAAGAATATATTATACTTCTTTAAGCGTTGAAATGTGCATTTAATCATGATTTATTGAAGAGTTGCTTCAGAAGGAGAAACTAAATTGCGTAAAAAGAATTATGAAATAGATATGTGCAACGGCCCGTTGTTCGGGAAGATTATAGTTTTTTCCGTTCCTATGATTTTATCGGGGATCTTGCAGCTTCTGTACAATGCAGCTGATGTAGTTGTCGTAGGACGTTTCACCGGTAGTACGGCTTTGGCCGCGGTAGGTTCCACAGGTTCACTTACAAATTTAATAATCAGTTTGTTTATGGGGTTGTCGGTTGGTACAAGTGTTACCGTCGCACAGTATTATGGTGCAGGTGACTGGAAAAATGTCAACCAGGCGGTACATACTTCCATTGCGACAAGCGTTATCTGCGGTATTATTGTAGGAATACTCGGAATATGCATGGCTGAGAAGTTTCTGATTTTAATGGATACTCCGGGTGATGTTCTGGATCAGGCAACTCTTTATATGCGCATATATTTTGCAGGGATACCTGCTTCCATGATATATAACTTCGGAAGCGCCATATTGAGAGCAGCCGGCGATACAAGAAGACCGTTTGTTTTCCTGTCGATATCAGGACTGGTGAATGTTGTATTGAATCTTATCTTTGTAGTATTCTTCAGAATGGGAGTTGCAGGAGTTGCTTGGGCAACGGTAATATCCCAGGTTATTTCGGCTGTGTTGATTATTATATGCCTGGTACAGTTTAACGGACCTTGCAGGCTTAATTTAAAGGGTATAAAAGTTTACAGCGATAAGCTTTGGAAAATTGTGAAAATTGGCTTGCCGGCCGGCTTGCAGGGATCAATTTTTGCAGTGTCCAATGTGATGATTCAGTCATCGGTCAACTCATTCGGATCGGCGGTTATGGCAGGAAATTCCGCGGCATCGAACATTGAGGGTTTTATCTACGTGGCAATGAATTCCATATATAATACCGCGTTAACCTTTACAGGCCAGAATGTAGGTGCTAAAAAATACGATCGGATAAACCGGATCCTTGGAATTTGCATTTTAACCGTCGTATCCATAGGAGTTGTAATGGGAGTGACTGTACTGCTTTTGGACTGGCAGCTGTTAAGCATATACGCCCCCAACAATACCGAAGTAATCGAATATGGCGTCACAAGGCTGAATATCATAGCAAAGACCTACTTTTTATGCGGTATGATGGATGTCATGGTTGGAATGCTGAGAGGAATGGGTAAATCATTTATGCCGATGGTTGTGTCGGTGGTGGGTGTCTGTGGAATAAGAATTTCATGGATATTACTGATTTTTGCCCAAAGCCGTGACCTGGCAACACTTTATGCTTCCTACCCGGTATCATGGTTTGCAACTTTTACGATACACTTTATAACCTTTATGATTATCAAAAAGCGGGTTGAATCCAAAGAGAAAGTACTTGAAGTTCAGCCTGTATAATGCATTTCAATATATTTGAATATATAAACTCCCTGTGTTAATTCCAGGGAGTTTTTTACTTGGACAAGCAATAATATCGTGTTTTGCTTTCCGACAGGCAGATTTAACCGGGCAGAACATATAAACTTATAGCATTACAGCATGGATTTCAACCGTTATGTAAAGGTGTCATGACGGGGCAAACTTCATATTGGTTCAATAAATTAACAAAACCGTATTTCCTTTATAATATCGCTTTGCTTTGTGAACTTGAAAGAAGGATTAATCAATATTCTGAAAAAGAAGAAGGGTTCATAAACACATAAAAAAGAGACAACTTTTAAGTTGTCTCTTTAAACTTGGTAGTTTGGTGCGAAAGGCGGGACTTGAACCCGCACGTGCTTGCGCACACTAGAACCTGAATCTAGCGAGTCTGCCAATTCCACCACTTTCGCATGTTGTTAGCGGAAACAATGTTTATTATAAAGTGGAGAAATTGGTTTGTCAATAGTAAATAAAGGTTAAATTGCTCTTTTTATATGTGTTTTTTACCAGTCATTCGCTTCTTCACCATATACAACATTCAAGCCGGTGCTCGATATTCCGAATGTATCGTGTTTTTTGTTACCGCAGGGATCGTTATTGGCAACTTAAGCAGTATTTCTTCAGCTTTTTCAAGGGTTTTCGGGGCATCTGTTTCACCAGCTGCTTCCAGCCGAAAGCATGCTGCAGCAGTTGATTCTTTTTGTTTCTTTTCTAACCATTTTACTTATTGTATAATTAATATTAAGCACTCAACTGTTTATTATAATACATAAACAGTATTTTATCCTGTATTTATGAAAATGATGGGCTCAGGTACAAGTGCTGTCTGGAGGGGTTTTATGAATGGCAATGATAAGTCGAAGTGGTGGAAAATCGTTGTAATATCTTTGTTGATTATTGTCCCGGTAACAGCCGTTATTGTTGCATTTTTTTTATTGAACAGGGACTCAAAAAGGGTATATACGATAAAGGTGGAAAAATAGATTGTTAGAAAGGTTTGACATATGCTTCACGAATTTTCGAGGACTGAATTGTTAATAGGAAAGGATGCTTTAAACAAACTTAAAAACAGCAAGGTTGCCATATTCGGTATAGGCGGTGTCGGCTCCTTTGTCGCCGAAGGGCTTGTAAGGGCGGGGGTTGGCAAGTTCGTTCTTGTGGATGATGATTTGATTTGTCTTACGAATATCAACCGGCAGATTCATGCAACAAGAAAAACAATCGGCAAACCCAAGGTAGAAGTAATGCGCGACAGGATCCTGGAAATAAATCCAAGGGCCGAAGTTACGACATTTAAAAAGTTTTACATGCCTGGCTGTGCCGCAGAAATGATCCAGGGTGATGAGGATTATATAGTTGATGCCATTGATACCGTCACCGCAAAGATAGATTTGATTGTTAATGCGAAAAAACTTGGCATCCCGGTAATAAGTGCAATGGGAGCGGGGAATAAACTTGATCCCACCAGGTTTGAAGTTGCAGATATATATGAAACATCAATATGCCCCCTTGCGAAAGTGATGCGGAGAGAGCTCAGAAAACGCGGTATTGATTCACTTAAGGTGGTGTATTCGAAAGAGGAGCCCATAATGCCGGTTGAATCCGAAGAGAACAGCTGTAAAACAGGCTGTGTATGTCCTAAAGGGACCGAACGCAAGTGTACCGCGCGAAGGCAGGTACCCGGGAGCATTTCATTCGTTCCGTCGGTTGCAGGTCTTATTATTGCCGGGGAAGTAATAAAAGATTTGGTTAAGTAGCACAATTTCATATCTGAATTTTCTTTCACAATTTCCCTATAGTGATATGTTTACTTTTATTAAATTATTATATAATGAAAAGGGAATTACTACATGATTTATTATAAAATGTAATAATTGACCGATTCTTTATGGAAGGTGGACAAGTTTGAACAAAGCATTGGAATTATATAAAGAGAAAATTGCAGGGAAGAAGGCTGCTGTTTTGGGTTTTGGTATAAGCAACAGGCCTTTGGCAAAAACATTGGCGAAATGGGGAGCAGATGTAACGGTTTTTGACAGGAAAAATGAAGAAGAGTTTCAGTCAATTTCAGAGTATAAAGATATTGGTATCAAGTTTTCTTTGGGCCAGGGATATTTGGATAATCTGAAAGGTTTTGACGTAATTTTCCGGACTCCGGGAATGCGCTTTGATATTCCGGAAATCTTAAGGGAATTGGATAACGGAGCAGAGCTTGCATCCGAAATGGAAGTGTTTATGGAAACATGTCCCGCAAAGATTTATGCCGTCACTGGCAGCGACGGCAAAACAACGACCACTACCCTGGTATATGAGATATTAAAGCAGGAAGGTTATAACTGTTACCTGGGAGGGAATATCGGTACTCCTTTGATTGACAAGGTTGAAGAGATAGGTGCTGACGATAAGGTTGTACTGGAACTTTCAAGCTTTCAGCTCCTTACCATGAAAAACAGTCCAAATGTAGCAATTATAACCAACATTTCACCAAACCATCTTGATATACATAAATCAATGGAAGAATACATTGATGCAAAAAAGAATATTTTCAGGTATCAGTCAGGTAATGACAGGATTGTTCTTAATTACGATAATCTTATTACAAGAAGCTGTATACCCGAGGTTAACGGAAGGCTGGTATTATTCAGCATAAAGGGAGAGTGCTCAACAGGAACGTTTTTGAGAGGGAATACCATTATCTACCGTGAAGGCGATATGGAAAGAGAGATCATGTACATTGACGATATTAAACTTCCGGGTATGCATAATGTGGAGAATTATATGGCTGCAATATCTGCCGTAATACCCGAAGTCAGTACAGAATCAATCATAAATGTGGCAAGGAATTTTTCGGGTGTTGAACACAGAAACGAATTTGTAAGGACGGTGAACGGGGTATCATTTTATAATGATTCCATTGGTTCAAGTCCTACACGCACCACTGCCACAATTAAATCCTTCAAAAGGAAGGTAATTTTAATCGCCGGGGGATATGACAAGAAGCTGAGTTATGATGAGCTGGGGGAAACAATCCACAATAATGTCAAATCCATGGTGTTAATGGGAAATACTGCCGATAAAATTGAAAAAGCCTATTTTGATTATGTTAAAAATGCAAAGCTGGATCCGATTCCCGTAGTCAGGGTTACAAATATGGAGGAAGCTGTAAACGAAGCCTATAAACTTGCTGCAAGCGGTGATATTGTGGTTTTGTCCCCTGCGAGCGCAAGTTTTGACTTGTATGCAAACTTCATGGAAAGAGGTAATCATTTCAAGGAAATAGTACGAAAGCTGTAGACAGGCCGGACAGCCTGATGCCATACAAAAAACCGGTTCCCGGCGGAACCGGATAAGGGGGTTCTATTATGGAGAGTAAATCCATTATGCAAAGTATTGCAGAAAATGTCGGCAAGGTCATGGTAGGCCAGAGCGGTGCCGCAAAGTTAATGGTGGTGTGCCTTGCAGCGGGAGGCCATGTACTTATAGAGGACGTTCCTGGTATAGGTAAAACTACGATGGCCAATGCACTGGCAAAATCCATCGGGGTGTCGTTTAACAGGATCCAGTTTACACCGGATATACTGCCATCCGATATAACCGGTTTCTCCATGTATAACCCCAAAACAGGCGAGTTTGAATACAAACAGGGCAGTATTATGAGTAATATCATTCTGGCTGATGAAATTAACCGTACTTCACCAAAAACGCAGGCCAGCATGCTGGAAGTAATGGAAGAGCGGCATGTCACCGTGGATGGTGTTACTTATGATGTTCCCGAACCTTTCATGGTTATAGCAACCCAGAACCCGGTGGAATACATGGGGACATATCCGCTGCCCGAGGCTCAGCTTGACAGGTTTTTAATGAAAATTACAATGGGTTATCCCGATAATGAAGACGAAGTTAATATTCTTTTCAGATTCAAGAAATCAAATCCTCTGCATAGTCTTACACCCGTTGCAGATGGAAATCAAATATCGGAATTGCGCAGACAGGTAAGGGAAGTTCATGTTGAAAAGGCAATAGGCGAATACATAGTTGAAATTGTTCAAAGCACCAGGCGGCAGGAACACGTTCTTTTAGGGTGCAGCCCGAGAGCATCCATTTACCTGATGCGGGCGGCTCAGGCACTTGCCCTTTACATGGGAAGGGACTATGTCATTCCTGATGATGTTAAAAGCCTGGCTGTACCTGTCCTTGCTCATCGCATGATATTACGGCAGGAAGCCAGAATCAGAAAAATAACATCCGAAAGCATACTTTCAGATTTACTGAAAAATATCAGGGTTCCTGCTTAGACAGGCTATATCAGTGGTTAACCGGTTTTTATTCATAAACGGGTATTTAATCGTCCTGTTATATTATTAAATGTAAAAGGAACAAAACTTTATGAAAAGAAGTAGAATAAGTTATCTGATATTGCTTTTCCTATCATTTGTGTATATTTATTTTGACGGAGGATTTCTGCCATATACGCTTTTTTACATAATGTTGTCGCTTCCTGTAGTTTCATTGGTTTACCTGCTTATTGTCTTCAATACCTTTAAATACACCGAAAAACTCGTTAAAAGGGAATACCAGAAGGGGGAAATCCTGGATTATACCTTGCAGATTCACAACATTACACCGTTTTATATAGCGTATTTTACAGTATACATGCATATGGAAGGCCAGATGCTGATAAAAGGCATGAAAAATGAGCACCTTACGCTTAAACCGTTCAGTGTGCAGGAGTTCAGGTTTAATGTACCGATCCAATACAGGGGAAAGTACAAAGTTGGAATTTCACACATAGAGATAAAGGATTTCCTTAATCTGTTTTCTTTTAGATATTTACCCGGAGAAACAAAGCAGATACGGGTTTTCCCCCGTATCCTGCCTGTTGAAGAACTGGATATTCCGTATGTAAGAATGTCGGAAAATGAATATTTGTCTCAGAACAAAGACGTTGGACACACCGAAATCAGGGATATACGGGATTACAGGTACGGTGACGGTTTCAAAAAAATCCACTGGAAGCTGTCGGCAAAATATAACAAATGGCTCATTAAGGAAACCAATTCATCATCCGAGAAGGAATTCTGGGTTCTGCTGAACTTGTCAAAAATGTATGGAAGTGCCTGGGACGTTTTGCTAAGAGAGGACAGGACGGTTGAGTTCCTTGTTTCACTGGCCAGGGTGCTTCTGAACTCAGGGTTTAACATTAAACTTTGTTTTTACAGATCCGAGCAGATGTGTCTTGCATATTCAGGAAACAATGGCTTTATGCAGCTTTATGACCTGCTGTCATTTATCCCTTTCGACCAGAATGTGGATTTTAATGACATTATGAACTTTTTTGTTGACAGCATGCCCGAAAGACAAAGCGTTATGGTCTTTTCACCGATTGTGGACGAAAAACAGCTTGATTGTCTCAGTAAAATGGCTGCAAATGGTCACGATGTTTCCCTGTTTTACTGTGATGTTGAAGACAGTGAAATAAAGAATGAAGTTGAAGTTGCCCTGGAAAAGGAACTGCCTGAGCTTGGAATCAGAACGATTGATTTGCTGAAAAACATTGCTGTGGCAGAAAATGGTTATTGGCAGAAAATTTCATGAATGAGCAGGCTTTGGCCGTAATCTTTAAGCCTTATTGACAAAAAGGTGTGCAGGAAAGAAACTATCAGGTGAGCAGGAAGTGACGAATATATGAAAAAACGGTATTTTGATTATATATCGCTGGTGTTTGCCGGAATATTATACGTTTTTTCGGTTTTAAGAGTAACAATTGTTCCGATGCATGTTCCTGTAAAATCATGGCATATGCTTTTGTTTACGGTAGGGGCTTTCCTTTTCTATTGTCTTGTTAATACAAAAGTGGGTCGTATAGTCTTTTTGACTGCGGCGGGCGCGGGACTGGCCTATGCAGCATATCTTGCTTTCAGCAACGGAATTTCGAATATTTCTTTAACATTTGCACCTGTAATAAGACTTGTAAATATTATGATCCAGGTTGGAACGGGCTATTATGACGGCACAATACCCTTTTCAATGCTATTGAAGGCTTTGGGAGTTTATACACTTATTATTGCACTGCCTGTTTACTATTTATTGGTAAAATATTTCAGATTCTATCTGGTGTTTACGCCGGGACTGGTTGTTTTTATGATCGTATGGGGACTGATAAGGCATGTGGATAAGCTTTCATTCTTTATTTTTATTTCTGTTGCAATTATATGTTACATTAGGCATGTCTACATGACAAATTTGAAAACAGGCAGGGGAACCGGCGAATCAACATATGACGGAAGTATGTTTGTTTATTATGTACCGATAGCCGTGGTTGTTATTCTGCTTGCGGTTTCGGTTCCGGTGAGTGAAAAGCCGATAGAATGGCCATGGCTGGATGAAAAAATATATGATTTCTGGTGGGACATGAAAAAGAAATATACAATTGACAGGTACGACACGTTTTCACTTGCCGAAACGGGTTTTGGAGACCCTTCACGCCTGGGTGGCCCGGTATATGCGGATGATACCCCGATTCTGCTTGTGAAAGCTCCCACCCGCGTGTACTTGAGGGGAGCTGTTTACGACAGTTACACGGGAACTGGATGGGAAGTGACCGAAAAGAGCAGGGAACTTTACCTTGAGGACAGGATTTATGATCACAGGGAGCTTGCATACGGGTGGAAAGCAACCTCGATGAAATTCGGTTTTTTAACAGCCGGGGAGTATGACCAATACCTGTTGAACAGGGAGCTGCCGACTTCAGGCAGATTTTTTTCCTACGAAGAATACATGGATTTTTTCAGAAAACGGACAATGCCACAGATTTTGGACAAGCTTTTTCCGGAAGAGAAGCTTTCGGTGCAGCATCTGCAGGTAAGAACAAAGTCATTGTTTACACCATTGAAACTGTATGTGCCTATAACGGGCATTCCTACAAATGTATATACACTTAATGAGAGCATTGAAGGTGTATTCCGGTCGGACAGGAGATTGCGCGGCGGTACTTCATATAATGTCAATTATCTTCAACCGGCTTATGGCATGAGAGAGATGGAGAATTATTTCAATCTGAGCAAACCCGGTTTGTACTCGGAACTTATTGATTACTTGGAAAGTTTCATCAGGGAACAGGAAGAACAGGACGAAAAAAGTGATGCAAGGCAGCAGCTTGGTTATACCATTGATGTTTATAAATTGCTTGAAAGATACAGTGAAGAAGTACATAGCTTATATACCGGCATACCCGAAGGAATTCCCGAAAGGGTTGTTGAACTGGCAAAGAAGATTACTGCTTCAAGCAATACAACATATGCCAAGGTTAAAAGCCTTGAAAGTTATTTACGGCAAAACTATCATTACACTCTCAGCCCTTCATATCCGCCATCTGATCAGGATTTTGTAGATTATTTCCTGTTTGACGGGAAGGAAGGGTATTGCTCATATTTTGCCAGCGCCCTTTGCATAATGACAAGGGCAGTTGGGATACCGGCAAGGTATGTGGAAGGGTTTTTACTACCTGAAAAATCCGACAGGGATGATAGTTACCTGGTAACAAACCAGAATGCTCATGCATGGGTTGAAGCTTATCTTGAAGGTGTCGGATGGGTTACATTCGAGCCCACTCCGCCTATGGCAAACGCACAGAACTATTATGTAAGCCTTCGCGATATGGGAACGGGTGATGAAAGTTTAATTCCCGATATATTTGACGAATATGTAGAGGAAGAATCCCCATCGAATATTTTTCTGCCCGGTTATGATGAAAATGTACCGGCAGCCTATACAATAACAGACAAGACAATTCTCCTTTTGATAATTGCTTTTGTGCTTGCTGTAATAATACTGAACAGGTTGTTTATACTTGCAAGATGGATCGTGCTCCATATTATTCCGGCCAAAAAAAGCATACTTATTCTATACCGCCGTGCCATATCTTACCTCTCACAGGCAGGGTGTATTCTGAAAACCGGTCAGACACCAAAGGATTATGCGGAAATTGTTGATGAACGCTATCAATTCAAATGCATGAACATGTCTGAAATGGTGGATTTATATTACAGTGTAAGATTCGGTTCCCATGATGTGGACAAGAAAACCTTGAAGCGTGTTCTTGCATTTGTCTCGGAAGTAAAAGCAAAAACAGGTCATAACATGTATTTTCCCATAAGATTTTTATTCAGGAACTTAATATTTAAAGGATGAGGTTACTGTTCAGAGGTTCGTATAGCTGCGGGTGATTCGGGTGATATTGCCGGCGAAGAGTAACACGCTCCGAATTCTGCACCCCTCTCGCCAGGATTATGTTAGGACTAATGGCTTGTACCATAGTACGTGCTTTCTTGCTCAAGAAGGCAAAACACCTGAAGCAGGACCCGCAGACGGGTATTGCAAACTGATACCTTTGAAGAGTAACGGGTAAACTGAGCATGGCAAAATTCGACCATATTTTTATTGACATTTGCTCATACATTGACTTAGAATGGGTAAAGTAATGCGCAGGGAGTGAAATGATGACACAGATACGTGATGATATAAGGAATATTGCCATTATTGCCCATGTTGATCATGGCAAAACAACACTGGTTGACGCAATGCTTAAGCAAAGCGGTATTTTCAGGGCAAATGAGAAGGTTGCCGAACGCGTACTGGATTCCAATGAGCTGGAAAGAGAAAAGGGAATTACCATTATGTCAAAGAATACCGCCATTTCATATAAAGGAGTCCGGATAAATATAGTGGATACCCCGGGACATGCTGATTTTGGCGGGGAAGTGGAACGAATCCTGAAAATGGTTGACGGTGTTCTCCTTCTTGTTGATGCTTATGAAGGTCCGATGCCTCAAACCCGCTTTGTTTTAAGAAAAGCGTTGAGCATGAAATTAAAACCGATAGTTGTAATAAATAAGATCGACCGTAAGGAAGCGCGTCCTGAAGAGGTAATAGACGAGATTTTCGACCTCTTTATCGAACTGGAGGCAAGCGATGATCAGCTCGATTTTCCTGTGGTATATGCTTCGGGAAGGGATGGAATTGCGTTTCATGAGATTGGTGAAGATTCATCGGATTTAAGACCGCTGTTTGATACAATTCTGAAGCATGTTCCCTCACCCGCAGGGGATGTGAATGCTCCTTTCCAGTTGTTAATATCCAGCATTGACTATGATGACTATGTTGGAAGAATTGCCATAGGGAAAATTGAACGAGGAACGATAAGCAAAGGCGACAAGGTTGTTGTATGCAGGAAGGACGGCCGGATTGATCCTGTTAAAATCGGCTCGATCCAAATTTTCAGCGGACTGAACAGGGTTGATGTTGATAAGGCCCAGGTTGGGGAAATAGTTTGTATTACAGGATGTGATGATATAACTATAGGAGATACGGTTTGTGATGCCGAACATCCTGAGCCGCTGCCGTTTGTCGATATAGATGAACCCACAATATCCATGCAGTTTCTTGTCAACAACAGCCCATTTGCCGGTACCGAGGGCTCATATGTGACATCCAGGCATTTAAGGCAAAGGCTTTTTAAAGAAATGGAAACAAACTTGAGTCTAAGAGTTGAAGAAACCGATTCACCTGACAATTTCAAGGTGTCGGGAAGAGGTGAACTGCACCTGTCAATCCTTATTGAAACCATGCGGAGGGAAGGCTATGAATTTCAGGTATCAAAACCTGAAGTAATTACGAAATATATTGACGGGGTATTGCATGAACCGATGGAATACCTGGTGGTGGATATACCTGAAGAATACATGGGCCCAATAATGGAAGAGCTGGGAGGGAGAAAGGGAGAAGTTGTCAATATTCATCCTCCTTCACAGGGTTTTATCAGGCTTGAATTCAAAGTGCCCGCACGCGGATTGATTGGCTTCCGTTCCAGGTTTTTGACTACAACCCGGGGAAATGGTATAATGAATCATGTTTTCAATGGATATGAGCCGTTCAAGGGTGAAATCAGGGACAGGGATCGCGGTTCCCTGGTTGCATCCGAAACAGGTGAAGCCGTACCTTACGGATTGTATAATGCCCAGGAGCGTGGAATTTTGTTTATCGGGCCCGGGGATAAGGTATACGAGGGTATGGTTGTTGGCGAAAGCTCCAGGGTGGATGATTTGGTTGTAAATGTATGCAAGAAAAAGCATGTTACAAACATGAGGGCTGCAGGTTCGGACGAAGCGCTCAGGCTGGTGCCGCCGAAAATTATGAGCCTTGAAGCATGCCTCGAATTTATTGCCGATGACGAATTGATCGAAGTAACTCCTGAGCATATAAGGCTGAGAAAAAAGATTCTCAGTGCGGTATTAAGGGCCAAGGAAAAGAAAAAGGAGAAAGAGAATATCTGAAGCATGGGAAGGTGATCCTATGTCTGGAAAGGTTAAAAAGAAAAAAAGAATATTTCTGAGATTTCTGATACTCGTTGTAGTATGCATGGCATTGTTTTTTTCATCGGCGTATGTTTCATATACCTACCTGACGAAATATGGAATAGAGTATGTTTCAACAGGTAGAATCCAGATACCGAAAGAACAACAGATAGAAATAGAGATACCGGAAGGTTATGGTACTGCTGAGATTGCCGCACTGCTTGAGAGAGAAGGATTTGTTGAATATCCGTGGCTGTTCAGGTTCCTTTCGAAGCTTAACGGTTATGACGGCAAGTATAAAGCCGGAAAGCATATTATCAGCAGGGAGTTGAATTACGAGGGGCTTATGCTGGTATTGACCAGCAACCCTGTTTCCAATCCGACCAAGGATATCAGGATTCCCGAAGGCTTTACAGTTGTGGAGCTTATTGATTATCTTACTGAAAGAGGTTATGTCGACAGGGACAGGTTTGAATCTTTGTGCAAGACTAAAATCAAGAAATACAAATTCCTGGAAGATGTACCCGATCGGAAATACCCGCTGGAAGGATATTTATATCCCGATACCTATAAAATTGATGTGAACTGGAAAGAAGAGGAAATTGTAGATCGGCTTCTGAAAGAGTTCGATTCAATTTTCAAACCCGAATATTATGAACGTGCACAAGAGCTGGGTATGACGGTTGACCAGGTTGTAACCCTGGCATCCATCATTGAAATGGAAGCAAAATACCTGGCAGACTACAAAAAGATATCCAGTGTACTTCATAACAGGCTGAACAGCAGGGCATATCCATACCTGCAGGTGGATGTAACGCTGCAGTATGCAAGGATTATGGCAGGTCTTGGCAGGATTCAGATTTTAACGAACAAAGACAAGGAAATAAACAGTCCTTACAACACATACACGCATCAGGGGCTTCCGCCCGGACCTATTTGTTCGCCCCGTGTAGAAGCCATAGAAGCAGCATTGTATCCCGAGGATACAAATTATTTCTTCTTTTTCGCAACACCTGACGGAACGGTTATATACAATGAAACACTAAGCGGACATAACAGGGATCTCGAAAAATACGGTATGCTCAATTAGTATTTGAGCATACACAGAATATATCTGCAGATTAAAAAGGTGTATATTGGGGAGTGCATTTTTTTGCTGGAGAATGAAGTAACATACCCTCATATTAACAATTACCTGGCTTCCATGTTTGAGCAGACCGATCCATTGCTGAAAGAAATGGAGACACTTGCGAAGAAAGACCATATTCCCATTATACAACCTGAATCAGCACAGCTTGTCAAGGTTCTTTGCTGCATTTCAAAACCCGAAAGGATACTTGAAATAGGAACGGCCATCGGTTATTCATCTATAATACTTGCAAGGTCCATGCCCGCAAATGGCATAATTGATACCATTGAAATAAATGAAGACATGATTGACAAAGCTTACGGGTATATCAGAAGAGCGGGATTTGAGGATAAGATACGGATTTTGCACGGTGACGCGGCAGAAGTATTGCAGTGCCTTGGCACTCCGTATGATTTTATTTTCCTTGACGCTGCGAAAGGCCAATACCTTGATTTTTTACCGTATTGCCTTAAACTTCTGAAACCGGGCGGTTTTTTTGTTACCGACAACGTTCTTTTCAGGGGTATGGTCGCTAAGGATGGTTTTATAGAACACAAGCATCGTACAATAATAGTCAAGCTTAAAGAATACCTGAAACTTTTATGCCATAACGATGAACTGGTTACAAGCATAGTTCCGGCAGGCGATGGTATTGCAATATCAGTTAAAAGGTGAGATTTATGAATATCGAGCTTCTTGCCCCTGCGGGCAATCCGGAAAAATTGAAAATGGCCGTTATATACGGAGCAGATGCGGTATACCTGGCAGGCCCGAAATACGGTCTGAGGGCGGGCGCAGGCAATTTCACCCGTGAAGAATTGAAAGAGGGTATAAAGTTTGCCCATGAAAGAAACCGGAAGGTATACGTTACAATGAACATTCTTCCTCACAATGAAGACTTCGAAGGTATGGAGGATTATGTGGTACTGGTTTCGGATGCCGGTGCGGATGCCGTAATAGTTTCGGATTTGGGAGTTCTATCGGTGGTTAAGGATATTAATCCGTCCATGCCCGTTCATATAAGCACTCAGGCCAATGTCACAAACCATAGGAGCGCAATGATGTATAAAAAGCTTGGTGCGTCAAGAATTATAGCAGCAAGGGAATTGTCTCTGAAGGAACTGTCCTTTATACACCGGGAAGTTCCCGATATCGAGCTGGAGGCGTTTGTTCATGGAGCCATGTGTATTTCATACTCGGGCAGATGCCTTTTAAGCAGCTTTATGTGCGGCAGAGATGCAAACCGTGGTGATTGCGCCCAGTCGTGCCGCTGGAAATACTATCTTATGGAGGAAAAGCGTCCGGGAGAATATTTCCCGGTTGTGGAAGATGAAAGAGGCACATTCATTTTAAATTCAAAGGATTTATGCATGATTGAGCATATACCGGAGCTCGCTGAAGCCGGAGTAACAAGTTTTAAAATCGAGGGAAGAATGAAAAGCTCATTCTACGTATCAACAGTAGTACGTGCTTATCGCATGGCAATAGATGCATATTTGAAAGATCCGGAAAATTATATGTTCCGGCAGGAATGGCTTGATGAGGTATCGAAAGTGAGCCACAGGAGTTTTACAACCGGCTTTTTCTTTGACAAGCCCGGCCCGGAAAGCCAGAATTATGGAACAAGCAGCTATATACAGAGCCATGAGTTTGTCGGTATAGTACTGTCATATGAAGAGAATGAAAAAACAGCACTGATAGAGCAGCGAAACAGGATTTTTTCAGGTGACGAGATTGAAATCATGCAGCCCGATGGAAATGATATATGCTTTAAAGCTTCAGAAATTCAGGATGTTGAAGGAAATCCGATTGAAAGTACCCCTCACCCGCAGATGAAGTATTTCTTAAAAGTGCCCCGACCGGTTATGCCTGATTCAATACTCAGAAAAAAGATATAAGGCAATAAACTTAAGCGGTTGAAAGCAATTTAACTGTTTAATTATAAATTACCAGTCATTAATCGTCCCCTGCAATCATAAAATTTATAAACGGATGCAGGGGTTTTATATGCTTCCGGTTTTGTTGCTTAACAGTGATTGCATCAGATAAACAGCACTTTCATCCTGCTGGCAATACGATACCATAAATCATGCGTTCAGGTTTTTCAGCATTGTATTCTGCATAGGATTGGTTACTGTTCGGATGTACTTGCTGCAATATTCATATGCAGGTCCTGCTTCGGGTGTTTTTTCCGCCTTGAAAATATTTATGAAATCTTGATTTGAACAGTAATTAATTATATTCTATTATTAATAAAATAATCTGCATTTGGAGGTGGTCCGGTAATGGCATTTTTGGATGATATAAAGAAAGCAGCGAAAAGCATTGCTATGAAAACAGGTGATATGGTAGAGGTTTCCAAGCTTAATATAAGCATTTCACAGGAGAAGGATAAAATCAACAAGCTTTATACAGAGATTGGAAGGGAAGTGTATGAGCAATATAAAGCGGGCAATGATGCCGGCTTTGGTGATAAATGCGCTGTTATTGCCGAACATGAAAGAACAATAGAAGAATTACGGATGAAAATTTATACTCTTAAAAACATTAAGAAATGCTATGCGTGCGGGGCGGAAGTCGGCATGGACAGTGCATATTGCCCTCAATGCGGAGCAAAGCAATAATGATTTATCCGGAGTTTCTTTCTGCAATACCTGCATTATAGATGGTTCTGTATTTGAAATACAATATTTCAGGATGGAAACAGATGAAAAAGAAAGAGCTGAGAAAGAAAGCCAAAGAATTACGGGATTCGATTGACATGGAGCAGGTTGCCCGGTTAAGTGGCATTATTACCGGCAAAGTGTGCAATCATCCATGGTTTATATGTAGCAGTACGGTTTTTGTTTATGTATCCGCCGGAAATGAAGTAAAAACCACCGATATAATCGAAACAGCCTTAAAAACGGGGAAAAGGGTATGTGTACCCAGGGTAATACCCCGGGTTAAAATGGAGGCAGTACCTGTCAACAATATTGAGCAGGATCTTCAAAAAGGCTTTTTTGATATAATGGAGCCCAAACCGCACCTGGTGCCGGTAAGCGAAGAGGAGATTGATCTTGTGATTGTACCGGGACTTGTTTTCGACAGGAATGGTTTCCGCATCGGATACGGCGGGGGTTATTATGACAAGTTTTTGGCCCGGATAAGAGGCGATTGCAGGACAATGGGTATTGCTTTCGCTTTTCAGGTGGTTGATAGGTTGCCTGTGGAAGATCATGATATGAATGTGATGGCGGTTGTAACCGAAAATGAGCTTATTATTCCGGAAAAAACTGGTACCTGGAACCGATGATTTGGCAAAGGGAACCAATTACCTGGTATTTGCCACGGTTTTGTCATATCTTGTATTACAGTTGGTTTTTGAATTCATTTTAGGCAGGGAGTGGATTGAAACATACATATATTTATTCCTTGCCTTTATTCAATTCATGGTTATTCTGATGCCCGCCCTGTTGTTTGCCGGTATACGGAAAATGAGCTTTGTCAGTGTATTCAGAATAAGAAGCATAACAGTTCATGAAATATTGCTCATTATACCAATGACCGTATTGTCGGGCATTATTGCTTCGGTTCTGAACTCATTGCTGATTTGCCTTCTGGGTAATGATTATTCAGTACCGACAGGCGGAGTTCCGGTTCCGGGTAACATTTCCGAATTACTTGTCCAAATCGCTGTTGTGGCATTAATTCCATCGATATGCGAGGAAATATTTTTCAGGGGGGTCATTTATCATTCCATCAGCGGGATGGGTGCAACCAAGGCTATTATTGTGTCTTCGTTATATTTTTCGCTGTTTCACTTTGATATACGCAATTTGTTAGGCCCTTTCTTTCTTGGTATCCTGATAGCATGGTACTGTTACAGGACAGGTTCGATATTTGCAGGAATAATTGCGCATTTTACAAATAATTCTATGTTTGTACTCATCAACTGGTTTAACAGGAATATTGAAAATGAGCCGCTGAACCTGACACCCGGTATTATTAAAAATCTGGTTTCATTTTCGTTATTGATTGGTGTTATCCTGTTTATACTTATCAGGGTTTTTTCTGCATTAACAGGAAAAAAGGCTGCGATTACAGATGGTGATGACAGGAAATCATCCCTGTCGATCATATTTCATTGGCCTATGTGCATTTTTTACTTCATTTACATAGCAATCGTTGTCCTGAGCATTGACAAGTAATGCCTGAGTAATCATACAGTATCGTTACTGCCCGGAGGTGAGCATATCTCTGAACAGTAACACAATATCAGAATATTTAACAATCAAAGTTTAATTCTCCCTGGTTATTTTGTAGTATAATAGAAAAAAAGAACAAATTTTTTGTAACATGTAATAAAAATCAGGAAGGAGCAGATTTTTATGCAAGTTTATTTATGCTTTCCGGGAGGAAAACACAAGGCTCTTACAATGAGCTACGATGACGGAAAAATTCAGGATAGAAGATTGGTAAGTATTTTCAACAAGTATGGCATAAAAGGTACATTTCATATTAATTCAGCTTTGCTTGGCCAGCCTGAACGGATATCTGCGGATGAGGTCAATGATTTATATAAGGGTCATGAAGTTTCGGCTCATACCTGTACCCATCCGACTATAGCAAGATGCCCTAAAGAACAGATTGTACAGGAATTATACAATGACCGTGTTAATCTTGAAAATATTACAGGCTATCCGATCCGCGGCCTATCTTATCCCAATGGCTCACATAACAAGCAAATCAGGGAGGTATTGCCCCACCTGGGTTATGAGTATGCCCGTACTGTTGAAGAAACAGGGGATTTTGGCTTACCCGAGGACTTTTTCCGTTGGAAAGCTACATGCCATCATAATCATGGCCTGCTTGAACTCGGGGAGAAGTTTATTAACCTGCACAAGAAGCAATATTTATATTTAATGTATGTATGGGGACACAGTTATGAATTTGATAACGACAATAACTGGGATATGATTGAAAACTTCTGTAAAATGACAGGGAACAGGGATGATATATGGTATGCAACAAACATTGAAATCGTGGATTATATAAAAAGCTACGAATTGCTTAAATTCTCCGCTTCAATGAAGTTTGTCGTCAACCCGCTGGCACATTCGGTATGGCTGAGTGTGAACGGGGAAATTTTAGAGGTTAAAGGCGGAGCAAGGGCGGATTTGGCATAAAAGCTTTAATGCTTTTATTCCGGGTTACTTGCGCAATACCTGCCATTACTATAATATTTATTTTGTGGGTTGAAAATTTACAGCAGCAGATTTTTAAGTTTGGAATAACGGGTAAAAAATAAGATAATATTTGATAAATGGAGTATGATATGGGTTCTTTTGTTCATCTGCATGTACATACCGAATACAGCCTTCTTGACGGGGCAAACCGGATCGAGCCTCTTGTAAAAAGGGCCAGGGAACTGGGAATGGACAGTATTGCCATAACCGATCACGGTGCCATGTACGGGGTTATAGACTTTTATAAAGCATGCAAAAAAGAAGGTATAAAACCCATTATAGGCTGTGAAGTATATACCGCAGCCCGTACAAGGTTTGACAAGGACGCAAGGCTTGATTCGGAGCATGGGCACCTGGTGTTGCTTGTAAAGAACAACACCGGATACAAGAACCTTATGAAAATGGTTTCTGCCGCGTTCACCGAGGGTTTTTACTATAAGCCGAGAATTGACATGGAACTTTTAAGTCAATACCACGAAGGACTGATCGGCTTAAGTGCATGTCTGGCAGGAGATATACCCGCAGCCATATTAAGCAACAACTATGAAAAAGCTAAAAAATTGGCTGTTCAGTTTGAGAATTTGTTCGGTAAGGGTAATTTTTACCTCGAGCTCCAGCATAACGGAATTGAAGAGCAAAAGCTTGTAAACCAGAGTCTTATGCGATTATCTGCCGAAACGGGTATTCCCCTGGTTGCAACCAATGATGTCCATTACTTGCGGAAAGAGGATGCCAGGGCCCAGGAAATCCTTATGTGCATACAAACTGCAAAAACCATTGAAGACGAAGATCATATGCAGTTTGAAACCGATGAACTGTACCTGAAACCACCCGAGATAATGCAGGAACAGTTTCATTACTGTCCCGAGGCGGTTTCAAATACTGTAAAAATTGCTCAAATGTGCAACGTGGAACTGGAGTTTGGCAAGCTTCACCTGCCAAAATTCGACGTACCCGGCAATGAAGATGCTTTTGAATATCTCAGGAAACAATGCATGAAAGGGTTTGAAAGAAAATACGGAAACAACCCGAAGCTCATGGAACGGCTTAATTACGAGCTTTCAACGATAAAAAACATGGGTTACGTGGATTACTTCCTGATAGTTTGGGATTTCATACGATTTGCAAAGGAACACAACATAATGGTAGGCCCGGGAAGGGGATCTGCAGCAGGCAGCATGGTTTCATACTGCCTGGACATTACTAATGTCGATCCGATGCGGTATAACCTTATTTTCGAACGCTTTCTGAATCCCGAGCGTATCAGCATGCCCGATATCGACATAGATTTTTGCTTCGAACGCCGTGGAGAGGTCATTGATTATGTAGTCAACAAGTATGGCAAGGACAGGGTGGCTCAGATTATCACATTTGGAACAATGGCGGCACGTGCTGCAATAAGGGATGTTGGCCGCGCCCTTGCAATTCCGTATGCAGAAGTTGACAGGATTGCGAAAATGGTACCAATGCAGCTGGGAATGAGCATCGAAAAGGCTTTGGAAATAAGCAGCGAGCTAAGAAACGCTTATGAAACCGATCCGAGAACCCACGAGCTAATCAGTACTGCCATGCTCCTTGAAGGAATGCCCAGGCATGCCTCCACCCATGCAGCCGGTGTTGTGATTTCAAGCGAGCCGGTCACTGAATATGTTCCTTTGCATCAAAGCGAAGGAAATATATGCACGCAGTTCCCGATGACCACCCTTGAAGAGCTGGGGCTTTTAAAGATGGATTTCCTGGGGTTAAGGACCCTTACGGTAATCAGGGATACTGTAAAAATGGCCGAAGAAAACCATGGAGTGAAAATAGATTTAGACAATATAAACATGAACGACCCCGAGATATACCAGATGATCAGCCGCGGTGAAACACTTGGCATATTCCAGCTTGAAAGCTCGGGAATGACACAGTTCATGACCGAACTGAAACCGTCATGCATCGAAGATATCATAGCAGGCATTTCTCTTTACCGTCCCGGGCCGATGGATCAGATACCCAGGTATATCAGGAACAAAAAAAATCCCGAGCATATTAAATATGCTCATCCTCTGCTGGAGCCGATTTTAAACGTTACTTACGGTTGCATGGTATACCAGGAACAGGTTATGCAGATTGTAAGGAGACTGGCAGGGTATTCACTTGGAAGGGCAGATTTGGTTCGCCGGGCAATGGCAAAAAAGAAAAAGGAAATAATGGAAGAAGAACGCCAGAAATTTGTCTATGGAGAAACAGATGCGGACGGAAATGTTATAATTCCTGGTGCCATACGCAACGGTGTTGACGAAAAAACAGCCAATGAAATTTTCGATGAGATGATGGATTTTGCAAGCTATGCATTCAATAAGTCCCATGCCGCAGGATACGCTGTAATAGCTGTTCAGACGGCATACCTGAAGCATTATTATCCTGTTGAGTTTATGGCTGCACTTTTAAACAGTTTCCTGGGATCACCCAATAAAATATCCCAGTATGTTTTGGAGTGTAAACGGATGGGTATCCAGGTGCTGCCGCCTGATATTAATGAAAGCGGTGAGCGTTTTACAGTCAGTAACGGAAAAATACGGTTTGGGCTGACTGCGGTCAAGAATGTGGGCAGCAATGTTGTCAAGCAGATTATTGCCGAGAGAAATAAAAACGGTCCTTTCAAGAGTTTTCCCGATCTGTGCGAGAGGGTGGACAGCAGGGATTTAAACAAGAGATGCATTGAAAGCCTGATAAAAAGCGGTGCTTTTGATTCATTCAAAGTATATCGTTCAAGGCTTATGAATTCCTATGACAAAATAATCGAGAATATAGCCAATGAACGAAAAATGAAAATGGAAGGGCAGATGTCCCTGTTTGACATTGCCTCCAATGCAGGTTCGCCAATAACTCAAGAAATACCATACCCGGACATGGAAGAGTATGATTTCAGGCTGCTGCTTGCGATGGAAAAGGATGTATTGGGCTTATATGTATCAGGCCACCCGTTAAGTGAATTTGAAGAGGATATCAGGAAAGGGGTTACTTTGTTTTCTTCGGATTTGGTTATGGAAGAACAGGATTCGGGGCATGTCAGCAGCAAGTTTTCCGATGGTTCGTTTGCCCGGATAGCAGGTATTATTGCCGATGTAAAAACCATTACTACAAAAAGCAATCAGTTGATGGCTTTTGTAACAGTGGAAGACCTTACAGGCCAGATGGAGGTAATTGTTTTTCCAAGCACACTGGAGAAATACGGTGAATTGATAAGGCCTGAATTACCTGTCTGGATAGAAGGTAAATTAAGCATGAGGGAAGATGAGCAGCCAAAGATACTTGTTGAAAACATAAAACCCATAGTAAAAGGACAGAGTATTTCCACCGCTCCGGAAAAAAAACAGGTAAAAGAATCGAAAATATCAATCAGCGAAGGCGGGACTACATACGGTATCAAAACCGGGAACGATGAAAACGGTAACGGGTTAGGTACCTGGAAAAGCGGGGAAAAAGAGAATTCCGAAAAGAACGGGTCAGGTCCTGAAAAATATAGGAATTATATAGAATATATAAAAGTGCGCATACCTGAAAATACAAAACGGGAAATTATTTCTGCCGTTTGCTCCCTTCTTAAATATTTCGAGGGAACAAATCCGGTTTACCTGTATTACAATGGTTCGGTAAACAAGAAATACCATGTCTTCATTTGTGGTACATTACTGGATGAACTTAAAAACCTTTTGGGCGGTGAAAACGTTAAACTTGAGAAAACAGCTCTTTAACTGATGGTTTGCGACTTGCGTTTTATAGGAAAATAATATATATTAATATCGGGTAAATATCTATACCATGAAAAAAGCAGGAATAATGCTTTTTAGTGTCCTTATGAACCTGAATTGGCAGGGGGGGAACAATAATGTGGACCGTTGTTTATATGGCTCAGAATAAAGAAATTGCAGAAAAATTGAAATCAGTATTGGAAACCGAAGGGATTCTGGTAAAAGTAAGTCCCGTTAGCCAAAAGGAGAAGAATGACAATTGTTTCGAGATTTCCGTTCCTGAAGGTGAAGTGGAAGAAGCACATAGTATAATTATTGAAAAAGGGTTTTAGAAGCATTGGTTATATTATGCTAATCTTTGCTGGCCCGTGTTATTATACACGGGTTTTAATTACACCTAAATAGAAATAACATAACTTTTGTAGAAGAGATGGTGAGATAATGAGTGAAATTAAGACAATTGGAGTATTGACCAGCGGAGGAGACGCTCCTGGTATGAACGCAGCGGTTCGTGCAGTTGTAAGAACGGGCATTTATTACGGGTTTAAAGTATTGGGAATACGCAAAGGATATGAAGGACTTCTAAATGGCGATATGGAAGAAATGACATTGCGTTCAGTGGGAGATATAATTCACCGCGGCGGGACAATCCTTCAAACTGCCCGCTCTGCGGAGTTTAACACAGAAGCGGGAGTTAAGAAGGCAATTTCAATCGCGAAGGTTTTCGGTATTGATGCACTGATAGTTATCGGCGGTGACGGTTCTTACCGCGGAGCTCGGGATTTAAGCAATCTGGGACTTACGACCATGTGCATACCCGGAACGATTGATAATGATATTGCTTCAACTGAGTATACGATAGGCTTTGATACTGCATTGAATACAGTTCAGGATGCCATAGACAAGATAAGGGACACGGCATATTCCCATGAACGGTGCAGTGTTCTTGAGGTTATGGGAAGAAGGGCCGGATATATTGCGTTGAACGTTGCCATATCCGGAGGTGCAGAGGCTGCCATTTTACCGGAGAAGGAGTTCGATATAGACAGGGACATAATAAAACCCATTATCGAAGGAAGAAACCGTGGCAAAAAGCATTACCTGGTTATAATTGCCGAAGGTGTGGGTGGTGCGGTTGAAATTGCAAAGTATATTGAGGAAAAGACCGACATAAAAACAAGGGCAACAATATTGGGGCATATTCAACGCGGAGGCAGTCCGACGGTATATGACCGGGTTATGGCAAGCCGGATGGGTGCCCATGCGGTACAGCTTTTGAAAGATGGTTTCAGGAACAGGGTAGTATCACTGCAAAACGGGGCAATCACCGATTTTGAAATAAATGAAGCCCTTTCAATGAAAAAATCCATTGATGAAAAAATGGTAGAACTTAATAAAATTCTGGCTTTATAGCATAGTTAATTTAAAACATATACATAACCGAAAGAGGATAGTAAATGATTTCAAGAACAAAGCTTATAGTTCGATACCAGGAAACCGATCAGATGGGTATTGTACATCATTCGGTATATCCAATCTGGTTTGAATGCGGTAGGACCGATTTTATTAAAAAAGCCGGTATAACATACAGTCAGATGGAAAAAGAAGGGATAAGGCTTCCACTCAGAAGTCTTAAGTGTAATTACTATTATCCTTCATATTATGAGGACGAAATAATTATAAAAACCCGTATTGCAGAATTAACACCTACAAGAATAACTTTTCATTATGAAATCTTCAGAAAAGGCCTGTTAAAGCCTATTGTAACAGGTGAAACCGAACATGTGTGGGTTAACAGCAATTTGAAGCCCGTCAACATGAAAAAGTACAAACCCGATTTGTTCAGCATGATATTTGCCATATTCAGTGAGGAAGGAAGTGCTTGATTATAAACAGGAACAAGTGGAGATATATACCGAATATTCTGACTGTACTCAGGCTTGCGGTTATTCCGGTAATGGCATACTTTATGATTTCAGAGAATTGGATTCCTGGTTTGATGATATTTGTTCTTGCCGAAATCACCGATATCCTTGATGGTTATATTGCCCGTAGATTTCAGGTTATTTCAAGCTTCGGGAAGCTTGCTGATCCGCTTGCGGACAAACTGCTGCAGCTTACGGCCTTGTTCCTTCTGTCAAATGGCGGAAGGCTTCCGATTTATTTCTTCTATATTCTTTGTGCAAAAGAACTGGCAATGGTTGTCGGTTCATTGTTCTTTTTAAAGAAGGATGTTGTTGTTTATTCCAACTGGGTTGGAAAAGCAGCAGCCGCAATTCTTTTTTCAGGAATTGTACTGTCATTTCTTGATATACCAGCTTCGGTATACCTGCTGTGGACAGGTATGGTGGTATCATTTGCCGCAGGAGGCGTTTACCTGGTAAAATTCTTAAAACAGGTTAATGGCAAAACGGAATGAAAAATGCAAAAGAAGCGGTGGAGAGTAATACCGCTTCTTTTATATTGGTTAATGGTCGATTCTTAAACAGTAGCCCCGGTATCCTAGCATTTGTCACAACCGCCGTAATAGCCGCGATTATAGAACAGGCACAGGAAAATAAGGATGAAGAATAAAACCTCACTATTGTTCCAGCCACCGAAAATGCCGTCTGACATCTATATTCCCTCCTTTGCATTAGGCTCTGATTTTTTGCGGCCTGAAACTTATAAATTAATAACAGAAAGCCGGCCACAACAAGCTATCCGCATTTATCCTGCATAAAATTGAGATGGACGAAATGCTTTAGTTTTTAGTCATAGTCGCAGCATCCATTGTCCCAGAACAGGAGTAGGAATAGAATTATAAAAAACAGTACTTCACTATTTTCGCTGAAGAATCCTCGTCTGCCTCCCATGTTCTTAACCCCCTCCTCTTTTTATTACAATAACAGTTTATTCAAGTTGACGTAATGATGTTACATTTCTCTTTACAAATATCTGGTAATAAGCCGGCAGGCAAGACTTGTTCTAAAATAAATTTACGATGCATAAATTGAAGCAAAGAAAATTTTTGGGGGACCCAATATGCTTGAGAAATCAGGATTTCGAAGTGGGACGGTAAGACCCGGGTTTGGATTAACCAAGGCGCTGTTAACGGCATTTGCGATTACCATACCGGCTTTGTTCATTCTCGCCGCCATCTTAACATTCACTGATTTTCCCGAAAAATATAAAACAACCGCAGTTCTTATTGCAACGCTGTCAGCCTTGTTTGTTGCCGGCTTCAGGTCAGGAATAAACAATGAGAAAAACGGGATGGTTAAGGGAGCGCTTACAGGTTTAATCTACATGTTGATTCTATACCTTGCAAGCAGCATCATTTATAATGATTTTATGCTTAACCAGCGTTCAATAATAATGGTAATAACCGGTATTCTCGCAGGTGCTGCAGGAGGGATTGCAGGAATCAACAGAAAAGCAAAACCAATCAGTAAGACAACCCGTATTGTCAAAGGAAATGACATATTGAAAAAATACCGCAGATAAAACCCAAATCCATACATAGAATTGAAGGATACATTTACCGGACAGCGTGGTTTTGAATTGTGTTGCTCTGTGTCAGATCATCTGAATCACCTGCTGTCATACTGACCTTTAAAATTATAGATTCCATGAAAAAATACATCGGTTCCATATCCTTGATGTCCGAAGAATTATGGTTTATAATATACCCGTGCCGTTTAGCTGTTATATCAAACCCCGTAATACGGGGTTTCTGTTATGGGGTTTTTTTATGGGCCGAAAAGGTATGATTCATCTGTACATCGGAGATGGCAAGGGTAAGACTACAGCAGCAACTGGTCTGGCAATACGGGCTCTTGGACGTAATTTGAACGTTTTATATGCACAGTTTTTAAAAACTTCGGATACCGGGGAAAAATTCATCCTTGAAAAATATTTTCCTGACAAGCTTGTTTTTTTCAGACCGGTTCAGCGCCATGGCAAATTCCTCTGGAACATGACAGAAAAGGAGATTTCCGAAACAAAAGAGGATATTCTGAACGGTTGGAGGACAATTACGGCAGAAATTCATTCAGGCAGGCATGATATTGTAATACTTGATGAAATACTGGATTGTATTAAATGTGGGTTGCTGGATTCCGATGAAGTATTAAACGATATAAAAAAGAGGCCTGCCCACGTGGAAATCGTTTGCACTGGCAGGGACGCTCCGGAATGTTTTTTTGAAGCAGCCGGCTACGTTACAAGGATGGGTTCTTTGAAGCACCCGTACGACAGGGGTATTAAAGCAAGATGCGGCATAGAATATTAATTTACCGGGAGTGTACAGAAGATGAGAAGACGCAGGTTAATTGTTTTAATCACATTAATTTCAGTGTTGTTAATTGTTCTTGGATGTGCCAGGAAATGGGGAAAATATAACGGGGCGACACCTACACCGTCACCTTCTCCGGAGCCTCAGGCGACACAGCCTCCTGAGCCTGTGAAGGAACCTGAAGTTCCAACACCTACGGAAAAACCGGTTGAAGCCCGTGAGCCTGTCGACTACTCAGTAGTTCAACCTAATGAGGCAGGGGAGATTCCCATTGTGATGTTTCACAATTTTGTAGAGGATTTATCCAGCACTACAGATAACCTGTACACTACTTCATTCAGTGCTTTTGAAGAGCTGCTTGAAACGCTCTATAATGAAGGTTACAGGCTTATAAGCATGCGTGATTTCATAGATCACAATATTGATGTTCCTGCAGGAACAAAGCCGATGGTATTCTCCTTTGACGACGGAACATCCGGGCAGTTCAATCTTATTGAAGAAAACGGCAAGCTCGTGGTTAATCCGAAATCCGCAGTAGGGATAATGATAAAATTCAATGAAAAACACCCGGATTTCGGCCTGAAGGGTATTTTTTACCTGAATATGGATAAAGAAAACAAAACCTTCGAAGGTGCGGGTACAATAAAGGAAAGGCTTGAAATTCTTTTGAGCTATGGATTTGAAGTGGGCAATCATACATGGGGGCATTTTGATTTCACCACTTCGGAAAGCAGGCAGCAAATTAATGAAAGAATTGGTAAAAATGAGAAAAGATTAAATGAGATAATGGGAGGGTTGAAATTTTATTCCCTTGCTCTTCCATTTGGCAGCAGGCCGCCGGAAAATATGCGTGACGCATTGGTAACAGGTGCTTTTGAAGGTGTGGAATACAATAATGAAACCATAATGGCAGTAGGTGCGCAGCCAAGCAAGCCTTCAATTCATGTGGATTATAACCCGGCATACGTGGGACGTATCCGTGCCCAGGGAAAAATCCAGGAAAACTATGACCTGACTTTCTGGCTGCCTAAAATGACAAGGGACAGGATGTATATCAGCGACGGTGATCCTGATACCGTTGTTGTACCCGAAGGCGTGGAAAGCAAAATAGACATGTCAAAATTGAACGGTAAAAAATTAATTACATATAGGAAATAGGATTCCGGGCAGGCTTGAAAAAGGCTGCAAAACCGAGTAAACCGGAGTAAATCATTCAAATCTTACAATATATTTACAGGATAAGTAAAGATTAGTTTGCTTTTTTCCAAATACTAAGGTATAATATGGTTATCCGATATAATAATATCGGGTAACCATTCAATTATCTTTTTACGTATACGTCTCTTAGTTAAATCGTATTGCAGAATTAACTGCAGGAATAGAATATTTTAATTTCAATGGATGAAACCAGGCCTGGTGATGGTTTTACAAACAAAACTGTTACAGGAAATGGTTTATATTGTTTTAAGGCTATTTATATAAAACCACGAACAGATAATTTTGTTTTTTGCATGATGTCAATAATATGGAGGGAAAGAAAGGAGTATTGGTGATGAGCACCAAAACAGAAAAAAAAGAAGGAAGACAACTAACGGATGCTGATGTAAAAAGGAAGGCGGTAAAACTTGTTGTAGCACACTTGAAAAGGAAAGCATCCACCGAATTTATGGGTATGGATTACCTGCAGACCTGGCTTGAAGATATGGAGGCGTTACTTGAGAAAGAGGAATTTGACATTAAAGAATACCATAGAATGCGCAGGCAATTTAATGATGTTATTGAAAGCACATTGGACGAGGGCATGAGAAAGAAGCTTCGGGATTCGTGGTACAGTATGGGGAAAGCTCTTGATAAAAAGGCAAAGCCCTATTAAAAACTCCGGAAGCTCGAACCGGAGTTTTATTTTGCTTTTCTTTTTGCATTCTGTCAGAGGGAAATCATTAAGTCTGAATTTACAGCTTGAAAAGTGCAGCATGGATTTTCAGGTATTAAAATATCGGCATGGTTTGGCATATATTGCCATCCGTGCCGGTTCCGTTATTTTGATTAAAGTAAGACAGCACAGTATTTTTACTGCGCTGTCTGATTTATAAGAGTAAACTCCGTTATGGCACCCTGCTGCCGGCGGTTATACCAGATTATATATCTCCTTTATCTTTTGTATGGAAGCAGATACTGCTCCATATGAAGGCCCTCCCGGAAGTTTTCGTCCGTTTATGCAAGCATCAAGAGAAATCGACTCATAAACATCATCATCGAACTTGTCTGAGAATTTCTTAAGCTCTTCGATATTCAGATCATCTATGTTTTTACCGTTTTCTATGCAATATGCCACCAGTTTGCCCACAATAAAATGGGAATCCCTGAACGGAACGCCTTTTTTAACCAGGTAATCTGCCACGTCGGTTGCGTTTGTGAATCCGCCCCTGGCGGCTGAAAGCATTTTATCCTTCCGCACTTTCATGGTGGCGATCATTTTTGTGAAAACAGGCATACAGGCTTTTACCGTATCTATTGAATCAAATATTGCTTCCTTGTCTTCCTGCATGTCCTTGTTGTAGGCAAGGGGAAGTCCTTTCATAACCGTCAGCAGGGTTATCAGGTTTCCGTAAACCCTGCCTGTTTTGCCCCGGATGAGTTCGGCCACATCAGGATTTTTCTTTTGTGGCATTATGCTGCTGCCGGTACTGTACGCATCATCAAGTTCAATAAAATAAAATTCATGGGAACACCAAAGCACAATTTCTTCACAGAACCTGCTTAAATGCATCATCAATATTGACAGTGCGGCATTCAGTTCAATGATGAAATCCCTGTCCGAAACCGCATCAATACTGTTCAGGGTAATTGATGAAAATCCAAGTTCGGATGCAACAAAATACCTGTCCAGGTTATAAGTCGTACCTGCAAGGGCACCGGAGCCCAAAGGCATAACATCCAGCCTTTTGAAGCAATCGGACAAACGGTTGTAATCCCTGTCGAACATCTGAACATACGCCATTATATGGTGGGCAAAAGTGACGGGTTGTGCCCGCTGAAGGTGGGTGTAGCCAGGCATAATGGTATCCAGGTTGGTTTCGGCTGTTTTCACCAAAACAGTAATCAATTCCGCGAGCATGCCTTTAATAACATTAATCTCATCTTTCAGATACATGCGGATGTCAAGGGCAACCTGGTCATTCCTGCTTCTGCCGGTATGAAGTTTTTTACCGGTGTCACCTATCCTTGATATAAGTATTTTTTCAATATTCATGTGTATGTCTTCTGCATCTATGTCAAATTCAATTTGCCCGTTTTCGATATCCGAAAGTATTTCTTCAAGGGTCCGGCATATCAGATCTGATTCATCCCGCGAAATTATTCCGCACCTGCCAAGCATTTTGGCATGGGCAATGCTGCCTTTAATGTCATGTTTGTAAAGACGGCAGTCAAATCTTATTGATGAGTTAAAGTCGTCGGTTAGTTTATCGGTATTTTTCGAAAAGCGACCGCCCCATAATTTCATTTGGGTTCCTCCATGTTTTTCTTTTTCATCATTGCCTGGACTTTCACAGGCAAACCAAACAAGTTGATAAAACCTTCGGCGTCTTTCTGGTTGTAAACATCGTCTTCACCAAAGGTGCACAATTCTTCGTCAAACAGTGAATATGGCGAAGAAGCTCCTGCGGGTATAATATTCCCTTTGTACAGTTTAAGTTTGACAGTACCAGTGACATACTTCTGCGTAACATCAACGAAAGCAGATATCGCTTCACGGAGGGGGGTAAACCACTGCCCGTAGTAAACAAGTTCAGCAAAGCGCTGTGACACAATATCCTTGTAATGCAGCGTATCCCTGTCCAGGCAAAGAAGCTCAAGTTCACGGTGTGCGGCATATAAAATTGTTCCACCCGGGGTTTCATATACACCGCGGGATTTCATTCCAACCAGCCTGTTTTCAACTATGTCGATAATACCGATTCCATTCTCTCCGCCAACCTGGTTCAGCTTCATAATAAGGTCAACAGGATTGAGCTTTTCTCCGTTTATTGAAACGGGAACACCCTGTTCAAAACCGATTTCAATATATGTTGGCTTATCGGGTGCTTTTTCAGGTGTAACCGAAAGCTTTAAAAGCTTGTCATACAATGGTTCGTTTGAAGGGTCTTCAAGTTCCGAGCCTTCATGGCTTAAATGCCAAAGATTCCTGTCACGGCTGTAATTGTCCTTTTTGGTAACAGGAACGGAGATACTCCTCTTTTGAGCATAGTCAATTTCGTCTTCCCTGGAGCGTATATCCCAGATTCTCCATGGTGCGATTATTTTCAATTCAGGTGCAAGAGCCTTGACTGTCAGTTCAAAACGAACCTGATCGTTTCCCTTGCCTGTGCAACCGTGGGCAATGGCTACCGCACCTTCCTTTTTTGCAATTTCAACCAACCTTTTTGCTATTATCGGCCTTGCAAAAGAGGTGCCCAGAAGGTACTTGCCTTCATATACAGCTCCTGCCTTCAATGTCGGGAAAATATAATCAGTGACAAATTCTTCCTTCAAGTCCTCTATATATAATTTTGAAGCACCTGTTTTTATTGCTTTTTCCTGCAGCGAATCGAGTTCCTCACCCTGACCGACATCGGCAGCCATTGCAATTACTTCATAATCGTAATTCTCCTTTAACCAGGGAATGATAATGGAAGTATCAAGACCGCCCGAATAGGCCAGTACAACTTTTTCCTTTTTACCCATACAAAATCGCTCCATTCTATGTTAGAATAATACAGAATAATTGTATAATTATTATTCATAATTATACAACACTATGCATAAATATTCAATACTTTTTTTACAGGATATATGACCGATAACTTGTATAGATACTGTTATATTCAGAAATCAATAAGTTTTAATTATTTAACTGGGACGTGTAAGAAAACAAAGGTATTGCATAACCAACTGTATATGTTCCGGAAAAATAACCGGCAACATGCAAAGGAGAAGATGTATTGATTATTTTGGGTATTGATCCGGGATTTGCGATAACCGGATACGGAGTTTTGAATTATATCGGAAACCAGTTTAAAGTAATGGATTTCGGTGTAATAACCACAAGTGCGGATCTTCCGCATCCTCAAAGACTTCTTTTGCTTGAAAAACGCCTTGTTGATATTATTATTGAATACAAACCTGAAACCATGTCGGTGGAAGAGCTTTTTTTCAACAATAATGCGAAAACCGCACTTCAGGTAGGCCAGGGCAGGGGGATTGCACTTCTTTGTGCAGCCCGTGCCGGCATACCTGTTTATGAGTATACTCCAATCCAGGTAAAACAAGGTGTTACAGGTTATGGGCGTGCAACCAAGATACAGATCCAGCAGATGATTAAAATACTGCTTGGCCTGCCGGAAATACCAAAGCCCGATGATGCAGCCGATGCCCTTGCAGTTGCCATATGTCATGCGCATAGTTACAGCAGTATGAGCAGGGTATTGAATTCGGGTTCTGGCAAAGGCTAGGTCAATTTACCGGGTTTTCTGCAAAAGAAAGGAGAATGCTATGCTGGCTTATATTAAAGGCGTGCTGCAGGCATGGAATAATGATTCGGTTATTGTTGAAACGGGAGGTATAGGCTTTAATATTACAGTACCGTTGACAGTTCTTGAAAAGCTTCCTGAGATAGGATCGGAAGTAAAGATATACACCTATGCTCATATACGTGAGGATGGCTGGACTTTATATGGTTTTTTGAACGATGATGAACTGAAAATGTTTGAACAGCTGATCAAGGTTTCGGGGGTTGGTCCGAAAGCCGCCGTATCATTGGTTTCATATATATCTCCGTCTCATTTCGGGCTTGCCGTGTTAACCGATGATGTCGATGCCTTTGTCAAAGTACCCGGAATCGGCAAAAAAACAGCCATGCGAATTATTCTTGAGCTTAAGGACAAGTTTAAAAAGGAGCAGGGGAAGGAACTTAAAAGTCTTTCGGCGAACGTTGGAGAGAAATCTGAAAACAAGGTGCATGATGCCGTCAGTGCCCTGGTGATGCTTGGTTATACCAGCCAGCAGGCAAATGCGGCGGTATCTTCGGTTTACAATGCCGAAAAGGACATGGAATCAATCATCCGGGATGCACTGAAAAGTCTGGCCGGTTAAATAGATGGATTTGGAGGCGTTTAAATTGGATGACAGACTGATAGGCTGTGAATTTCGCAGGGAGGATTCCGAAGAATCAGGTCTTCGGCCGAAAACATTCGATGAATATATAGGCCAGGATAAGGTTAAGGAAAACCTGATGGTGTTTATTGAAGCCGCGAAGCAAAGGAATGAAGCCCTTGATCATGTGCTTTTATATGGACCGCCAGGTCTTGGCAAAACAACCCTGTCCGCCATAATTGCCAGGGAAATGGGTGTCAATTTCAAGGTCACATCGGGTCCTGCCATTGAAAAACCCGGTGATCTGGCTGCGATTTTAACAAATTTAAGTCCGTTTGATGTATTGTTTATTGATGAAATACACCGCCTTAACCGGGCTGTTGAGGAGATCCTTTACCCGGCAATGGAAGATTATGCTTTGGACATTATCATAGGCAAAGGACCCAGTGCCCGTTCAATACGCCTTGAGCTGTCAAAATTCACTCTGATTGGTGCAACCACAAGAGCCGGTCTTTTAACATCACCTTTAAGAGACCGGTTTGGAATTATCAACCGCCTGGAGCTGTATACCCATGAAGAACTGAAGAAGATTGTGAAGCGATCGGCAAATATATTAGGTATAGAAATCGATGACGATGCGGCATTGGAGATCGCCTCCAGGTCAAGGGGAACACCCAGGATAGCTAACAGGCTTTTGAAGAGAATAAGGGATTTTGCACAGATTCATTCCAATGGCAGAATTGACCTTGATATAACAAGATACGGTCTTGATGCGCTTGAAGTAGATGAAATAGGACTTGATCGAACTGACAGAAATTTGTTATTATGCATAATTGAAAAATTCGGCGGTGGTCCTGTCGGGCTGGATACACTTGCGGCGGCAACCGGGGAGGAGGCTGAAACAATTGAAGACGTATATGAGCCTTACCTGATGCAAATAGGCTTTTTGCAAAAAACACCCCGCGGAAGGAAGGCAACCCGGCTTGCGTACCATCATCTGAACATTGAGCCCGGGCAGGGGGAGCAAATCAGCCTGATCTAGAGGTTATAAGGAGGATTAGATATGAGCATCAAAGTTGGAGTAATTGGAACCGGAAACATGGGAGGAGCATTAATAAAAGGTCTGTACAACAGCGATCGGGAATATGAAATATATGCTTATGATTTAAACACGAAGGTAACGGATCAACTGAAAAGGCAATATTCGATCATAGTAGAGCCTTCAATCCAGGAGCTTACAAAAGAATGTGAAGTTGTGGTGGTTGCGGTAAAACCGCAGCACATGGAAAATGTACTGAAAGAATGCAAGAAAACGCTGTCCGGGAACACGGTATTTGTTTCAGTAGCCGTTGGCCTTCCAATATCATACTACTCTAAAATACTTGGTGATGACAAAAAAATCGTCAGGACAATGCCAAATATTGCTGCACTTGTACGTGAAGGCGTTACGGTTGTTTCTTTCGGAGATAATGTCACACCTGAAGAAAAGAAACTGGTAAACGATATTTTCAGCTGCGTAGGTTATGTTGAAGAACTGGATGAATCTTTGATGAGTCAGGTTACAGCACTTACGTCGAGCAGTCCGGCATATATTTTTATGATGATTGAGGCTATGGCAGATGCTGCGGTCCAGTCGGGAATTCCGAGAAATGTAAGTTACAGGCTTGCAGCACAGGCTGTATTGGGTTCCGCCAGGATGGTTATTGAAACACAAAAACATCCTGCTGAATTAAAGGATATGGTATGCTCTCCGGCGGGTACAACCATCGGTGCTGTGTTTACATTGGAGGAAAAAGGCTTCAGAAGTGTAATAATGACTGCCATGAAGGAATGTACAAGGAGAGCAATTGAAATCAGCAGAGGAATGGATAAATGAAAGAAGTTGAGATATATACCGACGGAGCATGCTCCGGAAACCCCGGCAAAGGTGGTTGGGGTGTAATCCTGATCTATAAAGGCATAGAGAAAGAGTTATCGGGTTTTGAGGAGCAAACCACAAACAACAGGATGGAGCTGAGGGCGGTCATTGAAGGATTAAAGGCACTGAAAGAGCCATGCAGTGTCAAATTATACAGTGACAGTGCCTATGTAATTAATGCCTTTCAACAGGGATGGGTTGATGACTGGAAGAGGAACGGATGGTCAAGGGGACAGAAAAAGGAAGAGCTTAAGAATTCCGACCTGTGGCAGGAACTGGACAGCCTGGTTCGGAAGCACAGGGTCCAATGGATAAAAGTAAAGGGACATGCGGATAATGAATACAATAATCGATGTGATAAGCTTGCAACGGGAGAAATATCGAAAAACGAAAAAGGAGATTTAAAATGAATTATTACGAGAAAACAATCAAGGAAGAAAGAAAATATACCGGAAATATAATAAATGTTGACAAGGTCACGGTTGTACTGCCGAACGGAAAGGAAAGCACACGGGATGTTGTGCGGCATCCGGGTGCTTCTGTTATAGTGCCCATAACCAATGACGGCAAAATAATTATGGTTGAACAGTACAGAAAACCGTGTGAAATGATATCGCTTGAATTGCCTGCAGGGAAGCTTGATGCAGGCGAACCGCCCGAAGAATGTGCAAAAAGGGAATTACATGAGGAAACCGGGTATATTGCCGGGAAATTGACCAAGGTTTTATCAATCCATACAACACCGGGTTTCTCTGATGAAGTATTACATATGTTTGTTGCAACAGATCTGATTGAGAAAAAGGCAAATCCTGATGAAGACGAGTTCATATCCTGTGAAAAATATGATATTTCTGAGTTGTTATCAATGATTGACAATGGTAAAATAACGGATGCAAAGACTATAATTGGTATTTTCCTTGCCGATAAAATAAAAAAAGGTGAGTATAAAATACGGTAAGTTTGCATAAAAATGAATTAAGTGGTAAATTATTATCAGTCAATACTTCTTGGACATCTTCATGTGTACTTATATGGAAGCTTTTTATACGTACTGCTTTTGATTAGAACCCCGTTACTTTTTGTGAATAATTCTTTATAACGCAGGGGATCACTAATCTTAACATAATTTTTATGTCCCAGATTATGCCCGTGCTGGTAAAGTAAGTAATAGTTTAAATATTCAGGGGTGATAAAATCGATGGAGAATTTGGTTAAAGCATTTATCCAGTATCTGCGAGATGAAAAAAAGCTTTCACAGAATACACTGATGTCTTACCAAAGGGATATTGAGCAGTATATTATGTTCTTACAGGAAATGAACGTAAAAAATATCCAGCAAAGCAACAAGACCACAATATCCACCTATATGAAATACCAGAACAGCCAGGGCAGGGCAATTACAACGATATCCAGGAGCCTTGCGTCAATCCGGGCATTTTACAGGTTCCTGATATCTCATGACTTTATGAAGGGAAATCCAACAATAGGTGTTGAATCTCCAAAAGTTGAGAAAAAGATACCACAGATACTTTCGGTCGAAGAGGTGGAAATCCTGTTGAATCAACCAAAGAAAATGGGGCTTAAGGGAGTTCGTGACAGGGCAATGCTTGAACTGTTGTATTCAACGGGTATCAGGGTATCCGAGCTGATTTCACTAAATGTGTCCGACCTGGATCTTCAGAATTATACGTTAAAATGCAGGAACAGTAACAGGGAACGCACCATACCTGTATCAAAAAAATGCATTGACGTTATGAAAGAATATCTTGAAAAAGTAAGGCCGTTTATGCTGAAGAATAAAAATGAACAGGCACTGTTTGTAAATACAAACGGCAACAGGCTTACAAGGCAGGGATTCTGGAAGATAGTAAAATATTATACTTCCAAGGCCAATATTAATAAGGATATAACTCCACATACGTTGAGGCATTCCTTTGCAGCGCACCTTGTTCAGAGAGGACAGAACCTGAAGGATGTGCAAATGATGCTTGGGCATTCCGACATATCGTCAACACAGGTCTATCTTCAGATAGTCAGCGGAAATATGTAAATTTGTTTATTACAAAGTTATCCTTGTTAATGTGTATATGGGAAGGGATCCGCCATTTACGGATCCCTAAGGAGATGATTGATTGGTAAAACTCAGGTATCTTGCTTGAGCAGTAAGCTGGTGTTATTGCTTTTTCTTAATTGGGCATTTTCGCCCTTTTTTTAACCTGGGTGGTTTTCCGTTTCCGTCCCACCTGTTTACCTTACTCTCATATTCCTTCACAAGTTCTTCAGCTTTTTCCTGTGTTATCTTTCCTTTTCTGACCATGTCATCAGTGAAGTTCTTGAAATTCTCAATCAGCTTTTCTTTTTTCTTGCTCAGAGGCAGTTTGTTGAATTCCTCGATTTTTTTGATTTTTTCGTCTATCAGCTTGATTTTTGCCTCTGCTTCTTCCTTTGTAAGCTTACCTTCCTCGAAAAGTTTTTGGATCTTTTCCTTTTTACCCTGGAGTTTTTTTATAGGATCTTCCTCTTTCTCACTACAGGTTGAATTCTCTTTTTCAACCATGTTATAATGAGAGTCCTGCATCAACTGACAGGGTAAATCCAACACAGCAAAAGCTAAATTAGCCGAAAGCAAACATGATACCATCGACACCGGTAAAATTCTGAAAACCTTCATTTAATCATCTCCTTTCTTTATGTATTATTGCCTTCAAACTTGCTGTTTTGCATGTAAATATATTACAACCATGTTTTAAAGTACTGTATGATCTAGCCTGTGATATCCGGAGTGATGGTTCAAGAACATAAGAGAAGTGATAAAGGTTATATTTTAAATGTTAATTATTCCTTGAGTGTATTATTAAATTGAAAAGTATGTAATTATTATACCCGGATTATTTTTTTATATTGTTTTATTAAAAATAGTATTATAGAATTAGTAATATATAGAAATCATAATCAAAAGACTGTTTTCATGATACTCAGGCTTTGTTTCAATAAAAGGCGGGTTATAATCATTATAATTTTTCAGATATAAAGGAGGTCATTAAATGATTCAATTCCCTAAGGATCTCTACACGGACATAAGAATTGAAACTGTTTATAAAACCACAATCCTGGTAGAGAATTTACAGCTTAAACAAAAGAAAATAAAAGAAGAAAAGGGTGCCCTTATAAGAATTTATGACGGAACAAGATGGTTTTACGGTGCAACAACCGATGTTTCCAGCCTGCAGAATGAAATAGACGGTCTTGCGAAAATGGCCAGGCCAAACCCTTTCATAAATGATGATCCTATAGTCAGGAAACTTGAAATAAATAAAGAAACACTTTTAAAGTACCAGGACTCAAATGTTTCCAAAGTCAGCATCGAAGACAAGCAAAATCTCCTTGATACATATGTGCCGGTGGTAAAAGAATTCCCCCAAATAAAAATGTCGCAAATATATTATCTTGACAAGTATACAGAAAAGCATATCATATCGTCAAAAGGAACCGATGTGAAATTTGATGCGCAATATTGCTGCGTATCTGTCAGATACAGGATGCAGGAGGGAGATGTACCACATAACGGCAGCAAGGATATTTATAAAATGGATTTTAATTCTCTTGTAAACAGGCAGGAGGAAATAAGAGATGAAATAAACAGGGATCTGCAATATTGCACGCAGGCCGTGCCTGTGAAGCCCGGCATTTACACCTGCGTACTTTCTCCTGTTGTTACGGGAGTTTTTGCCCACGAAAGTTTTGGTCATAAAAGTGAGTCGGATTTCATGGTCGGTGATGAAACAATGAAAAAGGAATGGACCATCGGGAAAGTTGTCGGCTCGCCTAACCTTAACATAATTGATACAGGTCTTGCAGAAGGAGCGGGTTATGTACCATTTGATGATGAAGGTACGCGAGCCAGGAAGAATTACATAATTAAAAACGGGGTATTGACAGGAAGGCTACACAGCTGCAATACCGCTGTGTCTCTTAATGAGGAACCGACCGGTAATGCCAGGGCCGTCAATTTTGAATATGAGCCCATAGTACGGATGACTACAACATATATTGAAGCGGGAAACCAGACAAGGGAGGAACTTATAAAAAGCATTGACGAAGGAATATATATTGAGAATTTAAAACATGGTTCAGGAATGACTACTTTTACAATAGCTCCGAGAAGGGCATATATGATACGAAACGGACGCATAGCTGAACCTGTCAGAATCTCGGTAATAACAGGAAATGTTATGAAGACCCTGCATGAAATTGACGGTTTTTCCAATGAAGTTGAATTATTTTCATTTCCGCTCGGCGGGTGCGGGAAAATGGAGCAATATCCGCTGGGTGTCGGTTTCGGCGGTCCGTATATTCGTGTACGGGGCATTAACGTGCAATAAGGAGGTATTTTTGATGATAAAGGAACTATACCAGGAAACCATGCGTGAAACATCAATTAACATAACCAACAGTGCCATTGATTCGGTAAGGAAAAAATCCATCTCGAAAAGTGGTTGCCGGGTGTATGATAACGGATTTATCGGGGTTGCGGGAACATTTGGCGAGCCAACTGAAAAAACATGGGCTGAGGCGGAAGAAAGGTTAAAGGATTGCATTCCTTATCCATTCGAGCCCGAGAAAGATAAAAAGCGTTCCAGGGACTTAAGACAGCTTCACATCAGTGATGAGGAGTTTATAAGTGAAATGGAGGATTTATTGAAAACCCTTAATTCCGAATATCCTGACTTTATATTCAGTCATAAAATCAAAATTTGCGAATCCGAAATATCACTCAAAAATGATGCGGGGCTTGATTATGTTAATTATGACAAAACCATTGAATATGTACTCCTGGTTAAGCACAGGGATTCCATTAATATAATTGACAGCGGAATTATAAAGCAGGGCAGGACGCTGCAGAAAAAAGAGTTCATTGAAGACGCAAGGATGTTCCTGGATGCGTTCAGAAACGAAGTCAGCCTGCCTCGGCAGGGAAAAATCCCTGTTATTATAGTGGAAACAGGAATGCTCCTTTCGAAAATCAATGAATCTCTTAACGGAGAACAAATAGGTTTCGGCACTTCATTATTCTGCAACAGGATAAACAGCAAGGTGTTTAATTCCAATTTACATATTATCCAGGACAGAACAGGAGAAAAATATCACATACCCTTCTTTGACACCGAAGGTGTTACCCAGAGTGATGATATATGTTACTTTATCAGGAATGGAATAATTGAGAGGGCATATACCGATAAGACTAATGCGAAAAGATTTTCAATGCCTTTAACTGGCTCTGCTTCGGGAGAGTATGATGAAGTTCCGTCGTTATCAGATGCTAACTTGTCTGTTGTCCCTGGAAACAGGACATTAAAGGAACTTATTGACGGACGTCCTGCAATATTGGTAATTATGGCAAGCGGAGGGGACTATACTGGTTCCGGGGATTTTGCAACACCGGTACAGATGTCTTACCTGACTGACGGTGAAAAAATACTTGGCAGGTTGCCCGAATTCAATATTTCGGGAAATCTTTATGAAATGTTCGGAGACGATTTTATTGGTATGAGCTGCGACAAGGCATTTATGGGAGAGCGGGCATTGGTTGTAAAAATGAATGTAAATTTCTGATGACATAAAATTAAGGCTCTTGGATATTCTGACGGTCAGTGAAATTCATTCAGGATAAAGGTTTGGTATTGATGATATATTGTTTTGGGAGTGATTTTTTTGAAGGAAACATTATTGAAGCTTAGAAACCGGATATCCAATGAATTAGAGAATAACATTCTGCCATTTTGGATTACTTTGGCGGATAAATCCAATGGCGGCTTTTACGGGAGTGTTTCCAACGATTTAAAGATTGACCGGACGGCATCAAAAGGATGTATCCTTAATTCAAGAATTCTGTGGACATATTCGAGAGCCTTTCTTACATACGGAAAAAAAGAATACAGGGATACGGCAGAACATGCGTACCGGTTTCTGAAGAGAGCATTCTGGGATTACAGTAATTCGGGGCTTTACTGGATGGTGGATTTTTTCGGGAACCCGGTATCCAAGAAAAAGCATATATATAACATTGCCTTTGGAATTTATGCCCTGAGCGAGTATTACAAGGCATTCAATGATCCGGACAGTTTAAACATGGCAATTCTGCTGTTTGATCTTGTTGAAAAGTACAGTTATGATAAGAATTATGGCGGATATATTGATGCATTTTCAGAAGAATGGAACTCTATATCCGATATGAGGTTGAGCCAGTCGGATCTCAATGCACCGAAAACAATGAATACACATCTTCACCTTCTCGAAGCATATACAAACCTGTTCAGGGTATGGAAAAACAATGATTTAAGAAAAAAACTGGACGATTTGATCGTATTATTTTTGGAAAAGATCATTGATCCAAAATCCTGCCATTTAAAACTGTTCTTTAATGAAAAATGGGAATCATTGTCCGATACCGTATCATATGGCCATGATATTGAATGCAGCTGGCTGCTATGTGAGGCTGCAAATGTGGTTGAAAATCATGAACTGCAGGAAAAAGTAAGGGAACTTGCCATAAACATGGCCGACAGGGTAATAGAAGAAGGTTATGACAAAGTCTTTGGAGGCATATATGATCATGCCGATGCCACTGAAAAATGCTTCAGAAAAGAATGGTGGCCGCAGGCTGAGATGATCGTCGGCATGATGAATGCAATTGAAATTACAGGGAAAGATACATACCTCGCACCTCTTGCTAAAACATGGGAGTTTATCTACATGAACATAGTTGATCACCGTTATGGGGAATGGTTCCATTCAGTTGAGAGAAATGGCAGGATAATAGAAAATCTCCCGAAAGTGGAGCCCTGGAAATGTCCATATCATAATGGCAGAGCATGCATGGAGTTTATCTCACGATGTGATTCGCTGACAGGTTGAATCAACTGCAGCATTGTTACTGTTTTTAGGGTTTGGTTTGCAATATCCGTCAGCGGCTCCCGCTTCGGTTGTGGTCTTCATATCCGGTGCCGCTAAGTCACGCCCTCAATTTACCGGAACGAGGCTTGGAAGTGTTTTGCTCTGTGTCAAATCATCCGAAAACCACTGTTATACTGAACAGTAACGCAGCATTTATATAACAGGGCGGTTAAAAGGTACTTTGGTTGAAGTTTCCCGGATTATTATGGTATATTATATATTGTAATAGATTTTTTGATTTGGAGGGAATGAAAAATTGCCTGGGAAAACACAAAAGAAAAAATCAACCAAAAGTACAAGCTCTCGTACCGGCACAAATTCCAGAGCAAAAAAAAGAACAACAAGCAAGGGTAATAAAAACACCAAAAATATTAAAACCGGCAATACCGGCAAGACCGTGAGTATTAGAAAAAAAAGACGGAAAAGAGAGATTGCCGGTGTTCTTATCATAGCATTTGGCATTTTATATGCATTAAGCATATACATTAATAATCTGACAGGCCTTTTCGGTGAAATAATTGTGCACGTAACCACCGGAATGTTCGGATGTATTGCTTATTTGCTGCCGCCGCTGGTTATAATTCACGGCACATTATTAATTTTCTATCCGCATAATACGCAAGTCAGGAAAAGGCTGCACCTGGTCTACTTGTTGTTTTTAATGCTCGGTGCAATTTTTTCGACAGGGTCTTTTAACAAATCAGATTATGTAAATATGACATTCTTTCAATACCTGAAGCATTTTTACAGAATGGGAAGAAGTGTAACCACCATTCCATACACGCTCAACGGTGGTGTAACAGGAGGTCTTTTGAGTGTACCGTTGTGTTTTGTTTTCCAGAAGACAGGTACATATATTTTGCTTGGTGCTTTCAGCATAGTTGTTGCAATGATGATTACAGAAATATCGCTGAAAAGGATGGCTGTAGATACTGCAATTAAAGTTAGAAGAATGAAGGAAAATCAAAATGCTGAAATTGAAATCTCGGACGATGAGGATGAATATGAATATATGGATGAACCGGTATATTCAAATGAGCATGATGAGCCACGTATAATTGAAATTAAAGATAAAGAAGCCGATTCAAAAGGAGTAAAGATAATAGATTTTCCTCTTACAAAGGCCAATCCCGAAGTAAAAACCGATGATAATCCGGAAAAACAGGCTGAAGTTCAGGAAATCCCCGTCCAGGTAAAAAGCAATACGGCAGAAAAAAAATCAAGGAAACTGGAAGATATGCCTGTCAAGGATATCAGAAGAATCCCCATGCAGGATTTTGAATACCAGTTTCCGCCGTTTTCGTGCCTGAGTGCTCCTGAGGATGGCGGGCTTAACACTAAAAAATTAAAGCAGACTGCACTGGAAAATGCAAGGAAGCTTGAGGAGACTCTCACGAGTTTCGGCATTAGCGCGCAGATTGTGAATGTAGCTGTAGGCCCTGCCTTTACACGGTTCGAACTGCAACCGAGCCCCGGTGTGAAAGTAAGCCGTATTGTCAATTTGACCGATGATATAGCCTTAAGTCTGGCTGCGCAGGGTATCCGTATTGAAGCACCCATCCCGGGAAAATCCGCCGTGGGAATAGAAGTGCCAAATCCCGAAGTGGCCCCGATAATGCTGCGCGAAGTAATTGAAACCCCGGAATTCGTAAAATTCAAATCCAGGCTTGCAGTAGGTTTGGGAAAAGATATTTCGGGTGATAATGTTATTATTGATTTGGCCAAAATGCCCCACCTTTTGATTGCGGGTGCAACGGGCTCAGGAAAAAGTGTCTGCATTAACAGTATAATAGTCAGCTTGCTATATAAGGCTACTCCAGAGGAAGTAAAGCTGCTGATGATTGATCCGAAGGTAGTGGAACTGGGAGTTTACAACGGTATTCCGCATTTGCTTATTCCCGTGGTCACCGATCCTGCCAAGGCTGCAGGTGCGCTGCAATGGGCGGTACAGGAAATGGTTACGCGTTACAAGCTTTTTGCTGACAAAGGTGTGCGTGATCTGACGGGATATAACAAGATTATTGAAGAAGAGGGTGAAGGATTCAAACTTCCGCAGATAGTTATAATTATCGATGAGCTTGCAGATTTGATGATGGTTGCACCCCATGACGTTGAAGATTCAATTTGCCGCCTTGCACAGATGGCACGTGCAGCGGGGATGCACCTTGTAATTGCAACCCAGCGCCCGTCAGTTAATGTCATAACGGGAGTGATCAAGGCCAATATTCCGTCAAGAATAGCTTTTGCGGTTTCATCACAGGTGGATTCCAGGACCATACTGGATATGGGCGGAGCCGAGAAGCTGCTTGGTAAGGGTGATATGCTTTATTTCCCGATAGGTATGCAGAAACCTGTGCGTGTTAAGGGGTGCTTTATATCCGACAAGGAAATTGAGCATGTTGTTGAATACGTCAAGAAACAGGTTCCTGCTGAATACGATGAAGATATTATCGATCAGATAACCAAAAAGAATGATGATACCGATAACGAAGAGTTTGATGCTGATGAATTGCTTCCCCAGGCCATTGAACTGGTTGTTGAGTGCGGACAGGCATCGGTTTCGCTTATACAGAGGAGATTCAGGGTGGGTTATGCCCGTGCCGGAAGAATTATAGATCAAATGGCCGAACGTGGTATTATAAGCGGTTTTGAAGGAAGCAAACCAAGAAGGGTGCTTATAACCAAGGAACAGTGGGAAGAAATGAAAATGAACAGTTAGATAATAAATATGCTTTGAAAGATTAACCTGGAGGACAAAGAATGAATATTCCGTTAATTTTTGTTGCTTTTATTATATCTCTGCTGACAATTTATATGATGCACCGGTTTGTAAAAAAGCCCGGAGTGCTTTTGATTGTTGTACTGCTGGTTCAGTTTCTGGCAGCTACCGTTGTTGTATTCTCCCTTTTCGAGAATGTTTTGACAACACCCGATGTTGAGCTTGCAGTAATTGCAGGAGGCTTTTTTCTGCCAACGGTAGTCGTTATATATGATCATGTCATGGCCGTACGAAAAAGAAAAAAAATGGGTATTAACGTTCCTTTTATTGAACCCAGGATCAAAAACAACACTCAGAAGTTAAGCTATTCGTATTTCCTGGAAAATGCAGAGCTTTATAAAGGTGAAATTGATGCCCTTGCTGTTTTTAAATCGTTGAATATTGATGACAGGGATTTTTCAAAAAATGTCAGAAAACAGTTAATACTTGCCCAGAAGTTAATCCGGCTGCAAAGATATAATTCGGCTGCTTTACAGTACAGGTTCCTTTTTTCTGTTTTCCCGGGATCGGCTTATATGGCGTATAATGCCGGTTATTTGTATTGTTTTACCGGAAAATACCGGGAAGCATATAAAATACTGGACAAGGCCCGAAAACTTGTTAAACAGGAAAAGATCAACGAAAATAAGGCAATTCCGGAAGATCTTCTTGAAGCGATGATCCAGTTTAATATCGGATATGCACTGTATTATCTGGGCAGGTTTGAGCAGTCCATAAGGGCTTTTCAAAGGGTAATTGCTATTAAACCCGATATAACGGTTGCATACAAAAACATTGCCCGGGCGTATCTTGCAATCAATATGGAGGATAAGGCAATCGAATACCTTGAGAAAGGCCGCCTGGATCTGAAAGACAGCTTTTTGCGCATTGTCTTGGGATGCATTTATTATAAAACGGGTGAAACCCGAAAAGCCCTTGAGGTGTTGGATGAGATTGTGGTTGCCGAGACCAAGAATATTGAAGCTGTAAAGTTTAAAGGGAAATCGGCATTAAAGGAAAAAATGTATGACAAGGCTGAGGAGTGTTTTGAAAAACTGATAGAGCTTGAGCCTGAAGAACCGTTGAATTATTACCACCTTGCGCTGTCGCAGCGGGAGTTGAAGCGTAATGAGGATGCATTAAGAACATATGAAAAAGGTATTGCTGTTAATTCAAAGAGCAGCATGCTGCTTTATAACGCTGCAACTTTAATGGATGAAATGGGTGACAGGGAACGTGCGGTGCGATACCTGTACAAGTCTCTTGAAGGCGATGAACTGTTGGAAGATGCATATAACTATTTGGGCGTGCTGTTAGGACAGATGGGGCGTTACCGTGAAGCCATCCAGGTTTTTGACAAGGGTATAAGGCTGTTTTCAAAGTCCTACCAGCTCTATTTCAACCGCGGTATTGTCCTTGAAATGGCAAGGCGGCTAGAGGACGCCGTTCTTTCCTTTGAAAAGGCTTATGAGCTGAACAAAAACGACCAGGTGCTAATATACAATTATACGGCAGCTCTTATTAAGAGCCGCAGGTATGAAAAGGCCATGCAGATTTATAAAACTTCCCTGTCAAATTACCCTGATGACGCAGAGCTCTATTACGGAATGTCGAAGATTTATGCTTTAATGGGGGAAACAGATCTGGCTGTGGATTTGCTGCGGAAAGTCCTGGAAAGTGATCCTTCGTACAGGCTTAGAATAAAAAATGACATAGAATTTAAAATGCTGTATAAACATGACGGGTATAAATCCTTGATGGTATCATGAGCAATTTGGTCCGGGATATGACATATGAACCTGAGAACAGTAACTGATATTTTAAAGAGTTCTGGCAGCGGATGGGGAATATATGTGCAAACGGATAATCCTGTGTTGATATGAAATCAAATATATCTCATCTATATTTCCGGGATTGCAGATAAGATGATATTTCAATGTATGTTTTTTATGATGGTTTTTAACAAACTGCAAGGGGTCCTCCTTTTGATGAGAGCTTTTTCAAATTTATGAAATTAACCATGAAGGAGGATAAAAAGATGAAGGAACATTTATCAAGCACTGAATTGTTTGATTGCCTGGTAAACGAAGCAAATGAAAAATTTGAAGGCTGGGATTTCTCGTATATTGAGTCAACCGGCAGAATGAAAGAGTTTCCGCTGAGCTGGAGTTACAGAAACAAGGTAACGGCCCGAATGCGGAAAGCATCATCATTACTGGATATGGGTACGGGCGGCGGAGAGTTTTTATCCACACTAAGCCCATTGCCTGAATATACATGTGCTACCGAGGGATATGAACCCAATATAAGTATTGCAGAAAAAAGGTTGAAGCCTCTGGGAGTAAAAGTATACAGGGTTTGTGATGATGAATGTTTGCCGTTTCCGGATGAAACTTTCAACCTGGTAATAAACAGGCATGAATCATATTCCGAAAAGGAAGTGGCAAGAATTCTAAAGGATCATGGAACTTTTATAACCCAGCAGGTTGGCGGTTTAAATGACAGGGAAATAAATGAGATTTTGGGTGCCCCGCAAAGTCAGTATTATGACTGGAATCTGGAAATTGCAGTCAGAAGATTGAAGGAAGCGGGCTTAAAGATAACCGAGCAAAAGGAAGATATAGTGAAAACAAGATTCTATGATATCGGAGCCATTGTGTTCTATTTAAAAGCAATACCATGGCAGGTACCCGGCTTTACTGTGGAAAAATATTTTGAAAAGCTGAAATATATTTATAATCAGATTCAGGAAAACGGATATATTGATTTCACATGCCACAGGTTTTTCGCTATAGCCAACAAGGAATGATGGATTTATTAATACCCTGGTTTTATCAGGGTATTGTTATAAAAACATCAGTTTATGTTTTGCAAGCCATATGCGAATGTTTTTTCCTTTTGGCAGGTTGTTGTATAATAATTATAGAAAATCATGAAAAATCTTCACCTTTATACTGCTTTATTAATTTAATGAATAGCATGTAAGGTGCATATAAATTTCTGGTTAGAAGCTTATCGGCAGAAGACCTGAAGAGTTGCGTTCAATATACATTGACGCTTTTTCAAAGGAGCCATGGAATGAAGATTATGACCGTGATAAGGCAAAGAAATAACTATTTAAAGAATGGTTTTACAGAAATAGAAACCTCATAAACAATGATTCTGGAGATTCAGCATCAGGTACGGGAAGTTTAATTCCCTGAATACGTACTCGTGAAAGGTCTATACCCAGTGTGGTATAATAAAGAAAAAAACATGGTTAAACAAGAGGTAAGAATATGATAAAAATTTACGGAATGGATACCTGTCCGGATTGTACTTACATAAAAGAGCAAATTAAAGGCAATCCGAACTTCGAGTATATTGATATTGGTTCACATGTTCGCCTGTTAAAGAAATTTCTGAAAATCAGGGATCACTCTGAGGAGTTTTTTTCTGTAAAAGAAAACGGACAGATAGGTATTCCCTGTTTTGTGCTGGAAGATGGGACGGTTAGCCTTAATGCTGAAGACGCGGGACTTAAAAACCGCCCTCCGGATGAAATTCTTGTCTGTTCGCTCGATGAACACTTGAAAGGAACCGGAAAAAGCTGTTAAGTAAATGATATGGAAATTCAGCAACCCTGTCCTGTATTCCAGGGTTACTTGACAATTTCCACAAAAGACCATAAAATCAATTCTGGAAAAATCAATTTATTCCAAAATTTTTTATTTTTAAGGAGAAGAAAAATGGGTGCAGTCATTTTAAACGGACGTGAAATATCGGAAGAAATCAGAAAAGAATTAAAGATAAAAGTGGAAAATTTAAAACAGAACGGTATACAACCCGGTCTTGCGGTTATCCTTGTAGGCAATAACCCTGCTTCCCGCATTTATGTTAATAATAAAAAGAAAGCATGTGAAGAAGTGGGAATTCGTTCCTTTGAATATGTTCTTCCGGAAGAAACAAGTGAAGAAGAGCTGATTCAGCTTGTGGAAGTATTGAACAAGGACAAGTCGGTTCACGGAATTCTTATCCAGCTGCCTCTGCCGAAACAGATTGATGCTGAAAATGTGTTGCTGAGAATCTCTCCCGATAAGGATGTCGATGCATTCCATCCATTTAATGTAGGCAGAATCATGATTGGCGATTATTACTTTTTGCCATGCACTCCTGCAGGAATTATGGAAATTTTACAACGGACGGGGATTGATTTGGCAGGCAAGGAATGTGTGGTAGTAGGCCGCAGCAATATTGTAGGCAAGCCAATGGCAATGCTTTTGCTTCACAGTAATGCTACTGTTACAATATGCCATTCGAAAACAAAGGATTTAAAAGATGTGTGCAGGCGTGCAGATGTCCTTGTAGTTGCTGTAGGAAAGCCAAAACTGGTAAATGCTGATTTCGTAAAGAACGGAGCTGTTGTTATTGATGTGGGAATGAACCGCCTGGAAAATGGAAAATTATGCGGCGATGTAGATTTTGACAGTGTTGCTGAAAAAGCTTCTTATATAACTCCCGTCCCGGGAGGAGTCGGTCCCATGACCATATCAATGCTGTTGAAAAATACAGTCAAATCTGCAGAGCTTTCAAAATAGTGAAATCTGCAACATTTTTAATTTGGATGCTGTTTCTTGACACCTTTTTCAAATAAGTTTAAAATACTTATAGTATGGGCATTTTTTGTTCATACGGTGTTTAATTTTGCATTTGTTTGCTTATTAAATCGAAAAGAAATGAAATCCTGGAAGGAAAAAAAAGTATACTTGCATATATTCTTATAACAGCGAATTATATTTAAAAAGAAAAGCGTTGTTACAAGAGATAAGAATTTGCAGGATACTTTGGACAAGGAGGTGAGGGAGATCAATTATGGTTCATTACTGTTAGGTCTGGGAATTGGCCTAATAATTGCTGTAATCAGTTCACTTATTATGTTCCGTAAAGGAATTGAGCATAGAAAGCGTATTGCGGAGGCCGAAATAGGTAGTGCGGAGCTAGAAGGCCAGCGAATTGTAAGTGAAGCTGAAAAAATTGCTGAAAGAAAAAAGCGTGAAGCGCTTTTTGAAGCCAGGGAGGAAATCCATAAAAGCAGGGTGGAGTTTGAGAAAGAGGTTAAGGAACGTAGGATGGAAATCCAACGGACCGAACGCCGGCTCCAGCAGAAGGATGAAACTCTGGAAAAGAAAATGGATGCCCTGGAGAAAAAAGAAGAAGGCTTGAACAGACAAATTAAGGAAATTGAAACACGCCAGCAGGAAATTGAAAACCTGTACCAGCAACAGCTTGAAAAGCTGGAAAGCATTTCGGGCTTGTCGGTGGATGAAGCAAAGGAATACCTGCTGAACAAGGTTGAAGATGAAGTAAAACATGATGCCGCTATTCTTGTAAAAGAGATTTATGAAAGGGCAAAAGAAGAAGCCAGCCGGAAAGCAAAAGAAGTTTTATCAACCGCTATTCAAAAGTGTGCGGTGGATCATACATCAGAAATTACGGTTTCTGTTGTATCCCTTCCAAATGATGAAATGAAGGGTAGAATAATCGGGCGTGAGGGTAGAAATATCCGAACACTTGAAACTCTTACAGGAATTGATCTTATTATTGACGATACACCCGAAGCGGTTATATTGTCAGGGTTTGATCCAATCCGAAGAGAGGTTGCAAGGATTGCCCTTGAAAAGCTTATTCTGGACGGCAGGATTCATCCGGCTCGAATTGAAGAAATGGTGGAAAAAGCCAGAAAAGAGGTTGAAAACACTATTCGTGAAGAAGGTGACCGGGCTACTTTTGAAACCGGTGTTTACGGCCTGCACCCAGAGCTTGTAAGGTTGCTTGGTAAACTTAATTACAGAACGAGCTATGGACAGAATGTACTCAATCATTCAATCGAAGTTGCTCACCTGGCAGGTCTTATGGCGGGAGAGCTGGGTGAAGATGTTGCTCTTGCAAAACGTGCAGGACTGCTGCATGACATAGGTAAAGCAGTTGACCATGAAATGGAAGGGTCGCACGTTTCAATAGGTGTTGATTTGTGCAGAAAATACCATGAGAGCGAAGTTGTAATTGATGCAATATTATCTCATCATGGTGATGAAGAACCAAAATCAGTTATTGCAGTATTAATCCAGGCAGCTGATTCAATTTCTGCATCCCGGCCGGGGGCAAGAAGAGAAACGCTCGAATCCTACATCAAGAGGCTGCAAAAGCTTGAAGAGATTGCAAATTCATTTGCCGGAGTTGAAAAGTCTTTTGCTATCCAGGCAGGACGCGAAGTTAGAATCATGGTTAAGCCTGAGGATATATCCGATGAGGGTATGATCCTGGTTGCCAGGGATATAGTTAAGCGTATTGAAAGCGAGCTTGATTATCCCGGACAGATTAAAGTAAATGTTATTAGGGAAACAAGAACTGTTGAATATGCAAAATAATTTCATTAAAATAATAATATTAATTTTTCAAATGCAAGAAGCGTATTATACGCTTCTTGCATTTTGAGAGGAAGAAATTTATTGAGATTTTTATTTATAGGTGATGTTTTTGCAAAAACTGGCAGGTTGGTACTGGCAAACCGCCTTGATAAGCTAAAAAGCACATACAAGTGGGATGTATGCATTGCAAATGCTGAAAATGCTGCCGGAGGTAAAGGCATTAATTACAACACAGCTCAAGAGATATTTAATTCAGGTGTTGATACAATAACACTGGGCAATCATACCTGGGCCAGGAAGGAAGTTTTCAACTTCATAGATTCCTGTGGCAAAATTGTAAGGCCTTCTAATTATTCCAAGGGAGTTCCCGGTAAAGGGAAAATAATAATTGAGAAAAACGGCGTTAAGATTGGAATTATTAATTTGATCGGGCGTGTGTATATGGATTCTGTTGCAGAATGTCCATTTCAGACTGCAGATCGTGATATATCAATATTAAAGCAGCAATGCAAGATCATTATAGTGGATTTTCACGCAGAAGCAACAAGCGAAAAACAGGCCCTGGGATATTATCTGGATGGTCGTGTAAGTGCGGTTATCGGAACTCATACACATGTACAGACGTCTGATGAAAAAATTCTGGACAACAAGACTGCGTATATTACCGATGTAGGTATGACAGGCCCGGCTGATGGCGTAATTGGCGTGGATAGAACTCAGGTTATACAGAAATTCATGACAGGACTGCCTGTCCATTTTGAACCTGCAAAGGGAAAAACCTGTTTTAACGCTGTAATAATCGATATTGATGAAAAAACAGGCCATGCACTTAATATAATAAGGATTTCTGAAATATACAGTTAGATTTTAATAAATCACATATCGGGAATAATTGCAATATAGTGTAATGGGAGTGATTAACTTGAATTATATGGAAAGATATAATAACTGGTTAAATAATCCTTATTTTGATGATGAAACAAAATCCGAACTACAGTCTATTGCAGGCAATGACAAGGAGATTGAAGACAGGTTCTACCGTGATCTTGAGTTTGGAACCGGTGGCTTGCGAGGTATTATCGGGGCAGGTACGAACCGGCTGAACCGTTATGTCATAAGGAAAGCTTCCCAGGGTTTGGCCAATTTTCTTTTAAAAAGAAGCAAATCCCCGTCAATTGCCATTGCATATGATTCAAGGTTTAAATCCCGTGAATTTGCCAAAGAAAGCGCGTGTGTATTTGCAGCGAGCGGGATCAAAAGCTACCTGTTTGATGAACTGAGGCCTACCCCTGAGCTGTCATTTGCAGTCAGATTCCTGAATTGTGATGCGGGAATAGTAATAACGGCAAGCCATAATCCCAAGGAGTATAACGGTTATAAGGTTTATGGAAGGGACGGTGGACAAATACCCCTTGAACTGTCCAATGCCGTACTCGAAGAAATCAATGCCATAGCAGACATTACTTCAATCAGGGTAATGGATTTCGAAAAAGCAGTAAGCGAAGGATTAATAGAGATTATCGGTGCAAATGTTGACGATGCATATATAAATGCTTTAAAAACGTTGTCAATTACCAGGCTCAGTCCTGAGCTGCTTGACAGGTGTAAAATAATCTACACACCTTTGCATGGTTCGGGAAACAAGCCGGTCAGGCGAATTTTAAAAGAGACAGGCTTTAACAACGTATATGTTGTACCCGAACAGGAAAAACCCGATCCGTGCTTCAGTACGGTAAAATATCCAAACCCTGAAGAAAAAGCCGTATTTGAACTTGCAATAAAAATGGCAAAAGAGATGGATGTGGAGCTTATCATAGGCACCGATCCCGATTGTGACAGGGTTGGTATTGTAGTAAGAGACAAAAAAGGTGATTATATCACTTTAACCGGCAACCAGACAGGTTGCCTGCTGCTGGAGTACATCCTGTCCAATTTGACCGAACAGGGCAGAATGCCTGTAAATCCGTTTGTGGTAAAGACCATTGTTAGTACCGAATTGGCCAGGAAAATTGCCAATGCCTACAATGTTAATATGGTTGAGGTACTGACGGGCTTCAAATTCATCGGAGAGCAAATCCTAATCAGGGATGAACAGGGAGATGAGAATTTTATCTTTGGCTTTGAGGAAAGCTATGGATATCTTTCGGGTACTTATGTCCGCGACAAGGATGCTGTCGTTGCGTCAATGCTGATTGCTGAAATGTTTGCATGGTACAAATCAAAAGGATTAACGCTTTATGATGCACTGATTGGTATTTACGAAAAATACGGTTATGAAAAGGAAGCATTGGATTCCTTTACACTGGCAGGAAAAGAAGGATTGGAAAAAATAAGTAATGCAATGGCATGCTTGCGCAGCGAGGTTCCCGGTAAGTTTGGTGATACTGTTATAAAAGCTGTCAGGGATTATAAAACAGGAATTAAAACCGATATAAAAACAGGTAATAAAGAAATGCTCACCTTACCAAAATCCGACGTGCTTTATTTTGAAACCGGGGAAGGTTTCTGGTTTTGCATCAGGCCTTCGGGAACCGAGCCCAAAATAAAAATTTACTATGGTGTATCGGGAAACTCTGAAGCTGACTCGGTTAAAGCCCTTGTAAATTTAAGAAAAAATGTTTTGTCAAAAATAAAGCCTTTACTGGAATAATCTGCGGAAGCATAAGGTGCTAGCCTGTGGATTAATTGTCATTAAATACTTTCAGTATTTTAATTTAGTTTATTCCCTCCATGGATATAATAAATCCTGAAAGGAGGGAAAAAAGTGAGCGACAGGTCCAAGGAAAAAGCCATAGACAGCAAGGAAGAGCTTAAAATGGCCAACGAAAGAAGAATAGAAGAACTAATGAATATTAACAACCGTTACGTACGAACCGAAAGACATCTTGAACAGCACTCAGACATAGCTGACCCTGAAAGTGTAAGGCATAGCGAAGAAATACAGCAGGAAAGACTGCAACGGATGGAAAACCTGAAAAACATCATAGCATATGGTGAACACGAGCAGGAGGATCAGGTTGAGAATTTAAAAAGAAACCTTGAATATACCGATGGTTATTTAAACCACAATGCTGATAAAATGGACAAGGAAACTCTGGAGAGAACACTGGAAAAACAGGAACATCGCAAAGAACAGCTTGATTTTCTGGATTAAAGCATGGGCTGTCTCATAACCCGTTTATTTTGAGACAGCCCAAACCATATCATGAATAAACAAATATGTTTGGAATTGTACCGGTTCCCTTACGCATCTGCTAAATTCAAGCAAAACATTAACCGATAATAATTATTAGGGGTTCGTTTTTTACTTGGTGTGAGTTGGGAGGGCAAACTGTAGGTGCGCAGGGTCAGCCTGGATAAAATTCAGTCCGGAGCAATGCTTGCAAAGACACTAGTGACTTTGGAAGGAAAAGTGCTGCTGGCTTCCGGAACCAAACTTACAGAAGAATACAAAAGAAGACTTATGGCCAATGGAATAACCGAAATATACGTTGAGGATGAAATTTCAAAGGATATTCAAGTTCCTGAGGTAGTTCATGAGGAAATCATTAACGAAGCCAAAAGCAAGGTTAAGTTAATGATGACTAATCCAGCTATCAAAACCAGTATAGACGGTTTTCAAGTCATGCAGATAGTTGATAAAATCATAACCAGCATTCTGTCTAACAAGGACATCATCGCAAATCTTACGGATATTCGTTCGGTTGATGATTATACTTTTTCTCACAGTGTTAATGTGTGTATTCTGTCGTTAATCATAGGAATAGGTTTTGGATACAGCAGCGATAAACTCAGGGAATTGGGTGTGGGTTCCATACTTCACGATATAGGGAAGGTTATGATATCCGAGGAGATACTTAAAAAACCTGTTCAGTTGACTAATGATGAATTTGAGAAGATTAAAAAACATACAATTTATGGACACGAATTGTTAAAGAAAACAAAGGGAATTACCATAATGGCGTCATATATAGCGCTGGGACACCATGAACGCCTGGACGGGAGCGGGTACCCGTACCATCTTAAAGGTGAAAACATTCACAAGGCTGCGCGCATTGTTGCAGTTGCAGACGTTTATGATGCATTAACAACCGACAGGGTATACCGGAAAAAGCTGATGCCTCATGAAGTTATAGATTATATAACATCCCTTGCATCCAAGCACTTTGATCAGGAAGTAGTGGACGTTTTTTTAAGATATATTGCCTACTATCCTGTTGGAACAGGAGTAATACTCAACACCGGTGAAAAGGGAATTGTTAAAATGTACAATAAAAAATTTCCAACAAGGCCTGTTGTCAGAGTGGTAACCGATTCCCAGGGGAAAATGCTCACCAGGCATAAAGAAGTTGATTTAGCCAATGAATTGATGTATCGTATAATAGAAATATGGGATATATAAGGAGAAAAGAATGCGGTTCGTTGGAGTTTCAATAAATGATTTGAAACAGGGTGAAACCATAAACGGGATTTACATACTTCGAAAAAAGGAACTTAAAGAGGCGTCAAATAAAAAACCGTTTATTGACATGGTTTTTTCCGATAAAACTGGAGAAATACAGGCCAAACTATGGGAAGCAGGAGAAGAGGTTTATAACAGGCTTCAGCTGAACGTGTTGTATTATGTCAATGCGAAAGTTGACAGTTTCAAGGATATGCTTCAGCTGAATATAAACAAAATCCGTATTGCCGATCCCGAGGATCAAAGAGAAATAGATAAATTTGTTCCGTCGGCACCAATACCGGCCGATGAAATGCTGGATGAGATATACGGGTATGCAAACAGGATTTCCAACATGGACATACGGGCACTGGTAATGAAACTCCTCAAAAATAAAGAGGCGCAGCTCGTTTATTATCCGGCAGCCAAATCATTGCATCATTCAATACGCAGCGGGCTTTTGTTTCACATCCTGAGGATGCTTCGATTGTCGGAGAAGCTAAAGGAAATATACCCGGAGATTAACCTGGATTTATTATACGCAGGTGTTTTAATTCATGACCTCGCCAAAATAGGTGAACTGGAATCCAATGAACTGGGTGTATCGGAGTATTCAAAGGAAGGACAGCTTTTAGGCCACATTATAATGGGCATATGCGATATCGAGAGGGTGGGAAACGAGCTGGGAATATCATCCGAAGTTATCCTGCTTTTAAAGCATATGGTCGCAAGCCACCATTACGAACCTGAATATGGCAGTCCTAAAAAACCGATGTTCCTCGAAGCCGAACTGCTGCATTTCATTGATATGATAGATGCAAGGGTTTATGATTATGACAACAACCTGAAAAATATTGAAGAGGGCAATTTCTCAGAGCCTGTGTGGTCTTTGGATAAAAGAAGGTTATATAAACCTGATTTATAAAATATGGCATTTTAGCAATTCGTTTTTTTACTGATTGACAGGTACTTGATAACCAGGGGATGGTTAAAGCAAGTATCTTTTTTTATTGTGTCACTGTTAAGAGGTACCAGTCTGCAATGTAAACCTGCAGGTGCTAGTTGTGTTTTGTCTCGTTAAGCAACAAAGAACCTGCTGAAACACACGCTCCACAGCAGCAAGCAGCTTTGTTGTTGTGGTCTCCATATCCAGGGTCGCTCAATTTCACGCTCTCAGTTTACCGGAATGCGGCGTGGCTTTAAGTGTGCTTCTTTGTGTCAAATAATCCGGTTCACCCGTTGTTATACCGACATCAGAACAGTTACTTTATTGTAAAAACATGTTTTTATTTATAAGAAAACTCTTGAAATAGATATATATTTTGTTATAATCTATACCAAATTATTTATATAAGAATAGTAATATATAAAATATATTAAGGAGTTGAAAAGATGCCCATAAACATACCTGACAACCTGCCCGCATATGAAATTCTTACTGGTGAGAATATTTTCGTAATGACTGAAGAAAGAGCCATTCATCAGGACATACGTCCTTTAAGAATTGCCATCTTCAATATAATGCCCACAAAAATTGTAACCGAAACGCAGTTGTTGAGGCTTATCGGTAATACTCCGCTGCAGGTTGACATTGTTCTTCTGCATCCCCGGACATACAAATCAAAGCATACGCCCGAAGAACATATGAAAACCTTCTACAAGACATTTGATGATGTAAAAGATGAAAAATTTGACGGTATGATTATCACGGGAGCACCGGTAGAGCATATGGCTTTTGAAGATGTGGATTATTGGGAAGAGCTTACAAGAATAATGGACTGGAGCAAGAAACATGTTTACTCCGTGTTGTATATATGCTGGGCTGCCCAGGCAGGTCTTTATCACTTCTATAAAATACCTAAATATCCCCTGCCCGAAAAACTTTTCGGAGTGTTTGAGCATACTGTCGCAGTAAAAAATGTAAAGCTGCTAAGAGGCTTTGATGATGTATTTTATGTCCCGCATTCAAGGCATACCGAAGTGCGCAGGGAAGATATAGAAAAGGTTCCTGAACTGGAAATCCTGTCGGAATCACCCGAAGCCGGTGTTTATATAGTAAGGTCCAGGGATGACAGGCAGATTTTTGTTACAGGGCATTCCGAATATGATCCACTTACATTGAAGTCAGAGTATGAGCGGGATTTAAATAAAGGATTGAAAATAAAAATTCCAAAGAATTATTTCCCCGGTGACGATCCTTCAAAGCATCCGGTGACAAAATGGAGAGGACATGCCAATTTGCTGTTTTCCAACTGGCTGAACTATTATGTATATCAGGAAACACCATATAACCTTGATGAGTTGAATGGTTATTGACAGGTGTTTCATGAATTCCTGCAAAGGAGCATCATAAAATGAAAATATCGACACGGGGGCAATACGGCCTTGAGGCTCTTGTGTATATTGCACTGAATTCATCGGCCGGCCCTGTAAGTATAAGGAATATAGCCTCTTATTGCAATATATCGGAAGCATACATATTACAAATCTTTCTTGTGCTGCGGAAGGCAGGGATAGTATCAAGCATCAGGGGAGCACAGGGGGGATATGTGCTTTCCCGGAAGCCATCCGAGATTAATGTCAAACAGGTTCTTGAAGTATTGGAAGGGCCGCTGACACCGGTGGCATGTATTGTTAAAGAATGTGAAGAACCATGCGTCCGGTATGATATATGCTCCACGAGACTATTATGGGAGATGATCCGGAAAAGATTGGATTCTCTTGCATGTTCCATTACAGTTGCCGATCTTGTTGAGCACTTTCATGCCATGGATGCAATGCAGAATCCTGATTATTGCATTTGAATAATTTATGCATTTTCAGGAATCTCAGGTCCTTCCGGCTGAAAAACCGTGTTGCGGCAAAAGCAGAGAATTAATACATTCGGGAGGGTTTTCATGAAAATTTCTACAAAGGGCAGGTACGGTTTAAGAGCTATGGTGGATCTGGCGGTTTACTCCACCAGGGAGCATGTATCACTGAACAATATTGCAGAACGGCAGATGATCTCTGTTAATTACCTGGAACAGGTTTTTTCGGTACTTAGAAATGCCGGTCTGGTCAAAAGTGTAAAGGGCGCCCAGGGAGGATATATATTGGCCGATGAACCGTCAAAAATTCATGTAGGCAGTATTCTACGTGCTCTTGAAGGTGAATTGTCGGTTATTGAATATGAAAGTTCCGAATGCAGAAACATGATCCAGGCTTGTTTGAAAGAGATGATCTGGGACAGAATGAATGAATGTCTTAACGGGATGGTTGATTCCATAACTCTTGAGGATCTGGCAAATGATTACAGAAGATTGAATGGCCTTGATGCCATTACATACTATATATAACTGTTGTTTATGGCCTAAAGTCATGAATTATACGGTAAAGGAGAGAAGTGATATGAGTGGAAAAAACTACAGATTTGATACCCTCCAGGTCCACGGGGGTCAAGTGCCCGACCCTGTCACCGGTTCAAGGAGTGTGCCCATTTATCAGACAACTTCCTATGTTTTCAGGGACACAGAGCATGCTGCAAACCTTTTTGCACTGAAGGAATCCGGCAACATATATACCAGGATTATGAACCCCACCACCGATGTTTTTGAAAAGAGAATGGCAGCATTGGAGGGCGGAGTTGGTGCTCTGGCTGTATCATCAGGTTCTGCGGCTATAACATACGCGGTTATGAACATAGCTGAAAGCGGTGACGAGATAGTTTCTGCAAGTACATTGTATGGCGGGACATACAACCTGTTTTCTGCTACGCTTCCGAAGTTCGGAATTAAAACAGTGTTTGTTGATCCCGATGATCCTGAGAATTTCAGAAAAGCAATAAACGAACGTACTAAAGCGCTGTTTATTGAATCCATAGGTAACCCCGGAATCAATATTATTGATGTTGAAAAAGTGGCGGAAATCGCCCATGAAAACAACATTCCGCTGATTGTTGACAATACCTTCGGAACACCTTACCTGATAAGACCGTTTGAACATGGCGCAGATATTGTTGTACACTCGGCAACAAAATATCTGGGAGGGCACGGTACATCCATAGGTGGTGTCATTGTAGATTCAGGCCGTTTTGACTGGGAGAAAAGCGGTAAATTTCCGGGCTTTACCGAGCCTGATCCAAGCTACCATGGCATAAAGTTCACAGGAGCCTTTGGTAATGCTGCTTATATTGTAAAAGCCCGGGTGCAGCTTCTGCGTGATACCGGAGCCTGCCTGAGTCCGTTTAACGCTTTTCTGCTGCTGCAAGGGCTGGAAACCCTGTCTCTCAGGGTTGAAAGACACCTGTCAAACACTAAGAAAATAGTAGAATTTTTAAGCAGGCATCCGAAGGTCAGCTGGGTTAACTATCCTTCTATTCCAGGAAACAAGTATTATATCCTGGCCCAAAAATACTTCCCGAAGGGCGCAGGTTCCATATTTACATTTGGAATAAAGGGTGGCAGGGAAGCAGGCATCCGCTTCATAGAAAACCTTGAGCTGTTCTCGCTTCTCGCTAACGTAGCTGATGCAAAATCCCTGGTCATTCATCCTGCAAGTACAACACATGCACAGTTATCCGAAGAAGAACAACTGGCTGCAGGTGTAACACCTGATATGATAAGGCTTTCAATTGGTATCGAGGATCCTGACGATCTTCTTGAGGATCTTGAACAAGCTCTTGACAAAATAAGCCTGTAACCCATATATTTACATGATGATTGTAATATGCACCGCACTTTGATAAAATTCAGGTGATATATACTTAATTGATTTTTATGAGGTGAGTGGATGTCTGGAATAGCAAAGAATTTAACAGAACTTGTAGGCAACACACCCATGGTTGAGCTGTCGAAATACGGTGTTTCGGAGGGATTGGAAGCAAAGATTCTGGCAAAGCTTGAATATTTTAATCCAGCAGGAAGCGTCAAGGATCGGATAGGGTTGGCCATGATACAGGACGCTGAAGAAAAAGGCCTTATTAGCAAAGAAACGGTCATAATAGAGCCTACAAGCGGGAATACCGGGGTTGCCCTGGCATTTGCTGCAGCAGTTAAAGGATATCGCCTGATTATTACACTTCCTGAAAATTTCAGCGTGGAAAGAAGAAACCTTATGAAAGCACTGGGGGCTGAGCTGGTTATTACTCCGGCACAGGAAGGCATGGGCGGTGCAATCAGAAAAGCCAATGAACTGGCAGCAGAAATACCTAATTCATATATACCCCAGCAATTTGATAATCCTGCAAATCCGGATATTCATAGGAAAACTACTGCAGAGGAGATATGGCGGGATACCGAAGGCAACGTTGATTTATTTGTTGCCGGTGTTGGAACAGGAGGAACATTGACAGGGGTAGGAGAAGTATTAAAGAGCAGAAATAAAAACGTGAAAATAATTGCTGTTGAGCCTGCCGATTCAGCTGTTCTTTCCGGAGGTAAAAAGGGATTCCATAAAATCCAGGGAATTGGAGCTGGATTCATACCAAAGGTTCTGAACCTGGATATTATTGATGAGGTAATCCAGGTAAAAAATGATGAGGCTTACCAGGAAACAAGAAAACTGGCGTTATTGGAAGGGCTTCTTGTGGGTATTTCTTCCGGGGCTGCTGTTTTTGCGGCCGCCCAGGTAGCAAAAAGACCTGAAAACAGGGGTAAAAATATCGTTGTAATTTTACCGGACACAGCAGAACGCTATTATTCAACCGGGTTGTTCGATTAGCACCGAGATACATATTTGTGGGTGCATATTGCTGAAATGTTATTCAAAAAAGCCAATATAACAGGCAGGGATTAATCCCTGCCTTGTTCGGTTTATATTTCATCAGCCATTTATTTATTGCTTCATATTTTGCTGTTGCTGCTGCTGACCACCGCCTTGTAATTGTGAGTAAACCTGCTGTATCTGGTTAGGCTGGGCCTGCTGGGCAGGCTGGTAATATCCTTTTTGTATGGCGTATTGTGCTAATCTTTGCTGACGTTCTTCATCCTGGTTGCGCATTTGCTGTAAAGTGCTTCTTAACTGTGGATTGCTGCATTCGGATATAGCTGTGGTATAAACGGTCAGGCTGCTTTTTAATGAACTCAGGTAGTCATTGACCATATCCTTTTCGGTTAACATACAATCATCTCCTTATTGTAAGAATGACATTAATTTCTGTTTATTAGCCCGTGCGTCACTGGCATCTTTCTCCAGCATCTGTTTAAGTGCAGGATCCTGGCATTGCTGTGCATACGTTTCCAGTTTTTTTATACATGTATCATGGGCACCAATCATATGACGCAAATTCTGCAGTTCCAGTTCGTTAATTTGTTGTGGCATATTGCGCTCTCCTTTCCATTTAAATGTCGCTATTTAGTTTTGGTTAAAATGCAAATATTATTCACAGATGTAAAATATCAGGATTATACTAAAAAGATAAAAAAGAAGAGATAAAAAACAGGAGCTGGAAATTAACTTCTGCTCTCATTAAAAACAAGCGGCTTAAGATGTCAATAAACGCTTATTTTATGGTTTCCCGGCTATTTCTTTAGGCCATTTTTCACTTACTTTATCCTCATCTTTATAGTAATCAACTTTATCTTCGGCACAAAATACTTCCTGGTATGGAAGAATGTTTATTTTACCTGAGTCGGGATATTCGCAGACATCTATGTCTGCGGCAGTACGAATATCCAGGTAGCAGCACGGATGTCCGGTATGATTATACAGCTGATGTGCACCTGATGGTCCCATTTCAAAGAAAACAACATCTCCTTCAGATAATTCGAAAAATCCTTCGGGTGTCCTGAGCGTAGCTTTACCGGATAGAATAACAAATATTTCTTCGGCATTCCGGTGAAAATGATATGGATAGGAGTACTTACCCGGGTCAAGCAACCTTATATCAAAATTCAATTTTTTTGACTTGACAATACCGGCTAACCTAGGACTCGTATGCCAGGAAAATTCAGGGATGGGGGATTGTCTGAGATCATATGATATTTTTTCAGGATTAAATATATAAGCCATAAATAAACTCCTTTCATAATATTTCATCCAGCAATCCAAACAAACCTTTATAGCCACCGCAGGTTGCGTTTCTTTAGCTTAAACCTCTTGAATCCTTTTAAAATCTTTCAAATTTATATCATGAATTTCTTATTAATT